>Ga0070717_10000026_pt1 | contig 150967 bp, 140 predicted proteins | sample LARL113metaG_FD_71366 | JGI IMG/M metagenome (GOLD analysis project Ga0070717, IMG submission 71366) | Corn, switchgrass and miscanthus rhizosphere microbial communities from Kellogg Biological Station, Michigan, USA - LAR L11-3 metaG | ecosystem: Host-associated > Plants > Roots >...
CGGCGGAAGTTTGGAGCGCCGTCGTCTCGACGGCTGGCTATGCGCCGTCCCGGCGCGGGTGGGCGGCGGGACGCCGCCGAGCCGGCCGGCGAGGACGCCGGCGCTACGACAAAAAAGCAGTCCTGAAGAAGCGCCGCATCCGCCGCGCGCCTACCTTGTCTCCATGCGAATGCTTCTGATTGCCCTTCTCTTCGCCACCACCATGGAGCCGCCGGAGACGATCCTCTCCAACATCTATCCGAATCCCGGCAAGGACGCGGAGCTCGAGCGCGTCCTGCGCGACAACGTCGCCATCATGAAGAAGCTCGACGTCATCGAGCCCGCCCCCGTCGTCCTCGTCAAGCAAAAAGACCACTACGTCATGGTCTTCACCTGGAAAAGCGCGAGCATCCCCGACAACGCGCCGCCCGAGATCAAGAAGAACTGGGCGGAGATGCGGGCCGTGTCGCGCATCGAATTCGAAGAGGTCACACCTCTCGTGGTGAAATAGCGGATCACCATCCAACTTCACGTGCCCACGACCAGCGTCGGGCGCCACGCTGCACGCCACCTTCGGAGCGCCGTCGTCTCGACGGCTGGCTACGCGCCGTCCCGGCGCGTGTCGCGCATCGAATTCGAAGAGGTCACACCTCTCGTGGTGAAATAGCGATGTGGAACCGCTCGAAACGCATCTCGACACCGCCTCCGACGATTTCAAGGCCAATCGCGACCGGCTGCAGCAGCTCGTCGACGAGCTGAACCGGCGCATCGGCGAGGCGCGGCAGGGGGGCGGGCCGAAGTACCTGCAGCGGCACAAGGAGCAGGGGAAAGTGCCGGTGCGCGAGCGCATCGCCGCGCTGCTCGATCCCGACACGCCGTTCCTCGAGCTCTCGCCGCTCGCCGCCGGCGGCATGTACGAGGACGAGGGCGGCGCGCCGGCCGCCGGCATCGTCACCGGCGTCGGGCGCGTGCAACGGCGCGAGTGCCTCATCGTCGCGAACGACGCCACGGTCAAGGGCGGCACCTACTTCCCCGTCACCGTGAAGAAGCACCTCCGCGCGCAGGAAATCGCGCTGCAGAACCGGCTGCCGTGCATCTACCTCGTCGACTCCGGCGGCGCCTTCCTCCCGCTGCAGGCCGACGTCTTCCCCGACCGCGAGCACTTCGGGCGCATCTTCTACAACCAGGCCGTGATGTCGGCGGCGGAGATCCCGCAGATCTCCGCGGTCATGGGCTCGTGCACCGCGGGCGGCGCGTACGTGCCGGCGATGTCGGACGAAGCCGTGATCGTCAAAGGCACCGGCACGATTTTCCTCGGCGGCCCGCCGCTGGTGAAGGCCGCCACCGGCGAGGAAGTCACGGCCGAGGAGCTCGGCGGCGCCGACGTGCACACGCGCATCAGCGGCGTCGCCGATCACTTCGCCGAGGACGACGACGACGCCATCGCCATCGTCCGGAACATCGTCGAGAACCTTCGCCTCGACAAGCGCGAACCGGACACGCGCGTCGAGCCGGAGGAGCCGCTGTACGATCCGAAGGAGATCTACGGCGTCATCCCGAAGGACATCCGCCGGCCCTACGACGTGCGCGAAGTCATCGCCCGCATCGTCGACGGCTCGCGCTTCCAGGAGTTCAAGGAGCGCTACGCCGTCACCATCGTCACCGGCTTCGCGCGCATCTTCGGCTACCAGGTCGGCATCCTGGCGAACAACGGCGTGCTCTTCTCCGAGTCGGCGCTCAAGGCCACGCACTTCATCGAGCTCTGCAATCAGCGGCGCATCCCGCTCGTCTTTCTGCAGAACATCACCGGCTTCATGGTCGGGCGGCAGTACGAGCGCGGCGGCATCGCCAAGGACGGCGCGAAGATGGTGCACGCCGTGGCCAGCTCGGTCGTGCCGAAGTTCACGGTGATCATCGGCGGCTCGTTCGGCGCCGGCAACTACGGGATGTGCGGCCGCGCGTATTCGCCGCGGTTTCTGTGGATGTGGCCGAACGCGCGGATCAGCGTGATGGGCGGCGAGCAGGCCGCGGGCGTGCTGACGACGGTGAAGCGCGAGCAGCTCGCGCGCGCCGGGAAGGAGTTCACGGCCGAGGAGGAGCGCGCCATCGCCGAGCCGGTGCTGGAGAAGTACGAGACCGAGGGAAGCCCGTACTACTCGACGGCGCGGCTGTGGGACGACGGGGTGATCGATCCCGCGGAGACGCGGCAGTACCTCGGCCTCGGCCTGTCGATCGCGTACAACGCCCCGATTCCGGAGCCGCGCTTCGGCGTCTTTAGAATGTGACGTGATGCCGCAGGAAACGTGGTTCGTCTTCGACCTCGGCAACACGGTCATCAAGCTCGCCTACGAACGCGTGCTGGAGAACGTCTGCCGCAGCGCGTCGATGAAACGCGACGCGCTCGTCGAATTGCTCGAAAAGCCCGGCGGCTACCGCGACCTCGAGAGCGGCGCGATCACGTTCACCGACTTCTACGAGTTCCTCTGCGACAAGGCCGGCTACCGCGGCTCGCTGCGCGACTTCCGCGGCGTGTGGGCCGACTTCTTCGACGGGCCGATGCCGGGGATCGAGGACCTGCTCGAGCGCGTGCGCGAGCGCTACCGCGTGGCCTTTCTGTCGAACTCGAACGAGGTGCACGCCGAGGTGATCCCGCGGAAGTTCGCGGCGCTCTTCCGGCGCGACGACCGCTTCATCTTCTCGCACCGCTTCCGCTGCGCGAAGCCCGACCCGGAGATCTTCCGCCGCGCGCTCGAGGTCATCGGCGCGCTGCCGCAGCAGACGGTGTTCGTCGACGACATGGTCGAGAACGTGATCGCCGCGCGCGCCCTCGGCATGAAGGCGTACCAGTACCGCGACGCGCTGTCGCTGACCGAGGAGCTGGAGCGCGAGGGGCTGCTCTAACCGCGCCCTCGGAACGCCGGCGTCCCGCCGGCTGGCGCGCAGGCGTCCCGCCTGCGCTTCGGGGGGAGGCGGCGAGGACGCCGCCTTGCCAGCCGCCGGGACGGCGGCGCTCCGATACTCACATCAGCCCGTTGGCCACGCTCTGCGTCATCTGATCGCTGCCGTACCAGTGGCGATGAAACTCGATCAGCGCGTCGCGGGCCGCGCCGGGAGGCTCTTTCTCCTGCGGCCCCTCGGCGTGGAACAGCCGCGGGAACTGGTAGAGGACGAACTGGAAGTTGCGCTTCGCGTATTCGATGCCGAGCTTCTGGAACGACGCGCCGTCGATCGAATACTTCGTCACGCCGCGATACGAGAGCTCGACCTTCGAGTAGCGCTTCGCCTTCAGCTTCTTCGCGAACTCCAGGAAGGCCGTGTGGACGTCGATCGGCGTCTGCCGGAACGAGACGCCGCGGAGGTCATAGACGACGACGCTCGGCACGACCCAGTATTCGTAGTGCGCCGAGACCGACATCCCGCTGAAGGTCTTGTTCTCCTTCAGCACGTCGTTGATCGGCTCCTGCAGCAGGAAGAGGTTGGCGGAGTAGCCGATGAGCGCGGCGATGAGCGGCGTGCCGACGAAGACGAGCTTCTTGTTGCGCAGGTGCGGGATCGGGATGGCCACGCGCTCCATGCGGAACTGGCGGCGGAGCCGCGTCGACAGCGACGTGCGTTTCTGCGGCTGGCGCGGACTCTGCGGCGGCTCGACGGGGATGGCGTAGTAGGCGATGGAGAGCAGCAACCCCGCCGCGATCGACAGCAGGCCGACCGGGCGGAACAGCAGCAGCGCGCCGAGGCCGAAGAGGTAGGCGACCCACGACGCGTAGTTGACGCGGCTGCGGACGCGCCGGGCGCGCTCGCGGTAGAACTGGTCGTTGACGATCTCGGAGCAGTGGCGGCAGCGGATGGCGTGCGCGGCGATGTCGCCGCCGCAGTACTGGCAGGCCGTGCTCTCGCGGTCCGACTCCCGCCGCTTCTGCACCGCGAAGTCCTCGGAGCGGCGTTTCGGCTGCGCCTTGAACAGCAGCAGCCCGCACGTCGAGCAGGCCGCCGCGTCCGCTTCATTGTTGGCGTGACACTCGGGGCAGCGCATGCTGCCGAACTAGTGCAAACGAACGGCCATGGGGCGGGGATGGGGTCACATCTGGAAAAACAACTTAACGAGCCTCTGCACACCGTCATCCTGAGCCGGCAGCTCGCGGCGAAGGATCTCCGAATGCGTAGATTGAGATGCTTCGCCGTCTGCCCGCCTCAGGATGACGTGAACTACGACTTGTGAGGCTCGTTAAGTTGTTTTTCCAGATGTGACCCCAACTTTAATCGCCAACCGCTTAGCGCCCGCCGAAGCGCCTCTCGATGTTGAACCCCAGGTGCAGATCGCTCTTGTTCAACGCGGAGCCCTGGTACGTCGACGAGACGTACTGGTCGACGTGCGTGGCGTTGCTGTTTGTCACCAGAATTTCAAAATAGTGTCCGCCGATGGCGCGCTTGAGGCCGAGGGCCCAGGCGGGATCGGCTTTGAGTCCGCTGGGAAGATCGCGGTTCTTCGGGATGAGCTCGGCGACGACGCTGAGCGCCGGGCGGATCATCAGCGCCGCGCCGACCGGCACGTTCCAGGCGTGCTTGAAGAGCGCCTGCGAGGTGTTGCCGGCGACGGCGCGCCCGGCGTTCGTCGCGTAGGTCGGAATGACGAAGACCTCGGCGCGCTTGCCGAACTGCCGCGAGACGATGAGCTGGCCGAAGACGCTGCCGCGGTCCTCGAGGTCGCGCTCGGTGCGCCAGTCGCCGCCGCCGCGGACGGCGATGCCGAGGGGGATCGCCGCCGCCTGCTGCACGACGACGTACTTCGCGGCGAGCTCGATGTCGTCCATGGCGTTGCTGCGCAGCAGCGAGAACTGCAGGTCGGGGCGCACCGTCCACGAGCCGCCGATGGCCACGTCGGCGTTGCTGTCGAGGCCCCACAGCGAGTGCACGCGGTCGCTGAAGCTTCCCTGATCGATCGACTGGTTGAAGCGGTGCGTGAACTTCAGCTCGAACGTGCCGTCGCTCGGGATGTGCGAGGTCGGCAGCGAGAGCAGGATGTCGCCGAGCGGGAGCGGCGGCGTGGGTGTGTACCGGTCCTGGGCGAACGCCGCCGTGGCGACGAAGAGGATCGCCGCGATGATCGACTTAGTCATTCGGAGCACCCCTTCGAATCCAATCCCGCACGAGCTTCGTCTGCGCGTCGTTGAGGTACGGGCCGCCCTGCGGCATGCGGTCGCCGGTGATGCCGGCGCCGGTGATCTTGCGGTAGAGGTACGAGTTGTTCGGATCGTTCGGCGCCACGCGCAACAGCCCCGCGACCTCGGTGCTGGGGACGCCGACGGTGTTCGCGTAGGACTTGCCGGGAGTCAGGATCTGCCCCTGCTGGCGTCCGAGGGCGTCGTGGCAGCCGATGGCGGCGCAAGTCGGCGTGAAAATCTCGTTCTGCACGCGCGTGAACGTCGCCGTCGGGTCGATCGGCTCGCTGCCGACGCCGGGATCGGTCGGGAGCTCCTTCAGCTTCCCGCACGCACACAATAGAAAGAGGATAGGGACGATGACGCGCCGCATGACGCCGCGAAGGGTAGCATGGGGGTTAGGCAAGTGAGTCTTTGCGATTCGGTGAACAGAAGCGGTTAGCGGTTAGCGATTGGCGATTAGCGATTGGGGCAGCCGGACTCGAATCGCGATTCGCGATTCGCGATTCGCGAATCGGGAGGTCGAATCGCGATTCGCGATTCGCGAATCGGGAGGCGCGCCGAATCGCCAACCGCTAATCGCCAACCGCTAATCGCCAACCGCTAATCGCCAACCGCTATCCTTCACCACCCATAGCTTCGCCCCGGCTGCGGCGCCTCGCGTCCGAGCAGCGCCTGCTCGTACTTCTGGAACTCGCGGTTCTCCAGGTACGACGGCGACAGCACCGTGCGCAGGTACTCGAGGTATTTCTCGCCGCTCAGCGGCTTTCCGTCGTCCGTGAGCAGCTCGCCGCGGACGTCGTACGGCATGAACACCAGCTCCTCGAGGCCGCGGGCGCGGAAGAACTTCACGTCGGGCGCGAAGAGGAGGTCCTCGGGCGCGACGCCCTGCATCTTCTCGCCGGTGTCCTGCACCTCGCGGACGAGGCTGCGCGCGTCGGGCGCGGTGATGTCCTTCACCTTCGTCTTCACGATCTCGACGTTGATCAGCTCCAGCACTTCGCGCACTTCGTTGTAGTACTCGCTCTGCGCCGTGCCGTTGTTGCGGTCCTTGAAGCCGAAGGCGACGGCCGTCTCGCCGCCGCGCTCGTTGCCGAACATCTCCAGGCCGCGCGGGATCCAGACGTTGAGCGCCTTCTGGATGTCCTCGATCGAGTAGCGGCCGCTCTGCGCCGTCGCGCCGACGGCGAGCTCGCGCAGGAAGCCGCGGCCCGAGCCGATGTGGAATCCTTCCTCGGAAAGCATCGGTCCCATCGAGCGCGCCATCGGCGCATACGAGAAGACCTTCTGCATCTCCAGCTGATACTTGCCGACGAGGTCGATGACCGTGGCGAAGACGACGTTGTCGAGGAAGTTCGCGAAGGGGATGTTGAAGGCGTCGAGGACGTGGTTGCCGAGCTCCATCGCCAGCAGCTCGTCCATCGTCTCCTGGGCGACGTCGGGGTGCCCGGGTTTCTTCCACGACGGGTCGTGGGAGAGCACCCAGAACATCTGATACGCGTGCCGCAGCTCCTCGGCCATGATGCGCAGCACCGCCATCTTCATTTGGTCCGTCGGCGCGTCCTCGAGCGTGAGGCGGTGCTGCTGGATCGAGCCGAGCTCCGTGGAGGCCTGGGCGCGGACGACGTCGCGCGCCGTGTAGAACATGTTGCCGACCATGTCGCCGGCGCGCTCGAAGCGCGGCTGTCCGGCCATGCGGCCGAAGAGGATGTTGTCGGAATTCAGCTTGCCGATCTTGGCGAAGAGGCCGAACGGCGTCTGGCTGTAATACTTCGACCAGTTCGTCTCGAGGAACTCGAGCTCGGGGAAGTTCTTCTTCTGCCACGCCACGAGGGCGTCGTGGTACTTGGGCGTGATCGTCTCGGTCGTGTAGGCTGCCAAGAGGGCTCCTTCAGTCGGGTTGCGGGCGCTGCAACAGGTGTGATCGGTGCGATAATTGCGCCGCCGCGGCGGGCATTGTAAGCGGGTTCGGCGGTTGCTGGAAGATCGCGCCGTGCCGCGTCGTTGCCCGAGCGGAACCGGCATGCAGGCGCTCACGCTCTTCCACTCGGAAACGTTTCCGATCGGCCAGTATGCGGACGCGCTGCGCTCCGCATCGATCGCGCCGCAGCCGCTGCGCAGCCTCGACGCGCTCGCGTCCGACGGCGGCGCGCTCCGCGTCATCCTCGTCGATCCCAGCATCCTCGACGGCCGCTCGCCGCGACTCCTCGGCGCGCAGACCGCCGTCGTCGGCGTCGGACTCGCCGAGCAGCCCGCCTGGCTCTCCGATGAAAACGTTTACTTCGACCTGCCGCAATCGCCCTCCGCGCCCGTCCTGCTGAAGGCGCTCAAACACGCCTATCAGCTGCTCTACCAGAAGAACCGCGCCGACGTGCTGGAGCGGCAGCTCGCCGCGCGGACGCGCGAGCTGCGCGAGATCAGCGCGGTCGGCAGCGCGCTCTCCACCGAGCGCGACCACTCCGTGCTGCTGACGAAGATCCTCAGCAAGGCCCGCGAGCTGTCGTGCTCCGACGCCGGCTCGCTGTATCTCCTCGACGAGCTCGGCGGCGGCAAGGTCCTCCGCTGGAAGCTTGCCCAGAACGACTCCGTCGAGGTCGACTTCGAGGAGCGCGTGCTGCCGATCACGAAGAAGTCGCTGGCCGGCTACGTGGCCATGACCGGGGAGACGCTCGTGATCGACGACGCCTACAACCCGCCCGACGGCGCGGAGTACTCGATCAACACGTCGTTCGACCAGGAGAACGGCTACCTCACGCGCTCGATGCTGGTCTTCCCGATGACGAACCACGCCGGCGAGGTCACGGGCGTGCTGCAGCTCATCAACCGCAAGCGCGCCGGCGCGCCGGCGAAGCTGACGGCGGCGTCGGTGCCGCACGAAGTCATCCCCTTCGACAGCGAGACCATCGATCTGATGCGCTCGCTGGCCGGGCAGGCCGCGGTGGCGGTGGAGAACAATCTGCTCTACGAGTCGATCGAGCGGCTCTTCGAAGGCTTCGTCACCGCGGCGGTCACGGCGATCGAGCAGCGCGATCCGACGACGTCGGGCCACTCGTTCCGCGTCGCCGACCTGACGGTGGAGCTGGCGAAAGTCGTCGACCGCCTCGACGACGGCCAGTACCGCCACGTGCGCTTCAGCGGCGACCAGATCCGCGAGATCCGCTACGCGTCGCTGCTGCACGACTTCGGCAAGGTCGGCGTGCGCGAGCAGGTGCTGATCAAGGCCAAGAAGCTCTATCCGCTGCAGCTCGACACGATCCGCGCGCGCTTCGAGTTCGCCATGAAGGCGGTCGAGGCGGAGGGACAGCGGCGCAAGCTCGACTACCTGCTGCAGGCCGGGCGCGACGGCTTCGAGGCCTTCGCCGCGCGCGTCGACGCGGAGGTGGCGGAGCAGACGAAGGCGCTGCAGAACGACTTCGCGTTCGTGGCGCAGTCGAACGAGCCGACGGTGCTGCCGGAAGGGGAGTTCGCCTACCTGCAGCAGCTGGCCACGCGCGAGTTCGCGGACATCCGCGGCGAGAAGCGGCTGCTGATCCACCCCGAGGAGGCGCGCATCCTGGCCATCCGCAAGGGGAACCTCGACGCCACGGAGCGCGGCGAGATCGAGAGCCACGTGACGCACACGTACAACTTCCTGCAGAAGATCCCCTGGACGAAGGACCTGGTCAGCGTCCCCGACATCGCCTACGCGCACCACGAGAAGCTGAACGGCCGCGGCTACCCGCGCAAGCTGACGGCGGCGGAGATCCCGATCCAGTCGAGGATGATGACGGTGTCGGACATCTACGACGCGCTGACGGCGAGCGACCGCCCATACAAGCGCGCCATCCCGACCGAGCGCGCGCTCGACATCCTGCGGATGGAGATGAGCGATGGGCTGTTGGATGCGTCGCTGGTGAATCTGTTCATCGAGGCGCGGGTGTTCGAGAGGGCGGGAGTGTTGCGGACGTGAGCGGTCTTCGCCGGTTGGCCACGGAAACTTAGAACGCAGAATGCGAATGCAGAATCGAGAAAGCTCCGTCGGCTTCTTCATTCTGCATTCGCATTCTGCGTTCTGAATTTCCGTGGCCGGCTGACTGACTCACCCGGAATCCGCCGGCACACGTCCCTCCGCGCTGCCCAGCCCTACCGCTCCACCGCCACCCGCCGCGGCGCCGCCTCTCCATCCACGCGCACGGCCCAATCGCCGACCGACAGCGGCGGCAGCGTGAGCAGGCCGGTGTCGCCGACGACGAGCATCCGTCCGCTCGGCGCCAGCAGCGGCGTGGCGGCGATGTTGTCGGCGGTCAGGAGGACGGCGGTCTTGCCGGCGAAGCGCTCCGGCAGCTGCACCGATTTGATCGACGTCGCGGACGGCGAGAACGTCACCGTCGCGGACGCGGCGGGCGACACGACGGCGGAGCCGGCGTCGTAGAACGCGCCGGCGGGGGAGGCGACGAGGAGACGGTACGCGCCGGGCGAGAGCGCGTCGAAGGAGGCCTCGTCGGTCGCGCCGGTGCTGGCGACGGAGCGGACGAAGGCGCCGTCGGTGGCGTAGACGGTCCAGCCGCTGGCCGCGGGGACGTCGACGCGGACCGTCAGCGACGCGGGGGGCGTGGCGGAGAGGGCGAGATCGGCATCGTCGACGTCTTTGTCGTCGACGCGAAGCTCGCGCCGCGCGCGCGCGCCGCGCTGCACGGCTTCGAGCACGTACGCGCCCGGCGGCACGGCGTCGATGCGGAACGCGCCGTCGCGGCTGCTCATCGTGTTGCGGATGCGCAGGCGCCCCTGCCACAGCGATACGAACGCCAGCGCGGCGGGCGTGCGGTCCGGATCGACGACGCGGCCGGAGAGCGCGCGCCCGTCGAAGCGGAGGTTCAGCGTCAGCTCGGCATCGCCGGTCAAGGCCTGCTCGGTGATGTACGCGCTGCGCGTGTCGGCGCTGCGATAGGTGACGCGCGCCACGCCGCCGGAGAGCGAAGCGTCGCCGCGGAAGGCGCCGTCGTCGCCGACGAAGAAGTGCGGCATGTTCGGGACGTCGGAGACCAGCTCCTGATGCGTCGATCCGTCGAGGGCATGCCGCACCATCACGATGGCCTTCGGCGCGACGTCGTCGCCGCCGGCCGGCTCGATCTGCACGGTGCCGCCAGCGGCCGGCACGCCGCCGATGGCCACGGTGCCGGCGACGCGCTGCTCACGCAGGCGGATGACGCAGTCGGGGGCGGCCGGCGCCGCGACGTGCGCGCTGCAATCGCCGACGATGGCGTGGTCGCGCAACGCCACGACGTGATACTCGCCCTCCTCGGCGCGAAACGAGAACGTGCCGTCGTCCGCGGTCGACGCCGGCTCGCGGGTGCACGGGTTGCGCATGGCGCCGGAGCGCAGCTCGACCGCGAAACCGGCGGCGGGAGAGCCGTCGCTCCGCTCCACGCGGCCGCGCAGCAGCAGCGGCGCGCCGCGCACGACGGCGCCGAGCTCGCGCGCGGCCCCGGCCTCGATGCGGCCGGCGGCGAGCACCGAGCGGCCGGCCAGCGGATGCTCGACGGCGATGCACGGCGCGCCCGGCGGAAGGCCGCCGATGTCGAACGCGCCGTCCGGTCCGCTGCGGGCGTTGGCGACGCGGCCGAATTCGCGCGCCGCGAACATGCCGAGGCCGGCGTCCTCGAGGATGGTGAAGCGCGCGCCGGCGAGCGGTTGCCCGTCGGCGGCGCGAACGAGCTGACCGCGCACGCGCGCGCCGGGGGCGAGAAAGACGACGCCGAGGTCGCGCGGCGGATCGTTCGGATCGGCGTCGAGCTCGTAGGGGAGAAAGCCTTCGGCGTGAATGCGAATGTGCGCCCGCGGCGCGTCGAGCGCGCTGACGACGAACTGCCCGGCGGCATTGGAGAGCACGCGCATCGACGTGCCGCCGTCCTGATGGACGTCGACGTCGACGTCGCGTACGGGCGTGCCGTCGTCGGCGCTGAGGGTGCGGAAACGGACGCCGCGGCCGCTGTCGAGCGCGATCATGAACGGCGACTTCGTGGCCGGCTCGATGGTGATCTCCCGTACGAGGTATTGATCGCTCTCGACGCGGAACGACTCCGCGGCACGGAGGTCGAGGCCGGTCAAGTCGGCGCGGCCGCCGGCGTCGGTCTGCCATTTGCGGCCGCTGTGCATCGAGCGGAGCACGACGCCGGGCACGGGGCCGGCGGCGCCGGTGACGATGACGCGCACGTCGCGTCCCGGGGGGAGGCTTTGCCGCAGCGCGGCGGCGTCGGTTGGATCGATCCAGCGCTGCACGGTGGCGAATGCGGTCTTGGAGAAACGGAGGAGCAGCCGCTGCGCGGGCAGGCCGTCGAGCGTGAACGCGCCGGTCTCGCGCGAAGAGGTACGCACGATGCGCGCGCCGAGGCCTTCGCCGCGCGGCAGCAGGGCCTCGACGACGGTGCCGGAGAGCGGCTTCGCGTCGCTCTGCACGATGGTGCCGCGCAGCGTGCGGCCGGGCGCGGCGTCGATCGTGTTCGTGCCGCTGCCGAGGGCGACGGAGGTGAAGGCGTAGCGGTGGTCGGTGATCTCGACGCGCAGCCTCTCCGCGCTGCAGGCCGGGAGGCGCAGCTCGCCGCGCGCGTTCGTCTTGGCGCGCAGCCACGTCAGCGGCGCGTCTTTGACGCGCGGGACGCAATATTCGAGCTCGACGCCGGCGGCGGGCTTGCCGCCGCTGACGACGCGGACGATCGACGCCGGCGCGGGCCAGAGCACGACCGTCTCCGCCGATTTCCGCGGCGCCGCGAGCGCGGCCCATTCGTAGCCCTCGGCCAGGACGCGCAGCTCGCTGCCGGCCACGTCGACGGCCACGCCGCCGGCGGAATCGGTGTGAAGGATCGAGCGCGTCAGCGGCGGAATCGCGCAGCCGTCGGAACATTGCCACACCGACGCTCCCGCGACCGGCTGGCCGGTCGCCGCGGAGAAGACGTGCAGCGTGATGCGCCGCACGGTGGCCGGCGGAGCGAGCTGCTGCGCGGCGAACGGCATGGCCAGCCCGCGGCGATCCTGCACGATCCACGTCTCGCCGCCGGCCGGCGCCGCACCCTCGGCGAGCGGCATCGTCCGCAGCAGCGAATGATCGGAGGCGAAGACATGGACGACGCTCTCCGCCCGCGCCGCCGCGGCCGCGGCGCACACGAGCAGAAACAAACCCGCGGAATGTCTCATCACTGCGCTTTCAGTTCGAGTTGATAGAGATTTTGGAAGAGCGCCTTCTTGAACGCGGTGTCGGGCTCGGAGACGAAGAGATAGTGTTCGCCGGACGGAAGATTCGCCACTTCGGCATAGCGCCGGACGCCGCCCTCGGGGAGGTTCAGCGGCACCGCCGCGGCGATGCGCTTTCCGCCGGCGCTGAAGACGTCGGCGGTAAAGTGCGCGCGCTCGCCCTTCTCGCGGAAAATCACCGCCACGCTGCCGCCCGGACCGAAGGTGATTCCCTGCGGCGAACGAAAGCGGCTGCGCAGCTCGAAGTAGGAGCCGGGCGTGGCGAGGTGCGCCATGTCGTCGCTGGTGAGCTGATACGGCTTCTCGCCCGCGGTCAGCAGCGAGATCGTCCGGGCCTGCTGCGGATTCGCGGTGGGAATGATGTAGAAGTTCTGCGTGCGCTCGACGATGGCGTAGACGAATTTCTCGTCCGGCGATGCGGCGATGAAGCCCTGGCCGAGCGCGGCGCGGTCGAACATCGACGGGTATGGCTTGTCGCAGACGACGGCGTGCGGCTCGCGGCCGGCCGAGGCCAGATCAACGTAGAACAGCGCGCAGTCCTGCCGCGCGAAGAGCCGCATCCACTCGCTCTTCGAGCCGTGCTTCGGATCGTACGGCTCCTCGACGAAGCCGCCGATGCCGAACAGCTTGCCGCCCGCCAGAGCGATGCCGGCGTATGGCGAGTAGCGCGGGGCCTCGAGGCGGCGCTTCTCGGCGAAGGCGGAGTCGACGACGATCGTCTGCGCCGCCTGCGCGACCATCCACGCCGCGCCGGAGCGCGACGCGGCGATCGTCCGCGCCTGCACCGGCGCCGGCAACCCGAGCGCCGCCAGCTCCACCGGCGCCGCCGGCCGGGCCAGATCGATGCGATAGCCGCTGTTGTCGGGCGGGAGGCCGACGGCGATGAGCGTGCCCGGCCCGCCCGCGCCGACGTCGGCGAAGACGCGCGCCGACGAAGACGCGGAGTCGAACAGCGGGATGCCCGCGGGCACGACCGCCACGCTCCACTTCGGCGCGGGCGCCGCGCCGGCGGCGGCGAGGGCGAGGGCGAGCAATGCGGCCGCAACTGCCGGGAATCGCATCTTCGTCGCGACGGGCGTCACGGCGTTTCGGCGGTCACTTCGCACGTCTGGCAGTTCGAGCCGTCCTGGGTCCACGGCGCGCAGTTCCAGGGGTTCCACGGCACGGGGCAGAGGAGGCCCGGCGTACAGTTCATGCTGGCGTTGCCGGTGAAGGCGGGGAGGATCGAGAGAGCCAAAAGGATAAACAAGTAACGTAAACGGCGCATTTTTCTTCACTCCTGCTGTTTTTCGGTCTATTGCCATAGGAGTGACATGCGCAATGACTTTGCTACCCCCTTATGTTTTCTGCGAGGATTGTACGGCAGCGGTCCCTCATTCGCCCAAAATCCGCCGGCACACGTCCCTTCGCACCGGTTTGCCACGGAAACTTAGAACGCAGAATGCGAATGCAGAATCGAGAAAGCTCCACCGGCTTCTTCATTCTGCATTCGCATTCTGCGTTCTGAATTTCCGTGGCCGGCCGATTCATTCGCCCAAAATCCGCCGGCACACGTCCCTTCGCAATTCCGCCCGCTCCAACAACAGGATCCTCGCCTTCGCCGAAAACCATTCCGGCACTTCCACCTCGCGCAGCCCGGCGCGGGCCACGTCCTCGACCGTCAGCCCTTCGCGGCGGGCGCGGGTGAGGCGCTCGGCGAGGCCGCGGACGCCGGCGGCGTCGATGATCACGGCGGCGGCGACGGCGCACTCGGCGTCGCTGCGCGGCGCGTCGAGGTGGCGGATGGCGTCGGCGGTGCGATGCAGGGCCGCTTCGTCGATGCCGGTGACGAGCGCGGTGCGCGTGAGGTTCCCGACCTTGTCGAGCCAGTTGCCGAGGCGGTGGAAGGCGAGGAGGAGCTCGAAGTCGGCATCATCCTCGTCGTAGAGCCGGCGGGCGATGCGCGCGATCCGCTCCACCTCGTCCATGCGCGAGACGCCGTCGAGGTCCTGGTAGAGCGGGCGAAGAAAGGCGGCGATGGAGTCCACCGCCGCCTATCTAACTAAAGCGAATTCAAAAACGCCATCAGCTTCGACCTGCTCGTCGAATCGAGCGCGGCGAACGCGTCGCGCGCGGCGCGGCCCTGGCCGTCGTGGCCGAGGATCGCGGCGTCGAGCGTCGAGGCGCGGCCGTCGTGAAGATAGCGCGTGATCATGCGCAGGCCCCACAGCGGCGCGGTGCGCACTTCGCGCCCCGTGGCCTGGCCCATGGCGATGCCGTCGCCGAGGGCGCCCATGTCGTGGATCAGGAAATCGGAGTAGGGATGGAACACGACGTTGTCGAGCGCCGCGATGTCGCTGTGGCCGGTGTGCAGCGTGGCCACGTGACACGACGCGCACCCGGCCTGCTCGAACACCTGCTCGCCGGCGGCGGCGTCGGCGGTGATCGCGGCGCGCGGCGGCGCGCCGAGCAGCGTCATGAAATTGTTGAACGCCGCCACGCCGTCGCCGAGGTCGTTCAGGTCGGGACGCGGGTTCCACTTCAGCTGCTTGCAGTCGCCGTTCGGGCAGTTCTCGTTCGGGAACATCGGATTCGTGATGCCCATCTCGTTGAGGTACGCGTCGCCGGAGAAGACGAAGAGAGACGGCACCTGCGACTTCCATCCGAACTTGCCGGCCGTGGTCGTGCCGGTAGCGGGATTGAAGACGTAGTTCACGCGTCCGGCCGTCGACGGGCTGCGCTGGGCCTCGAGCGCGGCGAGCGCGGCGAAGTCGGCGTCCGGCACCGCGTCGACGTAGCCGAGGCCGAAGAGCGGCGGCGTGCGGCGGTGGGCGACGATCGTCGCCGCGTCCGGCACCGTCTCGGGAGCGTAGTCGTGCGGCGAGCCGTCGGCCTTGGTGATGGCGTGGTCCTGGATCAGCGACCCGCCGAACTGCGCGAGCGGATCGAACTGCCCGTTCGTGATCGTGCCGAAGCGCGTGACGGTGCGCTCGCTGCCGCCGCCGACGACCGGCGCGCTGTGGCACTCGGCGCACGAGCGTCCGTTGAACACCGGTCCGAGCCCGTCCGCGACCGTCTCGACCTCGGCGAAGTCATTCCTGCCGTCGGCGAACGCGTCGTTCTGTGAGGCGGTCAGCCCCGGTACCGGATCGCCGAACGCGACCGGCCGGTCCGACACGCCTGCGGTGGCGGCCATGATGGCCGCCACCGCGAGAGAGAGTGTAAGGATCGTCTTCCGGCGCAATCAATTACCCGCGACGAAGAGATGTCCTGCGTTCTGCGAGTAAATCTTGCCGTCGCTGCCGATCGAGGTCGGCGTGTACGCCGCGCCGACGGCGAGCTGCTGGAAGATGTGGGTCGCGCTGAGGGCGCCCTGCGCGATCTTGTACAGGTTGCCGTCTTCGCTGTTCGCGTAGACGTAGCCGGCCGAGTCGACCACGAACGCGTTCACGCACCACTCGAAGCCCTTGGGATGGTCGCTGACGCAGGTGACATTGCCGTTCGCGTCGCGCGAGCAGCTCAGCGTGTTCGTGCTCTGGAAGCGCCATTCCACGTTGAGGTTCTTGTTGAGCTGGGTGATGTAGTACGCCTCCGGGTAGTCGGGGCTGACGGAGTCGCGGTCCGGCGGGCAGAGCGTGTCGTCGTTGCAGTAGGAGCCGATGCCGCCGTACTGGTTGTCCTTCGTCACGACCGAGTACGTCGCGCCGTGGACATAGATGCCGGGCGTGTCGTCCCAACCGAAGCGATAGCTGCCGAGGAACGCGCCGCTGGAGCTGAACTTCATGATATGGCCCTGATCGTAGTTGTAGCGGGTGAACGCGCCGTACCAGAGCGAGCCGTCCGGAGCGACGACGACCGTGGACGACTGGTCGTCGAAGATGCGGCCGCCGCCGGGGCGGTTGGTGGCGGGGTCGACGCCGAGGTTCGCGCCGGCGCGGCAGCCGCCCGGAGCGCCGTTCGGCGGCAGCGAGCCGCCCTGCGAGACCGGGACGCCGCAGCCGTCGTTCATGCGGTCGCGAAGGGTGGAGATCCACTTCTGGGTGAGGTCGGAGTTGATGGCCACGATGAAGGCCTCGCGGCTGATGAGGTGCGCGCGCGTGGCGGTGTAGATCGTGCCGTCCGGAGCGACGGTGAGGCTGGAGTTCATGCCCGGACGCTGCGTGCCGCAGATGACGGTCGGGGCGACCGCGGTCGGCGACGGCGGCCACGGGAGCTGCGACGTCGAGAAGGCGTTCGAGCACTGGTCCTTGCCGCCCGGCGCGCCGACGGTCAGCGTCGAGTAGCTGACCTTCTCGATGGAGTTGTCGGGCGAGACGCGGATCAGGAACGAGTCGATGATGTCGTCCGCGTAGAAATCCTTCGTGCCGTTCTTGAGCTGGATGACGTTGTAGAGCACGCGGCCCTGCGCGTCGACCGTCAGCGAGCCGGCCTCGTACTTGCTGCCATCGAGCGGTCCGCTGAACGGATTGATGCGGACGCTGGTGCCGGTCAGCTTGTTGACGCGCCAGATCGTCCCGCCGAAGCCGGGGACGTAGAGCGAGCCGTTCGCCAGGGCGGGATGGAAGACCGGCTCCCAGAAGTCATTCTGGCTGCCGGCGGCTTTCCAGTCGGAGGTGAACTGCCACTGCTGCGCGAGCGTGCCGTTCACCCACGAGAACTTCGTCTCGCCCCAGGTCTGGGTCGAGTTGTCGGTGAAGCTGTAGGGGCCGGACTTGAACATCATGTAGGTGTCGTTGCCGTCGACGAGCGGCGCCTGGTAGTGGACCAGGAGATCGGCCGAGCCATAGACCTGCAGCGCGGCGGCCTGCTCCGCGGGGACGAGGGGGTCATAAACGATGTTGACGATGTTGCGGTTCAGAGCCTGACCCAGGATGGACGACTGCGTGTTGTGCTGCGCGTTCAGCGCCCACTGCGGCCATTCCTGCGCGAAGGCCGCGGTGGCGACGAAGACCGCCAGCATGATTCCGAGGGACTTGAATTTCATAGGGGACTCCTCCGTAAAGTGTTGAATGAGAGAACGTTAGGACCTGCGAAAGAGCGTCCGCCCACACGGCGGCCGTTCTGGTTACTGCCGACACGGATACCTTCTGCTGTACACCGACATACTTCCTGTGCGCGGGTGAAAGGATATTCAGCTGACTGAAGGAGTGCCGGAGCGGAGGAGATCCCTACCCACAATTTTGGAAACTATGCGAGTCTGCTAACTTCTCCCCCCGCCGCGCGTATACGGCCGCATGCGAACTGCGATCTTTCTTGCCGCTTCTCTCGCCGCGACGTCGCTCTCCGCCTCGTGGGGCGACTGCGCGAACACCGCCCCGCGCTCGGCGGCGCTCCCGGTCGCCGGCGCCACGCGCATCGTGGTCATCGGCCGCGCCGGAACGCTCAAAGTGGCCGGCCGCGCCGGCGCGACGGAGGTCCGCGCCACCGGCACGGCCTGCGCGTCGTCGAAGAGCGATCTCGCCGGAATCCAGCTCCGCGCCACGCGCCGCGGCGGCGAGATCCGCATCGAGGCCGAGGTGCCGGAGGCGTCGTTCGGCATGTGGAGCGAGCGCAAGCTCGACTTCGAGGTGTCGCTGCCCACGAACGTGCCGGTGAAGGTGGTCGACGGCTCGGGCGGCCTGGTCATCGAGAACACCGCGGCGCTCGAGGTGAACGACGGCAGCGGCGAGCTGACGATCCGCCACGTGGCCGGCAACCTCGAGGTGAACGACGGCTCCGGCGCGATGACGATCGAGGACGTCGCCGGCACCGTGCGCATCCACGACGGCTCTGGCGGGATCGACGTGCACCGCGTGACCGGCAGCGTGATCCTCAACGACGGCTCCGGCTCGGTGGACGTGACCGACGTCGGCGGCGACTTCATCGTGGAGAGCAAGGGGAGCGGCCACGTGAACTACGCGAGGATCAAGGGGAAGGTGGACGTGCCGCGACGGAGGTAACCCTTTGAGGGGGCAGGGCGCAGGGCGCGGGGCGCAGGTGGTGGCCTCGCGGCGGCACGATCGCTGCCACTGGTCGACGCTCGCGCGATGGCGACGCAACCATCTGCGCCCTGCCCCCTGCGCTCTGCCCCCTGATCAGTGTCTGAAATGCCTCTCCCCCGTGAACACCATGGCCATCCCCCGCTCGTTCGCGGCGGCGATGACCTCGGCGTCGCGCACGGAGCCGCCGGGCTGGATGACGGCGCGGACGCCGGCGTCGGCGAGGATGTCGAGGCCGTCGCGGAAGGGGAAGAAGGCGTCGGACGCGGCGTAGGCGCCGGCCGTCGGCTGCAGCGCCTTCATCACCGCCAGCTTCGCGGCGTCGACGCGGCTCATCTGCCCGGCGCCGACGCCGATTGACTGCGACTCGCCGGTGAGCACGATGGCGTTCGACTTCACGTGCGCGCAGACGATCCAGGCGAACTCGAGGCCGCGCAGATCCGCGTCGCCCGGCTGGCGTTCGGTGACGACGCGCCAGGCGTCGCGCGGGCGGATGCGGTCGACGCTCTGCTGCAGGATGCCGCCGGCGGCGCTGCGGAGTTCGAACTCGTTCTGCAGCGGCGGCGCGGCGATGAGGCGCAGGTTTTTTTTCTTCGCCAGAACCGCGCGCGCTCCGTCGCTGAACGACGGCGCGACGATGACCTCGAGGAAGAGCGACTCGACGGCGCGCGCGGCGTCGTCGTCGAACTCACGGTTCGCGCCGACGATGCCGCCGTACGCCGACACAGGGTCCGCCTCGATCGCCGCGCGCAACGCCTCGGCGTATGTCTCGCGCCGCGCCACGCCGCACGGATTAGTGTGCTTGATCACCGCGGCGGCCGGCTCGCGGAACGCATGCGCCAGGCGCATGGCCGCGTCGAGGTCGAGGATGTTGTTGTAGGAGAGCTCTTTCCCCTGCAGCTGCTCGAACGCGCCGCCCGAGAACGTCGCGCTCTGCTGCGGGTTCTCGCCGTAGCGGAGGTGCATGCCGCCGAGGAACGTGGCGATGGCCGCGTCGTACTTCGACGTCTTCTCGAACACGGCCACGGCGCAGCGGCGGCGGAATTCGTCGGAGATTTCGCCGCGCTCGAACTCGCGCAGGAACTCGGCGTAGAGCGACGGATCGCAGAGCGGCAGGACGTGCTTGTGGTTCTTCGCCGCCGCGCGCAGCATCGACGGGCCGCCGATGTCGATCTGCTCGACGGCCTCGTCGACCGTGACGCCCTCGCGCGCGGCGGTCTGCTCGAACGGATAGAGGTTGACGACGACGAGGTCGATGGCCGGGATCGACAAGCGCTCGACGTCGGCGCGGTGCGCGGCGTTGTCGCGGTCGTGGAGGATCGCGCCGAAGACGCGCGGCGTGAGCGTCTTCACGCGCCCGCCGAGGATCTCCGGCGCGCCCGACCACTGCGCGATCGGCGTGACCGCGATGCCGGCGTCGGCGAGGTGCTTGGCCGTGCCGCCGGTGGAGAGGATCTCGACGCCGCGCGCGGTCAGCGCCCGCGCCAGCTCGGCGAGGCCGCTCTTGTCGGAGACGGAGAGGATGGCGCGCTCAATGTTTCGCATCGCGCCAGATATACGTGAAGAGATTCGCCGTGTCGGTGACGGCGTGGGAGTAGCAGACGGAGGCGACGCCGAAGGCGGTGGAGCGATCGTCGAAGGTCGACGAGTCGCCGCGCGCGTACGCGGCGGCGATCAGCGGCTCGAACCCAGCCGTGCGCGCCAAGGTGCGGTCGAGGAACGCGCCGAGCTTCAGCTGCGGCTCGGGGCCGTAGAAGACGACCGGGAACCGGGCCAGGCGCGACTCGAAGTAGTGCTTGAAGTCGCGGTCGACCGCGGGCGTATTCGCGTCGGCGACGAGGTGGGCGAGGATGCCGAGGCGCTCGACGACCGCGCCCGGCGGCCGGTTCGTCTTCAGCATGCCGATGACGCCGCGCGTCTCGCTCTCGATGCGTTCGCGCAACGCCCCGTGGTTCCCCTCCTCGGCCGTCGCTTTTTCGATGCCGCGCGTGAAGTCGCGCTCGTTCGATTTGATCATCGAGTAGAGGTCGGGCGCGGCGAGCTTCGCCGCGGCCGAGGCGATGCGGCGGTCGGCCGCGAGGGTCCAGGCGTGCGCGTTGAATGGGATCAGCGCGAGAATCAGGAGCAGCCGCTTCACGTCATCGAATCGTACATGAATTTCGAACAGCATCTGGCCGCGCTCGCCGCGTGCCGCCTCTGCCCGAACGTCCTCGGCGCGCCGGTCGTCGGCGCGGTCGCGGACGCGCGCGTGATGCTCGTCGGCCAGGCGCCCGGGCCGCGCGAGATGGAGCAGCGGCGGCCGTTCGCGTTCACGGCCGGCCGGCGCCTTTTCTCCTGGTTCGAGCGCCTCGGCGTGAGCGAGGACGAATTCCGCGGCGGCGTCTACATGGCCGCCGTGATCCGCTGCTTCCCAGGACGCGATCCGAAGGCCGGCGGCGACCGCGTGCCCGCCCCCGAGGAGATCGCGAACTGCGGCGCGCACCTCGACCGCGAGATCGTGCTGCTCGCGCCGAAGCTCGTCATCGCCGTCGGCACGCTCGCCGCGCAGCAGCTCGTCGGCAGCGCGCAATTGAAGGACGTCGTCGGCCGCGTGCACCGCGTCCGGCGCGCCGGGCGGACGTTCGACGTCGTCGTCCTGCCGCATCCGTCCGGCCGCTCGACGTGGACGAACAAGCCGGAGAACGCCGCGCTCTTGGCGCGCTCGCTCGAGCTCATCGGCGCGCACGCGGCGTGGCGGAAGACGTTTACGCCGCGAAGGCCTCGCGCGTGAGGTTCCGCGCGCCCGTCTCCGTCACCGCCAGGTCGTCCTCGATGCGCACGCCGCCGTACTTGCGGTAGCCGTCGACGCGCGTCCAGTCGACGTACTTCGCGTTCTCGCTCTTCCGAAGGTCGGCGAGCAGCGTGTCGATGAAGTAGAAGCCCGGCTCGATGGTGAAGACGTTGCGCGGCTCGATGGGGCGGGTGAGGCGGAGGAAGGGATGCTCCTTCGGCGGCGTGACGGTGTTGCCGTGCGCGTCGGACATGTGGCCGCCGATGTCGTGCACCTGCAGTCCGAGGTAGTGGCCGACGCCGTGGGGGAGAAACGTGGAGCTGAGGTGCGTCTCCACGGCGCCGTCGGCGTCGATCCCCTTGACGAACTTGAAGCCGACGAGGACCTCGGCCACGCGGCGGTGCGCGAGCAGGTGGATCTCGGGGTACGGCACGCCCGGCTTGACCGCGGCGCAGAGCGACTGCTGGGCGTCGTCCATGGCGGCGATGAGGCTATGGAATTCGCCGCCGTCGTCGTACGCGTACGTGCGCGTGACGTCGGCGGCGTAGCCGTTCACCGAGGCGCCGGCGTCGATGAGAAACGAGTGGCGCCGCGCCGGGTCGACCGGCTCGCGGTCGTGGTTGATGTAGTGCAGGACGGAGGCGTGATCGTTGAGGGCGACGATGTTGTGGTACGGCAGCTCCTCCTCGGTCTGGCTCGACGCGCGGAGGTAGTCGAGGTGGATGTCGTACTCGGCCGCGCCGTCGCGGAAGGCACGCTCGGCGGCGCGATGCCCGCGCACGGCCTTGGCGTTCGCCTGGGCCATGCACTCGATCTCGTAGTCGGTCTTCCAGGCGCGCTCCCAATGCAGGAGATCGAGGAGCGTCTGCGGGTTGACGTCGGGGCCGAAGTCCTCGTGCGCCTCGCCGACGTAGGCGACGCGCCCCTTGGGGAAGTGCTGCTTCGCCTCGCCCGGCTCCTTGATGATGCGGACGTCAAAGAACTTCGTCCACGGCGCGGTGGGCGTGTCGGGCGGCTTGTACCAGTAGTCGACCGGCTGGAAGAAGACGAGGCGCGGCGTGTCGCCCGGCGTGTAGACGATGAAGCAGTGCGGGTTCGTGACGATCGGCGCCCAGCTCTTGAAATGGGGATTGACCTTGAACGGATACATCTCGTCGTCGAGGAAGGCGTAGTGGATGGCGCCGCCGAAGATGACGGCGGCGTCGAAGCCGGTAGCCGCGAGCGCTCGATCGTGGCGGCGCTTCACGGCGGCGATGTGCTCGGGATAGAGATCGGCGAGGCGGTCGGTCATGCGCGCGAAGGATATGAGAAAACGGCCGCCGCGGCGCTCCAATATGAAGCGAGGACCACATGGCAATCGGCAAAGTGGCAGCGGACAGTTCGGTCGTGGTGACGCACAAGGTCGGCGGGACGCCGCTCATCGAGTCGGCGACCGCCGTGCTGGGCAGCAGGCCGGTCGTATGGGGACGCTATTTCACCGGCAAGGGAACCAAGAACTCCGTCGTCTATCGGCCGGAGATCGAGAACGCGCCGCTGCACGAGGCTGGCATCCGCCTCCTGCCGATCGCGCGGCAGACGAAGCTGGTCGGCGGCAGTCAGGCCGACGGGACGACGCACGGCGCGATGAACGCGGAAGCCTTCATCAGCGCCTTCGGCGCCGACATCATCGCCGCGCAAGGAGCCGAGTTCCTCATGTTCCTCGACATCGAGGGTCCGCCGCACTCGCTTTCGGCGAGCTATTACGCCGGGTGGTCGGCGGCGTTGATGACGACGAGTCGCCATCTGTCTTCCGATCGCTTCACGCTGCTGCCGGCGATCTACGCGACGCAGGCTGACGATGTGACGTGGCGCGTCGTGCGCACCGACGGCGGCGCGAAGTGCTTCGCCGCCTGGGTGGCGCGCTGGCGCGTTCGCGGCTGCAGTCAACCGCTCGACTTCCGCCCGGATATCGTCCAGCCGAAAGTGAAGATCGGCTGTCCGGTCGTGCTGTGGCAGTACGCCGACGAATGCCACGGCGGCGACGGCTTCGACTGCGACGAATTGAATCCCGACGCGGAGATCGAGAAATCGCTGCTATCGCGGTTGATCCTTCCGCCCGCGATGGCGACGGGTGCCGAAGCGGATTAGAAACGCCCTCACTGCACCGGAGCCGGTGCGTGAGGGTCGCGGCACGACGGGCAGAGCGGCAGCTTGATCTCGACGGTGTAGCCGCAGTGCTCGCAGACGTAGTACTGGCGCGGGCGCTTCATCGACTCCAGGTTCCGCGCGGCCGCGGCCTCGAGGTTGGCGTGCTCCACCTCGGCGTCGCGCGTGGTGTCGAAGATCTTCGACGCCTCATCGTCCTTCGCCTCGTTGCACGCGGCGATCGCGGCGAGGTAGATGCCGTCGCGCTCGCCCTGCTCGAGGGAGATGGCGGTCTGCAGGTTCTCGCGCGTCGTACCGACGTCGATCCGCGGCAGGCTCTCGGCGGGCGGGGCGACGTCGCGCGCGGTCATCAGGCCGAGGAAGCGCTGGAGGTGGATGCGCTCGGCCGTGGCGCAGGCGCGGAAAAGACTGGCGGCGCCGAGGTAGCCTTCGGCCTCGGCTTTCGCGGCGAACGCGTCGTAACGCGCGGCGGCGGCGCGCTCGTTGTTCACGGCGTTCGTGAGCGCTTTCTGGACGGGGAATGGCGTGGCAAAGAGCGTGGCGGTGACGGCGAGCAGGAATGTCTTCATGACCGGCCTCCTCGGCGACGACGTTACGGCCGCGCGGAGGTGCGGGCGAGGAAGGGGGTCACGGAGCGGCCGTGACGCGACTCACGAGCGCGTCCCCGAAGCGCGCCGACCCACTGGGGATGATCGGCCATTGGAGCGCCGCCGTCCCGGCGGCCGGCGAGGCGGCGTCCTCGCCGCCTCTCATGAATGCAGGCGGGACGCCTGCACGCCAGCCGGCGAGGACGCCGGCGCTCCGAGCCTGAGCGTACTTCACGAGCGCGCCCCGCCCCACTCCTCCGGCGCCACGTCCGCGATCGTCTGCGAGAAGACCCACTGCCGTCCGGCGAAGTCCTCGGCGGTGTACTGCCGCTCGCCGAACGGTTGGTCGGCGGGGCGGCTGACGATGCGCGCGCCGCCGCGCTCGGCGCGCTCGCAGTGCGCGTCGGCGTCGGCGACGCGGATCATGACCCGGTCGCCGCCGGGCTCCCCTTCGCGCACGACCACGGCGCCGTCGGCGACGTTCAGCTGCGCGCGATGGTTGCCGATGCGGATGCGCAGCGTGAATCCGAACGCAGCGCAGAGCCAGTCGACGGCGGCGCCGACGTCGCGATACGACAGCTCGGGGATGACCGTGCAGTCGGGGATCGATCGATTCGTCCGCATAAAACCGAAGCGCGCCGACCCACTGGGGATTATCGGCGCGCCTCTCATTCGCTAGCGCTCCCGGATGAAGCCGGGTCCGACTCGCGCTGATTGCGCGTGTCGTGCCAACGTTATTGTGTGCACTCACTCCCACGACCCGGCGTAGCGCAGCAGCTGGTCGATCGACAGCATCCGCTCCTCGCCGTTCGGCGCGCGGAAGATCGAGTGGTACCACCCCTTCACCTTCACCGGCGTCAGCACCTCGTCGCCGATCTTCAGGCGCCGGCCGCTCGTCAGCGCGAGGAACACCTTCTCGTACGCGGAGCGAGTGAGGCGGCCCGACGGCGGCGCGGGCGGCGCGGCGCGGCGGTCGCGGTCGGGGCGCGCGGCGCGGCGGCGGTCGGCGTGCTCGCCCGACCACGGCGGCGCGAGCTTCTCGTCGACGTCGGCGCGGCGCCGGCGCGGCAGCTCCGGCGCCTCCTCGTCGTGCATCAGCGCCGCGAAGTTGCGCAGCTCCGGCAGCACCGAGCCCCAGCGCGTCTCGCGCCCGACGTCGTCGTACGCGGCGGGGCGGTCGTCGAGGTCGAGCAGCGACGGCGTCGCGCCGCGGAGCACCGAGAAGAGCAGGCGGTAGCTGAACGGATCGGAGAGCGTGCGGATCGAGTCGCGGAACACCGTCGCCGTGGCCATGGCCACGCGCCGCAGCGACAGCGTGCGGCCGTTCGTCGTCCGCCACACCGCCGCGTCGGGATCGCCGGTGAACGGATCGCGCGGGAAGTTCGCCGCGCGCACCGCCCATCCCTTGCGCGACGCGTGCGGCGACGGCGTGACGCCGGCGAGGATCGGCAGGCCGTGCTCCTCGGCCGCGCCGACGCGGTACGACGGCCACTCGATGACCTCGCGCACCACGCCGACGATCAGCGCGGCTGTTGCCGCCATCAGCCCCGGATCGGGCGTGAAGTCGAGCGTGATCTCGATGCGGTCGCGGCGCGGCCGGACGCCGATCGCCGTCGAGCGCCGGTTCGCCCCGGCCACGATGATCGGCGGCGGCAGCACGAGCGCGAGCAGCAGCGCCAGCTTCTGGATCGTCCGCTCCGCGCCGCGCCGCTCGCGCGGCAGCTCGAAGGAGATGTTGACGTGGCAGCTGAACGCCTGCAGGCGTACGCGGCGGCTCGTCCGCCGCTCCCACGCGTCGAGCTCGTCGCGCACGAAGCCGATCTGCTCCCACAGGCTTCGCACCGCGCGCGCCGTGCACTGCGACGCGACCTCGATCACCGGCGTGACGACTTCGAGCACGCCGCCGTCGAAGTAGACCGCGCCGCCGGTCGGCAGCTGCGACGCCTTCGTCGTCCGTTTCAGCAGCGGCCGCTCGATGAAGCCCGCCGGCGTCCGCCACACCTCCTCGGGCGCGACTTCGCGCTCGTCGACGTAGACTTTGAACTCGGACTCGATCCCGATCACCGGCATGGCGAGCTCGTTGGTGTAGGGGAAGCGGGGGTCGTGCATGGACAGGGCGCAGGGCGCAGGGGGCAGAGCGCAGGTGGTGTCCTCGCGACGTCACCATCTGCGCCCCGCGCCCTGCGCTCTGCCCCCTCCATGCAGCAAGGACCAAACCATGCAATCCCGTTCGATCCCGAGCTCAGGCGAGCTCCTCCCGGTCATCGGCCTCGGCACGTGGCAGACGTTCGACGTCGCCGGCGCCGCGCGCGCGAAGCTCGTTCCTGTCGTCGAGCGCTTCGCGGCCGGCGGCGGGCGCGTCATCGACACGTCGCCGATGTATGGGCGCGCCGAGGAGGCGGTGGGGGAGCTGAAGCCGCCGGACGCGTTTCTGGCGACCAAGGTGTGGACCGAGGGGCGCGACGAGGGGATCGAGCAGATGGAGCGGTCGATGCGGCTGCTGCGCGCGAACACGATCGACCTCATCCAGGTCCACAACCTCGTCGACTGGCGCACGCACCTCCGCACGCTGCGGCAGTGGAAAGACGAGGGGCGCGTCCGCTACATCGGCATCACGCACTACGTTCCGAGCGCGTTCGCTCAGCTCGAGCAGATCCTGCGCGACGAGACCGTCGACTTCGTGCAGCTCCCGTACTCCGTCGGCACTCCCGACGCCGAGCAGCGCCTCCTGCCGCTCGCGCAGGAGCGCGGCGTGGCCGTGCTCGTCAATCGCCCATTCGAGGAAGGGAAGCTCACGCGGCGCTTCCCGGGGCAGAGCGAGCTGATGCTGCGCTGGATCGTCTCGCATCCCGCCGTCATCTGCGTGATCCCGGCGACGCGGAATCCGGAGCACGTCGCGGAGAACCTCCGCGCGGGCGAGCAGGCGGTGCTGCCGACCGCGGAGCGCGAGCGGCTGCGCGCTACTGCAGTTGGTAGATGACCGTCAGCTCGTGGACGACTTCGACGATCTTGCCGTCTTTCTTGTACGGCCGGAACGACCAGTTCTTGATCGCATCGACCGTGGCGACGTCGAAGACCGGCTCGTGCGCGTGGTCGAGGATCGTCACGTCCTTCACGCGGCCGTTCGTGCCGATGACGTAGCGCACCAGCACGCTGTCCTCGAGGTGCTTCTTGCGCGCCTGCTCCGGATATGACGGGTATTGTTGATTGACCGGGATGAGCGGCAGCTTCGCGTCACGCTCGATGTAGAGGCGGCCGTCGTCGGGAAAGACGACGCTGAAGGCGAGGCCCTTGCCGTGGCCGCCGATCTCGCCGCCGAGCTTGCCCCCCTTCTCGCCCTGCGCGTCGCCGCCCTGCACGCCCTCGGCGACCGCGGTCTTCGGCGGCGGTGGCGGCGGCGTGGGCGGCGGGACCTCGACGTGCGGCACGAGGTTCGGAATCACCCGCGGCGCCATCTCCAGGAGGGCGGGCGGCGGGGGCGGGGCGGGTTCGGCCTTCGGCTCCGGCTTCGGCGCGGTCTGTTCGACCGGCGGCGGCGGCGGAGGAGGCGGCGGCTCGGGGATCGACGTGAGCGAGTAGGCGGCGATCAGATGCGGCGAGTGATCGGGGAACTCGACGTGCCAGACCGTGCCGAGGAGCGCGCCGGCGATGGCGATGACATGCGCGGCCACCGAGACCGGCAGCGTCTCGTAAAAGACCTTCTTACTACGCTTCGCGAACGTCTCGGGGACGACCGTTTCGAACATGGCAATTTTGGTAATCTGGGCTCGGGGTGCCGAATCGTAGCATCTTCTGACGAATATGGCGGTTACAGTCGCGACGGCGTGCTCGCGGCTCTGCTCGCTCTTGCCAGCGCCGCCGTCGTGGTTTGGCAAAACGCACGCCTCGCGATTCTTTGGGACGTCAGCTACGTCCTGGAGAACGCCGCGCGCATCGCCGCGGGCGACGTTCCGTACCGCGACTTTCCTTTTCCATACGCACCGCTGACGTTCATCGTCCAGGCGGCGATCGTCCGCCTCTTCGGCCGCGTCTACTGGCACCACATTCTTTATGCAGCGCTCGCGTGCGGCGCGGCGACGGCGCTGACGTACGTGATCGTGCGGCGCTTCGTCCCGCGCGCGACGGCGTTCTTTCTCACGCTGCCGCTGGCGCTGCTCGGGATCTATTGCATCCTGCCGCATCCGTTTTACGACCCCGATGGGTGTTTGGCGGTGCTCGCGTTGATCGCGCTGATTTTGTCAGGGCGCGGGGCGCAGGGCGCAGGGCGCAGGTGGTGGTCGTCGCGAGAACACCACCTGCGCCCCGCCCCCTGCGCCCTGCGCCCTGTCTTGATCGGCGCGCTCTGCATCGTGCCGCTCTTCGTCAAACAAAACATCGGCATCGCCTTCGTTGGCGCGCTCGTCGTCCTGCTCATCGCGGAGCGCCGCTGGCGGATGCTCGCCGGCCTCGCCGCGGGCGTGGCGATCGCGCTCGCGCTTGTCGCGGCGATCTTCGGCATCGGCAACTACGCGACGTGGACGCTCTCGTTCGCCGCGGCGCGGCGGCTGCCGCCGCTGTCGATGATGCTCGACGTCTACAGCGATCCGATCGTCTGGTGGGGCGTCGCCATCGTCGTCGTCGCGCTCATCGCCGAGCGTTTGCGATCGCTGCTCCTCGTGCCGTGGCTCTTCATCCTCGTCCGCTTCTTCATCAGCGACGATCCGAACGAGCGCGAGATCAACCTGCTGCGCCTCTGGCCGCTGCTCCTCGTCGTGGCCGCGCTCGTCGCGCTCGCGGTGTGGCGCCGCGAGGAGCCGCTGCTGCGCGCCGTGCCGCTGCTCGTCGTCGCCACGGTCCACGGCACGTTCCTGTCGCAGGCGACGTGGGGCTCGACGTACGGCATCTGGCCGCTGCTCGTGATCCTCCTCGCCTTCGTTTTCCGCGTGGCGAAGGCGCCGCCGCTCCTCGCCGCGATTGCGGCGGCGATCATGCTTTTGTCCGCCGCGCACTACCTCCGCATCGAAGGGCGCCTACTGTACGCGAAGTGGGACGAAGGAGCGATGCGGACGTCGTCGCTGCCGCCGTTGCGCGGCCTGCGCGTGCGCGGCGAGTGGCTGCCGGAATTCGAGGAGCTCGTGCGCTGGACCGACGCGCGCGTGCCGCGGGGCGACGGCATCCTCTGCCTCCCCGGCGAAGACCTCTTCTACTTCGCCACCGGCCGCCGCCCGCGATTCCCGGTGCTCATGTTCGATCGCACGATCAATCCGTATTCGCCGGCCGAGATCGCCGCGATCGCGGAGGCGCGCCGCATCCGCTGGGTGATCGTCAAGCGGCGGCTGCAGCTCGACGGGACGCCGTATCCGGAGCTCGGCGATGCGATTCACCTCTTGAGCGCGCGATATCAACCAGTTGTGTTTTTAAAGAATTACGTCGTCTTGTCGGACAGGCCCCGGCCCTGACCTAGCGACTTTGACGGGAAGCTGGTTCGGGCGTTGTGGCGGGGCCTGCCGACAAATCGGTAGACCACCGCAGAAATCGGTTATCCTGTTACAAATCCGTTAACGCAATGAAGAGGGCCTCAGTCGTTTCCCTGTCGCTCATCGCGACCGCTGTGGCGGTCCGTGCCGCGCTCATCTTCCGCTACCGCTTCGACTCCGACGAGCCGCAGCACATGCACGTGGCGTGGGGATGGGCGCACGGCCTCGCGCAATACCGCGACGTCTTCGACAACCACATGCCGCTCTTCCATCTCCTCTCGTCGCCGCTCTTCGCCGCGACGGGCGACGATCCGCGGCTTCTCTTCGCCGCGCGTTTCTCGATGATCCCGCTCTTCCTCGCGGCGCTCTTCCTCGTCTGGCGCATCGCGCGCAGCCTCTTCGACGAGACGACGGCGTGGTGGTCGGCGGCGCTCGCCGCGGTCGTCCCGCCGTTCTTCCTCGGATCGCTCGAGTACCGCACCGACGATCTCTGGCTCGTGCTCTGGCTCGGCGTGATCGCCGTCGCGGTCAGCAACGCCGCGCCCGTGCGCAAGGCGGCCATCGGCGGCCTCCTCCTCGGCGGTGCCTTCGGCGTCTCGATGAAGAGCACGCTCTTCGTCGCCGTCCTCGCCATCGCCCTCATCGTCACGCTGCTGCTGACGAAGCGCCGCGCCCCGCTGCCGCCGCCGCGCCTCATTGTCAAGTGCGCGCTCGTCGCTCTCGCCGCGACCGCCGTCGTCCCCGCGCTCATCGCCGCCGGCTTCGCCATGACCGGGCTTTGGGCGCCGTTCGTCTACGGCGTCTTCGCGCACAACTCCGTGCCGTTCGCGCACGCGTGGCACGTCCTCTGGTTCATCCCGCTCTACTTCGTCATCCGCAACGTCGCGCTGCGCATCGCCGCGTCGGACGGCGAGGCGGGCCTCGTGCGCCGCCGCCTCTTCGCCTTCCTCGCCTGCGGCGTCTACCTGGCGCTCTACGCGTCGTTCGCGCCGATGACGAATCTCGAGACGTATCTGCCGTTCTATCCGCTCGCCGCGCTCCTGGCGACGCCGCTGCTGATGCGGCGCGAGCGCCTCCTGCCGGCGCTGGCCATGGCGATGATCGCCGTCATCGTCGTCGTGGCGCGGCCGTGGCGGAACGAGGCCGAGCGCTCCATCGTCCTCGTCGAAGAGATCGTCGCGCTGACGCAGCCGGGCGAGCCGGTGATGGACTTGAAGGGCGAGACGGTGTTCCGCGAGCGCCCCTTCTACTTCGTCCTCGAGGCGGTGACGAACGTGAAGCTCCGCTTCGGCCAGATCCGCGACACGATCGCCGACGCGCTCGTGCACAAGCGCACGTACGTCGTGGCCGGCGAGGCGCTGCTGCCGCCCGCGGCGCGCGCGTTCGTGCAGCGCTACTACGTGCCGTGGGGGATCGTGCACGTGGCCGGCGCGCAGCTCGAGCCGATGCGCGACGGGAGCGCGACGTCGTTCGACATCGCCGTCCCCGGCCCCTACGTCGTCCTCGGCGAGCGCGGCGTGGTGCGCGCCACGATCGACGGCGTCGCGGTCAACGGCTCCGGCATCAACCTCGCGGCGGGGCGGCACCGCGTCGTCGCGCACGACAAGGCCGAGCGGCCTCTGGTGATCTGGTCCGGCACGCTGCGCGGCGGGCGCTTCAAATCCGCGCGATAATCGTCGCGCAACATGGCCCGTTACATCCAGCGCATCGCGCTGCTCGGAAAGGAGCGGTGGATCGGCTGGGAGATCGACGGCGTCGGGACGGAAGTGCCGGGGCTGATCCTCGCTGACGAGCTCTCCGAGGCCGAGCTGCGCGCGCGCGGCGTAAAGGAGTTCCAGCCGCTCGACTTCGAGACGTTCCTCGGCATGAACCCCGAGGCCGGACGGCCGGCCGGCGCGCTGCTCGACCAGGACATCGACTTCCGCCTCGACGCGCTCATGGTCGGCATGGAGCGCATCCGCGGCCGCGGCGAGACCGCCGTGCCGCGCGGCGTCCTCACGCATCTCTTCGGCGACGCGCACGTCGACCACCCGCGCGTGCAGAAACGGCTGCTGGAGTGGGCGCTGAGCGGCGCGGTGGAGCTGGTGCGCGAGGACGACTGCTACTTGCGGATCGTCGGGCCGTTTTAGAGCGCTTCCGCGATCTTCGCCAGCTCCGCGGCGATCTCTCCGTTCGTGGCCCGTGGCGCCGTGGCGCTGTCGAAGCGCACCAGCACCGGGTCGAACACGCCGCGCTGAAAGAGCGCCGTGCGCACGGCGATGAAGCGCGCGCGGACGTCCGCCGGGATCGCCTCGGCGTTTTGCATCGCCGCTGCGACGTCCGCGGCCGCGGCCTTGATCTCGTCGATCGTCATTTCGTCAGCGTCTCCAGATCGGTCTTGAGGAACGTCGTCACGCCGCGGCGCGCGGCCTCTTCGTCGTCGACGCGGATCAGTCCCAGGTGGGAGAGATCGTCGTCGACGCCATCGAGATCATAGCCGACCCACAGCGCCGCGCCGCGCTCCTCGGTCGGCCCCATCGAGATCGATTGTTTGCGGACGTTCTTGATGTAGCGGGACATGACGGGTAGTTCTTAGTTCTTAGTTCTTAGTTCTTAGTTCTTGGTTCTTAGTTGTTCGCCACGGTTCGCGTGGATCTGTACCAAACTAAGAACTAAGAACCAAGAACCAACAACTTCATCGTGCTAGACCTCATCATCTTCGTCGGCCTCCCCGGCGCGGGAAAGACCACCTACTACCGCGCCCACTTCGCGGCGACGCACGCGCATGTCAGCAAGGACCTCATGCCGAACGCGCGCCGGCGCGACGACCGGCAGGAGCGCGAGATCGAGGCGGCGCTCGCGGGCGGGACGTCCGTCGTCGTCGACAACACCAACCCGTCCGCCGACGTCCGCGCGCCGCTCATCGCCCTCGGCCGCAGGCACGGCGCGCGCATCGTCGCCGTCTACTTCGAGACCGACGTGAGGACGGCCATCATGCGAAACCGGCAGCGCGAAGGGAAAGCGCGCGTCCCCGACGTGGCCATCTTCGCCACGAAGAAGAAGCTCGTTCCGCCGGCGCTGGACGAAGGCTTCGACGAAGTGCGGGTGGTGGCGTGAAGCCGGAGACGCTGCTGCGCAAAGTCTTTCCGCCGATGCTGGCCACGCTCACCACCGCGCCGCCGCGCGACGAGAACGAGTGGGTCTACGAGCTCAAATACGACGGCTTCCGCGCCCTCTGCGCGATCTCGGGCGGCGAGCTGGCCATGTGGAGCCGCAACGAGATCGACCTCGCGCCGCGCTTCCCCAAAGTCGCCGCGGCGCTGCGGAAGCTGAAGGTGCCGGACGTCGTGTTCGACGGCGAGATCGTCGCCCTCGACGAGCAGGGGAGGCCGCGCTTCCAGCTCCTCCAGCAGGGCAACCGCGAGCTGATCTTCCTCTTCGACATCCTCTGGCTCGACGGCCACGACCTCCGCAAAGTGCCGTACGGCGACCGCCGCGCGCTGCTCGAGCAGAGCCTCCGCCGCCCGCCCGCCCTCGTGAAGCTCGCCCAGCAGCTGCACACGTCCGGCGACAAGGCGCTGCTGCAGGCGGCGCAGGACGGGTGGGAAGGGATCATCGCCAAGCGGAAGGAGTCGCTCTACGAGCCGCGGCGCTCGAAGGAGTGGCTGAAGATCAAGGCCGTCAACGAGCAGGAGCTCGTCGTGGTGGGGTGGAATCCGTCGACGCATTCGTCGCAGGAGATCGGCTCGCTGCACCTCGCCGTGATGGGCGACGACGGCGCACTGCACTACGCCGGCAAGGTCGGTACCGGCTTCTCGTACAACCAGCGGGTCTGGTGGAAGGAGACGTTGAAGAAGGACGTGGTGCCTAAGTCGACGGTGAAGGACGCCCCGCGCGAGCGCGTGGCGACGTGGGTCAAGCCGAAGTACGTGGTGCAGGTGGCGTTCACGGAGTGGACGGGCGACAACCGCCTGCGTCATCCTTCGTTCCTCGGCATGCGCGACGACAAATCGCCCAAAGAAGTCGTGCGCGAAAAAGCGCAACCGGTCGTGGCGCTCACGCATCCGGAGCGCGTCCTCTATCCCAAAGACAAGATCACGAAGCAGGACGTCGCCGACTACTACGCCGCCGTCGCGGAGGCGATGATCGCCACGCTGCGCGACCGCCCGCTCGCGCTCGAGCATTGGAACCAGGGCATCGGCGCGGCGTCGTGGTTCCATCAGAACGTCGGCAAGGAGGCGCCGCCGTGGGCGACGACGATCGAGACGCCGACGCGCGTGGCCAGCCGCAAGAGCGTGCGCCACCTCGTCGTCGACAAGCCGGAGACGCTGCAGTGGCTCGCGCAGATGTCGGTGCTGACGATCCACATGTGGTCGTCGCGCGGCGCGAGCCTCGAGGAGCCCGACTGGCTCGTGTTCGACCTCGATCCCGCAAAGGGCAAGGGGATCGAGCAGGCCATCGACGCCGCGATCGTGATGCGCGGGCTGCTCGAAAATCTCAAACTGCCGTCCGTGCCGAAGACCTCGGGCAAGCGCGGGATCCATGTCTTCGTGCCGCTGAAGCCCGGCTACACGCACGAGCAGGCCGCCGGCTTCGCCTGCGCGATCGCCGCCGCGGTGTCGAACGAGGTGCCGTTCATGACCGTGGAGCGCGCCATCGCCGGCCGCCGCGGCCGCCTCTATCTCGATTGCATGCAGAACGGCTACGGCAAGACGATGGTCGCGCCGTATTCGCTGCGCGCGATCGACGGCGCCCCCGTCTCCGCGCCGCTGAAGTGGGAAGAGATCACGAAGAAGCTCGACCCGCTGAAGTTCAACCTGCGGACGATGCCGGAGCGCCTGGCGAAGATGGGGGATCTGTTCGCGAAAGTGTTCGAGGAGCAGGCGACGCTGCCGGATTTGAAATGAGACAAGTCCATGGATAACACGATTGGGATCGCCGTCCACATCAAAATCGACCATGGATGATGTTGATCTCGGTCGTGGGAAGCTGTTGCCATCGTCTTGACTCCACTAATTCGACCATGGTTGTCGCGAATCCGACGTAGGAGTTCATTCGCATCGACCTTGGATAAATTGCTCGCCGGTCATCATCACAAAGATAGTAACCATGGTCGACTTGAAGTCGGCCTCCCGCATAAATTTACGGCGTAGGACGACATCGATGTTAACCATGGATGGGTTTAAAATGACGCGATGCCGCAAGCGCGAACGTACAACGGCGATGCCGTGCGATTCGGGGCGATTCTCCGCCGCCTCCGCGAGCAGCGCGGGTGGACGCTTCGCAAGCTGGCGACGCGCTCCGGCTTGTCGCCGGCGTACGTCAGCATCGTCGAGCGCGGCGGCAACGTTCCCAGCCTCACCACGGTTCTCGAACTGATCGAAGTCGTCGGCGGCGACGTCGGAGAGGTCATGCGCGAGCTCGCGGCGGCGCGCAACGCGCCGCAACCCGCGCCGCGGTCCGACGTATGACAGAATCCGCATGTCCACAATCGAAGAAGGAGATCCCCACATGAAGACCAAATTCATATTCGCGCTGTGCGCCGCGGCGCTGCTCGCCGTGTCGGCATCGGCGCAGACGGCCGACGAGCTCGTGGAAAAGAACATCAAGGCCCGCGGCGGGATGGAGAAGATGAAGGCCGTCCAGTCGATGAAGATCACGGCCAAGATGAAGATGGGGCCGATGGAGGCGCCCGTCACCATCAGCAAGAAGCGGCCGGAGAACTTCCGCGTCGAGTTCACCGTGCAGGGCATGACCGGCATCCAGGCCTACGACGGCACCACCGGCTGGGCGGTCATGCCGTTCATGGGCAAGAAGGACCCCGAGGCCATGTCGGCCGACACGCTGAAGGACTTCAAGGATGAAGCGGACTTCGACGGCCCGATGATCGACTACAAGGCCAAGGGCAACAAGGTCGAGTACGTCGGCAAGGAAGACGTCCAGGGCACGCCCGCGTACAAGCTCCACGTCACGACGAAGGACGGCAACGAGTCGAACGTCTATCTCGACGCCGACTCCTACCTCGAGATCAAGACCGAGACGAAGCGGAAGATCCAGGGACAGGAGATCGAGGCGGAGACGATGCTCGGCGACTACAAGGACGTCGGCGGCGTTCTCTTCCCGATGTCGATCGAGAGCCGCGCCAAGGGGCACGAAGGGGCGCAGAGCATCGCCATCGAGAAGATCGAGCTCAACCCCGCCTCGATGGACGCCGCGCTCTTCCACATGCCGGAAGTGAAGAAGCCGGCCGAAGAGACGAAGAAGCAGTAATCACCCGTCATCCTGAGCGAAGCGAAGGATCTCGAGCTACGTGGCTCGAGATCCTTCGCCGTCTCCGCGGCTCAGGATGACGACGAAGGAGCACACCTTGCGAAAACTCTCTCTCCTCGCGCTCATCGCGGCGCTCGCTCTTCCTGCGCTCGCCGACGACGCCGTGAAAATCGAGCCCGCCACGTTCGGCGGGCTCCGCGCGCGTTCGATCGGTCCCGCGGTGATGGGCGGGCGCATCGCCGCCATCGATGCCACGTCCGAGGCGCCGTCGACGATCTACGTCGGCGCCGCGGGCGGCGGCGTCTGGAAGTCGACCGACGGCGGCACCACCTTCAAGCCGGTCTTCGACGAGTACAACCAGTCCATCGGCGCCGTGGCCATCGATCCCAACAACAAAGAGACGGTCTGGGTCGGCACGGGCGAGTCGTGGATGCGCAACTCCGTCTCCGTCGGCAGCGGCGTCTACAAGACGACCGACGGCGGCTCGACGTGGAAGCCGCTCGGCCTCGACGACACCGAGCACATCGCCCGCATCGCCGTCAGCAAAAAGGCGAGCGACACCGCGTACGTCTGCGCCACCGGCCACGCCTGGAACGCCAACGAGCAGCGCGGCGTGTTCAAGACGACCGACGGCGGGAAGACGTGGAAGAAGATCCTCTACGTCGACCAGAACACCGGCTGCTCCGACCTCCAGCTCGATCCGGAGATGCCGGAGATCGTCTACGCCGGGATGTGGCAGTTCCGCCGCGCGCCCGACTTCTTCAGCTCCGGCGGCCCCGGCTCCGGCCTGTACAAGTCGACGGACGGCGGCGAGCACTGGCAGAAGCTGACGAACGGCATCCCGGCCGGGAACCTCGGCCGCATCGCCGTGGCGGTCGCGCCGTCGCGCTCGAGCGTGCTCTACTCGTTGATCGAGTCGAAGAAGACGGCGCTCTACCGCTCCGACGACCTCGGCGAGCACTGGCGCGCCGTCAACGACTCCTTCAACGTCACGGTGCGCCCCTTCTACTTCGCGCGCGTGGTCGTCGATCCGACCGACTACAACCGCGTCTGGAAGCCGGGCTACGCGCTGACGTACAGCACCGACGGCGGCACGACGTTCACGCCGACGTTCAACGGCAGCGCGGTGCATGCCGACCATCACGCGCTCTGGATCAGTTCGCGCGACCCGAACGAGATGCTCCTCGGCACGGACGGAGGGCTGTTCCAGTCGCGCGACCGCGGCCTGCACTGGAACTTTCTCAGCGTCCTGCCGGTCTCGCAGTTCTACCACGTCACGTACGACATGGAGGTCCCGTACAACGTCTACGGCGGCCTGCAGGACAACGGCTCGTGGATGGCGCCGTCGTCGGCGCCCGGCGGCGTGGCCAATCATCACTGGCGCAATCTCGGCGGCGGCGACGGCTTCTCCGTCGTCTCCGATCCGAACGACTCCGACATCGTCTACCTCGAGTCGCAGGGCGGGCGCATCGTCCGCGTCCGCCGCTCCACCGGCGAGAACCGCGAGATCAATCCCTTCGCCGCCGCCGGCGAGGCCAAGCTCCGCTTCAACTGGAACACGCCGATCTACGCCAGCCCGACGCAGAAGGGCGTGATCTACATCGGCGCGCAGGTGCTCTACCGCTCCAAGGACCGCGGCGACTCGTGGGAGCGGATCTCGCCCGACCTGACGACGAACGACCAGAGCCATCAGAAGCAGCTGCAGTCGGGCGGCCTGTCGATCGACAACTCCAGCGCCGAGAACTTCACGACGATCATCACCGTGAACGAGTCGCCGAAGAACCAAAACACGATCTGGGTCGGCACCGACGACGGCAACCTCCAGGTCACGCGCGACGGCGGGAAGACGTGGACGAACGTCGCCCCGAACGTGCCGGGCCTGCCGAAGGGGACGTGGGTCTCCGGCGTCGAGGCCGGGCACTACGACGACAACACGGCGTACGCGACGTTCGACGGGCACCGCACCGGCGACATGAAGACGTACGTGTTCAAGACGGCGGACGGCGGCAAGACGTGGCAGCCGCTGGCGACGCCGGACATCAAAGGCTTCGCGCAAGTGGTGCGCGAGGATCTCGTCGATCCGCACCTCCTCTTCCTCGGCACCGAGGCCGGGCTGTTCGTGTCGCTCGACGGCGGCGCGAGCTGGGCGCAGTTCAAGGAGAACCTGCCGCCGGTGCCGGTCGACGACATCGCCATCCATCGCCGCGAAGGCGACGCGATTCTGGCCACGCACGGCCGGGGGATCTACGTCATCGACGACCTCTCGCCGCTGCGCGCGCTGACGCCCGAGGTGCTGAACAAGGAGGTGGCCATGCTGCCGTCGCGGCCGTCGCCGCTGACGATCATGACCAGCGAGCAGCGGATGGAAGGCGACGGCGAGTTCGCCGACGGCGGCCTTCCCGAGGTCGCGTGGATCACGTACTACCTCAAGAAGCGGCACATCGTCGGCGACTCGCGCGTGGAGGTGTACGACGAGAGCGGGAAGCTGCTCTCGACGCTGCCGGCAGGCAAGCGCAAGGGGATCAACCGCGTCCGCTGGGCGATGCGCACGCCGCCGCCGCGCATGCCGGGCGGCAACTCCATCGTCTTCTCCGGCGGCGTCAGCCTGGGCCCGCGCCTGCCGGCCGGAAAGTACACGGTGAAGTACGTGAAGGGGAGCGAGACGTATACGCAGACGATCGAGCTCGTCCCCGATCCGCGGCTGCCGTACAGCGCCGAGGACCGCGCGCTGCAGCAGAAGACGGTGCGCGCGCTGTACGACATGGCCGAGCGCCTGACGTTCCTGGCCGACCGCGCCGTCGACGTGCGCGAACAGGCCAACGCCCGCGCCGCGAAGCTCTCCGGCGCCGACAAGACGCAGCTGGCGTCGCTGGCGAACAAGGCCGACACGCTGGTGAAGACGCTCGTCGCGACGAGCGAGGGCGGCTGGCTCTCCGGCGAAGAGGAGATCCGCGAGCGCCTCGGCATGATCTACGGCGCCGTGAACATCTACGACGGCCGCCCGACGGACCCGCAGCTCAACGAGATGTCGATTCTGGCGAAGGAGCTGGACGCGAAACAGGCCAGCTTCGACGCGATTCTGGCGAAGGACGTGGCCGCGGCGAACAAGACGCTCGAGGCGAAGAAGCTCGATGCGATCAAGCCGATGTCGCACGAGGAGTGGGACAAGAAGCAGCCAGGAAGCATGCCCCGTGGAGGGCAGGCACTCATGCCTGCCTTTCACTATTGATATAGCCGCGAAAGGATTTCGGCGGGCACTCGCCGGCGAAGTTCGGGCTCGGCCTCGATGAGCCGCGAGATGTCCGCCAAATCCTTCTGCCGCTTGCTGGGACGCCGGCCGTCGTCCTGCACCGCCCAGATCTTCCCCTGAAGCACGTCCTCCGGCGCCGCGACCGGCAGTTGCAAGTCCATCACCTCGCGGACGCGCGCTCGTTCAACGAACGCGCCGTATCGCGGATCGGTTTGGATCTGCAAGCGCAGACGGGAATCGGGAGCCGAGACATTCAGGCTATGCGGAAAGCGGCGCACGTCGAACTGTTCGGCGAACGCTTCCTCGACGCGCGCCAGGTCGCGGATCGCGACCGCCACGTCGAGGTCCTCCGTCACGACCGGCGCGCTGTAGGCGTTCACCGCGACGCCGCCGATCACGCAGAAGTCGAACCGCTCCAGCACGTCGAGAGCGCGCTCGAGAAAATCGCTGCGATCCATCGTCACCGCCTTCCAGAACTGAAGCGCGCGCATGACGCTAGTGTAACGGCGCGCCGTGGCACAATCGTCTCCTCCATGGAAATCGCCACGGAGCGTCTGCTCCTTCGCCCGTTCACGCTCGACGATGCGCCGGCCGTGCAGCGCCTCGTCTCCGCGTACGAGATCGCCGAGAACACGCTGCTGATCCCGCATCCGTATCCCGAGGGGGCGGCGGCGGAGTGGATCTCGAAGCTCGGCACGAATCCGAACAACCATGTCTTCGCGATCACGTTGTCGGGCGACGTCGCCGGCGCCATCGGCATGGAGATCGCGCCGGAGCACGACCGCGGCGAGATCGGGTACTGGATCGGCCTGCCGTACTGGGGGCGCGGCTACATGACCGAGGCGGTGCGCGGAGTCATCGGCTGGGCGTTCCGCGACCTCGGCCTGCACCGCATCTTCGCCGTGCACTTCACGCGCAACCCCGCCTCGGGACGCGTCATGCAGAAGGCCGGCATGCGCCACGAGGGGACGCTGCGCGGCCACGACAAGAAGTGGGGCGAGCACCTCGACGTCGAGCTGTATGGAATCGTTCACAGCGACTGGCGGTAAAGTGCCGGCGTGATGCGCCGCGCGTTGTTCCTGTTCGCGCTCGCCGCCGTCCCGGCGCGCGCGGCGATCCTCCTCGCCGGCGAGCCGGTGCGCTTCGATCCGGCGCCGCGGTTCACCGTGCGCCAGCTGCGCCACACCGCCGAGGCCACGCGCGTGGGACTGGCGCGGTGGGCGGCGACCGAGCACGGGCGGCGGATCGTCGAGATGCTCGCGGCGAAGGAGTACGACGTCGTCGTGCGCGAGGACGGCGGCGAGCGCAGCGCCGGCGCCGCGCCGCAGCCAGGCTTGGCCACGCTCGTCGAGGCCGGCGATCATTCGAAGGTGAAGGCGTACGTCGTCGTGCTCAATCCGACGTTCTTCTCCGAGACGAAGGCGATGCAGCCGTTCCCGACCGAGGCGTCGACGGCGGTCGATCTGATGTCGGCGGCGTGGGCGGCGGAGATGCTCCACGTCTCGTTCTACGCGCAGGGCATCAGCCTGCCGCATCACTCGCGTCCCGATTTTCAGGAAGCGTGGCGCGCGGTCGCTGCGGAGCTCGGCTTTCCGACGATGCGGCATGACGACGAGGAGGAGGCGCGATGCTGGTGGCATTGACGCGCGAAGTTCCCTCCACGATCAACGCCTGCGAGCTCACGCACGTGGAGCGGCGGCCGATCGACGTCGCGGCCGCGCGCGCGCAGCACGCGGCGTACGAGGCGGCGCTGGAGGCGGCCGGCTGCACGCTGCGGCGCCTGCCGCCGCTCGACGACATGCCGGACTCCGTCTTCGTCGAGGACGCCGCGGTCGTCGTCGACGAGCTCGCGGTGATCGCGCGGCCGGGCGCGGCGTCGCGGCGCGCGGAAACCGCGAGCGTCGCCGAGGCGCTGCGCGCGTACCGCGATGTCGTGGCCATCGAGGAGCCGGGGACGCTCGACGGCGGCGACGTCCTGCTCCTCGGCGAGAGCGTCTTCGTCGGCCTCTCCGCGCGCACGAACGCCGAGGGGGCGCGGCAATTGCGCGAGCTCCTCGAGGCGTACGGCTACAACGTGCGGACGGTGAGCGTCGAGCACGCGCTGCACCTCAAGTCGGCGGCGACGCGCGTCGGGCGCGACAAGGTGCTGTTGAATCCGCAATGGATCGACCGCGCGCTGTTCGATGTCGACTTGACCGAGGTCGATCCCGCGGAGCCGTTCGCGGCGAATGCGCTTCTCGTGGGCGATACGCTGCTCTGCTCCGCCGACTATCCGCGCACGAACGCGCGCCTCGGCAACGTCAAAGAAGTCGACGCCGGCGAGCTCGCCAAAGCCGAGGGCGGCCTGACCTGCTGTAGCATCGTCTTCACCGTATGAGCAGTGCACCGCTTCCTCCCGGCCGCAGCGGCCTGCCGCTGCTCGGCGAGACGCTCGCCTTCGCCAAGAATCCGTTCCGCTTCATCGACGAGCGCCTGGCCGCGCACGGCCGCGTCTTCCGCACGCACGTCCTCGGCCGGAAGACGGTCGTCGTGGCCGGCCCCGAGGCCGCGGGGCGTTTCATCGACGGCAGCGTCGTCATGCGCGAAGGCTCCATGCCGCCGCACGTGCAGGAGCTCTTCGGCGGGCGCAGCCTCCCGCTGCTCGACGGCGACGCGCACGCCGCGCGCAAGGGCATCGTGCTGCAGGCGTTCACGCGCGAGGCGATGGCCGCGTACGTCCCGATCATCCAGCGCACGATCGAGCGCTACTTCGCCAAGTGGTCGGGCGCCGGCGAGATCCGCTGGCTCGACGAGATGAAGCGCTTGGCCATCGAAGTGATCTGCACGACGTTCCTCGGCCTGCAGGCGGGGGAGGAGATGGACCGCCTCCGCCGCGACTACGACGTGCTGACGAGCGGCTTTGCCACGCTGCCGATCAACCTGCCGGGCACGCCGTACCGCAAGGCGCTCAAGGCGCGCGACCGGATCTTGGCCGTGCTGCGGCGCATCGTGCGCGAGCGCCGCGCCGCGCCGGCGGACGACGGCCTGTCGCGCATTCTCGCGGGGACGGACATCGGCGACGACGACCTCGCGCTCGAGCTCCACCACATCGTCGTGGCCGGCTTCATCGTCTACGGCGAGCTCGTGGCGATCGTGCGGCAGCTGACGGAGCATCCGGAGCTGCGCGCCCGCCTCGGCGATCGCGAATCCCTGCTGGAGTTCGTCAACGAGGTGAAGCGCGTGACGCCGATCGTGCCGGTGGTCTTCGGCAAGACGCGAAATCCGTTCGAGCTCGACGGCATGTCCGTGCCGGCGGGCTGGATGCTGCTGTGGGCAGTGACGCCGAGCCACACGACGCACGGCGTCTACAGCGAGCCGGCGCGCTTCGACCCCGAGCGCTTCTCGCCCGCGCGCGCCGAGGAGCGGCGGCACGAGCACGCCTTCGCGCCGCAGGGGGCGGGTCCGATCACCGGCCACCGCTGCCCCGGCCTCGACTTCGCGACGTCGGTGATGGCCCTCTTCACGACCGAGCTGCTGCGGCACACCTGGGAGCTGCCGCCGCAGAACTTCGAGTACGACTGGAGCAAGGTGCCGCCGGAGGTCGCGGACCGGCTGCGCGCGCACGTCGGGGCTGGGGTCACATCTGGAAAATCAACTTAACGGGGGCCCCCGTTAAGTTGATTTTCCAGATGTGACCCCCAATCGATTTGCCTCCATCGAATGGGTGCCAATGGAATTATTCTTTGGTTGCCCAACTTCTTTCGGGCTCATGTCCTGCCGCGCCCCGCCGCCCTGATCGACGGCTCTCTCTCCCAGCTTCGTCGATTTCCCCAGGAGACCCAATGATCAAGCGCTTTGTCCTGCTGTGCGCCGCCGCGCTGCTCTGCGCGCCCGGCGCGTTCGCGCAGTGCCGTTCGAGCCAGGGCTATCCCGACTCGACGCACGACGCGACGACGTACAAGAACGACCTGAATCTCGACCTCAGCGATTACGGCGTCATCTTCGAGGAGGCGGCACCGTGGAGTGGATGCGCGCAGGCCGCCGCCGACGCGCTGTACAAGAAGATCTTCACGACCGTGCACCCCGACCTGGTGAGCCAGCCGGCCTGGCCGCATCACGACGCTCAGGTCTGCCCGGAAAGTACCTCCGATCCGAATTACTACTGCATGAATCCATACCAAGGCTGGCTCAGCGGCGGCGATGCCGCGCTGATCTACTCCTCGGCGCTGCGGCTCGCCAACGTCGGCAAGCTCACCAAGCCGCTGGACGATCTGATCAAGACCATCGACTACCGCTTCAACAAAGATCTGAAGTGCGGCTTCGACGGCCTGATCACGTCGAACAACTATGGCGAGAACACGCCACGCTGGCGCGACCAGAACAGCTGCATGGATGACTACAGCGTCGGCGCCATGGGCCTCGGCTGGCTTGCTGCGTACCGCGCCAAGCGCGGCTACGGCGACGCTCTCACGCCGGCCAATGACTCTAAAACGGCAGCGAGCAACTCGCTTTCGTGGGTCGACAGCGTCTGCATCTGGAACGGCGCGCTGCACCTGAATTCGCCGACTTCCCGCGGCCCCTGCACCGGCAACACCAACGACCTGATGCTGGGCTCGATGCCGATGAGCCTTCACGGCGGCGACGCCCAGCCGTACGGCTTCGGCCTCCTCACCAGCGTGGCCTCCGCCGCGGTGGCGCTGAAGGTCGCGAACCCGACTTCACCGCTCAGTCTCACGAGTGACGAGCAGTCCGTCGCGCAGGCGCTCTACAACCACGCCCGCAGCAACACGGCCTCCGACCTCTCCAGCTTCCTCTACCCCTGCTACCGCTTCTTGTATGACCCGGCGACCGGCGCGATGGACGCGACGGCGGACTTCGACTGCGCGAATCCCTCGCCGGAGTACCACCCGAAGATGTTTCCGCTGAAGGACTTCATGGCGCAGTACGCGCCGCCCGCGCAGCCGGCGCCGTCGTTCGACGTGTTCGATTCGACGCTCTTCTGCGACACCTCGGTCGGCAACAACTCGGAAGGGATCGCCTGCAGTTTCTTCAGCCCGGGACGGCGCGCCGTCTACGGCCAGATGGCGCAGACGTGGACGACGAATCCGCCGAACTTCGCGAACACCGGCCTCGGCGACTACACCGTCACGTTCCGCACCGCGAACGGGAACTACCTCAGCGCCACGAACGGCGGCGGCTCGAGCGTCAACGCCGCGCCGACGACGATCGGCACGGACGAGCAGTTCAGCCTCATGATCCGGACGTCGGGGGAGACGCAGCTCAACGACGGCGACCAGATCACGCTGCAGTCGACGGCGAGCACCAACGCGCAGTGGGTGACCGCGGAGAACGGCGGCGGCGCGGGGAGCGTCGTCGACGCCAACCGCATCTATCCCGATTCGTGGGAGACGTTCACGATTCACAAGCTGAACGGCACCGGCGCGATCAACAGCGGCGACCCGGTGGCGCTCGCCTCGGTGAACGGCTACTACGTTTCCGCCGCGAACGGCGGCGGCAGCTCGGTCACGGCAGACCGCACCACCGCGCAGGCGTGGGAAACGTTCACGATCGGCCTCAGCCACAACTGACGTAGATGGCTTGGGGTCACATCTGGAAAATCAACTTAACGGCGTACGCCGTTAAGTTGATTTTCCAGATGTGACCCCAAGCCTCACGGCGTGAGCTGGGCGATCCGCGCGGCCGTCACTTCGCTCTTGCAGCCGTTCACCAGCGTCGGCTTCATCGTGCCGCCCTCCGATTCGCTTCCTTCGAACTCGCATTGCGCGTCGCGGAAGGCGAGCCAGGCGCGCTGCGCGGCCCGCAGCTTGGGGCGGCGGCTGGGATCGATGGACTGCATCACCTTCTTGTAGACGACGTTGAGCTCGGTGTCCTTGCGAAGGAAAGCTTGCGCGGAGCAAACGTTCATCTCCGCCTGCGTCTGCGGCGACTCGCAGCGATCGGCCTGCGTCAGGGCGTGGGCGAGAAGGAGCGCGGCGGCGAAGTGTCCCATGCCGCCGATCTTACGCCGGGCGCCGTGCGCCCTTCGTTCTGCGCCTGCAGCCGCGCGCCCGCCGCCACGTTCCGTAGATCGAGCAGCGGTTTCAGCGGCCCTTTCAATCCGGCAATCGTGCACAGCGCGCGGCGGTGTAGAAGTTGTGGCCGAGCTCGTGGTGGATGTAAGGAAACAGCCCCGCCTTCGAGATGCACGTCTTCACGCGCAGGTCGTCGGCATCGTCGACGTCCCAAGCAACGCCGAGCCACACCATGCACGGCGTCCACAACGTGGCGCTCTTCACCATCGGGCTCCTGCGGTACACGTGGAAGCTCCCGCCGCAGAGCTGCGACTACGACTGGAGCAAGACGCTGCCGGAGATCGCAGACCGGCTGCGGGCGCGGATCGTTGCGGAAGGCCAGCCAAGCGCGCTGCGCGTTCCGCAGTTCGGGTGGCGGGCACGCGGGCGGTCGATGATGGATAACAGTTCCGATGGATTTCCTGAAATCATGAAACGAAAGGGGCTCATCAAGCACTACTAAGAAGAGTGGAGAGGGCACGGCGGCTCGTTATGACGACACAAAGCGGGAATTCGATCGAAGAATTAGTTCAATCGTCCAGCATGATCTTCAGCGGAGCGGTCACTCAGGTTGGGGCGTCGAGTGTTCCGAGTCTCTCACCGCGCGATGACCTCATCGTCGTTCGCGTGGAGCGGGGCCTGCTCGTCGCCGCGGTTCTCGGCGAACTGCGCGGCCGGCTCGTCACGGTGGCAACGCGTCCTCCCAATAAGCTCAAACCAAACGATCGGGCGATCTTTTTTGCACATAGCTGGATTCACGGTAGAGGGATTGCCGTCCGCGAAGTGGCTCGCGAGGACATCAGCGAAGAGGCGGCCGTTGCCGCCGCCGTTGCGCAGTTGCCACGAGTGCATTTGGAAAGTCGCGCGCTGGGGGCCGAACTGGTCGTGGATGCCGATGTGGTCCGCGTCACGCCTGCGGAGAGGACGACGTTCGAGCGTAACGCTGCACTCTGGGCGGTGGCCGAACTGAAAGTCAGGAGCGTGCTTCAAGGGCCGCCCGTTGACTCGGTCATGGTCTATTTCCCGACGTCCGATCATCCATTGTGGGCGCGTGCACCGCGTTTCAAAGAAGGTCAGCGCGGCGTTTTCATTCTTCGCGCTCCGTCTCGCAATCGCACTCCGAGCGAAGCAGCGCTCGAGAGCACTTCCTGGGTCGCTCTCGATCCGGCGGATTTTCAGCCCGAATCGCAACTTGAAGGCGTAGCCAAGCTCCTCGGCGGGGCGAAAGAGTAAGGGTAATTCCTATGCGTATCATGAGGATCGTCAACGTCATCCCGAATGACCATAGCAACGAAACGAATGCCGATGCAGAACCGAGCATCGCCATCAACCCGAACAACGTCGACGAGATGGTCATCACCGCGTTCACGCCGACAGAGGCGGGGAACCCGAACGGTCCGCTCTTCTTTACCTCTGATGGCGGCGAAAACTGGAGCCTGAGATTCGATATCCCCGGCGGTGAGACAGTGGATCAGTCTCCGAGCTTCGCGAAGCTCTCCGACGGCCTTTACATAGGAACGCTGCGGGGCGACAACGGCCAACTGAACGTCCTGCGTACCACCGCTCCCGGCACGACTGCCGGAGCGGTTATTGAGGCGCGCCCGCCGGCCGACCAGCCGTGGATGGAGGCCACTACTGTCATCGGCGGATCCGATGACGGGAAAGATCGCCTATACGTCGGCTACAACCGGGACGCCATCGCACGATCGGCGACGGTGGACGTTTGTCTCGATGCCGCGTCGCCGACGCCCACGTTCACGCAGGTACAACTCGACCCGCGCTCTCCATCGCCGAATGACGGGTACGAGATCCGGCCGGCGGCCCATCGTGACGGTACGGTCTACATCGCCTATAAGAGCCGAAGCTCGTTTGTCGGCAGCAACAGCGTCGCGGATCTCGTCGTAGCGCGGGATGACAACTGGGGTTCAGGCGGCTCGCCATTCACTGCGCTCGTTGATCCCGGCGACAGCAAGGCCGGGAAGCGGGTGGCCACGGGTGTTCCTATCAACGAGGGAAATCTCGGTGGAATCCGGCTCAACAACGACTACAACATCGCCGTCGACCCGTCGGACAGCGACATCGTCTATCTCGTCTGGTGTGACAACGCGGATGCCAGCTACACCTTGCGGGTGCGACGTTCCTTGAATCGTGGAGTGGACTGGTCGGCCGACTTGCTCACCGTCGCGAATGCCGCTCTGGCGACAATGACGATCAACAGCCGTGGCATGGTCGGACTGCTCTATCAACAGTTGGCTGCCGGAAACATGGAAACGCATTTTCGGACGACCCTCAATGGAACGGACTGGGATGACACGCTCCTGGCGCGCACCGCGACCAGCCTTTCGTTCACCGGCGACTACGCGCGTCTCGTGGCGGCTGGCCGCGACTTTTATGGCGTTTTCCCGGCCATGAACTCTCCGGCTCCCGCAAACTTTTTTCCGAACGGCGGCGGTACCCTGCGATACCTGCGCAACACGAGCGGCGCGTCGCTGCTGAGTCTTGACGGCACGACAACGGTCAGTCCGTCGGTCGATCCGTTCTTTTTCAAAGTTCAGGACAGAGACTGCGTCGTCGTCACGGACCGCAGCACGTTCGGCAAAGACGAGATCGACGCCATGCTGAGTTCGGGCGGGGCGGTGATTCCAGAGGCATTTCACGTCATCGTCGACGGTTTTCGCGCCAGCGACTTGAACATCACCTCCTCGACGTTGAGCACGACGCCTCCCGATGTCGCGCCTGCGATGAACTTCAATCCGACGCTGAATGGGATGACCGCTCAGCCGACGGCGTGCGTCGCGGAAGATCCTGCGCATCTTGGGTTTCCACAGAGATTCACGTGGACGTATTCCGCGTCCTTCGCCGACGACAGCGATTTCACGCAGGAAGTGAGGCCCGTGATCCTCTCCGCATCGATCACGAGCAACGCCGGCATCACGGTCAGCGGCGATGCCGTCATTACCCTGACGACGCAGCCGAATCCGTTCGAGATCGATGGGCCGACATCCTGGCTTTCCGTTGATCTTCAGGTCTTTCAGGTTCTACAGGGCAGGTCGTTGCCGAGTACCCCCGGCATTTCATTGACGGCCGGCCCAAACGATTTCATTACACGCCTGCTCGGCAACACCGGTGGGGCCTATAACGATCCGGCGCTGCCGCGTGCACCGGGCCATCCGTTCGATCTCGATCTTGTGGCCGATCAAGATTCTTCGACCGTCTCGATTGCGGGCGCGGTTGGCACCACGCCTGTCTACAATTTCGCGGTAGCACGCGTGCGCTATCGGGCCCAATCGGTGCCGGCTGCGAACGTCCGCGCATTCTTCCGCCTCTTCCAGGCTTCGACGACGTCGACCGACTATCAGCCGTCCACCACGTACGCAACGGGAGGCTCGGGTGGAAACAAGATCCCACTCCTCGGCGTCGTCAACGGCGACGTCGTCTCCATCCCGTGTTTTGCATCCCCCAGGACCGATCCGACAAATTCGCTCGGTCTCAATGCCCAGACTGATCCCATCAACGTCGGCCCGCTCGGGCAGTCCATTCCCCCCGACAGTTCCGGGGCAGAAGTCCAGGTGTATTTCGGCTGCTGGCTCGACATCAATCAGACCACGCCGGTTTTGCCTGCCGCTCCTGCGTCGGCGGCGGGGCCGTTCACGCCCAGCCGTTCCGTACAGGATGCCATTGTGGGACGACATCAGTGCCTCGTCGCAGAGATCAATCTCGATCCGCCCGAGCCGCAGATTACGCCCGGCGTTTCTCCCGCCAATTCGGACAAATTAGCCCAGCGGAATCTTACGATCGTGGGCGTCGCGTCTCCCCATCAGGTTCCACTGACGTTTGATATCCGGCCGACAGCCGTCTCTTTCGAGAGCGGCGAGACGCCCGACGAACTGATGATCGAATGGGGGAATTTGCCGGCTGGTACCGAGGCGAGCATCTATCTGCCGGGAACGAACACCGATGCCATTCTTCGTCTGGCCGACCGGCTCTATCTCCGCCACGGATTGTCGCGCTCCGACGACCATACTCTCGTGTGCAGGGTCGGCGGCATCACTTATGTACCGATTCCGGGAGATACCGGGGCAAACCACGCCGGACTGATCACGATTACGCTGCCGGACACGGTTAAGCGGGGCGAGCAGTTCAAGGTCGTGGCGCGCCAACTCAGAAGCGTATTCGCCTTTCCGCAGGAAACCGCGCGCCGCTTCGCTAGAGGGTGGCGCAGCGTGGTCGGCTCATTTCAGATCACCATTCCGGTGCGGACGAAACCGGAACTGCTCATCGAAGAGGAACGCCTGTTGTCAGTGTTGCGCTCGATCTTCGAAAAACTGTCGCAAACCGACCGCTGGTATCCCGTCTTCGTCCGCCATCTCGAGCAGGTGGCCGGCCGCGTGTCGGCTTTGGGAGGCAATCCCGCGGCAATCCTGCCGTCGCCGAACGGGAACGGCCGTCGGCTCGTGCTCTTGCCGCCCAGCACCACATTGCCTGCGGGGAAGATCACTCCGCCGACGCCCTACCAGCAGACATTTACCGCGACGGGTGGAACACCACCGTATCGATTCGCCGTGGCTGTCCCGCAAACACTTCCTCCAGGGTTGAGTCTTTCCGCCGCCGGTGTGTTGTCGGGAATCCCGCAGCAACATGGACGCTTCAACTTCGGGATCTCAGTCAGCGACTCCCAAGGTGGATCGGGCGGCCCTCAGGTCTACACGATCGTCATCGCGCCTTGAATGAACGCAGGCCGTGGTTCGCGTTTGGCGCCGCGCGCAGCACCTCCTCGGCCAGATCGCGCCGGAGCCGCAGCGGCACCTCCGGCGCGCGGACGAACGAGAAGCGGACGAACTCGAAGAACATACCGCGCTCGGCCGCCGTCGTCACGTCGCTCCACGGGATGAACAGCGGCGGATGGCCGGGACGGCCTCCGCGGAGCAAACGTTCATCTCCGCCTGCGTCTGCGGCGACTCGCAGCGATCGGCGTGCGTCAGGGCGTGAGCGAGGAGGAGCGCGGCGGCGAAGTGTCCCATGGCGCCGGTCTTACGCTCGGCGGCGAGGGCCGCCGTTAAGTTGATTTTCCAGATGTGACCCCAGCCCGCTCTCTTGCGTTCTGCGCCTCCAGCCAGGCGCGCAGCGGCGCGAAGTAATCGAGCATCGCCGTCGCGTCCATCTGCCGCTGCCCGGTCAGCGCCTCCAGCGCCTCGGGCCAGGGCCGGCTCTGGCCCATCGCCAGCATCGCTTTCAGCCGCGCGCCGGCCGCCGCGTTCCCGTAGATCGAGCAGCGGTTCAGCGGCCCTCGCAGTCCGGCGATCTCGCAGAGAGCGCGATGAAACTGGAACTGGAGGATGCGCGCCAGGAAGTAGCGCGCGTACGGCACGTTCGCGGCGATGTGGTACTTCGCGCCGGGGTCGAAGTCCTCCTCGCCGCGCGGCTCGGGCGGCGCGATGCCTTGATATTTCAGGCGCAGCTCCCACCACGCCGCGTTGTAATTCGCCGGCGTCACTTCGCCCGCGAACACCTTCCAACGCCACCGGTCGATCATGATCCCGAACGGCAGGAACGCCACCTTGTCGAGCGCCTCGCGCAGGAGCAGCGGGATGTCGGCGGACGGCGGCGGCTCCTCGTCGAGCAAACCGATCTGCACGAGGTACGACGGCGTCACGCTCAGCGCGACCGCGTCGCCGACCGCCTCGTGGAATCCGTCGTTCGCGCTGTTCTTGTAGAGGTACGGCTGCGCGTTGTACGCGCGCTGGTAGAAGTTGTGGCCGAGCTCGTGGTGGATCGTGTGGAAGTAGCCGGCCGTCTTAGAGATGCACATTTTCACGCGCAGGTCGTCGACGTCGTCGATGTCCCAGGCGCTGGCGTGGCAAACCACCTCGCGGTCGCGCGGCTTCGTGAAGAGCGAGCGCTCCCAGAACGTCGGCGGCAGCGGCGCGAAGCCGAGCGACGTGAAGAAGCGCTCGCCGGTGCGCACCATTTCGATCTCGTCGATGTCGGCGCGGGCCCGCAGAATCGCCGTGAGATCGTAGCCGCGCTGCGCGTCCGGCGGCGCGACGAGGTCGTAGACGTCGCCCCACTCCTGTGCCCAGATATTGCCGAGGAGATGCGCGGGGATCGGCCCGCCGGGCGCGACCACGTCCTCGCCGTACGCCTTCGTCAATCGCGCGCGGACGTAGCCGTGCAGCGCGTCGTAGAGCGGCTTGACCTGATCCCACAGCCGGTCGAGCTCCGCGGCGAACGCGTCGGGGGCCATGTCGTACTTCGAGCGCCACATCGCGCCGGCGTCGTCGTAGCCGAGGTCGCGGGCGCCTTCGTTCGTCAGCGCGACGAAGCGCGCGTACGGCTCGCGCATCGGCCGTCCGATGCGGTGCCATCCGCGCCAGACCTCGAGCAGCCGCCGCGGATCGCGGCTCGTCTGCATGATCTTCGTGATCTGCTCGACGTCGAGGTCGCCGTACTTGCCGGCGCCGTAAACCGCGTCGAGCTCGGCCATGATCCGCGACATCTCCGCGGTCTTCTTCGGGTCGGCGGGGCCGGGCGTCGTCAGCGCGAGCTTGAGCAGGCCGAGCTTGCGCCGGACGTCGTAGGGGAGGCCGTCCGCCGCGTCGAAGCGTGCCGCGGCCTTCGCCAGCTCCACGCCGAGGGCGATCTGCTTCTCGTTCGCCTCCGCGGCGATGACTTGCGTGTCGTCGGTGATGAAGTTTTCTGCCACCCACGCGGCGCGCTGCTGCTCGACGTTGGCCGCGGCCGCGCGCAGCTCGGCCTGTTCCACGAATTCCGCCGCGGCGGCCGCGGTTTCCGGTTTTTTCGTCATGTGCAACGAATGGCGGCGGAGTATACCGACGAATTCGCCTCCGGCTTCGTATCACGCGTGGCATACCATGGAACGAAACCTGCGGTCGCCCGGCCGCGTCGAAACCACCGATATCTCGAGGAGATCTGAATGACCTACCGTCTCGTCCGCCGCAGCGCCGTTGCCGCCGCGGCCTTTCTCATCGCCCTCTGCCCGCTGAGCGCGCAGACCACCCGCCACCGCGCCGCGGTCCCGCCGACGCTCGGCCCCACGATCACGCTCACCGGCGTCATCAGCGACGCCACGAACGGCCAGCCGCTGGCCAACGCCCAGGTCGTTGCCGAGGGGAAGCGCTCCGCCTTCACCGACGCCAGCGGCGCGTACAAGATCGACGTCTCGTCCGGCCACAACGTCGCCGTCACGGCGGAGCAGTTCGCCTTCAACGCGCAGACCCTCTCGGTCTTAGCCCAGAGCGGCGCGACGCTGAACTTCGCGCTCACGCCGAAGCCGGTCGTCACCGTCAAGCTCACCGCGCCGCAGAACGGCAAGGACACCTACACGCTCGACATCGACAGCGCCAAGTTCGCGTACCTCATCCCGTTCAGCGGCTACGTCAGCGGCGACCTCGGCAACTTCTGCAAGGACGACGGCACGACGATCACGCCCGACAAGCACGACATCAAGCGCGTCATCGGCCCGGCCACGCAGGTCAACAACTCCACCTGCTGCAAGTTCCCGATCATGAAGGCGCAGCTCGAGCTGAAGACGGGGGAGAAGTTCACCGTCTATTTCAACGACAGCTGCCTCGGCAACGAGGTCGACTTCCTCGGCCGCGAGAAGAGCTCCGGCCAGTTCCAGTACTTCCGCTTCACCGACATTGCGGAGGTCGATTTCCCGTAGCGAAACCTCGTCATCCTGATGCCGCGAAGCGGCGAAGGATCTCAAGCTAGGTAACTCGAGATCCTTCGCTCCGCTCAGAGGCTGTGAAAAATCGCCAAGCTCTGCGCGCGCCACAGGTGCCCTCGCCCCGCTTGCGGGGAGAGGGTGGCCCTGAGCGCAGCGAAGGGCCGGGTGAGGGGCGAATTCGGCAGGATGGCGCCCGTCATCCGCCGCTTCGCGGCACCTTCTCCTCGCGCGCGGGAGAAGGACACAAAGCGCGACACCTCGGCGCCTTCTATTTCTTCACAGCCGCTCAGGATGACGGTGGCGCGATACAATCCGGCTCGATGTCCACATTGCCGTCCGCAGCGCGCTTCAACGTTCTTCCCGACATCGACCGCATCTACGACGCGCAGCAGCGCCGGCGCGCGGCCGTCGGCGCCACCGGCGCGAACGAGCGCATCGCCAAGCTGCGCAAGCTGCACGACGCGCTGCTGGCGCGGCGCGGCGAGATCCGCCGCGCGCTGTGGGACGACTACCGCAAGCCCGCCGCCGAGGTCGATCTGTCGGAGATCTATCCGGCCGTCGGCGAGGCGCGCCACGCCATGCGCAACCTGCGCGAGTGGATGCAGCCGAAGCCGGTGCCGACGCCGATCGCGCTGCTCGGCTCGCGCTCGCAGATCGTCCACGAGCCGAAGGGCGTGGTGCTGATCGTCTCGCCGTGGAACTTCCCGATCAACCTCACCCTCGGCCCGCTCGTCTCCGCGATCGCCGCCGGCAACTGCGCGATGATCAAGCCGTCGGAGATGACGCCGCACGCGAGCGCGTGCATGAAGCGGATCCTCGGCGATCTCTTCGACGAGGACGAAGTGGCCGTCGTCGAGGGCGACGCCGAGGTCGCCCAGGCGCTCCTCGAGAAGCGCTTCGACCACATCTTCTTCACTGGCAGCCCCGCCGTCGGCCGCATCGTCATGCGCGCCGCGGCCGAGCATCTGACCTCGGTGACGCTGGAGCTCGGCGGCAAGTCGCCCGCCATCGTCGACCGCACCGCGAACCTCGACGAGGCGGCGAAGAAAATGGCCTGGGGAAAGTTCTTCAACTCCGGCCAGATCTGTATCGCCCCCGACTACGCGCTGGTCGACGAGAGCGTGTACGACGCGTTCGTCGAGAAACTCCGCCGCAGCATCGACGCCCTCGGCGGCGACGCCTCGCGCGGCGTGCTCGTGAACGAGCGCCACGCCGCGCGCGTGCGGCGGCTGGCGGGCGCGGGCGCGCCGGCGGCGGCGGACCCGCGGGCGATCCCGCCGACGATCCTCGACGACGCCTCGCCCGAGGCCGCGGCGATGCAGGAGGAGATCTTCGGCCCCGTGCTCCCGATCGTGCCGTACCGCACGCTCGACGACGCCTATCGCATCATCGAGGAGCGCGAGAAGCCGCTCGTGCTCTATCTCTTCAGCCGCAGCGAGCGCGTGAAGCGCGACGTCCTCCGCCGCACCCGCGCCGGCGGCACGGCCATCAACGACACGCTGCTGCACTTCTACCAGCTCAACCTGCCGTTCGGCGGCGTCGGCAACAGCGGCGTCGGCAAGAGCCACGGCGTCTTCGGCTTCGAAGCCTTCTCGAACGCGCGCGGCGTGTTCGAGCAACCGACGCGCTTCAGCATGATTCAGTTGTTGTATCCGCCGTACACGAAGTTCAAGCAGAGGTTGATCGATCTAACGCTCAAGTATTTTTAAGTGCGCCGTCTCTCCATTCCGCTCTTCATCGCCGCGGGCGTCGCCTGCGGGCTGGTGGCCGTCGCCTTCCACGAGCTCGTGGAGTTGATGCGCCGGTTGCTCATCGGCGCGGCGCTCGGGCATCCGATCCTCGTCATCGTCGTCCCCGCGCTCGTCTTCGGCGTCATCGCGCTCGTCATCCGCCGCTTCGCCGCGCCGGCGGGCGGCGCGAACCTCGCCCGCGTCCGCCGCGCGTACGGCGAGGACGTCGACCTGCTCGACGACCGCAGCGTCGCCGCCACGCTGATCCTGACGCCGATCTCCCTCGGCGCGGGCGCGCCGCTGGGACCGGAAGGGCCGACCGTCGTCGTGGCCAGCGGCGTCTCGATGTGGGTGGCACGCCTGGCGCGGCTGCCGAAGAAGCTCGTGCGCAGCATGATTCCGGTCGGCACCGCCGCCGGCATCGCTGCGATCTTCAACACGCCGATCACCGGCGTCGTCTTTGCGCTCGAGGAGGTGATGGGCAACGCCAGCCGCGGCCTCCTCGGCGGGACGATCGTCGCCGCAGTCTCCGCCGCCGTCGTCGAGCGCCTTCTCCTCGGCGGCAAGCCGCTGCTGAGCGCGCCGACCGGGACATGGAGCCACCTTCGCGAGCTCCTCGGCTTCGCCGCCGCCGGCGTCGTCGCCGGCGCGGTCTCGGGCGGCGCGGTGCACGCTGCCACCTTCCTGCGGCGTCTCCTGGCGCGCATACGCCCTGCGCTGCGCGCCGCGCTCGGCGGCGCCGCCATCGGCGCGATCGGGCTCTTCGTCCCCGTCATCTTCTCCGTCGGCTACGATACGACGTCGCTCTTCCTGCACGGCCACGTCGAGAACGCGGCCACGGCATTCATCGGCAAGGTCGTCGCCTTCGTCATCGCCCTCGGCTGCGGGATTCTCGGCGGCGTCTTCGCGCCGTCGCTCTTCATCGGCGCCGCTCTGGGCGCGACGATCGGCCGCCTCGCCCACGCCGCCGACCCCGGCTCCTACGCGCTCGTCGGCATGGGCGCGTTCTTCGCCGGGCTGCTGCGCTGCCCGATCTCTGCGGTGCTGATCGTCGTCGAGGTCACGGGCGACTACGGCCTGATCCTCCCGCTGATGCTCGCCGTGGCGCTGTCGACGACGATCTCGCGCGCCATCGCGCACGAGAACCTCACCGAGCGGCAGATGCGCGCCGAGGGGTATCGCGAGTCCGCTGCCGACGACCCGCTGGCCGGCCTCGCCGTCGCCGACGTCATGACGCCGAACGTCGTCGCCCTTCCGGCGGAGCTCACGCTGCTCGACGCCGCGCGCCGCGTCGCCGGGACGCACCACCGCTACTACCCGGTCGTCAACGAGCAGGGGAAGCTCATCGGCGTGCTGCCGTCGCAGGCCATCGACACCGCCGCGCGCGACAGCGCCCTCGAGCAGCCGCTCGCCGCGCACGTGCAGCCGTGGAAGGTCGTGGCCCGGACGACCGACGACATGCGCGACACGATCCGCAGGCTGGCGAAGGAGGGCATCGACCGCTGCCCCGTCGTCGACGCCGGCGAGCGCGTGGCCGGCTTCGTCAGCCCGGCCGACGTCGTGCGCGTGCGGATGCGCTCGATGGAGTGAGCGCCGGCGACATAGAATAAGGATGTGTGGACGTTGCGGGGGATCTACTCCTACGTTTTCCGAGGTGCAAAGATGCTGAAAGTTGGCGATGCTGCTCCTGACTTCGAAGCCACCGACCACCGCGGCCACAAGGTGAAGCTCAGCGATCTGCGCGGCAGCAAGGTCGTGCTGTGGTTCTATCCGAAGGCCGACACCCCCGGGTGAACGGCCGAAGGTGCCGGGTTCCGGGACCTCGCCTCGCAGTACGAGCAGAAGAACACGAAGGTCCTCGGCGTCTCCTTCGACGACCAGCAGGCCAACGCGAAGTTCGCCGAGAAGTACCGCTTCCCCTTCCCGCTGCTCTGCGACACCGACCGCAAGATCGGCGTGGCCTACGGCGCCGCGACGAGCCCGGCCGACCAGTACGCCAAGCGCATCGCCTACGTGATCGACGAGAACGGGCGCATCCAGGAGGCGCACGAGAAGGTCAGCGCCGGCGCGTATCCGCACGAGCAACTGGAGCGGCTGCAGGCGGCGAAGCTGTGAAGACCATCGCGGCCGTAGCGATCGCGCTGCTGTTCGCGACGGCCGATCTCGGCAGGTTCCGCGACTGGCCCGAGTCGCCGCAGGGCGACTTCATGACGAAAAGCGAGCGCGCGGAGTGGTCGAAGCTGACGAGCGAAGCCGGCGCCGCGGCGTTCGTGCGCGACTTCCTCGCCAGCCGCGGCCCGGACTTCGCCGGCCGAGCCGCCGCCGCCGCGCGCGACGCCGACGAGTACCTCACCGTCGCCGGCCGCAAAGGCTCGCAGACGCTGCGCGGCAGGATCGTCATCCTCCTCGGCCGTCCCGCCAGCGTGACGATCGCGCCGTGGCACGGCGACAAGAGCGCCACCATGGCCACGCACCTCAGCGCCGGCGTTCCGCATCCGCAGCAGGTCATGAACCTCCCGCCGAACGCGCCGCCGGTCAGCGACCTGCGCACGCGGTACTCGACCGACTATCAGCTGAAGTATCCGAAGCGCACCGTCGTCGTGGCCGTCGATCCGATCACCGGCGACGACCGCATCCTCGACGGACGCGCCGCGCGCGAGGTCAGCGAGCTGCTCGAAGCCGCCGCGGAAGCGAGCCGTGTAACGCACTGAAACCTTTGCCCCTCCTCGACCGTTATAGGCCGCAACCAAGCGATCGAGGTGCAGGCATGGCATCGAAGCGAAAAAAGAAACTCGCAATCTTTTCGGCGATCGGGCTCGCGCTCGTCGTCGTCATCGCCTTCGTGGCAATGAAGGCGAAAGGCGGCACGCCGAAGGAGCCGAAGCTGCCGGCGAAAGTCGGCAAGGCCGAGGTCGCCGACATCCAGGTCAAGGTCACGGAAGTCGGCAACGTGCAGCCCGAGGTCAAGGTCGACGTCAAGTCCGCCGTCTCCGGGAAAGTCATCAACATCCTGCATCGCGACGGCGACTCCGTGAAAGCCGGCGACGTCCTCGCGCGCGTCGAGCCCGACCTCAACCAGGCCCAGTCGCTCGCCGACGTCAAAAACGCACTCAGCGCCGCGCGCATCCGATTCGAGCAGGCCAAGAAAAACTACGAGCAGGACCACTCGCTCTTCGAGTCCGGCCTCCTGGCCGGCAAGCAGAACCGCGACAGCGAGGCCGAGTACCTCTCCGCCAAGCAGGAGTACGAGAAGACGCAGGAGAAGTACAACCTCGTCGAGAAGAGCGGCATCCCGATCAACCAGTCGGCGGAGAAGTTCCAGGGCTCGAACGTCGTCGCGCCGATGGACGGCGTCGTGCTGACGAAGAACGTCGAGATCGGCGAGTCCATCACCTCCGGCGTCTCCTCGTTCAACGCCGGCACGGTCCTCTTCACCGTTGCCGACGTGTCGAAGATGATCGTCAAGGCCGGCGTGAACGAAGTCGACATCGGCAAGGTCCGCGTCGGCATGCCGGTCAAAGTGACGCTCGATGCCTACCCGAAAATCTCCTTCGCCGGCCGCGTCGACCGCATCGCTCCGGCGGTGCGCCTCGACGACAAGGTGCGCGTCTTCGACGTCGAGGTCCGCCTCGACGCGCAGGGCCGCGAGCTCCGCTCCGGCATGACCGCGAACATCGAGATGATCGGCGAGAAGAAGCCGCACGTTCTCACCGTACCGGTCGAGGCGGTGTTTCAGCGCGACGAAGGAGAGATCGTCTTCGTGAAGAAGAAGATCGACCCGAAGAAGATCGAGCAGGCCAAGACGACTACGGGCAAGGACGGCAAGCCGCAGGCCGACAAGGACGCCTGGAAGCAGTTCTTCGAGAAGCGCGTCATCGCCACCGGCCTCTCCGACAACGCGCGCGTCGAGATCGTGAAGGGATTGAAAGCGGGGGAGGAAGTGGCCCTCGAAGATCCGACGCTGCCGAACGACAAGAAGAAAGACGAGAGCGATGATTAGTTCTTAGGTTCTTAGTTCTTAATTCTTAGGTTTGAAACGTAAGAACCTAACGACCTAAGACCTAAGAACCAAACTAAGAACCAAGAACTAACAACTAAGAACCATCATGAGCGCTGTCCTCAAATACGAAGCCGAACCCGCCCGCGCCCTCATCCAGCTCGAGTCGGTCACGAAGACGTACGACTCCGGCGAGAACGCCGTGCAGGCGCTGCGCGGCGTCGACCTCGCGGTCGAGCGCGGCGAGTTCGCGGCCATCATCGGCCCCTCCGGCTCCGGCAAGTCGACGCTGATGCACATCCTCGGCTGCCTCGACACGCCGAGCTCGGGGCGCTACTGGCTCGACGGCGAGGACGCCGCCGAGCTGTCGGCGCGGGCGCTGGCCCGCATCCGCAACCAGAAGATCGGCTTCGTCTTCCAGACGTTCAATCTCCTGCCGCGCGCGACGATCCTCAAGAACGTCGAGCTCCCGCTGCTCTACGCCGGCATGAGCGGCAGCGAGCGCCGCGAGCGCGCCCTCGAAGCCCTCGAGCGCGTCGGCCTCACGAACCGCGCCAAGCACCGCCCGAACGAGCTCTCCGGCGGCCAGCGCCAGCGCGTGGCCATCGCCCGCGCCCTCGTCAACAACCCCTCGCTGATCCTCGCCGACGAGCCGACCGGCAACCTCGATCAGAAGACCGGCCACGAGATCATCGGCATCTTCGAGAAGCTGATCTCGCAGGACGAGACCATCATCATCGTCACGCACGACCCGTCGATCGCCAGCCGCACTGGGCGGCGCATCAAAATCGTGGACGGGGAGATTGTTGCTGGAGACACGATTGATTAGCGAATTCCGAATCGCGAATCGCGAATCGCGAATCGCGATTCGGCGAGCGACGCCATGATCCTCTTCGAATCCATCCTCGACGGCATCCGCGACATCCGCGAGAACTTCGGGCGGACGCTGCTGCAGCTCGTCGGGATCATCCTCGGCGCGGCGTCGATCGTGGCCACCTTCTCGCTCTCCGTCGCGGGCAAGGCGCAGGCGATGAAGTTCTACGCCATCAGCGGCGGCATTCAGAAGATCTGGATCAACGACAAGCCCACCGGCAAGGTCACGCTCGACGCGAAGGCGCTGGCCTCGCGCGGCCTGACCTGGAAGGACGTCGTGGCGTTGCGCCGCGACGCCAAGCACATCGACCTCGTCTCGCCCGTCTGCAACGAGACGCTCACCGTGCGCTACCAGAACATCGAGAAGCCGCGCACCGTCATGGGCATCACGCCGGCCTACGCGCCGATGAACGACTTCCACGCCGACAGCGGCCGCTTCATCACCGACAGCGACGTCGCCTCCGCCGCGCGCGTGGTCGTCCTCGGCTCCGAGCGCGCCCGCGAGTTCTTTGCCACCGACAATCCCCTCGGCAAGACCCTCAAGATCGGCGACACCGGCTACCAGGTCGTCGGCGTCATGGAGGAGAAGTTTTTCAGCTTCGACAACGGCGAGCACAACGCCCTGCGCTGGATGAACCGGCAGATGTACATCCCCATCACCACCTACATGACGCGCAAGGGCGAGCCGCTCGAGCGCGGCAAGGTCTCGTGGATGCACGCGCGCATGCGCGACACGAAGAACTGGAAGGACGCCGTCGCCGAGCTCGAAACGATCCTCAAGCGCGAGCACGGCGTGAAGGACTTCCAGGTCATCTCCCGCGTGGCCAACCTCAAGCGCAACGAGGACAACAACAAGATGTACGACGTGCTGTTCATGGTCTGCGGCCTGATCTCGCTGATCGTCGGCGGCATCGTAGTCATGAACATCCAGCTGGCGTCGTTCAACGAGCGCGTGCGCGAGGTCGGCACGCGCAAGGCCGTGGGCGCCTCGCCGCTGCAGATCTTCAGCCAGTTCCTCTCGCACTCGGTCCTCGTCTCCATCTTCGGCGGCGTGATCGGGATCTTCGTCGGCAAGTTCTTCTGCGACGGCATCTCCATGCTCACGCGCAACGCCGCGGTGATGACGCCCGACGTCATCGTCAAGGCGCTGATCTTCGCGGCCGGCACAGGCCTCGTCTTCGGCATGTATCCGGCGTTCCGCGCGTCGCGGCTGAACCCCATCGAAGCATTGAGGACGGAGTAGCCATGGTCATCGGCGAATCGGTCCGCACCAGCCTCGAGGAAGTGAAGGCGCATCCGCTGCGCTCGCTCTTCACGCTCGTCGGCGTGATCCTCGGCACGCTCGCGCTCGTGGTCGTGCTCTCGGTGCTCAACGGCGTCGAGCGCGCGGTGTGGGACGGCGTCAACGACCTCGGCATGGACGGCGTGCTGACGATGTCGAACCGCCGGCCGACCGATCCGATCCAGCGTGCCAAGCAGTACCTCTCGCGCGGCCTGCGCACCGACGACGCGCGCTGGTTCGAGGGGAGCACGCTGATCAGCGACGTCGCCCCGGTCGGCGAGAACCGCGCCGTCGTCACTGCCGGCACCGTCACCCGCCGCGTCGACCTCTGGGGCATCACGCCGGAGTTCGTCACGATCAAGAACCGCAAGACCAGCGACGGCCGCTTCATCGGCGACACCGACGTCCGCACCAAGGCCGCCGTCTGCGTCCTCGGCTTCGAGCTCAAGCAGAAGCTCTTCGGCGGCGACACCGCCGTCGGCCAGCAGGTCAGCCTCGGCGGGCGCCGCTTCACCGTCATCGGCGTCGGCACGAAGTTCAACATGCAGTTCGTCAACGACGACGACATGAGCAAGGAGACGGCCGGCATCTACATCCCGTTCTCGGTCTACGAGGACATGTACGGCCGCAACGCCATCGCCTACGTCATGGCCAAGGCCGCCGAGCCGGAGAAGAGCGTGGAGGCGGAGGACGAGGCCGTGCGCATCCTGGCCCGCGCGCACAACGGCATCGGCGACGTGCACGTGGAGAACGTCGGCAAGGAGATCCTCAAGACGCGCGCCGAGGTGACGACGGTCATCCGCAACTGGCGCATCGTCTTCTTCTCCATCGCCGCCATCTCGCTGCTCATCGGCGGCGTGGGCATCTTCTCGGTGCTGAAGATCTCGATCTCCGAGCGCCTCTTCGAGATCGGCCTGCGCAAGTCGATGGGCGCGACCGACGCGGAGGTTTTCATGCAGTTCCTCATCGAGTCGATCACGCTCTCGGTCGTCGGCGCGGCCATCGGCGTCAGCGCCGGCATCGCCCTGGTCAAGTTCATCGCCCAGTTCTTCCCGGCCGGATTGCCGGTGTCGCCCGACGCCGTGCTGATCGCCAGCGGCTTCGCGATCTTCGTCGGCCTCACCGCGGGCGTCTACCCGTCGATGAGCGCGTCGCGCCTGACGCCGGTCGAAGCGCTGCGCTCTTGATATAGTCGTCAACCAGCCCGGGAAGGAGATGAACGTTGCTCCCGACCCGCTTGCCCGCTCTCTGGCTGATCTGTTCGTTCCTCATCGTCGCCGCGTCGCAGGCCGCTGACCTGCGCGGCGTCTACGTCTACAGCAACGACCTGTCGCGTCTGTCGAAGCCGACTGCCAACGCCGTCATGTCGTCGCTCGGAATCGTGGGCGTGGACGGCGTCGTCCTCGTCATCGCCTGGAGTGCGATCGAGCCGTCGATGGGACAGTTTCAGTGGACGACGCTCGATCCGTGGCTGGCCGCCGCGGCGAACAAGAAAATCGATCTCATCGTCACCGCCGGCGCGGACACGCCGTCGTGGCTTTTCCAGCCTGCGCCCGGCGGCGCGGGCGCGGCGGCGCTGAATTTCACGATCTCCCCGCATAGCGGCGCCACGGGTCAATGCCAGTCCCTGACCATGGCGCCGCCGTGGGACTCGGCGTTCCTGGCGCGCTGGGACGTGATGCTGTCCGCCCTCTCGACACATCTGAAGGCGGTCGGCGCGTACAACTCCGTCGCACTGCTCCGCCTGAGCGGCATCAATCGCACCACCGACGAGCTGCGCCTGCCGGCCGAGACGCCGCAGAGCACCGGCCTCGCTTGCGTCAGCGACGCGGTTGCGATTTGGCAGCAGGCCGGCTACAAACCGTCGCTGCTGTCGGCGGCGTGGGATGCGATCACGAAGTCATTCCAGAAAAGCTTTCCCGACAAAGCCTTCAGCGTGGCCATCATCCCGTCGAATGCATTTCCGGCCATCGCCGAGGATGGGACGAAGATCAAAGGAACTGTGCCCGACCAGAATGCGCCGCTGCTTTCGTTGGCCAGCCAGCGATTCCCCGGACGGCTCGTCGTGCAGTTCAACTTCCTCATGCCCGGCGAGGCGGCAGCGCCGGCGGTCATCGCCGCCGCGCAGACGTACGGCACGATGGCCGCGTTTCAGACGAACGAGTACCTCGGCTCGACCGGCCAGGGCGCGGCGTGCTCGGAGCCGGTCTCGAATCCGACGCCGTGCACCGCGCAGACGTTTCTGGCGATGCTGGAGACCGGCATTTATCCGCTCGGCACCGGCAATCCGCTGCGCGCGCAATACATCGAGGTGTTCCAGGCGAACGCGAACGCATTTCCCGCCGACATCCTGCAGGCGCACGACGAGTTGATTCCGGTCTCCAGGCGAAGAGCGGCCCGCCACTGACAGTCGACTTACGTTACCCTGCCCCGCGATGGCGAATCGCGGCCTCGTCGCGCGCGGCGTGCGGAAGGCGTACAACCGGCGGCGGCCCGTGCTCGCGGGCGTCGACCTCGATCTCCGTCCCGGCGAGGTCGTCGGCCTGATCGGCCCGAACGGCGCGGGCAAGACGACGCTGATGTCGTGCCTGCTCGCCTTTCTCCGCGTCGACGGCGGCGAGATCTCGTTCGACGGCCTGCCGAGCGACGACCTGCGCATTCGCCGCCGCACCGGCTTCGTCCCCGAGCGGATGAACCTCGGCCGCCGCATCACCGGCCGCCAATTCGTCCGCTACATGGCCCGGCTGGCCGGGCTCCCGCGCGCCGGCGTCGACGACCGCGTCGGCGCGATGCTCGACCGCCTCGGCCTCGCCGACGCGGCCGACCGCGCGCTCAGCGGCTACTCGCGCGGCATGCTCCAGCGCGTCGCACTCTGCCAGGCGCTGATCCACGACCCCGACTATCTCTTCCTCGACGAGCCGGCCTCGGGACTCGATCCGAACGGCGTGCTCCTCGTGCGCGATCTCATCATCGAGCAGAAGCAGCGCGGCGCGGCGGTGCTGCTGAATTCGCATCAGCTCGCCGAGGTCGAGAAAGTGTGCGACAGAGTCGTCTTCCTGCACGGCGGCGTCATCGCGCGGGCGGAGACGCTGCGCCACGTCGATCGATACGAAGTGGCGATCCGCTTCCTGCCCGGCTCGTTCGACGCCGGCGCGGTCGAGCGCATCGCCGGACGCGCGCCGGTCGATGGCGTCGTCCTCGTTTCGCGCGGCAGCGAAGCGGAGATTGCCGCGGTCGTGCGCGAGCTCGTCGCGAGCGGCGCCGGCGTCGTCGAGGTCCGCCCGCACGTGGCCGACCTCGAGGGCATCTTCCGAGGTGCCGACCTCTCACGAGGTGCGTCGTGAACGCCGCCGTCGTCGCGGAGACCGTGCGCCGGCACCTCACCAGCGTTGGATACATCGTCTTCCTCGTCTTCGTCGCCCTGATCGCGCTCTTCGTCTCGAACTTCGCCGTGGCCGGGACGATGTGGCCGCCGCTCGTCACGCTGCTGGCCATCATCACCGGCTCGGCCATCGTCGGGCCGGAGTTCTCGACCGGCACGCTGCAGCTCATCGTCTCGAAGCCGATCCGCCGCCCGGTCTATCTCCTCTCGCGCGTCGCCGGCGTCTTCGCCTGCGTGACGCTCGCCGCCGCGATCGGCCTGGCCGTGGAGTGCGGCGCACGCCTCCTCTTCGCTCGCGCGCCGGTGCCGTGGCAGCGCCTCGGCGAGGTCTTCGCGGGCGAGCTGCTCGTGGCGTTCCTCGCCATCGCCCTGCTGGCGTTCCTCGGCAGCCTGACGCGCTCGTACTTCAATGCCGCGATCTACATCGGCGCGCAGGCCGCGCTCTCCATCGCCATCGCCATCCTCGGCCTCGCGCGCCTCGGCGGTAACGAGCTCGTACCGCAGGTCCAGCTCGCCCTCAGCAAAGTCGACGACGTCCTCTTTACCTCGCTGCCGCCGATGCTCAATGCGATGTGGATCGCGCGTACGCTCGCCGTCGCCGCGGTCGCGCTCGCGCTCGGTTGCGTGGCGTTCGAGCGCCGCGAAGTGCCGTACGGCGCGGAGTAGACGCGGCGCGACGCGCGGTCGTATTCGACTGCATGCGTCTCTTCGTCGCCCTCTCGTTCCTCGCGTCGACGCTCTCGGCGACCACGTTCTTCGATCCGCCGAACCCGACGTCGGCGACGCCGGTCGTCGCGCACGTCACGATTCCGCCGTCGCTCTGCCCGCCGAGCTCCGCCGATGTCGCGCGTAACAGCGCGAGCGTCGCGATCACGCTGCACTTCCCGCCGTGTCCGCTCACGCCGCCGGGCTTCGTGCCCTTTGATTTCGCCGTGAGCCTCGGCGTGCTGCCGGCCGGCGTCTACGACGTCGTCACGAACGGCACGCTCGACCGCGGCACGCTCGTCGTGCGCGACGCAGAGCCGCCGTTCGACGTCGTGCCCGACGTCATCCCGGTCACCGGCAGCGAGATCCACCTGCGCAGCACGACGTCGCCGCTCCTCATTTGTTCGTCCGTCTGCCTGCCGTTCAGCGTGAAGATCGACCGCAAGCCGGTTGCGGTCCTGGCGCAGGCGCCCGACGACATCGTCGTCAGCGCGCCGGCGCACGCCGCGGGCGCCGTCGACGTCACGCTCGAGCGCAGCGCCGGCCCCGGCTTCGGCACGTCCACCGCCACCGCCGCGCTCGACTACTTCGAGTTCGACAAAGTTCCCGATCCGGCGTTCTTCGAGCCGGTCGTCTTTCCCGCGCTCGTGAGCGGCGCGGGCGCGTTCGGCTCGCAGTGGTCGACCGAGGCGTCGTTGCGCAACGACAACGACACGCCGCTGCCGGTCACGTCGACGTTCTTCAACGTCGCCTGCTTCCCGGTCTGCGACGCGCGCCCGCCGGCGCACGGCACCGTCACGATCGCCGGCGCCAGCGCGCCGTCCGGAGCGATTTTCTACGCCGCGCGCCAGTACGCGCCGCGGCTCTTCTTCGACGTTCTGGCGCGCGACCTCTCGCGGCAGGCCGAGGCGCTCGGCACGGAGATTCCGGTCGCGCGCGAGAAGGACCTCTACGACCGGCCGCTGAACATCCTGCTCGTGCCGACCGATCCGAAATACCGCGTCGCGCTGCGCCTCTTCCGCACCGACGGCGCGCCCGCCGTCGGCTTCAACATCTATTCGATGACGGACGAGACGCGCCTCGCGAACGGACAACTGCTGCTCACCGCGCCGGCGTCGAATCCGATGTTCACCTCGCTGGCGATCGGCGATCTCGTGCAGCGCTTCCCGCAGCTCGCGGGGAAGGGGCCGCTGCGGATCGAGGTCGGTCAGCCGTCCTCGCGCGCGGGGTGGGCGCTCGTCTCCGTGACGAACAACGACACGCAGCACGTGACGGTCATCGCGCCGCACTAGTGCCGTGTATCAGGGAAATCGGGTGCGCCGCCAGCTTGCAGCCTTCGGTTGACGGCGGCGAGGCGGCATCTGCTTCGTTGCCGCTCCTCAGCGATGTCCCGCATCGCCTGCGTCGCGGTGCCTCGCATCTGCCGCCTCGGCGCCGTCAACGGCACACCCGATTTCCCTGATACACGGCACTAGCGAGCGCGTCGAGCGCGGGGCCGGTGAGGCGGAAGACCGTCCACTCGTCCATCGGCTCCGCGCCGAGCGCTTTGTAGAACGCGATCGACGGCGCGTTCCAGTCGAGCACCGCCCACTCCACGCGCCCGCAGCCGCGCTCGACCGCGAGCTGCGCGAGCCGCGCCAGCAGCGCCTTGCCGTAGCCGCGGCCGCGCGCCTCCGGCTTCACGAAGAGGTCTTCGAGATAGATGCCGGGCTGCGCGAGGAACGTCGAGTAGTTGTGAAAGAAGAGCGCGAAGCCGGCCGCGTCGCCGTCCTCCTCGCCGATGAGGACTTCCGCAAAGCGCCGGCTACCGAAGAGCGATTCGCGCAGCCGCTCTTCCGTGGCCACGACTTTGTGCGACAGCCGCTCGTACTCCGCGAGGTCGCGGATGAACTGCAAAATCAGCGGAACGTCGCTCTCGGTCGCCGCGCGGATCGCAAACATGGCGTGCGATCATACCGGCGCCGATGCGCAAGCTGCTGTTCGTTCTGCTGTTGTTCGCCGCCGTCGCCGCGCCGGCGTCCACCCGCCGCCTCGAGCCGCGCGTCACCCCGGAGATGCTCCGCCACAGCCGCCTCGAAGACGCGCTCTACTTCATCAACGTCGCCTACAGCGCCGCCGTCCTCGTCCTCCTCCTGACCACGCGCGCCTCCGCGAAGCTGCGCGACCTCGCCGAGCGCGCGACCACGAAATTCGCCGGCGCCGTCTACATCGTCTTCCTCGTTCTCGCCATCACCATCCTCGAATTCCCGCTGACCTTCTACGAGTCCTACGTCGTCCCGCACCAATTCGACCTCACGAACGAGGCGATCGGCACGTGGCTCGCCGACCAGGCCAAGGGCATCGCCGTCAACCTCGTCATCAGCGTCTTCGTCGGCGTCCTCGTGCTGCTGGCCATCCGCCGCGTGCGCCGCTGGTGGATCGCCGCCTGGCTCGGCTCGATCCCGCTGATCATCCTCGGCGTTCTCATCACGCCGCTCGTCATCGATCCGCTCTTCAACAAATTCGAGCCGCTGCGCGACCCGGTGCTGCGCCGCGACCTCCTCGCCGAGGCCGCGCGCGCGGGGATCGAGAACGGCCGCGTGTACGAGGTCGACAAATCGAAGCAGACGAAGACGATGAACGCGTACGTCACCGGCGTCGGCCCCTCGGCGCGCATCGTGATGTGGGACACGCTCCTCCAGAAGCTCGACCACGACGAAATCCTCGCCGTGATGGGCCACGAGATGGGGCACTACGTGATGAAGCACCTCTGGAAGGGCATCGCCTTCTCCATCGCCGTGACCTTCTTCGTCTTCTGGATCGGGCAGCAGCTCTACGAGCGCGGCCTGGCACGGTGGGGGAGCCGCTGGGGCGTGCGCGAGGCGCGCGGCGACCCCGCCGCCCTGCCGTGGCTGCTCGTCATCAGCACGCTGATCGCGTTCGCGATCTCGCCCGTGACGTCGGGCTTCTCGCGCCACGTGGAGCACCAGGCCGACGTCTTCAGCCTCGGCCTCACGCACCTCAACGAGCCGATGGCCAGCGCGTTCGTGAAGTTCGCCGAGGACTCGAAGGAAGACCCGCGTCCGCAGCGCTTCATCGAGTGGTGGATGTACTCGCACCCGTCGCTGGGGAGAAGGATCGACTTCGTGCTGGGATACCGCGCGGATGCCGCCGCGCCATCGCTTCGTCGTTGACTAAGGATCTTTGGGTCCGCCGCCCCCACCGCCGCCGCCGCCCCCGCCGCCGTCGCAGTAATTGCCGTACGAGACGACGGTCGTGGTGCAGTTGTGGCCCGGCTCCCAACCCCATCCGGTGAGCGTTCCGTCGCAGTTGAGCGTCCATTGGCCGACGGGATCGGCGCAGCAGGGCGGGCTGATGAGGCATGAGTACCAGACGGTGTAGATCGTGACTTGCGCCGGCGTATCGGCGGTGATGCGCCGGCCGGGAACGAGCATGAGCGCGCACGCCATCAGGAGAGTGACCAGCGCGGTCTTTTTCGGCATGCAAGTACCTCCTTCGAAAGTGCGAGGCGGCATCCGGCTCGGAGTCTAACTGCCGAAAGACTGAATTACAGCAATCGACCATTCATGCGTGATGGTCATCACACGGGGCGCAGTAACTATTTGGCGACTAATCCATCCCAAAATATGTATTGACAAATTGTAACAATCGGCTTAATGTCGAGGTCAGTTCCGGTCCTCGGCCGAAGACGGTTCAATTTCGAAGGAGAAAAACTCTTATGAGAAAACTCATCGTTGTTGCCGTCGTCGTGATTCTCGCCCTGACACTCGTACCCGCTGCCTTTGCCGCCGACGACGGCAACACGCAGCCCAAGTTCAGCACCAACAGCGTCTACTATCCGAACAGCTCGGTCGACGTCATCGGGACGACTTCCGGCACCGGCAACGTGAAGGGCATTCGCTGCAACATGAGCGCGAACGGGGCCGTCGTCAACGTCTACGTCAACGGCGGAACGGCGCAGACCTTGACTCTCAGCACCGGCGATACGCTCTGGATGCCGATGAACGTCCGTTTCACGACGAGCATCCGTGTGCAGATCACCAATGGAGCCAATTACCAGGCCAGCAGCGGCGAGTGCGACGTGTCGTGGGCTCTCGACTAACCTCGACGACATGCAGTTTGCGCAGACGGCCGGGTACTCCCGGCCGTCTGCGTTTGATGCGCGCCGCGGCTCGAACTCGACCTCACTGCCACTTCACCGTCCACTCGCAATGCGGCGCCCCTTTCGCGTAGCACTGCGTCTGCTGCACCTGCACGTTCTTCGCGCCCGTCATCTCCGCCATGCGCTCGATCCAGCCGGTGACGCGCGAGCAGCCCGGCGTCTCCGACGGGAAGTTCAGCAGCTTGATCGTCGCCGAGTGCTCCGTCTGGCCCGCCACCTTCAGCTCGCCGCGGTTGTAGAGCGAGCTCCACATCTGCGACGCCTTCGACAGCAGCGCCGACGGCGTCAGCACCAGGGCGAAGAAGCGGTAAATCCCTTTCACCGCGTCGCTCGCGCCTTCGCGCCCGGCGCGGCGCGCGAACTGCTCGACCGGCTCGCCCTTCACCTTCGCCGCCTCCTCGGTGAACTTGTTCAGCACCGACACCGGAATCGTCTCCGTCGCCAGCACCGGTCCGCGCAGGCGCGTGCCGTACTCGTTCGGCAGCGCGGCCAGGACGGCGGTGCGCTGATCGGGGGTGAGCTCGGCGTCGATGAACTTCTGAAGACTGCGAACGGGAGAACCTTTGACCGTAACGGTCTCGTTCGTCATCGCCTCCACCTTTTCTCCGAGCGAAATTGGACCGGGATGCGCCGAGTATAATCCGACTCCCGCTGGAGGGCCTGCAATGGAGCAACAACCGGACGGCGCCGCCCACGAGGCGAGCACCGCCATCGCCGTCGCCGAGGAAAGCAACGAACCGAAGATCGGAGCGAAGGACAAGCTCGAAGAGCTCTGCGTCAACACCATCCGCTTCCTGGCCGTCGACGCGGTCGAGAAAGCGAAGTCCGGCCATCCCGGCACGCCGATGGGCATGGCCGACATGGCCTTCGTGCTCTGGACCGAGTTCCTCCGCCACGATCCGAAGGCGCCGCACTGGACGAACCGCGACCGCTTCGTCCTCTCCGCCGGCCACGCCTCCATGCTCCTCTACTCGCTGCTGCATCTCACCGGCTATCCGGAGATGACGCTCGACGAGCTGAAGCAGTTCCGCCAGTGGGGCTCGCGCACCGCCGGACATCCCGAGTACCGCCACGCCGACGGCATCGAGATGACCACGGGGCCGCTCGGCCAGGGCTTCGCGCACAGCGTCGGCCTTGCCCTCGGCGCGAAGATGATGGCGGCGCGCTTCAACGCAGATGATGCACCTGGCGGTGCGGAAGATCCGTTCAAGCCGGTCGACCACTACATTTACGGCATCTGCTCCGACGGCGATCTCGAGGAAGGCATCAGCGCCGAGGCGTCGTCGCTCGCAGGCCACCTCGGCCTCGGCAACCTCATTTACTTCTACGACGACAACCACATCTCCATCGAAGGCGAGACCCGCCTCGCGTTTTCCGAGGATGTGAAGAAGCGCTTCGACGCCGTCGGCTGGCACACGCAGAGGATCGACGGCCACGACCGCGACGCCATCCGCAAGGCCATCCGCCGCGCGCAGAAGGTCACCGACAGGCCGTCGCTGATCATCGCGCGGACGATCATCGGCTGGGGCTCGCCGAAGTTCCACGGCACCGCGCGCGCGCACGGCGAGCCGCTCGGCGCCGACGAAGTGAAAGCGACGAAGGCGAACCTCGGCTGGCCCGAGGAGCCGACGTTCTACGTGCCCGACGAAGTGCGCGCCGAGTTCGCGCGGAAGACGAAGCGGTTATCGGCCGCGCGGCGGAAGTGGGAGAAGGGTTACGCGGAGTGGCGGACGCGGAATCCGCAGCTCGCCGAGGAGTGGGACCGCTACTGGGCGCATGCCGTGCCGGGGGACTTCGAGGCGCAGCTCGTCGAGGCCGCGAAGGTCGACAAGGCGACGGCGACCCGTGCGATTTCCGGACAGGTCATCCAGAAGCTCGCCGATCTCGCGCCGTTCGTCGTCGGCGGCTCGGCCGACCTGGCGCCGTCGACCCTCACGTTGATCAAGGACTCGGGGAGCATCGAGCGGGCGAAGAGCTCCGAGGGCCATCCGCCGGATTTGAACACGTTCAAATTTCGCAATCTTCACTTCGGCATCCGCGAGCACGCCATGGGCGCGATCGTGAACGGCCTCACGCTCTACGGCTCGTATCGCGCCTACGGCGCAACGTTCCTGATCTTTTCCGATTACATGCGCGCCTCGGTCCGCATCGCCTGTCTGATGGACATCCCGTCGATCTTCGTCTACACGCACGACTCGGTGTTCCTCGGCGAGGACGGCCCGACGCACCAGCCGATCGAGCACTACTTCGCCCTTCGCCTCATTCCGAACATGACGTTCTTCCGCCCCGGCACGCCGGCCGAGGTGGCCATGGCGTGGGCGTGGGCGGTGGCGAAGGCCGAGGGACCGACGGCGATGGCGCTGACGCGGCAGAAGCTCGAGCCGGTGGCGCAGAACTTCGATCCGCACGAGGTGTGGCGCGGCGCGTACGTGCTCGACGGCTACCGCGACGGCGACTTCACCTTCATCGCCACCGGCTCCGAGCTCCCGCTCGCCGTCGCCGCGGCGAACCTGCTGCGCGGCGAGGGGAGGAACGCGCGGGTTGTCTCCGCGCCGTGCCTCGATCTCTTCGACAAGCAGCCGGCCGAATACCGCGATCAAGTCCTCGGCGACCGCAGCCGCATCGTGGCCATCGAGGCGGGGCGCTCCGACGGCTGGTACAAGTACGTGAACCACGACGCGCTGGTCATCGGCATCGACCGCTTCGGCGCCTCCGCGCCGTACGAGCAGATCGCCGAGCACTTCGGCTTCACGCCGGAAAAGGTGGCGGAGCGCGTGCGTGCGTGGTTGCAGTCGAGGCCCGCGTGACCGCGGCGCCGTCCTTTCACAATCGCGAGCTCGCTTCCCTGGCCCGGCAGTCCTACACCGCAGACGACATCCGCGTGCTGCACGAGGCGCTGCGCGCCCACGGCACGCTCGACTTCGTGCGCCTGCCGTCGGGTCTCTTCCCGGCGTCGTCGGCGGGCGAGTCGATCGAGTCGTCGGGCTACGGCTACGTGTGGGTGCGCGACAACGTGTACGTCGCGTACGCGCACTACGTGATCGGGAACAGCGGCGTCGCGGCAGGCGTCGCGCGCACGCTGCTGGAGTTCTTTCGCCGCCATCGCCGCCGCTTCGACGAGGTCATCGCCGGGAACACCGGCGTCGCCGCCCGCCCGAACGTTCGCTTCAACGGCCAGGACCTCAACGAGCTCGCGGAGCGCTGGCCGCACGCGCAGAACGACGCCCTCGGCTATTTTCTGTGGCTGTATTCCGAGCTGGCGCTGAACGGCGCGTTCGAGCCTTCGGCGGAGGATCTCTCCACGCTCTTGCTGTTCCCGCCGTTCTTCGAGGCCATTCGCTATTGGCAGGATGAGGACAGCGGGCATTGGGAAGAGGTGCGAAAGGTCTCCGCCTCCAGCATCGGCACGGTCGTGGCGGGACTCCAGTCGCTGCGCCGCCTGATGGAAGCGCGGCGCATGAAGGGTGCCGATTCCGTCGCGGCGCTCGCGGATCGCGGCCGCCGAACGTTGTCGGAGATCCTACCGAACGAGTGTACGCAGCCGGCGCCGCAGCAGAACCGCCGCTACGATGCGGCGCTGCTCTTTCTCATCTATCCGTTGAACGTCGTCGACGGTCCCACGGCCGAGCTGTTGTTGCACGACACCGAGCAATACCTCACCGGCCACGTCGGCATCCGGCGCTATTTACGCGATTCGTACTACGCCCCCGACTTCGATCGCGACTATCCGGAAGAGAAGCGCACCGCCGACCACAGCGCCGGGACCGAGACGCGCGACGTGCTGATCGGCGAGGTCGGCGAGGAAGCGCAGTGGTGCATGTTCGACCCGATCCTCTCCGCGTATTACGGGCGGCGCTATGAGGCGTCCAGATCCGAGGACGATCGGGCTCTGCAGGTACGCCATTTCAACCGCGCTCTCGCGCAAATTACCGACTTATGGCAATGCCCGGAGTTATACTATCTGCAAACAATAGAGAGCGGCGTGCGGGAGTTCCGCCCAAACACCCATGTTCCTCTTCTATGGACACAGGCGAACCTGATGATCGCGCTGGAAACCCTGCGACGCACTCCATGACCGTCGACAAGCTCCGGGACGAGATCATCGAGTCACAGAAGGCCAGGACCGACCTTATCAAGTGGAAGCTGGTCCTGGTCGCGGCGATCGGCGCGGCCGGCCTCGGAGCCACGGGCAACGACCCGGTTCCGGTTCTCCTCATCGTCATTCCCTTCGTCTGCCTCTACGTCGATGCGGTCTGTTTTCACAACGACCTGCGGATCTTCGCCATCGCGCGGTACCTGCGTACGGTGAAGAGCGATCCGGATGCGGCGCCGTACGAGGAGCACTGCCGGGAAAAGCGCGACTCCTTCAAGCTCGAAGCGTTCGCGGTACAGGGAGCGACGATCGTGCTGTCCGCGCTGACCATTCTCGTCGGCTTCGCCATGCGGAAACCACCGTGGGACGAGTTGGGGGAATGGGTCGTCAAGGGGAGCCCTCGCATCAGCGCGCTGCTCTTCGTTTCGGGATCCGCCGGCTTGACCTTCAGTTGGTTGTTCTTCGGCATCTATCGCGATCAAATGGACACCCTCGACGGCCGTCCCGGCTGGTGGCTGACGCGGATGAAGCGGTCGCTCGCGGCGAAGTTGCGCGGGGATGAGCTCATCGACGTCGTGAATGCCGACGGCACGCCGGCCGGCATCCCAAAGTTGAAGTCGCACGTGCATCGCGACGGCGACTTGCATCGCGCCGTGCACGTCTGGATCGCCAACTCCGAGGGCCGTCTGCTGATCCAGCGCCGCTCGTCGCGCAAGGAGAATCATCCCGGCTTGTGGGATGTGAGCGCCGCCGGCCATGTCAAAGCGGGCGAGACCGCGGTGGAGTGCGCGCTGCGGGAGACCTACGAGGAGCTTGGCCTGCGCATTCGCGCGGACGAGCTGCGGCACCTCGGCACGCGGCGCGAGTCGAGCGTGCTCCGCGGCGGTTCCTACACCGACAACGAATTGCAGGAGATCTTCTTCGTGCAGCGCGACATCGACCTCGAGTCGCTGCGACCTCAGCGCGGCGAGGTCGATGAAGTGATGCTCGTCGACGACCTGCCGCGCGAGGGGCTCGTGCCGCACGACGAGGAGTACTCGCTGATCGCCGGCCTTCCGAAGAAATAGCCCTGCCCGTATTCGACGCCCATGGCCCGCGCCGCCTCGGCGGTTTCGGCGGTCTCGATTCCCTCGGCGATCACCGCGCAGCCCACTTCCTTCGCGAAGCTCTGCACGTTGCGCACGACGCTGCGGCGCCACGGCGCCTGCTCGAAATCGGTCGCGATCGACTGCGCGATCTTGATGAATTGCGGCCGGATGTCGTGCAGCCAGCGCATGTGCGCGTAGCCGCTGCCGAAGTCGTCGAGCGCGAAGAGCGCGCCGGCGCCGCGCAGCTCTTCGATGTTCGCCAGCGCCACCTCCGGCTTCGCGATCGGTCCCTGCTCCGTGACTTCCACGACGATGCGCGACATGCAGAAGCAGTCGCGGAGGAGGCGCTTCGCGAAGCCGGGCGTGTCGAGCGCCGCCGGATGGACGTTCAGGAAGAGGCGCTGACCGCGGGTGAGGAGGGACGTCGACGCCGCGAACGCGCGCTTGGCCAGGCCGAGCTCAAGGTCCGCGATCCAGCCGCCGGCGACGGCGGCCGTGAAGAGCGTGGCGGGAGCGACCTCCGCGCCGTCCGGACGGGCGAGCGCCTCGTAGCCGGCGATCTCCGACGTGGAGAGTGCGACGAGCGGTTGGACGGCGACGTTCAAGTTCATCATCTCCGTCCGCCTTCTGCACGGAAGATGCCGTCCAAAAGCCGGTAAATCGTCGTCGTTTACGTCCGAAATCAGGACAGCTGTCTGAAATCCAGCGTCCGCTACAATGCGCGGACCATGGAGCACCTCCGCGGTCAGTTTCCCGCCCTGCAGCGACTCTACAAGGGGTATCCGGTCGCCTACTTCGATGCGCCGGGCGGGACGCAGGTGCCGCGCGTCGTCGCCGAGGCGATGAACGACTACCTCTTTCATCACAACGCGAACACGCACTGGGCGTATCCGACGAGCATCGAGACCGACGCGATTCTCTTCGCGGCGCGCGAGGCCGCCGGCGACTTCCTCAACTGCGCGCCCGAGGAGGTCGTCTTCGGCGCGAACATGACCACGCTGACGTTCCACCTCGCGCGCGCCCTCGGACGCACGTGGGCCGAGGGCGACGAGGTGATCGTCACCGACCTCGATCACCACGCCAACGTCGCGCCGTGGCGCGCGCTCGAGATCGACCGCGGCGTCGTCGTCCGCTCCGCGCGCCTGATCCGCGAAACCGCGCAGATCGATTGGGAGCACCTCCGCGAGCTCGTCTCGCCGCGCACGAAGCTCCTCGCCATCGGCGGCGCGTCGAACACCTGCGGCACGGTGAACGATCTCCAGCTCGCCGCGTCGATCGCGCGCGAGGCGAACGCGCTCCTCTTCGTCGACGCCGTCCACCTCGCGCCGCACCAGCTCATCGACGTGCAGCGCATCGGCTGTGATTTCCTGGCCTGCTCGTCGTACAAGTTCTACGGGCCGCACGCCGGCATCCTCTTCGCGAAGCGCGCGCTCCTCGAGGCGCTGCCGTTTCCGAAGCTCATCCCCGCGCCCGACACCGCGCCGGAGCGCGCCGAGACGGGGACGCAAAATCACGAGGGCATCGCCGGGATCGCCGCGGCGATCGACTTTCTCGCCTCGATCGGCGGCGGCGACGGCACGCGCCGCGAGCGCCTGGCGCGTTCGTATGCGGCGCTGCACGAGGAAGGGACGCGCTTCGCGACGATGCTGTGGGAGGAGCTTTCGCCGATCGTGACGCTGTACGGCCCGCCGCCGCCGATGACGCGCACGCCGACGATCGCGTTCACGATCGACGGCGTCGACGACGAGCACGTCGTGCGCACGCTCGCGGACGACGGTCTTTTCCTCAGCCACGGCGACTTCTACGCGCTCACCGCCGTGCGCGAGCTCGGCGCGCCGATGGCGAGCGTCGTGCGCGCCGGTTGCGCGTGCTACTCGACCGGCGACGACGTGCGGCGGTTGATCGACAGCATCCGCCACAACTTCGAGTAGTACGCCGACGGCGCCGGCCCCCGCGCGGCGAGCAGCTCCGTCTGCGGGTGGCGCTCGCCGAGGAGGACTTCGCGGGCGCGGAGCTTCCCGAGCTCGGCGATCGGGGCGAGCTTTTCCCACCGCCGCTCGACGAACGCCATCGGCAGGCGGTGGCGCGGGCGGATCACCACGACGCGGTCGGCGTACTCCGCGGAGATGACGTGCTCGCAGTCGTTCACGTTGCGGTGCAGGCCGCCTTCGCTCTCGCCCTTCGCGGCCATCAGCACGACCGCGTCGCAGCCGCGCGCGAAGAGCGCCTCGTACGGGATGTTGTTCGTGAAGCCGCCGTCGGCGTAGCGCTCGCCGTCGACCGTGGGCGCGTGCGTGTAGAACGGCGGAAGGTAGTTGCTGGCGAGGAGGAGGCGGAAGGGGTCGCGCGCCTCGCGGGCGTCGGCGAGGACGTGGGCTTTGTCGCCGAGGCGCGTCAGGGCGATGTAGAGCGGCAGCGCGTCGGCCGACTGGATCCGCTCGTTGCCGACATAGCGGCGGAAGGCGCGCTCGTGCAGCCGTGTCCAGATGAACGGAGAGTGCTCGCGCACGAGGTTCGTGAGGTCGATGTACGGCATGCGCGAGAAGAAGCGCCAGTAGGAGCGCAGTCGGTGGGCGTTGCCGACGGCGACCGCCGCGGCGTTCCACACACCCGCGGAAACGCCGAGGCACGCGGCCGGCTGCACGCCGAGCTCGCGCAGCGCTTCGACGACGCCGACCTGGAAGATGCAGCGCGAGGAGCCGCCGGAGAAAAGAAGGCCGATCTTGCGGGCGCGAAGCAGGACGTCGAGAGTCATCGTCGGAACTACGGTGCGGCGCGGCGGCCGGATGATCTGCGCCAGAAAGCATACGCCACCAGTCCGGCAAGAAGGATCGCGTAGCCGATGGCGCTGTCCCGCGGCGCCTGCACGATCGTCGCCGCCACCACCGCCCAGCATGCCAGCGTGAAGAGCGCCGTCGTGAACGGGTGGCCGGGCGTGCGGAACTCGCCGGGGCCGTGGCGGCGGCGGAAGACGAAGACGGCCGCGCCGGTGAGGCCGAAGAAGACGAAGTCGACGGAGACGACGTAGCTGAGGATCTGCTCGTACGTGCCGCTGAGCGTGATCACGATCGCGACGAGGCCCTGCAGCACGATGGCCACGGCCGGCACGCGCGTCCGCTCGCTCACCCGGCCGACGGCGCGGAAGAAGACGCCGTCCTTCGCCATCGCGTAGTAGACGCGCGGCGCGGTGAGCATGCTCTGGCTGAGGAAGCCGAGCGTGGAGATGGCGATGCCGGCGGCGATGAAGCGCGCGCCGCGGCTGCCCATGGCCGCGGTCATCACGGCCGAGGCGGGCGTCGGCGTGCTCGCCAGCAGCCCGGCGCCGAGGACGCCGACGCAGACGACGTTCACCGCGACGTAGACCGCGATCACGCCGGCCACGCCGGCGACGAGGCCGACGACGAGGTCGCGCTTCGGCCGGCGCAGCTCGCCGGAGATGAAGCTCGCCGTCTGCCAGCCGCCATACGCGAACATCACCGGCGTCATGGCCGCGCCGAAGGAGAGGAGCGACGCGCCGCCGCCGGCGCGGCGCAGCGAGAGATGCGCCGGATTCACCACCATCGCGCCGGCAACGATCAGCACGACGATGGCGGCGAGCTTGAGGAGCATCAGCGCGTTCTGCGTGTTCGTGCCGCTGCGCACGCCAAGGCAGTTGATGACCGTGAGGATGGCCAGCGAGACCGCGGCGAGCAGCGAGTCGCTCATCGGAATCCCGGTCAGCTCGACCGCGTACTTCGCGAACGTCGCCGCGACCGCGGCCATCCCGCCGCTCTGCATCACGAGCAGCAGCGCCCATCCGTAGAGGAACGCGACGGCGGGATGGTAGGCGTCGCGGAGGTACGCGTACTGCCCGCCGGTCTCCGGCCGCAGCGAGGCGAGCTCCGCGTACGCGAACGTGCCGAGGAGCGCCACGACGCCGCCGGCGATCCAGGCCAGGAGGATGAGGGCGGGCGTGTGGACGTGCCGCGCGACGACGTAGGGATTGATGAAGATGCCGGAGCCGATGATGCCGCCCATGACGAGCATGGTGGCGTCGAAGGGGCCGAGGCGGCGGGCGAGCGGCGCGTCGGACGTCATGCTGAGCCGCAACGACGGCGAAGCATCTCAGGATGCGCAGCTCGAGATGCTTCGGCGTCTTCGCGCCTCAGCATGACGGATCCGTGCGGATCGTGGCGACGACCTCGTTCCCGCAGCCGCGGTACTCGAGCGCGTGGAACGTGAAGTGGCGCGCCATCAGGATGCCGCGGCCGTGCGTGTCGAAGGCGCGCGCCGGATCGATCTCGAAGTAGCGCTGCCACTCGAAGCCGCCGCCGCAGTCGCGGATGGTGAAGCGCACCTCGCTCCCATCCCGCTCGAACCGCACCTCGGCGCGCCGCCCGGCGTACTCGGACATGCACAGGCGCCGCTGCACCTCCGCTTCCCATTGGAATTGCGAGCGCAGCGCGGTCTTCTCGTCGTAGGTGATGCCGAGGTTCCCGTGCTCGACGGCGTTGACGAGGAGCTCGGTCACGCCGATCACCGCGGCCTCGGGGTCGGGGCACGCGCGCGCCAGCACCGAGCCGAGGTCGCGCGCCTCGTCGATCGTGCGGAAGGTGAAGACCGCCTGCTGCGCGAGCGCGAGGGCCTTGAAGCCGCGGTCGAGCTGCGACTGGAGGCGGCGGATCTCGTTGCTGTCCGACGCCGCCGTGCGGATGACCATGCGCAGGACGTCGGCGTTGTACGGCTTGGTGAGGTAGTAGTACGCGCCGGCGTTGATGCCCTCGAGCATCTCCTCGCGGCCGACGCAGCCGGTCTGCATGATGACGGGGATGGTGCGGCAGCGCGGATCGGACTTGAGCCGCGCCAGGAGCTCGAGGCCGTTCATGCGCGGCATGGTGCGGTCGAGGAGGATGACGTCGTAGCTGGCGGCGTCGCGGTCGAGCATCTCCCACGCTTCGACGCCGTCGCCTGCGAAGGCGACGTCGGCGGGCAGAGGATGCAGATGCGCCTGCAAAAGCGCGCGGTCGAGGGCGTTGTCCTCGACCACGAGAACGCGCGGCTGCTCGGATGACATGCTGAAGGCGGAATCATAGCCCCTCGCCCCGCTTGCGGGGAGAGGGTGCCGCGAAGCGGCGGGTGAGGGGCGATGCCTGCAGGATGGCGCCCGAAGGACCATATGCTCTTGCCGATGACTCGAACGCGCATCGCCGCGGCGCTGCTCCTCGCGGCGACGCTCGCCCTTTACTTCGCCGGACAGCGCCGGAACCCGCCGGGGTTCTACGTCGACGAATGCTCGATCGCCTTCAACGCCCTCGAGATCGCGCGGCACGGCGCCGACGAGTACGGCGTCGCCTTTCCGCTCTACTTCAAAGCGTTCGGCGAGTACAAGAACCCCGTCTACATCTATCTATTGGCCGCGGTGTTCGAGGCCAGCGGGCCGTCGAACCTCGCGGCGCGGCGGCTGTCGGCGTCGCTCGGATGGCTGGCCTGCGTCGCGATCGGCTGGCTGGCGTGGCGGACGTCGCGCTCGCGCGGCATCGCCGCGGCGGCGTTTCTCCTCGCCGCCTTCACGCCGATGGTCTTCGAGATCAGCCGGCTGGCCTTCGAGGTCGCGCTCTATCCGCTCGCCACGGCGCTCTTCCTCCTGGCCGTGTGGCACGCGTCGCGCCGCGAGCGCTGGACCGCGCGCGACGCCGCGGCGATCGTGGCGGCGCTGCTCCTGCTGACGTACACGTACTCGATCGGACGGCTGTTCGCGCCGCTGCTTCTCGCCGCGCTGATCGCCTTCTTCCACACGCGCGCGCGGCGGCCGCAGCTCGCCGCCATCACCATCGCATTCCTTCTTCTCGGCGTCGCGCCGATCGTCGCGTACGACCGCCTGCACGGCGGCGCGCTGACGGCGCGTTTCCACTCGCTGACGTACCTCGACGCCTCACAGCCGGTCGCCTCGCTCGCCGGCTTCGAGCAGCACTACGTCGACAACGCCCTTCCGCTGTCGATGGCGCTCGCGGGCGACCCCCAACCCGCGCCACCACGTGCCGCACAGCGGCGGGAGCATCCTCCTCGTCACGTTTGCGCTCGCCGCGATCGGCGCGTTCATCGCGCTCCGTTCGCGCGACCGCTGGTGGTGCTTCGTTCTCGCCGGCGCGGCGCTCTCGCTCGTGCCGGCGTCGCTGACGTTCGACCGCTGGCACACGCTGAGGATGGCGCCGTATCCGCTGTTTCTCATCGCGCTGTCGATTCCGGCAATGGAATGGCTGCGACGACAGCGGCGCGCGCTGACCGCCGCGATCGCGATCGCCGGCGCCGTTCAGGCGATCTGGTTCGTGACCGTCTTTTACCGTGACGGCGGCAAGCGCCTGGCCGAGTTCGACCACGGCGGCCGCCGCGCCGTCGAGACGGCCATCGCGCAAGGCAGCCGCCCGATCGCCGTCGACGACAGCCTGCACATGGAGGCGTGGTGGTACGGAGCGCAGGCCGGCGTGGAGCGCTCGGCGTTCACGGTCGGCGCCGCGCCGAAGCCGCGCGGCGTGGCCATCTCCGCGAACGGCGCGCCGAAGAACGCCGCGATCCTGTTCGACGCCGAGGGCTACACCGTGTACGTCGCGCGGCCGTGACGGCGCGTTATCCTTTGGCCATGCAACTCGCGAAAGACTCCTGCGCCTGCGGCCATCCGCTCGACCACCACGACGGCGGCCGCGGCGCGCCGTGCAACCACTGCGGGTGTGCCGCGGGCGAGCCGCCGTCCGCGTTCGAGGCGGGCGTGATTCATTCGATGCACGAGATGACGGTCATGCTGGCGCGGCTGGTGAAGGAGATGCAGGGAATCAAGCAATAGGGGGCAGGGCGCAGGGGGCGGGGCGCAGATGGCGTTCTCGCGACGACAACCACCTGCGCCCTGCCCCCTGCGCCCCGCCCCCTGAAACTTACGGCTTCTGGAACACCTTCGGATCGATCGTCGGATTGATCTCCATCACCGTCAGCTTGCCGCCGCCGGAGGGCTGGCCGCCCGTGGTGATCGTGAACGCCACCGGCACGTTCACGCCGCCGAACGACTTCCATTCCGTGTAGTCCGTCACCGTCTCGCCGCCGCGTCCCTGCGACACCTTGCGCAGCAGCTTCCCGGTGGCCGGATCGACGTACCACTTCACCGGCGCCGCCGCGCCCGTGCCGATCTCCAGAACCTGCGCGTTGACGTCGCCGACCTTCTCCGTGCCCGCCACGTTGAACGTGTAGCCGGGCTTGTCGATGTTCTTGAGCACCGTCAGCAGGTCGGCGCGCGACTCCGAGCGCATCGCGGCGCTCTGCGAGCCCGGCATGTCCTGCGTCCCCTGCGGCGTGATCATGAACGACCCCTCGGGCGCCGACACCATCGTCATCTCGCCCATCGGCGTCTTCATCACGTTGCGGCGCGAGTCGGGAAACTTGACCAGGCTGTCGACCTCGATGTCCATGTTCCCCGCCGGCGTCTTCATCGACATCGTGCCGGTCGTATGCGTGGCCTGCACGGCGTCGACCTTCGCCTGCCCGCCGACGAAGTCGCGCACTTTCTTGACCAGCGCGATCCCCTCGGCGCTGCTGGCTGCCGGCGCGGCCGCGGCAGCCGCGGCGCCCGGCTTCTGCCCCGGCTCCGGAATCGTGACGTCGATGGTGTGGACTTCGCCGAGCGTCGACAGCGGCTTCTCGAAATCCTTCTCCTTGCCGACGACGAGCAGCGCGAGCTGGTTGGGATTGATGTACTTCTTGGCCACGCGCTCGACGTCCGCCGGCGTCACCTTCTCGATGTTCGCCGCGTAGCGCTGGTAATAGTCGGCCGGGTAGCCGTAGAACTCGAGGCGCATCTGCTCGGCCAGCACCTTCGCCGGCGAGTCGAGCGTGAAGACGTAGGCGTTGAGGATCTCCTCCTTCGCGTCCGCGACCTCCTGCGCCGTGATCGGCTTCTCGGCGAGCGTGACGAGCTGCTCGCGCAGCGCGTTGGCCGCCTCGATCGTGGTGTTCCCCTTCGTTCCCATCGAGACGCGGAGGAGGCCGGGATGATCCCAGTTCGAGCCGAGGCCGCCGCCGACGGCGTAGGCGAGCCCGCGCTTCGAGCGGATCTCGTTCATGAGCCGGCCGGCGAAGCCGCCGCCGAAGACTTCGTTCATCACCGCGACGGCGTAGTAGTCGGGATTGTTGCGGACGATGCCGGGAGCGACGAAGCCGAGGTTCGTCTGCGTGACGTCGTCCTTGGCCACGAAGTAGACGCCAGGCTTGGCCGGGGCGATGTCGGTCGGCGCGGTGCGCGGCGCCTGCGGCCCCTTCGGCCACGACTCGAACGCGGCGCGGAGCTTCTGCTCCATCGCCGCCGAGTCGAAGTCGCCGGACAGGCCGAAGATGATGTTGTTCGGATGGACGAAGCGCTTGTGGAAGGCCAGGAGGTCGTCGCGCGTGATCGACGCCACCGTGGCGTACTCCGCCTGCCGCGCGTAGACCGAGCTCGCGCCGTAGCCGAGCCGGACCAGCTCGCGGCCGGCGATGCCCATCGGCTCGTCGTTGCGCCGCGAGATCTGCGTGTTGAGGCGCGTCTTGGCGAGGTCGATCTTGTCCTGGCGGAAGGCGGGGTGCTGCAGGACGTCGACGAAGATCGGAAAGACCGTGTCGAAGTCGTTCTTCAGCACGTTGATGCCGACCGAGGAGGAGTCGTCGTCGGCGCTCGTCTCGACGCGCGCCGCGCGCGCCTCGAGGAGGTCGTCGAGCTGGTCGCCGCTCTTCGTCTCCGTGCCGCCGGTGCGCCACGACTGGCCGTAGATCGATGCCAGCCCGGCCTTGTCGGCGGGGACGTCGCGCTCGCCGCCGCGGATCGACGCGGAGCCGCGGATCAGCGGCAGCTCGTGGTCCTCCATCAGGAAGATGACCATGCCGTTGGCGAGCTGGATGCGCTTCGGCATCGGGACGTTGATCTGGTGCAGCGGCGGAGTCTTGATGTCTTTGTAGCTCTGAACCTGCGCGGCCAGCGGCGCGGCGGCGACGAGCGCGGCCGCGATGCCGATCGCGATCTTTCGTAGCGGTCTCATTTGGCGTCTCCCTTGGGCGCGGCCGCCGCGGCGGACGCTTTTTTCGTCGACTCGATCATGGCCACGGTGCGGTTCTCCGGCGTGAACATGGCGTTCGCCACGCGCCGGACGTCGGCGGCCGTGACCTTGTCGATCTTGTCGACTTCGCGGAAGAGCTCGCGCCAGTCGCCGAAGCGGGTCTGGTACGAGGCCAGCTGCACGGCCAGGCCGGAGTTGTTGTCGAGCTGCCGGATGAGCTGCGCCTTGTCGCGCGTCTTCACCGACTGCAGCTCCTCCGGCGTCACATCCTCGTTCTTCAATCGATCGATCTCCGCGTGGATCGGCTCGATGAGGTCGGCGGCGGTATGCCCGGGCGTGGGGATGCCGAAGACGCCGAAGAGGGTCGGGTACTTGTCGCCGGGGAACGCTTCGAAGCTGGCGATGTTCGCGGCGAGCTTCTTGTCGCGCACGAGGGAGCGGTAGAGCCGCGAGGTGCGGCCCTGCGAGAGGACGCCGTTGATGACCGAGTAGACGGCGGCGTCGGGATCGGTGGCCGAGCCGCGATGGTAGCCCTCCATGTAGACGGGCTGCGAGGTCTCGCGCAGGATGACGGTGCGCTCGGCCTTCTGCGGCGGCTCGACGGTGCGCAGCGGCTCCGGGGCCGGCGCCTTCGGCAGTCTGCCGAAGTATTTCTCGATGATCGGCATCACCTCGGCCGCTTTGACGTCGCCGACGACGGCCACGACGATGTTCGCCGGGACGTAGTACTTCTTGTAGAACGCGACGGCGTCGGTCGCGGAGAAGGTGTGCAGATCGGACGGCCAGCCGACGACCGGCTGCCCGTACGGGTGCGCGGTGAACGCGGCGGCGAGCTCCTGCTCGAAGAGGCGCCCGAACGGCGAGCTCTCCGTGCGCATGCGGCGCTCCTCGAAGACGACGTCGCGCTCCTTGTAGAACTCGCGGAAGACGGGGTGCAGGAAGCGCTCGGAGTCGAGGTAGGCCCACAGCTCGACGCGGTTCGACGGGAGCGAGTAGAAGTAAATGGTCTCGTCGTTGCCGGTGCCGGCGTTGATGCCTGTCCCGCCGGCGCGCTGGACGATCTTGGTGAACTCGTTGGGGACGACGTATTTGTTGGCCTCGTCCGCGGTCGCTTTCCAAGCTTTCTCGAGCTCGGCGACCTTGGCGGGGTCGTGGTTGACGGGGTCGCGGCGCGCGCGGTCGTAGGCGGCGTAGGTGTCCTCGACCTTCTGCAGGGCGGCTTTCTCGGCGGCGTAGTCGCTGGTGCCGATCTTGTCGGTGCCCTTGAAGGCCATGTGCTCGAACATGTGGGCGAGACCGGTGATGCCGGGCACTTCCTGCGCGCCGCCGACGTTGACGAGGGTGGCGAAGGAAAAGACCGGGGCTTCGGGACGCTCCATGACGATGACCGTGAGTCCGTTGTCGAGCTTTTTGACCGTGACGCGCTTCTCGATCGAAGCGAGGTCTTGAGCCGCCAGCGGAAGGGCCAGCGCCAGGAGCATGAAGAATGACGCTGCTGTCTTCACGCAAATCCTCCTGGGTGTTCGCCGAAGGATACCAGTAGTGCCGCCGTCCCCGGCGGCCGCCCCGGCGGCGTCCCGCCGCCGGACTCAGCCGGCCGCCAAATGATCACGCCACCGGCCCAGCCGGCGCCGACTCAACGACCTTGCTGTTGCACCGCCGTCGCCGAAGAGCCTTATCCATCGCCTCGATATGCGCGTTCAGATGCGCATTCTCCGGCTTCTGCGCCAGGCGCCGCGCGATGCTCAAGACGTTCAGCGCGGCCGTTCCGGCATTGAACCGCTTCAACCGAATCGTGTAGTCGATCCCGGTGAACGCGATTTTCAACTCATCATGCAGAGCGGCAAAACGCGAGCGAACTGCTCGTCGGCCTGCACCTCCTGCGCATCGACGGCCTCAGCGAGCGCCTTGTGCGCGAGCGTCGCCGACACGGCGGCATCGATCGCCGCGGCCGGCACCGTGGACGCCGGCCCGCGGAGATCCGGCTGCGCAATGTGCGGCAGCGTGAACCCCGAAATCTGTGCGCAAATCGAGCGGACTTGGGTGACGAGTTGCTGGGCCAGAACTGCGATGCCCGGGGTTGTTGGGGATGCGATCTCGGTCTGTTTCAGCGATGACTCCTTATTGAATGTCTCCCACGAACGGGAGCGCAAAAAGCCTACGGAGCCGATAACAGATAATGTTCCCGAGACCGGGTCGCACTAGCGTCTCCTACACGGAGCCGATGAACGCCACACTAAGTTAAAACCGTTGTGGCTAGGCCCGCGGCCAGCGTACGGCCGCTCGTCGGCTCCTGACATGAGTGGGCGCCCGCTACTCGTGCCTAAGCGCGGCCTCGATCGCTTTTAGCGTGTCACGAACCTCGGCGGGGGTATTGCTTACATCAAGGATGGCAACGACGTCATCGATCCTGAGGGTAAGCTTATACTGTTCCTGCAACCGCTGAACAAATGCTCCGAAGATACGCTTTCCCGGATAGGCGCCTAGTTTTTTTTCTAACGTATCGGTGGCCCGCAGGTGTTTCGTAGCGGCTGAGGCGCCGGCGTCGTGCGGATTCTCATTTAGCTTGAAGTCGCGGTACGCTAGCTGCGTACGCGTAACGAATGTTCCCGAAACTGCGTCCTCGATTGTTTGCACCGCCTCCTGAAGCAACTCGCGGACGTTACTTTCGGTGATGGCGGTAACGGCATGTTTAGCGGTGATTGCGCTGAGAAGCAATGGCGGCTCGATGAGGTAATTCTCCAGCGAGTGCCGTTGCCATTGGTGGAAGTAAGCTGCCCCTAAGCCGGCGCCGACAGCGGCATATTTCTCTTTCACCTCAGGAACATTCGAATCGGAGTCTCGGATGACCGCCCACCGTAGTTCACCGCCCACAAGCTTCTCGAACAGTTTCACCAAATCGGGCAAAAACTTCAGCTTGTCGACGCCCTGGAATTCGAACGGCACCGCCTGATGAGGGCCGATGAAGAGTTGCGCGCCGCAGCGTTCCGCAACACGTGGAAGAAGACGCGCATCTGTTGGCCCTTCGACGAATACGCAGCTCTTTGTCTGGTACAGCAGCGCCAGATCGACGTTGGAGAGCGGCCCGAATCGCTGATACTCCAGCAGTAAGTGCTCAATCGACTGCAACGGAGCGAGCTTCTGACGCGACGCATCCACCGGAATGATTGCTTCTAGTGGTGCTTGGGAAATGAGATCGCGCGAATGCGTGCTCAAGATCACTTGGACACCATAACGATCGACAAGCGAACTGAGGAAATCGAATAGTTGCGCCTGAACCGAGCTGTGGAGATGAGCGTCAGGTTCATCGAGAAGTACTAGGGCTGGTTTGCGCCAAGCGATGATCGAAGCCAATTGTAAGATTTGGTTCAGTCCCGATCCACTCGAAACAATATCTAACGCGTAACCATCTTGCTCCATGGGTGCACGGATTTCCAAGTCGCGCTTCTCGTCGAAGTCGATCTGCGAGAGCTGCACATTAAAATATGTCGCGAGTATCTCGTTAACGAACTTAAGCGCCGCCTGATCCTCGCCCTGCTGCAGACGTGCGAGAATGTTGCGAACGACTCGGCTTGGTTCGCGGACTGACAGCATCTTATGCACAGCTGCTAATGTGAGATAGTCTTCATGTGCACTTGGGCCTGGTGTTGCCGGTAGAAGCACAGGAGCCGCGCCAAGAAGCGCTTTCAACACATCGGGACCGAAATCACCTGTACTCTCGGCAAGGCGTATATTCAGCAGCCCGAACAGAAAGCGAATCCGGAATGTCAACGCGCGGCCACCTTCGAAACGTAGGGTTATTTCGACATGACGTTCCTTGTCTTTGGAGGGCTTCCAGACACGTCGATACCATAAGTCACGAGGTTCGTTCACGGGAAGAAACGCGAACTCCGTGACGGCACGTCCCGACTCGACCAATCGCCAGCGGTCGGCATTCACGCACCGTCGCAGGCACTCATAGCCGAGCGCGACACCTTGCAGGATTGTAGACTTGCCGGAGTTGTTCGGCCCGGTAAGAATCGCAAGGCGCGGCAACACCACTTCGGTATCGTCGAACGCCTTCAAACCGTTGATGTGGATCGCGCTCAGTGTTGGCGCGTCTTTGACATGCTCCAAGAAGGCGGAGGGATAAACATCGTCCGGTGGCGCCTCGGGCTGCTGGAACAGAGGGATCTGATCTTCCACGGCCATGCGTCAATGTTACAGGATCGGCGGGCTGTTCATGCTTATCGTCGGTCCCCAACTCATACTTAGCGAGCTGCAGCCCGAAATCGGCTGGTATTTCGCTGGACGCTTCGGATCTCGATCTGGATATACGCCAAAGAGCGACACTGAGCGAAATCTCCTCTAAGCGGCGTAGTCTCTGTCGATCGATCGGTACAGAGCGGCGAGCATGGATGCTCGCTCGAAATTCGGAACGGCTCGGCGTGATCGACACCCTCCGCGGCACGGCCAACGCGCGTGAACTACCATTCCCCCCATGCCCTCCGACCTCCATTACCGTGGATGGCTTCGTCCCGGCCCCCTCCCGCCCGGCGGCGTCGAGCCGGAGACGGGCGAGACGCTCGACTACATTTCCGGGCATTACCGCATCTTTCAGTATGCCGATGGGCATCGGTTCTCGACGGACGACGTCCTCACCGCGTGGTATGCGACGCAGTGGGCGCCGCGGGTGGGGCGGGCGGCGGACCTGGGGTCGGGCATTGGGTCCGTGGCGCTCGTCGTGGCGTGGCGCCTCGCCGGCGCGCGGATCGTCACCGTCGAGGCGCAGGCGATGTCCGTGCGGCTGGCGCGGAAGAGTGTCCGGTACAACGGGCTCGACGATCGCGTCGAGGTGCGGGAGGGGGATCTGCGGGACTTCGACGACGATCGGGCGTTCGACCTCGTCACCGGATCGCCGCCGTACTTTCCGCCGGGGACCGCCGTCGAGGCTGCGCATCCGCAGGCTGTGCCGGCGCGCATCGAAGTCCGCGGCGGCGTCGCCGACTACGCGCGCACCGCCGCGCGCATCCTCGCGCCGGGCGGCCTCTTCGCCTTCGTCTTTCAATTCGCGCAGCGCGAGCGCGCCGAGGCGGCGTTGCGCGAGCACGGCCTCGTCCTGCTGCGGCGGCGCGACGTCGTCTTCAAGGAAGGGGAGGCGCCGATGATCTCGCTCTTCGCGGCGGCGCGCGCCGCCGACCTGCCGCCCGGGCGCATCGCCTTCGTCGAGCCGCCGCTGACAATCCGCCGCGCGGACGGCTCCATGGATCCGGAGTACGCGATGGTGCGTTTGAGCTTCGGCTTTCCGCCCGGCGACGTGGCCGCCTAAGTCCCGGGCACCGAGATCACGCCGCCGTACGTGCAGACCAGCACGAACGGCAGGAGCACCAGAACGAATAGCGGCATCGCATCGCCCTCCGACAGAGGGTGTCGCGAGACGCCAAACCTTTAGGGTTCGTCCGGCGGGACGAACGGCCGCCCGGCTTCGGGACCGGCGGCGATGCAGGCGCGCACCTGCTCGACGAGGCCGTGGTCGGCGCGGCCGCTGGCGACCGCCTCGCGCAGGTAGCCGAGTGCCGTCAGGCCGTTGCCCGTCATTCCCGCGGCGACGAAGCTCTCCACGAGGCCGGCGCAGAGCCGCGCGGCCTCGGCGCCGTCGCCGCCCGACGCGAGCAGCGCTTCGACGACGTCGAGCGTCGCCAGCGCCGCCTCGTTCGTCAGTCCGAGGGCCTCGAACTCCCGCTTGACCTCGCGCAGCCGCCCGACGCCCTCGGCCGTCTTGCCGGCGCTCACCATCAGCCGGCCGAGGCTCCAGCGCGTGCGGATCTTCTCCGTTTCCAGGCCGAGCGCCTCGTACAGCGACAGCGCCTGGGCGAAATAGCCGCAGGCATCGGAGAGGCGCTGCAGTCCGAGGAGCGCGTTGGCGATGTTGCCGTAGAGCCGCGCGATCGTCGGCACGTCGCCGAGCTCCTTGGCCGGCCCGACCAGCGACGTGAAGAGCGCGAGCGCGTCGGCGAAGCGGTTGCGGTGGAACAGCACGCCGCCCTCGACGATCTTCGCGTGCAGGAAGCGCTCGTCCTCGCCGAACTGCCGGAAGACGCGCGCGGCGCGGCGGGCCAGGCGCGTCGCTTCGTCGAGCCGCTCGGTCTCGAAGAAAATGACGCTGCGGAGATACTGCACCAGGGCGAGCGAGAATGTTGCCACGGGCGTGCGGGCGTAGGCGTTCTCGGCGATGTCGAGCGCGTCGAGGGCCTCGGCGAAGCGGCCGAGGAAGCGGAGCGCGTTGGCGCGCTCGAGCCAGGCGCCGCCGCGCAGCTCCGCCGTCATCGTCGGCGGATAGCGTTCCTCGGGCAGGCGGTCGCAGAGCGCCACCGCGGCGTCGGCGAGCGTCAGCGCGTGCATCGGCTGCTTCTCGCGCAGCGCGCGCGACTGCGCGCAGAGGAAGCGCACCGCGCCGGCGTTCTGCAATTCCGTTCGCGCGGCCGCGTTCGCGCGGCGGAACATGATCGGGCTCTCGACGATGCGCGCCAGCCGCTGCGCGGCCAGCCGCTCCTCGCGCTGCAGCGCCGCGGCGAGCGAGCTGATGGCGTCCGGCGCGTCGCGCTCCTGCGCCACCGCGTCGGCGGCCTCCCACATCTCCCCCGACTGCAAGGCCGCCTCGAGCTCGCGCAAATCGTCGAGCAGATTGCGGCAGCGGCGGCAGGCGGCGAGATGGCGCTCCAGCCCGGCGCGTTCGGCGAACGCGTCAGGGCTTTCCAGATAATCGGCGAGCGTCGCCTCGTCGTAATGCCCGTTCAACGCGTCCTCTCTCTCGCGAGCCTCCGGTAAATATGTCGTAGCCGCCGCCGGCATTCGTGCAACACCTGGGCGGCGTAACCGGGCGTGGTGTTCAGGTGCTTGCCGAGCTCCGCGAGCGAGTAGCCGTCGAGGTAGTACATCCGCAGCACCCGCCGGCAGCGCTCCTGAAGATGGCTGAGCGCGAGCGCGACGGTGAGCTTCGAGACGAGGCGCTCCTCGGTGTTGATCGAGTTCGGATCGGGGAGCTCGGGCACGTTGCGCGGCAGCGGCTCCGTGCGCGCCTCGCGCCGCCAGTAGCCGCGGCTGGCGTGGCAGACCGCGCCGATCAGCCACTTCTCGGGATTGCGTACGTGCTCCGTGCGCAGCAGATAGGCGATGAAGATGTCATTCACGAGCGCTTCCGCGTCCTCGGGCGGGACGTGAAACTTTTTCTCGGCGATCTCTTTCAGCGTCGTCGCCCAGCGGCGATAGTCCGTCTCGACTGTGATGGCAGAAGTATAGTGGCGCACGAAACGACGATTTTCCGGGAGGATGAAGATGCCGATTGTGCAGACGATCGTGGATGAGTTGGAGCGCGAGGCGGCGACGACGACGCGCGTGCTGGAGCGGATTCCCGCGGACAAGATGGACTGGCGGCCGCACGCCAAGTCGAAGACGGCCGGCGACCTGGCGTACCACATCGCCGCGCTGCCGTCGTTGGGGACGATGGTGCTCCAGCGCGACGAGCTCGATCCGACCGTCGGACGCCCGCCGGTGCCGCGCGACGTCCCGCCGGCGGACCTCTTCCGCCGCAACCTGCGCGAGTTTATTTCGGTCATCGGAACGATGGACAACGCACAAATGATGCAGCCGTTCCGGTTCCGCATCGGTGACAAGGTGTTGGCGGATGCGCCGAAGGCGGGAATGCTCCGCAATCTGCTGCTGAACCACATCTACCATCACCGCGGCCAGCTCTCCGTCTACCTGCGGCTGCTCGACGTGCCGGTGCCGTCGGTCTACGGCCCGACGGCCGACGAAGGAGTTTGATGGCGGCGAAGGAGATCGGCGACGACGCCGTCAGACGCGCCACCGGCCGCGGCTGGGCGGAGTGGCTGAAGCTCCTCGACAAGGCCGGCGCGAAGACGAAGACGCACAAGGAGATCGCCGCCATCGCCGGCGAGCACGGCGCGCCGCCGTGGTGGAGCCAGATGGTGACGGTGACGTACGAGCGCGAGCGCGGCCTGCGCGAGGTGCACCAGACCGCGGCCGGCTACGTGGCGAACGTCTCGCGCACGTTCCCGCTGCCGGTCGAGGAGCTGTTCGCGGCGTTCCGCAAGCTGGTGAAGAAGGAGAAGTACGCGGAGCGCAAGGCCACGCCGCCGAAGTCGCTCCGCCTCACCGCGCCCGACGAGACGAGCGTGGAGGCGGGGTTTTACGCGAAGGGGGAGAGCAAGTCGTCGGTGGCGGTGCAGCAGTCGAAGCTCAAGTCGCAGAAGGATGTGGCGAAGAGCAAGGCGTATTGGGGAGCGATGCTGGAGCGATTGAAGTAGCGCCGGCCATCATCGCTCCAACGCCTTGCGATCCCATCCGCCGAGGTTCGCGGCCGCTTCGTAGGTGCTCTGGCTGAAGTCGAGGAGCATCGCTTCCGGATCGGCGGCGCGGCGCACCTCGTCGTACGGCAGGAGGTAGTAGCCGGCGCCGGCGAGGTAATAGGCTGACGGCGGCGAGACGCGCGCCTTGCCATAGCCGGCCGGCTCCGGCGCGGCGTAGCTGTAGAACGCGGGGAAGGGCACGCGCGCGTCGCCGGGCCACCATCCGAGGCTGCTGACCTCGTGCGAGTAGCCCTCGCGCGTGATCGCGTCGGCGCCGTCGCGCGGCGGCGCGGCGCGGCCGGAGAAGCGCGTGACGGCCATGTCGAAGCCGCCCCAGAAGAAATGCACCGGGCTGCACTTGCCGACGAAGCGCGCGCGGAACTCGTTGAAGACCGTGTCGCAGCTGGAGAGGATGCGCCAGAAGCGCTCGACGGCATCGCGGTCGTAGTGGCGGTGCGTTTCGTCGCGGTCGAACGGCGTCGTGTCGTCGACGATCTCCGACGGCGCGGGCGAGATCGCGCAGGGGATGTCGAGGACGCGGATGACGTCGACGACCTCGCGCCAGAGATCGGCGACGCTGCGCGGGCCGAGGGCGATGTCGTGCCCGCCGCCGTCGCTGACGCGGAAGCGCAGCGCGTGCGCGACGAAGTCGAACTCGACGTCGAGCGAGCGCCCGCCGTGGCACGGCATGCGCGAGGTGGTGAGCCCGCGCGCGGTGACGTAGAGCGTAACGTTCCACCAATGATTGACGAGCGGCGTCAGGGCCAGGCGGATCTTGCCGGCGATCTGCGTCCAGCGATGCAGCGTATCGCGCGTCTCGCGCCATTCGTCGAGCGGGAGCGGCGGCCAGTCGAGCATGGGGAATTGTAGGACGGAGGGAACGGGGAACAGGGAACGGGTGACAGGTGGGATTCTTGTGACGGCGCTACCTGTCAGCCGTTCCCTGCGCCCCGTCATCTGCCCCGTCGACCGAGGGAACGGGGAACAGGAGACGGGTGACAGGTGGGATTCTTGCGACGGCGCTACCGGTCACCCGTTCGCTGCGCCCCGTCACCTGCCCCGTCGACCGAGGGAACGGGGAACAGGGAACGGGTGACAGGTGGGATTCTTGCGCCGGCGCTACCTGTCACCCGTTCCCTGCGCCCCGTGACCTGCCCCATTGATATATTCCCCGCCGCATGCGCATCATCGCGGGGGACATCGGCGGCACGAAGACGCTGCTGCAGCTCATCGAGATCGAGGGGGCCGCGCAGAAGATCGTCGCCGAGCGGCGCTTCGCCAGCGGCGACTACGCCACGTTCGACGACCTCCTGCGCGAGTTCCTCGGCGCGCCGGGGGCGGCGGTCGACGCGGCGTGCTTCGCCGTCGCCGGGCCGGTCCTCGAGAACCGCGCCGAGGTCACGAACCTCAAATGGTTGATGGAGACGGCGGCGCTGCAGAGCGCCTTCACGATCCCGCGCGTCGCGCTCATCAACGACTTCTACGCCGTCGCCCTCGGCGTCCCCTTCCTCGCCGACGCCGACATGATCACGCTCAACGCCGGGACGCCGCACGCCACGGCCCCCATCGCCATCCTCGGCGCCGGCACCGGCCTCGGCGAGGCCATGCTCTTCTGGACCGGCACGCGCTGGGAAGTCATCCCCTCCGAGGGCGGGCACGCCGACTTCGCGCCGCAGGACGAGTTGCAGGCGCGGCTCTTCCTCGCGCTGCACGCGAAGTACGGCCACGTCAGCTGGGAGCGCCTCGCCTCGGGGATGGGCTTGCACAACATCCACGAATTCCTCGGCGGCGGCGACGTCACGCCGGGCGAGATCAGCGACCGCGCGCGCGCCGGCGACGCGCTCGCGAGGCAGGCCTTCCAAATCTTCGTCGACATCTACGGCGCCGAGGCCGGGAACATGGCGCTGCGCATCCTCTCGCGCGGCGGCGTCTATCTCTCCGGCGGCGTCGCCGCGAAAAACGTCGATCACTTCACCGACGGCCGCTTCATGACCGCGTTCCTGCGCAAGGGGCGCTTCACCGACGTCATGGCCGCGATGCCCGTCCGCCTCATCACCAACGAGCGCGTCGGCCTCCTCGGCGCCGTCGAGATGGCGCGGCGCATCGCCGTGTCATTCCGAGCCGCGCAGCCGGCGAGGAATCCCCCGCCGCAAGGGGATTCCTCGCTGCGCTCGGAATGACACCTGCCGCGCATGGGCCTCAGCGTCGGCATCGTCGGTCTTCCCAACGTCGGAAAATCCACCATCTTCAACGCCTTGACGGCGGCGGGCGCGCAGAGCGCGAACTACCCGTTCTGCACCATCGAGCCGAACGTCGGCATCGTGCCGGTCGTCGACCGGCGCCTCGACCGCGTGGCCGCGCTGGCCGAGAGCCGGCAGACCATCTACACCGACCTGAAGATCGTCGACATCGCCGGCCTCGTGCGCGGCGCGTCGAAAGGGGAGGGGCTCGGCAATCAGTTCCTCGCCAACATCCGCGAGACCGACGCGATCCTCCACGTCGTGCGCGCGTTCGACGACCCGAACGTCGTGCACGTCGAGCAGACCGTCGACCCCGCGCGCGACATCGAGATCATCGAGACCGAGCTGCTGCTCTCCGACCTCGACGCGCTGAACAAGCGCATCGACAAGGCCGAGCGCATGACCCGCGTCGGGCAGAAGGAGACGCAGCCGCAGCTCGACGCGTACACGAAGGCGGCGGCCGCGGTCGACGCCGGCACGCCGCTGCGCGCGGCCGCGTTCAGCGCCGAGGAGAAAACGTTCCTCGACGAGCTGAATCTATTGACGATGAAGCCGGTGCTCTTCGTCGCGAACGTCGCCGAGTCCGACCTCGGCGGCACGAGCGCGCACGTGCGGACGATCCGCGATATCGCGCGCGACAAAGGCGGCCAGGCCGTCGCCATCTGCGGCGAGCTCGAGGCGCAGATCGCGCAGCTGCCGGCCGAGGAGCGCGAGGCGTTCCTGCACGAGATGGGGCTGTCGGAGCCGGGGCTCGACGTCCTCGTCCGCGCCGCCTACGAGCTCCTCGACCTCGAGACGTTCTTCACCGCCGGGCCGAAGGAGGCGCGGGCGTGGACGATCCGCCGCGGCGCGCGCGCGCCGGAGGCGGCGGGGAAGATCCACAGCGACTTCGAGCGGGGATTCATCCGCGCGGAGACGATCGCCTACGACGACTACGTCGGCAACGGCGGCGAGCAGGGCGCCCGCGCCGCCGGCCGGATGCGCAGCGAAGGAAAGGACTACATCGTGCAAGATGGCGACGTGATGCTGTTCCGGTTTAACGTGTAGTGCCGTGTATCAGGGAAATCGGGTGCGCCGCTTGCAGCCTTCGGTTGGCGGCGGCGAGGCGGCATCTGCTTCGTTGCCGCTCCTCAGCGATGTCCCGCATCGCCTGCGTCGCGGCGCCTTGCATCTGCCGCCTCGGCGCCGTCAACGGCACACCCGATTTCCCTGATACACGGCACTAGCACGATGCAGTTCACCATCGACTCCGACGAAGGGCTACCGATCCGCGGCAACCTCGACGCGCCGTCGAACCCGCGCGCGCTGGCGGTCGTGGTGCACGGCTTCAAGGGCTACAAGGACTGGGGCTTCTTTCCGTGGGTCGCGGAGACGCTCTGCAACCACAACCTCGCGGTCTGCCGCTTCAACATGTCGCGCAGCGGGATCGGCGAGAACCTCGACGCGTTCGACCGGCTCGACCTCTTTCGCGACGACACGTACTCGGTGCAGCTCGCCGACCTGCACGCGGTCATCCGCCACGCGCGCTCGCTGGTGAAGGCGCCGCTCTTCCTCCTCGGACATTCGCGCGGCGGCGGCGTGGCGCTGCTGGCCGCGCCCGACGTCGCGGACCTCTGCGGCGTGGCGATCTGGAACCCGATCTCGACGGCCGACCGCTGGGACGAGGCGGCGAAGTCGGAGTGGCGCCGCCGCGGGCAGCTCGACATCGTGAATGCGCGGACGAAGCAGGTGATGCCGATGTCGACGCGGATTCTCGACGACTACGAGTCGAACCGCGGGCGCCTCGACATCCTCGCCGCCGCCGCGCGCCTCGAGGCGCCGCTGCTGGTGGTGCACGGCGGCCGCGACGAGAGTGTGCCGGCCGAGGAGTCGGAGGCGATCGCCGCGCGCGCCCGCGACGCCTCGCGCGTGCGCATCGAGACCGGGACGCACACGTTCAACGCCATCCATCCGCTGGTGCACGTCCCGCACGAGCTGAGCCTCGCGGCGGAGGTGACGGCGCACTTTATTGGGGTGTATGCGTGAGCGAAGACGTGGGCCACGGAAACTCAGAACGCAGAATGCGAATGCAGAATCGAGAAACAGGCGGAGCTTTCTTCATTCTGCATTCGCATTCTGCGTTCTGAGTTTCCGTGGCCGAATGCAATGAGATGGATGTCGAAAACGGCGGACTACCACTGCCACTCCGACTCCCCCTCCACGAGGATATCGTCGCCACGTTCCGCCATTCCGCGAAACGCTTTTTCCCAACCTTCGCGGGGGACGTGAGCTGAACGTTTGCCGGGGTTGACGTCGATCTCAACTTCTTCGGTAAAGTGGGCTCGTTTCAGAACAGCTTTCGGAAGGCGGATTCCTCTCGAAGAACCAATCTGGATAATCCGTCGCCGCATAGCCACATTTTAATCACCGCGTCTTCCGCCTGAGCACGAAATCGAAGCTCGCCACGAACTCCGCCGGCGCGGCGCGCTCCAGCTTGACCAGCAGATCGTCGCGATAGAACCAGTCCTGGGCGTTCAGCGCCTCGCCGGGGAAGTAGAGCTGCGTCGTCAGCAGCTTCGTGTCGCGCCCCTGCACCTTGACGTGAATGTGCGGCGTGCGGTGGATGCCGAAGTTGCGGTAGTCCTTCGGCTTCACCGTCTCGAACGCGAACGCGCCGGCGGCGTCGGTGAACTGGTGGCCGCGGAGGCGGTAGCCGTCGTTGTCATACACGCCGTTGCCGTCGCAGCTCCAGACGTCGACCACGGCGCCGGCGAGCGGCCGGCAGTCCTCGCCGAACACGCGCCCGCGCAGCGCCAGCGGCGCGCCGGCCGTGGCGGCGTCGCGCAGCATCCGCCGCTGCGGCGTGTCGGGCTTGTAGAACGGCCCCTCGGTCACCGCGTGCGTGGCGTGATGGTCGTGGTCGAGGCATTCGGGCGTCGGGCTGAGCGCCGGCTCGGGCGGCAGCGCGTAGTCGATCGGCGTGTGCGGATTGAGCTTCAGGTCCGCGAGCGCGGCGAAGCCGCCGATCCCGGCGAGGGGAATGCCTGCCAGAAATGCGCGTCGCGAGATCGCCATGGCCATCGATACGGCTGCCGGAGCGCCATGGATTTTTGCACGGAACGGTAACGAATTGGTCCCGTCCGTCACTCTCTTGTAAGGAGTCCACCAATCCGTGAGTGCCGTGATGCAGGTCCCCGGCAGGCGCTACGGCCACATCCGCGTCGAGGGCATCCTTGGCCAGGGCGGCATGGGCGACGTCTACCTCGGCTACGACGAGGCGCTGGCGCGCCGCGTCGCGCTCAAGGTCATGCATCCCGACGCGCGGCTCGACGGCGAGGCGCACGCGCGGCTGATCCGCGAGGCCCGCACGCTCTCGCAGCTCGACCATCCGAACATCTGCCGCATCTACGACTTCATCGAAGACGGCGACGCCGACGTCCTCGTGCTCGAGCTCATCGACGGCCGCACGCTCGAGCAGGCCGTGGCCGGCGGCGGCCTCTCGCTCGCCGAGAAGCTGCGCATCGCCCGCGACGTCGCCTCGGTGCTCGTGGCCGCGCACCGCGCCGGCATCCTCCACCGCGACCTCAAGCCCGAGAACGTGATGCTGACGAAGTCGGGGCAGGTGAAGGTCCTCGACTTCGGCCTGGCCCGCTGGGTCGAGGAGAAGACGAAGACCGGCCGCAAGCGCCTGCGCGTGGCCAGCAGCGACGACGCCGCGGCGACGGCGATTCTCAACGGCGCCATGCCCGACGTGCACGCCGTCCCGACCGCCACCGCGTGGGGCGTCACGATCGGCACGCCGCTGTACATGAGTCCCGAACAGGCGCGCGGCGAGACGCTGACGACGGCGAGCGACATCTATTCGTTCGGCCTGATGCTGCAGACGATGTTCACCGGGCACGATCCGTATCCGGACGACCTCCGCGCGCGCGACGTCATGGTCTTCGCCGCGCGCGGGCAGTCGCTTTCGGTCAACGGCGTCCGCCGCGACGTCGCCGCGCTGATCAAGGCGCTGAAGGCGTTCGCGCCGTCGGACCGGCCGACCGCCGCCGACGCGCTGCGGCGGATCGAGCAGATCATCGAAACGCCGAAGCGCGTCGTCCGCAACACCGTGGCCGCGGTCGCCGTGCTCCTGCTGCTGCTCGGCGTCTGGAAGTACACGACGGACTTGCGGCGCGCCGAGTCGGAGGCGCGGAAGCGGCGCTCGCAGGCGGACGCGCTGATCGGATTCATGCTCGGCGACCTGCGGAAGAAGCTCGAGCCGGTCGGGAAGCTCGACATCCTCGACGACGTCGGCACGCGCGCGCTCGACTACATGGCCTCGCTCGATCCGAAGACGCTGACGCCGGACGACCTCGCGCGCAACGCCACGGCGCTGTCGCAGCTCGGCGAGGTGCGCATGAAGCAGGGCAGCCTCGAGGCCGCGGTCGTGGCGTTTCAGAAGGCGCTGGCGTTCGCGAACGAAGCGCGCCTCCGCTCGCCCGGCCCGGCCAATGCCCTGGCGGCGGGGACGGCGCATTTCTGGATCGGAAACGCGCTGCTGACGAAAGGCGACGCCGCGGCGGCGCTGATCGAGATGAAGGAGTACCGCCGCGTCGCCGACGATCTGGCGGCCCGCTATCCGAAGAATGACGACTACCAGCTCGAGCGCGCCTTCGGCCACAGCAACGTCGCCTACGTGCTCGAGATGAGCGGCGACCTCGCCGGCAGCGTCGACGAATATCGCGTCACCGAGACGATCAAGCAGGCGCGCGCCGCGGCCAAACCGCGGGACGCCGAGCGCGCCTTCGAGCTCGCCGTCACGCTGAACAGCCTCGGCTCGCTGCTCCAAGACCTCGGCCGCTTCACCGAGGCGCGCGGCTACTTCGAGCGGGAGTTCGCGATCTTCGAGTCGCTCGTCCGCCTCGACCCGAAGCACGCCACGTGGCGGGACCGCCTCGCCAACAGCCATACGTACATGGCCGGGCTGCTGGAGACGCTCGGCGACACCGACGCCGCGGAGGCGCACCGCTCCGCCGCGCTGAGCATCTACCGCGACCTCGCCGCGAACGATCCCGCGAATACCTCGTGGCGGCGCAACGTGGCCATCTCGTTCCAGCATGAGGCCGACGTCCTGCGCATCCGCGGTCGCGTGGCCGAGGCGCTCAAAGACATGGACGCGGCGGAGGCGGAGATCGCCGCGGTGCTGAGCAAGGATCCGCAGCGGCCGTCGTGGCGCAACGATCAGGCCATGATCGAGACCGTGCACGCGCGCGTGCTCCACGCCGCCGGGCGCGACGACGCGGCGCGCGCGAAGGCGCAGGAGGCGGTCGTCGCGCTCGGCGCGATCGCCCGCACGGAGCCGAGGCTCAGTCTCGCCGAGGCGTATCTGGCCCTCGGCGACGCCGAGGCTGGCCGCGACCGTGACGCCGCCAAACGCTCGTGGCGATCGGCCGCGGCGCTCCTGGAACCGCATGTCTCGCGCGGCGACGCAAAGGTCGGCGCGCTCTACGCGCAGGCGATGATCAGGCTGGGCCGCATCGCCGAGGTGCGTGGCGTCATCGACGCCGTCCACCGCACCGGTTACCGGCAGTCCGACTTTGAATCGACAGGGAGGTCCCCATGGCAACCGTGACCATCAACATGAAGCCCGACGGCGACTACGATGTGGTGCCGCCGCGCGTCAACCTCACGCGCTCCGATCAGAAAATCACCTGGAACCTCGCCGGCCCGAATTGGGACTGGGTGCTGCCAGGCATCGTCTGCGAGAAGAGTCCCACGGACCCGAAGCAGTCGCCGTGGCCGGCGAGCGCGACCGGACCGGACCTGAATCCGCACACGAACCAATACGGAGCGAGCGCGAACGCGCCAAACTCCGGTGCCACGGTCATTTACAAGTGGACGTTCACAGTGCGGAACGCGAGCACGAAGCAGGTCGTCCACGTCGATCCCGAGATCTGGAACGAGCCGAAGCCGTAGTCACGAGTGCCCTCCCACCGCTCACGGAACGGGAATGCAACGACGCGGTTGCGATGGCAACGGTGAGATTGCCCGATGTCATCGATGAGGTTGCCGATGATCACGGTGAGGTTGCCGATGTCATCGATGAGGTTGCCGATGATCACGGTGAGGTCGCCGACGTCATCGATGAGGTTGCCGATGATCACGGTGAGGTTGTCCGATGTCATCGATGAGGTTGCCGATGATCACGGTGAGGTTGTCCGATGTCATCGATGAGGTTCCCGATGATAACGGTGAGGTTAATGATGACAACGGTGAGGTTGCCGATGATAACGGTGAGGTTGCCGATGATAACGGTGAGGTTGCCGACGTCATCGATGAGGTTGCCGATGCTAACGGTGAGGTTGCCGATGTCATTGATGCCATCGCCGACGTAAATCGTTCCCACCGTCATCCTGAGCGCAGCGAAGGATCTCCAAATACGCCACTTGCGATCCTTCGCCGTCTTCGCGGCTCAGGATGACGGTGACGCTGCGCGTAGTGCGTAGTAACATAAACACCTTCCGGCAAAGGTTGGTCCCCTCAGCCATGGATCTCGCAGGCAGACGCTATGGGCATATCCGCGTCGACCGGATGCTCGGTCAGGGCGGCATGGGGGACGTGTACGAGGGCTTCGACGAGCGCCTGGCCCGCCGCGTGGCGCTCAAGGTCCTGAACCGCGAGGGGCAGCTCGACGAGGAGGCGCGCGCGCGGCTGATCCGCGAGGCGCGCACGCTCTCGAAGCTCGACCACCCCAACATCTGCCGCATCCACGACTTCATCGACGACGGCACGAACGACGTGCTGGTGCTCGAGATGATCGACGGCCGCACGCTGCAGGAGGCGATGAACGACGGCCTTTCCTCGGCCGAGAAGCTCCGCATCGCCCGCGACATCGCCGGCGTGCTCGTGGCCGCGCACCGCGCCGGCATCATCCACCGCGACCTCAAACCCGAGAACGTGATGCTGACGAAGTCGGGCCAGGTGAAGGTGCTCGACTTCGGCCTGGCGCGCTGGCTGAAGCGAAAGTCGGGGAAGAGCTTTCCGGCGATCGCGGCGATCACCGAGCCGCGTTTGCGCCCGACCGCCAGCCATCCGGAAACAACCGCGATTCGCGACTCGGCGAGGCCGGCCATCGACGATCTCGCCGCGAACGCGACCGGAGCCGGCCTGACGGTCGGCACGCCGCTGTTCATGAGCCCGGAGCAGGCGCGCGGCGAGGTGCTGACGACGGCCAGCGACATCTATTCATTCGGCTTGATGCTGCAGGCGATGTTCACGGGGAAGGACCCGTACCCGCCCGAGCTCACCGCGCGCGAGATCATGATCCGCGCCTCCCGCGGCGATTCGCTGCCGGTCAACGGCCTGCGCCGCGACGTGGCCGCGCTGATCAAAGACTTGAAGTCGTTGGCCCCGTCGGACCGTCCGACCGCCGTCGACGCGTTGCGGCGCGTCAACCGGATCATCGACATGCCGAAGCGCTATCTGCGGCGGGCCGCGGTCGCGGTGTTGGTCGCGCTCGTCGTTCTCGGCGCGTGGAAGTACACCGTCGATCTGCGCCGCGAGCGGACGGCCGCGCAGGCGGCGGAGGCGGAGGCGCGCCAGCGGCGAGCGCAGGCGGACTCGCTGATCGAGTTCATGCTGGGGGATTTGCGGACGAAGCTCGAGCCGGTGGGACGCCTGGACATCCTCGATTCAGCCGCGGCGCGGTCGCTTCAGTACATGTCCTCGCTGAATGCCGATCTGATGACGCCGCAGGAGATCGCCCGAAACTCGAAAGCGCTGAATCAACTCGGCGAAGTGCGGATGTCGCAGGGCAACCTGCCCGCCGCGGTCAACGTGTTCGGCAAATCGCTGGCGCTGGCGCAAGCCGCGGAAAAACGGGCTCCGAACGATCCCGAGCTGGCACTCGCCGTCGGCACGGCTCATTACTGGGTTGGCTACGCGTTACGGATGAAGGGCGATTTGAACGGTGCGCTGACGCATATGCGCGAATACCGGAGGATTGCCGAAGCGCTCGCTCTGAAATATCCGGCAAATGACGAGTACCAGGTCGAGCGAGCCTACGGACACGCCAACGTCGGAACGCTGCTGGAGGTGCAGGGAGACCTCGACGGAGCGGTTGCCGAATACAAGGTAACTCTTGGCGTCAAGAGTGCGCGTCTCATCGCCGACATGAGTGATCCAAAGCGGCAGGCCGACGTCGCCGTCACGCTGAACAAAATCGGGGTCGTGCTCGAACGGCTCGGGCATCTCGCCGACGCGCGCGATCACTACCAGCAGGAATCCGCGATCTACGATGCGCTCGTCCGTGCCGAGCCGAAGAACACGCATTGGAAGGATCGGGTTGCAAACAGTAATTCCTACATCGCTCGCGTTTTCGAGTCCCTCGGCGACGACAAAGTCGCGCTCGAACGCCGCGGCACCGCCGTCTCGATTTACCGCGCCCTCGTCGCTCACGACCCGACAAACGTGGAGTGGCGCCGGAATCTGGCCGTCGTGCTTTGTCAGCATGCGAACTCGCTGCGCCGCGAAGGCGCTATGTCCGAAGCGCTTGCGGAGATCGCGGCCTCCCATGCTGGGATCACCGAATTGATCGCGCGCGACCCGACGCGATCGTCGTGGCGCCGCGATCTTGGCGAGATCGATCTGATGTATGCGCAGATTCTCGCCGCTGCCGGCCGTTCTGCCGCAGCGCGCGAAAAGGCCGACGACGCGATCGCGATCTTCAAGAGTATGCCCCGCGACCTCGCCGCCCTTCGGGTTCCGTTCGCGCAAGCGTTCCTCGTTTCCGGCGAAATCGCCAGGTCAGCCGGAGACCGGGGCGCTGCCTGCACGGCGTGGAACACGACGTTGTCGATCTTGAGGGCGCCTGGCCCGACACAGTCCGACCCGCGAGCTCTCAGCATGCTTGCCAGGGCATTGATCGCGATTGGACGATGGGATGACGCCGGGCCAATCATCGAGCGCATCCACACCTCCGGATATCAGGAGGGGGATTTCGAGCGTGCAGTGCAACTCCCTAAAGGAGAAAGAGAGGTAGCGATATGCCGAAAGTAACAGTTTCGATCAATCCTGGAGCCATGATGATCACTCCCCCGACGCCGGCCTTTACATCGAGCGACACTACGATCACTTGGGTGATCGATGAAAGCAGCACCGGCTGGCAGTTTGACGTGGGTGGCGTCCTCATCGCCGGCCGCCAGAACCCGCTTCCGCCGGGTTACACCCCTTGGACTTGGGACCAGCCGCAGCCGCAGCAAGACGGAAGCTATCAGGCGAATCAGCCGCCGAACATCTCACCCGGGACGAAATACCGGTACACGATCAACCTCATCAATCCGACGACGTTCGCCAGAGTGCGCTGGGATCCCGAAATGGAGAATCAGCCGCCTCCGGGATAGAAGCGGAGATTACGACTCGTTCTTCTCGCCGTTCCCCGCGAGATGCTTTCCCCGGTTCCCCGGCAGGTCGGCGTGCTGGCGCACGCCGCCCCGCCGGCGGCGCCGGCGCTTCGAGGCTGTCGCGTCGCCCGGCTCCTCGGCGGCGGCAGCGACGGCTTCGGCGGCGGGCGGCGGCGCGGGTGTGGGCTCCGTGGTTTGGATGCCGCGGTTCTGCAGCTTGTCGTCGTCGACGAGCCAGACCCATTGCGTTGACGGCGTGGCGACCTTCGGCGCTGCGGCCGGCTTCGGCTCACGCGGCTCGCGGCGCGGCGGTTGCTGCGGCTCGCGGTGCGGGCGCGGCTCGCGCTGCTCGCGCGGGCGGGCGGCGGCGGCGGCGGGGGTCTCGAGGCGGCGGAGGCGGATCAGCACCTCCTCGCTGATGCGGCGGTTCACGGAAATGAGGTCGGCGACGAGGCCGATGAGGATCGTCTGGAACCCGACGATCAGGAACACGGCCGCGAGGATCAGCGACTGGATGTGGCCGGCGCGGTCGCCCTCGGCGAAGTGCCAGAGGAAACGCACGCCGAGAATCGTGCCGAGGGCGAGCAGCAGGACGCCGATCGCGAAAAACGTCTTCAGTGGTTTGTACAAGGTATAGATCCGGAAGATCGTGGCGACGGACTTGCGGAGATACGTGCCGACGCCGCGGTAGAGCCTCGACGGTCGCGTCGTCGGGTTCGTGCGCACCGGCACCGACTGCACGCCGAGGTTGCGCGCGCCCGACTGGATGATCGTCTCGAGCGTGTAGGTGAAGGGGTTGAACACGTTGATCTGCATGGCCGCCTCGCGGGAGAACGCGCGGAAGCCGCTGGTGACGTCGCCGACGCGCAGCCCCGAGGCGAGGCCCACCGTCCACGATCCGAGGCGCTGCAGCGAGCGCTTCAGCGGCGACATGTGCGGCGACGTCGCCACCTCGCGGTCGCCGATGACGACTTCCGCGGTGCCGGCGACGATCGGCGCGATGAGCTTGCCGATGTCGGCCGCGGCGTACTGGTTGTCGGCGTCGGTGTTGACGATGATGTCGGCGCCGAGGCGAAGCGCGGCGTCGATGCCGGCGCGGAACGCCGCGGAGAGCCCGCGGTGCGTCTTCAGCTGCACGACGTGGCTCGCCCCCGCCTTGCGCGCGGCCTCGGCGGTCTTGTCGCTGCTGCCGTCGTCGATGACCAGCGTCTCGACCGACGTCACGCCGTCGATCTTCTTCGGAATCTCGCGCAGCGTCTGCGCGATCGTGCCTTCCTCGTTGAAGGCGGGGATTTGAACGATAAGCTTCATGCAGTGAAAGTCTCGGTCATCATGCCGGTGGAGCGTCCCGATGCCGACCGCGCCATCAACTCGGTTCTGGCGCAGGAGGCGCCGTTCGAGTTCGAGTTGATCGCCGTCTCCGCGGCGCCGCTCGCGCTGCCTGCCGGGACCGCGTTTCGAAACGTCGTCGAACCGAATCGTAATCCCGCAACTCGAAGAAATCGAGCGGTTTCCGTGGCGGGGGGCGAGATCCTGGCGTTCCTCGACGACGACGCCGTCGCCGATCGGTGCTGGCTCGCCACCGCCGTCGCCTATCTCGACGCCCACCCCGACGTCCTCGCGCTCGGCGGCCCCGACCCCCCTCCCGACGACTCCACGACCGCCGAGCTCATCTCCGACACGCTCCTGTCCACGCGCTGGATCGGCAGCGGCGTCCTCGCGCACGAGAACCGCGCCGGCGTCTTCGCCATCGAGCACCCGAACGACATCGCCCTCGTCAATCTCTTCGTCCGCCGCGCCGCCTTCGACGGCTTCGACGAGACGATCGGATACATCGGCGAAGACACCGCGCTCGTCGAGCGCGTCATGGAGCGCGGCCGCGTCGTCTACCACTCCGGAGTTCGGGTTTTCCATCGCCGCCGCGCCTTCCCCGGCGACTACCTGCTGCAGCGCTGGCGCTATCGCGTGAAGACCGGGCGGCTGATCGTGACGCAGCCGGGGTACCGCGCGAATCCGAAGGTGAAGCTGTTCTTCGCCGGCGCGGCGCTGATGTTCTTCTTCTTCCCGATCCTGGCCGGGCCGTACTACGTCGTCACGCTGATTCTCGGCGCGAGCTCGACGCGGCTGCCGCGGCGCTACTGGCCGCTGATCCCGTTCGCCTTCGCCGCGCACCACGTTACCTATTTCGTTGCCATCATCTGGGGCGCGGTGGCCGCGCGATTGCATCGCCGACGGCGGCAATGAACGACCTTCTCAACACCACGCTCGTGCTCAAGGGGACGCACGCCACGACGTTCCGCGAGATGGAAGACTTCGCCGACAACGTGGAGACGCGCCCGCTCGACAAGCTGCTCGGCGATCTGAACGGGCTGGTGCGGCTGCCGGACACGAAGTTCGAGCTCGCCCGCATGGTGCTGCGGCGCCGCCTGCGCGAGCTCCCCGAGGTCGAGCGCGAGCAGTTGCGCCTGTTCGCGGAGGACGTGGCGACGGGCGCAGATCCGGAGGCGGCGGAGAGGATTCGGAGCGTGTTCGTTCAGCGGGCGAAGGGTTGAGCGCGTCACGCCACGGAATTGCGAAGATTCGAATTCCGAATTGAGAATTGAGAATTCGAGAGCCCGTAGCCGCGGGCATCGCTCGCGGTGACGGACCCCCGGTCATTCTTAATTCTCAATTCGGAATTCGAATCTTCGCAATTCCTTGGCCCACCGCGAATACCTCGTGCTCGTGTACAGTTTCACGAGGCGCCCATGCGATTCACGGACAAACTTCACTACCTGCGCTACCTCGTCGACAAGCGCGGCATGAAGCCCGTCTACATGATCCTCGGGCTGACCTACGACTGCAATTCGTTCTGCCGCACCTGCTTCAACTGGGAACAGCTCCGCAAGAACAAGGAGCACGAGCTGTCGTTCGAGGAGATCCAGAAGACCTTCGCCTCGCTCGACGACCTCCTCTTCGTGGTCATGAGCGGCGGCGAGCCGTTCCTCCGCCGCGACCTTCCCGACGTCTGCGCGATGCTCTCGTCGCAGAACCACGTCAAGCAGATCACCATCCCCACCGGCGCCATCGCCAGCGAGCTCATCGCCCGCGCCACGGAGTCGACGCTGCAGCGTTGCCCGTCGACGCAGATCGTCGTCAACCTCTCCATCGACCACATCGGCGAGAAGCACGACTGGATCCGCGGCGTGCCCGGCAACTACGAGAAGGCCAAGAAGACCTACGCGCTGCTGCTGCCGCTGCGCGAGCGCTATCCGAACCTCACCGTGAACGTGCACACGTGCTTGTGCACCTACAACGCCGACGATCTCGACGAGCTCTTCGCCGGCGTCCGCCGCGACTTCCCGCGCGTGTCGTTCCACTCGTTCGAGATGCTGCGCGGCGACCAGCCGGACAAGAACATCCAGCCGATCGCGACGCAGCGCTACCGCGAGCTGCTGCCGAAGCTCGAGGAGTACTGGAGCTCGTACGCGCACTACGACAGCTTCCTCAAGTTCGTGAAGATCTACACGCGCCGGATGGAGCTGGCGGTGCTCGAGCAGGAGACGCAGGTGCGGCCGTGCTACGCGGGGCTGATCTCCGGCGTGCTCGACGCGCGCGGCGAGGTGCGGATGTGCGAGCTGCGCGACGCGGTCGGCAACGTGCGCGACACCGGCTACGACTTCGCCAAGCTCTGGTTCAGCGAAGGCGCCGACAAACAGCGCGCATCGATCAAGGCGAAGGAGTGCCACTGCACGCACTCGTGCTTCATGTCGTCGTCGCTGGTCTTCGACTGGCGGACGTGGGGGGCGTACTTCGCGTCGACCGTGGTGAATTTCCTGTCGGCGGCATGACGCATCGCCCCACCGTCATCCTGAGTCGGCGAAGCGCGACGAAGGATCGCAAAATGCGACAGTCGTGCATCCTGAGATCCTTCGGCGTCCCTTCGGCTTCGCTCAGGGCATGCTGCGCGCCTCAGGATGACGGGAGGGCCGCATGACGCGGGTCGCCATCGTCGGGCCGGTCTTCCCCTATCGCGCCGGCATCGCCTACTGCACGACGCGCCTGGCCGAGGAGCTCGGCGCGGATGTGATCTCGTTCAAGCGCCAGTATCCGAAGCGCTTCTATCCGGGCGGCGAGGACATCGATCCGACGCTGCCGCGCGCCCGCGCCGATTTCCTCCTCGACGTGCTCAACCCGCTGACGTGGCTGCGCGCGGCGTGGCGCCTGCGCGCGTACGACGCGGTGATTTTCGTCTGGTGGATCTGGGTGTGGGCACTGCCGTATCGCGTGATGATCGCGCTGCTGCGGCGGCACACGGAGGTGATCCTGCAGTGCCACAACATCGGCGACAAGGAGCCGGCGGCGTGGAAGCGCGTGCTGTCGAACCTCGTGCTGCGCCGCGGCGACGCGCTGGTCGTGCACGCGCGCAGCGAGGCGGCCGAGGCGTGGCGCCGCTCGCGCGGGCGGCGCGTGGTGCAGACGTTCCTCCCGGTGCACGAGCTCGGCGGCGCGATGCCGCCCCGCGACGAAGCGAAGCGCCGCCTCGGCGTGGACGGCCGCGACGTGGCGCTCTTCTTCGGACACGTGCGGCCGTTCAAGGGACTCGACCTGGCCATGCGCGCCTGGGCGCGGCTCGCGACGCGGCCGCTGCTCCTCGTCGCCGGCGAGCTGTGGTGGCAATCGCCGTCCGAGCTCGCGGCGATGGCGGCGGACCTCGGCATCGCCGACCGCGTCAAGTTCGACTTCCGCTTCATCCCCGACGCCGAGATCGCCACGTACTTCGCCGCGGCCGACGTCGTCCTCGCGCCGTACCGCGTCGAGGCGCAGAGCGGCGTCGCGCTGACGGCGTTCCACTTCGGCCGCCCCGTGATCGCCAGCGACGCCGGCGGGTTGCCGGAGATCGTCGACGGCAGGAACGGCATCGTCGTGCCGTCGGAGGATGTCGATGCGCTCGCCGCCGCGGTCGACGAGTTCTTCACGTCGCGCGACCGCGGCGCGATGGAGGAGGCGGCGCGCGACGCGGCGCGGCGGTACTCGTGGAAGAGATACGCCGAGGTGTTTGCCGCGCTTCTGTAGCCGCCGAATGCAGAATGCAGAATGCAAAATGCAGAATGATGCCGGTTTGAAATTCTGCATTCCGCATTCTGCATTCTGCATTCCGCGATGAATCCCCGCCGGATCAAGGTCGGCCTCGAGCTGACGTCGAAGTGCAACTTGCGCTGCGGCATGTGCCCGCTGCCGGTGCTGCGCCGTCCGTACGAGGACATGGCCTGGCCGCTCGTGGAGCGCGCGGCGAAGGAGATCCACGGCAACGGCTTTCGCCTGAAATGGCTGCACGAGATGGGGGAGCCGCTGCTGTACTCGCGCCTCGACGACGCGATCCGGCTCTTCCCCGAGGCGAGCGTGTCGACGAACGGGCTGGTGCTGACCGAGGAGGTCGGCGCGAAGCTGCTGGCGTCGCCGCTCAAGCGCCTGCGCATCTGCATCGACTCGATCAACCCGGAGGTCTATCCGCAGCTCCGCACCGGCGGCGACTTCGATCGCCTGGTCGAGCTGACGCGCAAGTTCCTCGCGCAGGCAAACGGCCACCCGATCCGCATCGAGCTCCAGAAGATGCGCTCGCGCCTGACGCTGGACGAGACGGTGGACGACTTCCGCGCGTTGTTCGATCTCAAGCGCTATAAGAACGCCCGCGTGATCGAGAAGACGTGCGAGGCGCTCGACGTGAACGAGGAGACGGACCTGCACGGGAAGTTCTATGGCTGCGTGCAGGGGGCGTTCTTCACCTGGGTGGTGATCTTCGCCGACGGCCGCGTGACACACTGCTGCTACGACGCGCACGGCGAGCAGATCCTCGGCGATCTGAAAACGCAGTCGCTCGCGGAGATTCTCGAAGGCGAGCGGATGAAGGAGATGCAGGCCGCCTTCGAGCGCCGCGACTTCACGAACCTCCCGCGCTGCGCCGAGTGCTTCAAGCACGGCGGCGAGTCGCACGCGTTCAACGATGTGCTGACCGGCGTGCAGAACCTGCCGGGCGCGGCGAAGGATTTGGTGAGGAAGGTGCTGGACGTGCGGTATCGGACGTGAGGCCGTGGCGCTGCCGAAGATCTATCTGGAAACGAGCGTCATCAGCTACCTGATTGCACGTCCGAGTCGCGATCCCGTCATAGCCGTGCATCAAGAGTTGACGCGGAAATGGTGGGAGAGAAGGCGCCACGAGTTCGATCTATACGTCTCGAGCGAAGTCATCAACGAGATCGGGCGCGGTAATCGGGAGGCAGCGCGCCAGCGCCTCGATCTCGTTGCCGGTCTCCCAGTTCTCGACGCAGACCCGCGGTCAGAGGCGCTGACGATCGAAATTCTTCGTACATCCGTACTGCCGCCAACGGCAGCGGCGGATGCGGCTCACATCGCCATTGCCGTCATCTACGCGATGGACTTTCTTGTAACATGGAACTGCAGGCACATCGCGAATGGCTTCGTGCAACGACGTATCGCGCGACTGCTCCGCGACCGAAGCCTCGAACCGCCAATCGTCGTTACGCCGGAAGAGCTGATGGAAGGTTGACTATGTGGGAAGATCCGATCCTCGCTGAAGTCCATGCGTGGCGCGAAGAGATGATGGAAGAAGCGGGGAACACGATCGAGGGTCTCTTCGACTTACTGCGACGCGATCGTGAAAAGTACGGCGATCGCCTCGTGACGCCCGAGTCAAAGCCGCCCATCCCTCTCGGCAAGGCGAAGATCAAGCCGTAGTAGTGCTCCTCTTCAACCTCCTCCTCGGCATCCTCCCCGCGCTGATCCTCGGCGCGAGCTGGGCGGCGGGCATTGCCGACGACCGCCAGCATCGCCTCATGTTCCTCCTCGTCTTCGGCCTCTGGGCCGTCACCCTCTCGATGTGGAACTGGATGCGCTCGGCGCACGTCGCCTGGATCGCGGGGTGGGCGCTGGTGGGGGTCGTCGCGCTCAGCGCGTGGGGGCTGGCGACAAGGCGTCGTTGATCACGCGTGCCAGGCGGAGGCCGCCGACGAGCAGCCGTTCGTCGACCACCTCGGCGTTGTCGTCCATGTACGTGTCGTCGAGGTCCGCGCCGTCGGGAACCTGCACCGCCTTCGCGATCGCGTGCGACTCCATCGCCCAATCGATCGTCGTGCCGCCGTCGAGCGTCGACGGGTTGCGGTCGTTCAGCGTCTCGTCGAAGAGGTGATCGACGAACGCCGGCTCGCTCAGCTCCTCCCATTCGATCAGCGACGTGTCCCAGACGACGTGGAGGTTGTCGTTCTTCGGATCCTCTTTCGTGTTGCCGGGGACGTGGCCGCCGTCGACCGTCACGTGAAGCAGGTTGCCGCCGAGGCGGTCGCCCTCGCAGTGCAGCGGCTGGTGGATGTCGCCGACGAAGTGAATGAGATACAGCAGTGCCTCCTGGCGCCGCACGTCGCTCGCCTTCGGATTCGCAAGGACGGCGCGGAACTGGTCGATGCGCGGGATGATGCAGTCGGAGAGCCGGCAGTCGCGCGCGGGATCGTACGCATCGGCGGTGAGCGGGATGTTGACGAAGTGCCACTCGGCCGTGTGCGTCGTGCCGACGACGTTGCGCAGGTCGTCGGCCTTCGATGCGATGTCCGCGAGGTGCGCGACGCCGAGGAGCCGCAGCGCTTCCTTCAGCGCCGGCGACGACTTGCCGAGGCGGCGCTCGGCGACGTCCGCGGTGATGCGGTGGCCCATGCCGCCCCACGCGCAGAGCGTCGACGGCACGAAGAGGAGCAGGAGTGCGAGTCGTTTCATCGGAAGCTGATTGGAATGTCGTCCATCGTCAGCACGCCCGGCCGCGCGCTGATCACGCGCGGGATGGCGTTGACGACCATCGCGGCCGTGGCGCGGTCACCGTGGATGCCGCCCTTGACCTCGAGCTCGACGTCCGGCGTTCCGCGCACGATCACGCGGTCCGCGGCCACGTCCTCGGCGCCGACGTACATCCGCAGCTCCAGGCTGACGTTGATGCGCCCGCGCCCTTCGATCGTCTGGTGCACGCCGGCGACCTGCCCGGGCGCCACCTTTAGATATTGCGTGACGACCTCGCGCGGCGCGACGATCGGCTCGATCTTCTCGTCGCTGACGCTGTCGAACTCCACGCCGAGGCCGTTGCCGACCATCATCAGCGACTCTTTGAGGCCCATGTGCTTGATCTTGCCGGCGTCGACGGCGCGGCGAAACTCGTCCGTCGTCATGCCCGCGCCGACCTTGCGCTGCAGCGGCTCGCGCCGCGTCGAGGCGTTCTGGATGCGGATGATCTGCACCGAGTGGATTTCTTGGCAAACAGATGTGATCGTCAGCGGCAGCTTGTCCATCACGAAGCCGGGATTCACGCCCGTGCCGAGGAGCGTGACGTTGTTCGTGCGCGCGACCTGCTGCAGCTCCTCGCGCAGCGCGTTGTCGAGCGGGAACGACAGCTCCTCGCACGTGGAGACGACGTGGCAGCCCGCCTCGAGCAGCGCGCGGAGCTGCGGTGCGACGTCGCGCAGGCGCGAGCCGGTGGAGTGGCAGACGACCTCCGGCTTCCCTTGCAAATCGGGCGTGACGCTGATGCCGGCGTTGCGGCCGAGGCCGATCACGTCGCCGAGGTCTTTGCCGATCTTGTTCGGATCGATGTCGACGGCGGCGACGAGGCGGATCCATTTCTTCGTGAGGAGAAGTCGCGCGATCTCGGCGCCGATCGGGCCGATGCCGTACTGCGCGACGGCGACGGGTTGCAGTGGTGGCGTCATCGGGCGCGCATTGTACCGGCGATCGCGACCGCAACCGCGGCCGTGCCGATCGCGGCGAGCACGCCGCGGCGCATGTGCGAGGGCGGCGTCGTCCATCCGCCGCTGACGTTCTTGTTCGCGGTGTCGGGCTCGAAGAGGTTTCGCTCGCTGCGCGGCGCCGGCTCGTCGGAGAAGTGGCCGCGGTCGTAGACGTACGGCGCGAGGCGCTCGAACGCGCCCGGCATCATCGACGACTGCGCGCCGAGCGGCTTGGCGCCGCGGCCGACGAGCGTCTCGCGCCGCGGCGTCTCGATGACGCCCGCGATCGCCCGCGCCACGACCTCGGCGCGGTTGACCGGCTTCATGGCCTTGTCTTGCGGCCGAGGTAGTTCGCCGTGTGCGAGAAGAGCGGCGTGTCGATCGAGGCGGGGAGGATCGTGCAGACCTCGATGTCGTGGCCCTTCTCGAGCGCGAGCTCCATCCGCAGCGACGCGGAGAAGCCGCGCACGGCGTACTTGCTGGCGACGTACGCCGACGTGTACGGCTGCGGCGCCGAGGCGACGACGGAGTCGATGTTGACGAGGATGCCGCGGCGCTACTTGCGGAACTGCTGCAGCGCGGCGCGCGCGCCGTGCACGACGCCGAAGAAGTTCGTGTCGAGGACGCGGCGGAAGACGTCGGCGGGGCAGTCGTCGAAGCGGCCGAACTTGGCGACGGCGACGCGGGCGAGGTTTTGCACGTCGGCCTCGCGCGTGACGTCGCACTTGAGCGCGGTGCCGCCGAGGTCGTCGAGCACGCCGACGTCGCGGGCGCCGAGGACGAGCGTGGCGCCGCGCGCGGCGAGCTCCAGCGCGGTGGCGCGGCCGATGCCGCTGGAAGCGCCGGTGATGACGACGCCGGAGCCGTGGATGTTCATGATGAGGAAAGGAGCAAAGGGCGCTCTAGACCGCAAGTGTCATCCCGAGCGAAGCGAGGGATCCCCCGCCGAAGGGGGGATTCCTCGCTTCGCTCGGAATGACACACGGTGGGCGCGCGGCTCAGGATGACGGGGCGGCGTCGTGAAACAGCGTCGGCTCTTCGCCGTTCTCTTCATCCAAGAAATTCGACACGCCCAATCCCGCCAGCCGGTATCGCGCCGCGTCGCCGAACGCGAACTTCCCGAGCAGCTCCGTCCCCACGCGCGCCAGCTCTTCCGCACTCGACGGCGGCGCCTCCAGCGTCATCCTCCGCGTCGCGGTCTTGAAGTCGCCGGTGCGCAGCTTCACCGTGATCGTGCGGCCGAGGAGCTTCTTCTCCGTCAGCGCGTTGAACAGCGACTCCGCCTGGCTGCGGATGTACGTTGCCACCTCGTCCATCGTGATGTCCGTGCGGAACGTGTTCTCGCTCGAGTACGACTTCCGCTTCTGATTCGGCTCGACCGGGCTCTCGTCGATGCCGCGCGCGAGCTCCCAGAGGCGCGTGCCCCACTTGCCGAAGCGGTCGACGAGCTGCTCCTGCGTGAAGCGCTGCAGGTCGCCGACCGTGGCGATCCCCATCTCCGTCAGAATGGCCTCGGTGGCCTTGCCGACGCCGGGGATCTTCCGCACCGGCAGCGCGACGAGGAAGCGCTCGATCTGATGCGGGCGGATGACGAAGAGGCCGTCGGGCTTCTTCCAGTCCGAGGCAATCTTGGCGAGGAACTTGTTCGGCGCGACGCCGGCGGAGGCGGTCAGTTCCGTCTCGCTCTTGATCTCCGCGCGGATCGCCGCGGCCGTCTCCGTTGCCGTGGGGATGCCGGTCAGCTCGTGCGTGACGTCGAGGTAGGCCTCGTCGAGCGAGAGCGGCTCGACGAGCGGCGTGTGGCGCTCGAAGATGTCGCGGATCTGGCGCGAGACGGCGCGGTACTTGTCGAAATTCGGGTGGATGAACTCGGCGTCGGGGCAGAGCCGCCGCGCGCGCGTGGCCGGCATGGCCGAGTGCACGCCGAACTTGCGCGCCTCGTACGAGGCGGCGCAGACGACGCTGCGCTCGCCCGGCCAGCCGACGATCACCGGCCGGCCGCGCAGCTCCGGGCGGTCGCGCTGCTCGACCGATGCGTAAAATGCGTCCATATCGATATGGATGATCTTTCTCACGGCCTACCGACTCCCGCGTTCCTCGTCGACCGCGCCATTGTCGAACGAAACTGCGCGCACATGCGCCGGAAGGCGCTGCGCGCCGGGACGGCGTTCCGGCCGCACGTGAAGACGCACAAGACGATCGAGGCGGCGCGCCTGCAGCACGGCGGCGGATGGGGGCCGATCACCGTGTCGACGCTGGCGGAGGCGGAGCTCTTCGCGCAGCACGGCTTCCGCGACATCACGTACGCGGTGCCGATCGCGCCCGAGAAGCTCGCCCGCGCGGCGGCGATCGCGCAGCGCATCGACCGGCTGAACGTCCTCATCGACAGCGAGGCGGCACTGCGGGCGATCGAGGAGTTTCAGGCTATACACGGAAATGTGTACAACGTCTTCCTGAAGGTCGACTGCGGCTACCACCGCGCCGGCGTCGATCCGGCCGACCCCGACAGCGTGCGCCTCGCGCTCGCCATCGCCGCGTCGCCGGCGGTGCACTTCCAAGGACTGCTGACGCACGCCGGACATTCGTACCACGCCCGCGATGTGGAGGAGATCCGGCGCATCGCCGCCGAGGAGGCGACATGCCTGACGCGCTTCCGCGCTCTACTCGGTGAAGAGTGGGGAGAGGTGGCGCGCAGCGTCGGCTCGACGCCGACGCTCTCGGTGATCGACGACTTCAGCGGCGCCGACGAGGTCCGCCCCGGCAACTACGTGTTCTACGACGCGTTCCAGGCCACGATCGGCGCGTGCGCGCCCGAGGACGTGGCGGTGTCGGTGCTGGCGACGGTGATCGGCTCGTACCCGGACCGGCAGAACGTGATCGTCGACGCCGGCGCGCTCGCGCTCTCGAAGGACCTCGGCCCCGATCACCTCGACCCGCACTTCGGCTACGGCGTCGTCTGCGACATCCATCTGCGCCAGCTGCCGGCGCGCCTCGTGGCGGTGTCGCAGGAGCACGGCAAGATCGCCACCGCGGCGCACCTCCCGGTCGGAACGCGTTTGCGCATCGTGCCGAATCACTCGTGCCTCACGGCGGCGATGTTCGACGCGTACCACGTCGTCGACGGCGATCGCGTCGTCGCCGAGTGGCGACCGGTCCGAGGATGGTAATGGAGCGCCGGCGTCCTCGCCGGCTGGCCTGAGAGCGTCTCGCTCTCGCGCGGCGGCGGGACGCCGCCGGGCCGGCCGCCGGGACGGCGGCGCTCCGTTGGTAAGTGGCGCGGCCGTTGCTCCTCACCTCGGCATGGCCAACGAAAAAGAACCGCAGAGCTACGGCAGCGGCGGCGACTGGGTCACGGGCGACGTCGGCGAGGAAGTGAACCGGCTCAAGGGACATCCGAACTCGCAGCACGGCGACTTTTACGAGTCGCGGCACGGCTCCGAGCGGAGCGGCGCGGAGCAGGGCGGCAAGGTCTCGCCGGAGCAGCTCGACGACAACGCGCAGGCCGCCGCGGATGCGTGCGAAGTCGACGGCGAGGTGCCGGTGAACAAGGTCACGGCCGCGGAGAGCGGGGCGCGGCGGGGGAGCTACTTCAAGGACCGCGATTACAAGTGAGCCGCGGCCGAGCGTGACCTAGCTCACGAATTCCGGCAAAGAACCCGTTACCATTCGCCAACGGGTCCTTGCGTGCCGATTGCTGCGACGCTGTCCGCCGGATTGGCGAGTGATGCGCTCGCATTGGCGACGCTCTTCACCGCCGTCGCCATCCTCGTCCTCGGCGGCACCGTGCTCGCCCGCGGCCGCGGCTCGCTGCTGAGCAGCCTCTTTTTTCTCATCACCCTCGGCGCGTGCGGCTGGCTCGCCTTCGACGCCGCCACGTTCGTCGCCCGCGGCGCCGCGCTCGCCCTCGACCTCTCCCGCGCCTCGCTCGCCTCGGCGTCGATCGTCCCGGCCGCGATCTTCAACTTCGCCGCCGTCTACACGAAGCGCGCTCGCCGGCTGGCCGCGGTCATCGCCGCCTGCTGGCTCTTCTGCGCCGCCATCGCCCTCGGCTCGCTCTTCACGTCGCTGATCATCCCCGGCGTCCACCAGTTTCCGTGGGGCTTCTACGGCCGCACGCCCGCCGCCGACCTCCTCTGGATCGCCTGCTTCGCCGCCATTCTCGCGGCGAGCATCGTCCTCATCGGCCGCCGCGTGCGCGACGACGATCCGCTCTCGCGCGCCGGCGCTCGGGCCCTCCTCGTCGCCTGCATCGCCGGGCTCTTCTCCGCCGTCAACCTCATTCCCGCGTTCGGCGTCAACATGTATCCGCTCGGCTTCGTGGCGCTGCTCGCCTTCGTCGGCCTTTCGGCGAACGCGATCTGGCGCTACGGCCTGGTGCAGCTCACGCCGCAGTTCGCCGCCGAGCAGGTCCTGGCCACGATGAAGGGCGCCGTCCTCGTCGTCGACCTCGAGGCGAAGATCCGCGTGGCCAACCATGCCGCCTGCGCGATGCTCGGCTACGGCGAGAACGCGCTGGTCGGCAAGCCGCTCAAGACCATCATCGACGCCGAGGTCAGCACCGGGAAGCTCCTGCACAGCATGGGCGTGCTCGAGCAGAACATGGTCTGGCGCGCCGCCAACGGCGCGAAGATCGACGTCGCCGCGTCGTCGTCGTTCCTGCGCGATCCCGAGGGGCTGCCGGTCGGCGTCGTCTACGTCGCCAGCGACGTCACCGAGCGCCGCCGCGCCGAGCAGGCCATGCGCGAGAGCGAGCACCGCTACCGCACGCTCTTCGACGGCAACCCGCTGCCGATGTGGATCTACGACTTCGAGACGCTGCAGTTCCTGGCCGTGAACGAAGCGGCCACGCGAATTTACGGCTACTCGAAGGACGAATTTTTGCGGATGCGCATCACCGACATCCGTCCGGCCGAGGACCTGCCGGTGATGCGGGCGCGTCTCGCGGAGCTGCGCGACCGCACGCTGGCGACGCTGTTCCGGCACCGCAGGAAAGACGGCACGACGTTCGACGCCGAGGTGACGTCGTACGAGTTCGTCACGGCCGGGCGGCGGGCGCGCCTGGTGATCTCCGTCGACGTCACCGAGCGCCAGCGGGCCGAGGATCTCGTGCGCGAGAGCGAGGAACGCTACCGCAGCCTCGTCGAGCTCTCGCCCGACGCGATCATGCTCCACGCCGACCGCAACTTCATCTTCCTCAACCGCGCCGCCGTCGAGCTCCTCGGCGCGGAGAGCGCGGACGAGCTGATCGGCACGCCGGTCATCGACCGCGTCCATCCCGACTCCCGCGACGTCGTGGCGGCGCGCCTGCGCACGCTCGACGAAGGCGAGGATGTGCCGATGGTCGAGGAGAAGTTCCTCCGCCTCGACGGCAGCGTCGTGGAGGTCGAGGTCGCGGCCATCGGGTTCCTATTCAACGGCAAGCCGGCCGTGCAGGTCGTCGCGCGCGACGTCTCGCAGCGCAAGGAGATCGAGGAGCGCTACCGGCTGCTGTTCGAGCGCAACCTCGCCGGCGTCTTTCGCACCACGATCGACGGCCGCATCCTCGACTGCAACGATGCCCTGGCGCGCATCTTCGGCTATCGCGACAAGAACGAGCTGCTGCGGCAGCCCGCCGAGGCCGTCTACTTCGATCCGAACGACCGCCAGGCCGTGCTCGACAACCTGCGCGAGCACGGATCGCTGTCGAACATCGAGACGCGCATGCGCCGCGCCGACGGACGCGAGCTGTGGGTGCTGGAGAACGTGACGCTGATCGAGTCGCGCGGCGAGATGGAAGGGACGATCATCGACATCACCGAGCGCAAGACCGCGCAGGAGCTGATCGAGTACCAAGCCTTCCACGACGTGCTCACCGCGCTGCCGAACCGGCGCCTCTTCCGCGACCGCATCGGCGTCGCGCTCGCGCACGCGCGGCGGCAGCGGCGCGGGATCGCGGTGATGTTCCTCGACCTCGACCAGTTCAAGCTGGTGAACGACACGCTCGGGCACACGGTCGGCGACGCGCTGCTGCAGGCCATCGCCAACCGCCTGGTCGGCTGCGTGCGCGGCGAGGACACGGTGGCGCGCATGGGCGGCGACGAGTTCACGATCCTCGTCAGCGACACGAGCGACCGCCGCGCCGCCGGCGTAGTCGCGCAGAAGGTGCTGGAGACGGTGGCGCAGCCGATCACGGTCGACGGGCACGAGCTCTTCGTCACGACGAGCCTCGGCATCGCCATGTTCCCCGACGACGGCACGGACGCGGAGACGCTGCTGAAGAACGCGGACCGGGCCATGTACCGCGCCAAGGAGGCGGGGCGGAACAACTTCCAGTACTCGACCCCCGACTCGTTCGACGCCACGGCGGGACGGCTGTCGATCGAGGCCAGCCTGCACCACGCGCTGGAGCGCGAGGAGCTGGTGGTGCACTACCAGCCGATCATCGACCTCGGCACGCGCGAGATCGTCGGCGCCGAGGCGCTGGTGCGGTGGCGGCACCCCGACAACGGGCTGATGGGGCCGGACGACTTCATCCACATCGCCGAGGAGTGCGGGCTGATCGTGCCGATGGGAGAGTGGATCCTGCGGACGTCGTGCGCGCAGATGAAGCGCTGGCACGACGCCGGGCACGGCCGGCTGCGCATCGCCGTGAACCTTTCGCCGCGGCAGTTCCAGCAGCGCGATCTGCCGTCGATGATCGAGCGCGTGCTGGGAGAGACGGGGCTGGCAGCGGCGCAGCTGGACATCGAGATCACGGAGTCGGCGGCGATGCAGAACGCCGAGCAGTCGCTGGCGATCATGCGCAAGCTGAAGGAGATGGGGGTGCGGATCTCGATCGACGACTTCGGCACGGGCTATTCGTCGCTGTCGTACCTGAAGCGGTTCCCGATCGACACGGTGAAGATCGACCAGAACTTCGTGCGCGACCTCGCGCAGTCGGCGAACGACGCGGCGATCGTGGCCGCGGTGATCTCGATGGCCCGCGCGCTCAAGCTCGCCGTAATCGCCGAGGGGGTGGAGACGGAGGAGCAGCTGGCGTTCCTGGAACGCGAGCGCTGCGAGACGGTGCAGGGGTTCCTGTACAGCCGGGCGGTGCCGGCGGAGGAGTTTTTGGCGGCGCTGGAGGGGGTGGCGCGGTAGGAACGCCCCGTGTCATCCCGAGCGGAGCGAGGGATCCCCTGCCGATCCACGCAAATCGCTCCGCCGGCAGGGGATCCTTCGCCGTCGTTGCGGCTCAGGATGACAGCCGCGTCCAAGGTTACAATCCCGCCCCATGAAATCGCTTGCAGTCCTATTCTTCGCGCTCATGGCGTTCCAGTGGAGCGACGTCGCCCCCGACGTCCCGCAGCGGCTCGCGCGCTTCAAGCCGGTCGAAATGCCGTTCACCTTCGAGGGCTACGGCAAGCGCGAGGTGCGCCTCATCAGCGAGCTCGTCGCGGCGCTGCGCGACCTCGAGGACATCTATTGGCGCCAGAACAATCCAGCCGACATCGCGATCTGGCAGCAGCTCGGCGGCGACAAGAGCGAGAAGGCGAAGGCGTTGCGGCGCTACCTCTGGATCAACGGCAGCCGCTTTGATCAGATCAATGAGAACGAGCCGTTCATCGGCCACGAGCCCGATCCGCCGGGGCGCAGCCTCTATCCGAAAGGCATCACGCGCGACGAGATCGAGGCCTACGTCAAGGCCCATCCGGGCGAGAAGAAGGCCATCTACGACGAGCGTACCGTCGTCGAGCTCGTGTCCCGCAATCCGCTGAAGCTCCGCACGGTGCCGTATCACGTCAAGTACAAAAAGTGGCTGACCTCGGCGGCGCAGCATCTGCGCAACGCGGCCGCGAGCAGCGACGACAAGGCCTTCGCGAAGTTCCTGCGCATGCGCGCCGACGCCCTCCTCACCGACGACTACTACCCGAGCGACCTCGCCTGGGTGCGCCTCGAGAACCCGAAGTTCGACATCATCTACGCGCCCTACGAGACCTACCTCGACGACCTCCTCGGCATCAAGACGTCGTACGGCGCGTCGCTGCTGATCCGCAACGAGCCGGAGAGCCAAAAGCTCGCCGTGTTCCAGAAGTACGTCCCCGACATCCAGGACGCGCTGCCGCTCGCGGCCGAGGACCGGCCGTCGAAGAAGGGATTCGCGTCGCCGATGGAAGTGATGGACGCGCCGTTCCGCGCCGGCGACCTGCGCCACGGCTATCAGGCGGTGGCCGACAACCTGCCGAACGATCCGCGCATCCACGAGAAGGTCGGCAGCAAGAAGATCTTCTTCAAGAACTTCATGGACGCGCGCGTCGAGTACGTGATCCTGCCGGTCTCGAAGCTGGTGATGCGTCCCGATCAGGCCGCGCGCGTGACACCCGACGGCACGCTGACCGCCGTGATGATGCACGAGATCTCCCACGGCCTCGGCCCGGCCTTCGCGCGGCGCAACGGCCAGCGCGTCGACATCCGCGAAGCGATCGGCCCGACGTACTCGGGCCTCGAGGAGGCGAAGGCCGACGTCACCGGCATGTTCGGCCTCAAGTGGCTCGTCGATCACGGCGCGCTGCCGAAGGAGCGGCTCGAGGAGTACTACGCCTCGTACGTCGGCGGCATCTTCCGCACCGTGCGCTTCGGCACGGCGGAGGCGCACGGCCGCGCGGAGATGATGGAGTTCAACGTCCTCAGCGAGCGCGGCGCGATCGTGCGCGACGCGTCGGGGCGCTACGCCGTCGACTTCGCCAAGATCGGCGACGCGCTGGCGGCGCTCACCAAGGAGCTGCTGGAGATCGAGGCCACGGGCGACCGCGCCCGCGCCGAGGCGTGGTTCGCGAAGTATGACAAGATGCCGGCGGACTTGCGCGCGGCGCTCGGCGCGGCGAAGGACGTCCCGGTGGACGTCGATCCCTATCCGTCGTTCCGCGAAGGCGTGCGCTGAGCCGGTTGAGTTTGACAACGGCAGTGATGCGATGCAGATTGTGCGGCGCTTGGCATTGGGCAAGACGGCGATGATCGCGGAGCAGCAGAAGCGGATCCTTGTCGTCGACGATGAGGCCGGTATCCGGAAGCTGCTCTGCACGGTCCTTCGCGGTCGTGGGCTCAGCGTCGACGAAGCGGAAGACGGGAAGCAGGCGCTCGACCTGATCGGGACGCACCGCTACGACGTCATCGTGCTCGATCTTCTCATGCCGGTGCTCGATGGCTTCGCCGTGGCCGAGACGCTGAGCGGCCTGACGCCGCATCCGGTCGTGCTCGTCGTCACCGGCGCGGAGCACGGGCGGATCGAGTCGCTCGACGCGGCGACGTTCCACGGCATCGTGCGCAAGCCGTTCGACGCCGAGGAGCTGGCGAAGCTCGTGGCCGAGTGCGCGGAGATCCGTAGCCGCGCCTCGCGGGAGACGATGGCGCTGGCGATGGTGGCGGGGGGCTCGCTCTTCGCGCTGCTGAACTTCCCGATGTAGCAGCGATTAGGGCGGGCGGACCTGACCGCCAATCGCCAATCGCTCGTCATCACCAGCGCGTCTGCCGCAGCAGATCGGCGATCAGCAGGATCACCGGCGTGCTCGAGCAGAGGACGTTGCCGAAGCTGCCGCCGTGCATGCCCGCGCAGGTCTTGACGGCGTCGAGCAGGACTTCCACCTCGAAGGGCTTCCGGATCACGCCGCAGACGTCGTAGGCCTCCAGGCGTTCGACTTCGCGCGTGCCGAGGGCGGCGCTGACGATGAGAACGCGCCGGAGCGTCTCGGGGGAGTGCTCGCGCAGGTGGTCGAGGACGCCGAAGCCGTCCATCTGGGGCATGCGCAGGTCGAGGAGGATGGCGTCGTACTGCCGCGTCTTGAGCTGTTCGATGGCGGCATATCCGTCGGTCGCGGTCTGGATGTTGAACTCGCGCTGCAGCAGCGCCGTGATCAGCGCGGCCGTGGCTTCGTTATCATCGACCAGGAGGACGTACGGCTTCTCGATTCGGGACATCGAAAGAAAGCCTCGCAGACTTGGATTTGCAGACCTTGGATGGGACATTGTAAACGATGCTGACCATCGAGCCCGGCGGCGCGGCGGTGGTGATGAACGTGGCCAGCGGCCGATGCCGCGTGTTCCGCGACGGCCGCGAGCTCGACTGCATCGTGCCGGCGGAGATCGCGGCGCGGCAGAAGAGCTCCCTCGCCGTCGGCGACCGCGTGCTGCTCGACGACGCCTCGCCGCCGCGGCTCACGGAGATCCTGCCGCGGCGCACCGTGCTCTCGCGTCCCGATCCGGCGAATCCTCGGCGGGAGCGCCTCATCGCCGCGAACATCGACGTCGTGGCGAACGTCGTCTCCATGAAGTCGCCGCCGCTGCGGCCGCGCCTCATCGACCGCTACCTCATCGCCGTCCAGCGCGGCGGCGCGGCGCCGCTCATCGTGGTGAACAAGATCGATCTCGATCGCGATCTGACGCCGCTGCGCGTCTACGAGGAGCTCGGCATCCCGGTGATCCCCTGCTCGACGAAGAGCGGCGAAGGACTCGACGCGCTGCGCGCGGCGTTGAGCGGGAAGATTTCGGCGCTCGTCGGCCACAGCGGCGTCGGGAAGTCGTCGATCCTCAACGCGCTCGACGCGCGGCTGCAAATCGTCACGGGGGATCTCCACCGCCGCGGCACGGGCCGGCACACGACATCATCCTCGACGCTCCACGACCTCGGCGGCGGGACGCTGATCATCGATACGCCCGGCATCCGCGAGTTCGGCCTGTGGGACCTCACGCCGCGCGCGCTGCGCGAGTCGTTCCCGGAGTTCGACGAGGCGGCGGAGCTCTGCCGCTTCAACGACTGCACGCACCTGCACGAGCCCGCCTGCGAGGTGAAAGAACGCGTGGCCAGCGGCGCGTTGAGCAGGGCGCGTTACGATACCTACGTTCGATTGGCGGAAGACCTCGCATGCGAAAAACGATTCTGATGCTGCTCTTCGCCGGCTGCGCGGCAGCGCCGCAGCCCGCACCGAAACCGGCGCCGCAAGCGACGCCCGCGGCCGCGCTGGTGGACCGCGCCGGCGACTCCGTCGAGACCGCGGTGTCGGTGCCGGCCGACGCGCCGAACGAGGGCATCGACTTCGAGAACAACTGGATCTACGACCGCTACGGCCGCTTCCGACGCAACAGCTGGGGCATCGGCCACGCCGGCGACCGCGAGATCAAGACCGTCACCGTCGAGCTCCCGGACGGCTCGCTGCACAAGGTGTTTTTCGATATCACGGAGATCTGGAAGAAGACGTTGCCGCCGAAGTAGCGATTGGCGGTTAGCGATTGGCGATTAGGGAGGGCGGGCCTAATCGCCAACCGCTTAACCGCTACCACCGGTGATACGCCGGATGCCCTTTCTTCACCGCCACGAACGTCCCGCGGCACGTCGCCGTGACCTTGCCGTTCGCCTCGATGGACGCCTCGACGACGGCGCGGTCCTCGCCCGACTCGACGACGTGCGCGCGGAGGTGCAGCGGCACGTTCATCGGCGTGGGGCGCTTGAGGAAGACGTGGAAGTCGGAGGTGACGGTGCACGGCGGCGTGTCGCTGCCGCTCTTGCGCATCAGGTGCACGGTCGCGGCCCAGTTGCTGTGGCAGTCGAGCAGCGCGCCGATGATGCCGCCGTTCAGCACGTCGTCGAACGCGGCGTGGTGCGGCTCGGGCGACCAGGTGCAAACGAGCTCGCCGTTCTCCTCGAAGCTGCGAATGCGCAGCCCCTTCTCGTTCGACGGCCCGCAGCCGAAGCAGCGGTTTTGCGGCGCGAAAGTCTCTTGAACGCTCTTCACGCCGCCATCTTAGCGAGAAGCGCGCAGGCGCGGCGCGACGACGGTGACGGCGTTCGGGTACGTGACCGTGCCGAGGAGCTGATCGTTGCGGTCGATGACGCCGTTGCGATTCAGGTCGCGCCAGATCGTCGCGGTCAGGCCGTACGAGCCGGCGGCCGTGCCGGCGGGGACGGCGAACGAGCGCACGACGGCGTTGCTGCCCGCGGCCAGCGGCGCCCGCCGGTCGCCGGTGAAGATCGCGGCGTCGTTCAGCGCCGCGCCGACGATGACGTCGTCGTCCATCGTCGCGTCGATCGTGAAGCCGATCGTCACGTCCGTCCCCGACATCACCGTCGACGTCGACGTCGACGCCGCGCGCAACGACGTCTCCGAGAGCGGCCGCCCCGGCCCGCCGAAGAAGATGTAGCCGTCGCGCACCGCGATCTGATAGCTGCCCGGCGTCTCCGTGGTCAGCGCCGTGGCGTCGCGGTAGCTGTTCCCCATGTCGACGTACTGGATGCCGCGCACGTACGCCGCGTGCCCGTAGCCTTCGGACGGCGCGCGCCCGCTGCCCATCCACGTCGTGGTGTGGAGGCCGCCGGCGGATTGATTGACGACCTCGCCGCCGACTTCGAACGCCGTCGCGGTGCGGCCGAGGCCCGTGGGCGTGAAGAGCCGCGCGGGGTAGTAGCCGACCGCCACGCCGTCGACCTTGAACCACCAGTCGCCGTTGTCGCCGCGGTCGTATTCGAGAGTGATCTCGCACTGCGGCCCGCCCTCGGTGCTCGTACACGCCAGCGGTCCGCCGATGACCACGTCGGAGTTGGTCTGCACGAAGCCGCCGCAATCGAGGTTGTAGCAGCCCGCCGCCGATGAATAGATGAAGAGGTGCGTGCGGTCGTCGCCGTAGCGGTCGCGGCTGACTTGCCATCCTGCCTCGAGCGTCTCCGTTCCGCCGAGGAGCCAGAGCTGCGACAGCGAGAACTCGCCCGGCTGCTCGACGTACGGATTCCAGACGTTGAAGGTGGCGCGTCCGCCATGGTTCTCGACGTTCTGGTAGGCGACGGCCCATTCGTGCGGCGACGCGGAGGCGGTGGCGACGGCGAAGAGGACGGGGAGGAGTGGGTGGATCATGGCGCAAGGGCCATGTCCAACTTCCGGACCGCTGAATAGCTATTTGGATTGTTATGTTTAGCTCATGAGCGTTGTTTGAATTCGAGACAGGCGTCCAAAAAGAAGTCATGGAAACGCCGCTCGAGCTCATGCCGCGAATCGGTGAGGTGATGCGTGGCCAGCTCCAGCCGCGGCTGCCGCGACAGGCGGTGCGAGAGGTTCGCGAGCGCGGTGTGAATGCCGCCGACGTCGCGGTACGACAGCAGCCATTGCTGGTCGCGCATGTACGGATAGACGAGGCGCAGGCGGCCGGGCAACTCGTGCGCGTGCGGATCGAGCGCGGCGTGCATGCGCGCGACGAACGTTTCCAGCGGCTCGTCGCCGTACCGCGCGAAATCGTTGGCGAGGAAGTGGTCGAAGAAGACGTCGGCGATGACGCGGGCGTAGTGGCCGTGATCGGGGACGAGGACGCGGCGAAAGGCGGCCACGCTCGGATGGCTGTCGGTGAAGGCGTCGACCTTGCGATGCTTGCGGATGCCTTGCGAGATCGCGTCGTCGCCGTGCACCGGTCCCTTGACGAAGTCGCCGGCGAGGTTGCCGATCAGCGACTCTGCCGTGCCGTCGTCGCCGAGGAAGAGGTGCGCGAGGTAGTTCATGACGCCTCGGAGCGCCGGCGGCTCGCCGGCTGGCGCGGACGCGTCCCGCGTCCGAGGCGGCGGGACGCCGCCGGGCCAGCCGCCGCGGACGGCGGCGCTTCCGACACCGGCGGCGCGTAGAGACCGATCAGCTTGCGGTTCCACCACGCGCCCGTCCGCGCGCGCTCGGCGGGCGTCGTGAACCAGTATTGCCACTTCACCGCGCGTACCATCGCCGGCGGCTTCGCGGCGAACGGGTTTCCGGCGAAGAGGCGGAGCACGGGCGGCGAGGCCTCCAGCAGCTGCGCTTCGCAATTGAGCACGAACGCGTTCTCGGTGTAGTCGCCGAGGGAGGCGAACCAGAGATTCCAGTCGAAGCGCGGCTGGTATGGTGCGTAGATGCCGGGCGCCTTCCGAGGGTCCTGCGGCTTGTAGCGGAACGGATAGGCGACCCAATGCTCGCCGTCGTTCGAGCCCTGGAACTCGATCTCGCAGCGCTCGCGCGTCATCACTGCGAAGAGGCCGAAACGGTTCGCGACGCGGAAAGGCTCGAAGAGCGTGACGAGCGGGAACGACGGCGCGAGGAAGCTGAACACTGTAGTCACGAAAAGGATAGTGAAAACAACCTTGTGCGCGACCGGCACCGGCGATTTTTCCGGCTCGGCGAGCAGCAGCACGCCGAGGAAGAGCACGAGGTAATTGAGGAACGCGTAGTTCGCCGTGATGATGATCCCGATCTGCAGCGGCGTGGTGATGGCGAAGGCGATGCGGCGCGACTGCTTCGGCAGGAAGGCCAGCCAGGCCACGAAGAGCTCGGCGAGCAGCGTGTACGCCACCGTCGCGGCGTGAAACGAGTGCGGCAGGCGCTGCTGCGTGTACCAGCCGATCCACGTCGGCAGCGGGCCGTTCTCGTAGTACTTGTCCATGGCCGTGAAGTCGCGCCACTGTGTCTCGCCGCTGAGGATCTTCACCAGGCCCGACTCGAAGTAGATGCGGAACCACTCCCATCGCAGCATGAAGAGCGCGCCGCGGTTGACCGGCTGCTCGGGCGCGAGGCCGGGCCGCAGCCCGCGCGGCGCGAAGAAGATCGAGAGGAGCGCCGCCTCGAGGAGCATGCCGTCGGATTGATAGGCGCTGAAGTCCTGCGCGGCGCCGATGAAGGAGAGGAAGGCGATGCCGGCGACGGCGATGGCGACGCGCGGCCAGACGTTGACGACGATGGCGACGGAGGCCACGAGGCCGATCCAGACGAGCGCCTGCAGCGCCGCGTCGCTCGCGTTCAGCCACAGCAGCGTCGGCGCGAGCCAGAAGCGCTTCGCGCCGGCGTAGACGCGCACCTGCTCGAGGTACTTGCGCGCCGGCAGGAGGCCGCGCGAGCCGATCAGCCCTTCGATTTGAAAGTAGAGGGAGAAGAACGCGGAGAAGAAAATGCCGCCGAGGGCGCGGAGCCACAGCCAGCGCATCCGCTCGGCGGTCATCGGCGCTCCACGATGACGAGGCCGTCGCGCGCATAAACGCGGCGGAAGTCGCGCAGCGGCGCGCCGGCGTAGGCGCGCCACCAGACGCTTCGCCGCTTGACGGCCGGCGGCACGTCGACGCCGAGGATCGACTCGGCCGCATGCATGCCGCCGGGCCGTTCGTAGACGATGAAGCGGATGCCGTTCGCGTCGCAATAACGCGCCAGGGAGTCCTCGTGCGTGGTGAGAAACGCGTCGTGCGCGCGCTCGAAAGCGATCTCGTCGGGCATGGTGCCGAAGTTGTCGACGACGACCGCGCGCCCACCGTCGACGTCGAGCAGATGCCCGACCGACCACGGCGCGAGCGTGCGGCCCGGCGGCTGCCCGTGCAGAAATCGTGCGGCGCGGAACCACGGCGCGAACGCATCGGTCACTGGCGGCGCGCGGTACGTCATCCAAAGCGCGAGCTGGACGGCCGGAACGACGCCCACGGCAACGAGCGCGAGCAGCCGCAGCCTTGGCCGGACGATGTTCGCGGCCGCGATGGCGCCGGCGATGGCGAGCAGCGGGATGCCGACGCTCCAGAAGCGCCGCGAGGTGATGGTGAGCAATAGATAGAGGATGGCGAACGCGGCCACGCTGTTGCGCAAGCGCCAGACGAGCAGGGCGCCGGCGCCGAGCCCGACGCCGATGGAGAGCAGGTCCTGCCCGCGCGCCTTCCAGAGCGGCTGGAACTCGACGATGGTCTCGAGCCACCGCTCGCCGCCAAAGAAGCGCGAGCCGCCGAGGAGCGCGGCGGGGGCGGAAGGCGTGGCGAGGACGACGCAGGCGCCGGCGAGGAGGGCGAAGAGGACAGAGCGCGCGAAGGCCGGGTGAGGGGCGATGACTGCAGGATGAAGCCCCTCATCCGGCGCTGCGCGCCACCTTCTCCCCGCAAGCGGGGCGAAGGCCCTATAGGTGCACGCCACCGCGGCTGCGCCGAAGAGCGCCGCGTGCGTCCAGCCGAGGAACCAGGCGTTGTCCGGATAGCCGGGCGGGCGGGTGGCGCGGTAGAGCGTGATCACAACGGCGGAAATGGAGAACGCGATCGCGCCGGCGCGGCCGTCGGTGGTGAAGAAGAGGATGACGAAGGCGAGCGCGGCGGCGACGAGGAGCGCGGTCTGGACGAACATCGCCGCGGTCAGCGCGACGCCGAGTGTCATCCCGAGCGCAGCGAGGGATCCCCAGCCGGTGCAGGATCCTTCGCCGTCTACGCGGCTCTGGATGACACAACCCAGGATCGCCACGACGAAGATCGGCTCGGTCCAGTGGTGGTCGATGCTCGCCACCCACGACAGCGTCACGATGAACGGCGACGCCGCGAGCGCTGCCGCCGCGGCGAGCGCCGCCGCGACGCCGAAGCGGCGCTCCATCCAGACGAACGCGAGCGCGACGAACAAGGAAAAAAACAGCGGCGGGAACCAGCGCGCGCGCGCCAGCACATCCGCCTGCGTCGTCGCGCCGAGGAGGCGGGCGAGGCCGCCGAACGCGCGGTCGTAGAGCGGAGGCCAGGGGCAAAACGCGTTGCGGTCGGCGTCGAAGTCGACGAAGTGCGTCATCCGCTTGAGGTGATAGAGCTCGTCGACGGGCGAGAGCTCGGCAAACCTTGCGTTGATCACGCGCAACGACAGCGCGACGGCGAACGCGACGATGGCGGTGACAACGATGCGGCGGTGCACGGCGTCAGAATAAATTCACTTGCCATTTTGTCCCGCTTGCCGCACGCTTAATCGCGTCGTCCAAGACGTTCCGACAATCGAGGGAGCCCGTTGCGAAAGACGTTGGCCGCGTCTGCGGCCTTTTTCTTGTTCGCTGTTGCCTTGTCCGCCGTTGCGGCGGAGCCGGACGTCGTCTCCACGCACTGCCGCGAAGTCGAGGTGCTGATCGATGAGCAGCACACGGTCTCGCGCCTCGGCGACTGCGGCGATCCCGCCGCCGCCGACCTCCTCTGGCACCTCGACCGCATCGATCAGACCGACGCCACTCTCGACGGTCTCTACCACCGCCGCCACGGCGGCGCCGGCAGCGTCGTCTACGTCATGGACACCGGCGTCATGGCCTCGCACGACGAGTTCGCGACGCCGGCCGGCCCGCGCGTGATCGCCGGCTTCGACACGACGAAGTCGGTGGCGGTCGGCGCGTCGCGCTGCACGAGCCCGAACAAGGCGCTCGCGCCGTGCTACCAGAACTTCAACGAGCTCACCGGCGCCTCGCACGGCACGAGCGTCGCGTCGCTCGTCGCCGGCGCGCACGTCGGCGTCGCCCCCGAGGCGATGATCGTGTCGATCCGGGTGATGAACGAGTCGGCGCTGGCGACGACGCGCACCTACCTCGACGGGCTCAACGCCATCATCAAGCACGCCTGGGATCCGGCCACGCCGCAGTTCCACACCGCGGTCGTCAACATCAGCGGCTGGGTGCTGGAGCGGCTGCAGGGGAATGCCGACAACGCGCCGGTGCCGTTCGCGGCGGTGGAGAAGAAGATCCGCGACATGGTCGGCGGCGTCGACGCGAAAGGCCGTCCCGATCCGAACGGCAAGAAGTTTCTCTTCGTCGTGGCCGGCAACAACGTCGACAACGGCTGCGGCCGCAGCGGCGTGGTCGACCGCTTCCCCGCGGTCCTCGGCCGCTCGATCGACGGCGTGATCACCGTCGGCGGCATGACGGCGGAGAACAGCTGGTGGCCGGGCGCCTGCCGCGGCGGCCTGGAGATCCTCGCGCCGAGCGAAGGGATCTTCAGCGCGACGATCACGGCGAAGGACGAGTATCGCGGCACGCGGCCGAACATGCGCAGCGGGACGTCGTTCGCGGCGCCGATCATCGCCGGCATCGCCGCGCGGCTGCTGTCGGAACAGCCGGCGCTGACGCCCGCCGAGCTCGAGGCGCGCATCGTGGCCACGCCGTCGCGCATCGTCAATCCCGACGCCCAGTACGCCGACGGCAAGGTGGCGTTCCTGACCGATGCGCCGGCCGTGCTGAGCGCCGGCGGGACGGACGCGCCGCCGGCGAAGGTCGTGCCGGTGACGCCAGTATCCGCGTCGGGCGCGCCGATGGCGTCGGGCGCGTTCAATCGGCCGTGAACGGTTGTGAGGTGTTAAGTGTTAAGTGTTAAGGGTTAGGTTTCGACACCTGACACTTAACACCTAAGAACCTAACAACCAATTTGCCCCGACGGAGGCGACGATGCCCGAAGCCGAGAAACCCGGCGCCCTGGTCCCCTGGTGGGGAATCCTTCTCTCGCTCCTCTGGCTCGTTCTCCTGTCGGTTGTCTGCCTTTACGCGCTGACGGCGCTGTGGCCGCATCCGACGCCGTCGGGCGCGCTGCCGACGGAGGCCACGAAGACGAGCACGGCGGCGACGGATACGGCGAAGAGCGATACCACGAAGGCCGACACCAAGGCGTCCATCGCGGCGCTCTGCGCGCCCAGGCCGAACGATCCCGAGTGCCAGTGCCTGACGCGCGCGGCCGAGCTGCGGGCGCTCTACGTCGCCGACAACCCCAAGGCCGACCGAAACGATCCCTCCTGCGTCCACTTCATTTTCTTCGGCTGGCAAGTGGTGTGGGGGGAGACGCGCCTTCTCCTCATCGTGATGCTCTGCGGCTTCCTCGGCTCGCTGATTTATTCGCTCCGCTCCTTCTTCTGGTACACGGGCAATCGAAACCTCGTCATCAGCTGGCTGGCGCTGTATGCGCTCACGCCGATCGTCGGGGCCATGCTCGCCGTCGTCTTCTACCTCGTTCTCCGCGGCGGCCTTTTCTCCTCGGCGACGACGCTCTCCGACACCAGCCCGTTCGGCTTCGCCGCCGTCGCCGCGCTGGTCGGCATGTTCACGAATCAGGCGGCGGAGAAACTGCGCACGGTCTTCGAGACCCTCATGATGAAGGCGCAGACGGGAAAGGATCCGGCGTCGAGAACCGCGCCGGTGCTCGCCACCGTGGTGCCGTCGAACGTCCCGCATGCGCAGAACGCCGCGCTGACGCTGACAGGCGATCACTTCTACGCCGACTCGAAGGTCTACGCGGACGACAACGAGCTGACGACGGCGTTCAAGGGCGAGAAGCTGCTGGAAGCGACGCTGTCCGCGGCGTTCATTCCGAATCCCGGCACCGTCGCCGTGACGGTGGTGACGCCCAACGCCGGGAAGTCGGCGGCGGTCGAGCTGACGGTCACCTGACGCGCACGGCCGTTGCACGCTCGGAAGGCAAAAGAAGCGATCCGGCGCGGTATCATCCGCGCCCGCCAATGACCACCTACGACTCCTCCTCCATCGAAGTCCTCACAGGCCTCGAGCCGGTGCGCAAGCGCCCCGGCATGTACACGACGACCGAACGGCCGAACCACCTCGCGCAGGAAGTCATCGACAACTCCGCCGACGAGGCCATCGCCGGCTTCGCCAAGGAGATCGTCGTCACGCTGCACGACGACGGCTCGCTCTCCGTCAGCGACGACGGCCGCGGCATGCCGGTCGACCGCCACGCCAAGGAAGGTGTCAGCGGCGTCGAGGTCATCCTCACCCGCCTCCACGCCGGCGCGAAGTTTACGGACAAGAACTACCGCTTCTCCGGCGGCCTGCACGGCGTCGGCGTCTCCGTCGTCAATGCCCTGTCGAAGAAGCTGCAGGTGTGGGTGCGCCGCGACGGCAACGAGTACTTCATGTGGTACGCCGACGGGAAAAAGAAGCAGGAGCTGAAGGTCGTCGGCACGGTCGGCAAGCGCAACACCGGCACGACGATCCGCTTCTGGCCCGACGAGAAATTCTTCGACACGCCGAAGTTCAACGTCCCGCGCCTCAAGCACGGCATGCGCGCGAAGGCGGTGCTGGCGCCGGGGCTGCGCATGCGCTTCATCAGCGAAGTCGATCCGGCCGAGAGCGAGGAGTGGTACTACGAGAACGGACTGCCGGCGTACCTGATGTCGGAGCTCGCCGACGCCGTGACGATCCCCGAGGAGCCGTACGTCGGGCATTTCAAGGGAACGAACGAGGAAGTCGACTGGGCCGTGGTCTGGCTGCCCGACGAGGGCGACCTCGTCACGGAGTCGTACGTGAACCTGATTCCGACGGCGCAGGGCGGCACGCACGTGAACGGCTTCCGCACCGGGCTCACCGAGGCCATCCGCGAATTCTGCGAGCTACGCAATTTGCTGCCGCGCGGCGTGAAGCTGACGCCCGAGGACGTCTGGTCGCGCTGCAGCTACATCCTGTCGCTGCGCATGACCGAGCCGCAATTCACGGGGCAGACGAAGGACCGCCTCTCCTCGCGCGAAGCGTCGGCGTTCGTGCATGGCGTGACGCAGGACGCGTTCTCGATCTGGCTGAACAACAACGTCGCCGACGCCGAGCGCATCGCGCAGGTGGCGATTGCCGCGGCGACGACGCGCCTGCGCCAGGGGAAAAAAGTCGAGCGGAAGAAGCTGACGTCTGGCCCGGCGCTCCCCGGCAAGCTCGCCGACTGCACCGCGAGCGACCTCGATCGCACGGAGCTGTTCCTCGTCGAAGGCGACTCCGCCGGCGGCTCGGCGAAGCAAGCCCGCGACCGCGAGTTCCAGGCCATCATGCCGCTGCGCGGAAAGATCCTGAATACGTGGGAGGTCGACCCGAGCGAGGTGCTGTCGTCGCAGGAAGTGCACGACATCGCCGTGGCCCTCGGCGTCGACCCCGGCTCGAACGATCTGAAGGGACTCCGTTACGGCAAGGTGTGCATCCTCGCCGACGCGGACTCCGACGGCGCACACATCGCCACGCTCCTGACGGCGCTCTTCGTCCGCCACTTCCGCAAGCTCGTGGAGGAAGGACACGTGCACGTGGCGATGCCGCCGCTGTATCGCATCGACGTCGGGAAGAATGTGTACTACGCGCTCGACGACCACGAGCGCGACGGCATCCTGAACCGCATCGAAGCCGAGGGGATCAAGGCGAAGCCGCACATCCAACGCTTCAAAGGCCTCGGCGAGATGAATCCATCGCAGCTGCGCGAGACGACGATGTCACCCGACACGCGCCGCCTCGTGCGCCTGACGCTGCAGGCCGAGGACGCCGCGGATTCGGTGATCGATATGTTGCTCGCGAAGAAACGCGCAGACGACCGCAAGCAGTGGCTGACGGAAGAGGGGAACAAGGCGGAGATATTGGACTGAGGGAGTCCTCGGGGCCGGGCCACGGAATTTCGAAAATTAGAATTTCGAATTCAGAATGAAGAAACCGGAGTCGCTCGGCATGAGCACACAGCCGTAGCCCGACCGACTCCCGTTTTCTCAATTCTGAATTCGAAATTCTAGTTTTCGACATTCCGTGGCCCAACCCCGAGGACCTTTAAACTACCTAAATGCTCCTGGCTGCGGTGGTGGTGTCGCTCTTCATCCCCGATGCCCACTGCACTCCCTGCCACCAGAACATCGCGCACACATTCCACGACGTCGGGATGTCGAAGTCGTTCTACCGCCCGCGGCAGGACGACGTCATCGAGGACTTCTCGAAGCTCCCGTTCAAGCACGCGAAGTCCGGCGACGTCATGGAGCTGCGCTGGCGCGGCGGGCGGCTGATCTTCCGCCGCACGCGCGGCGCGAGCGTCTTCGAGCAGCCGGTCGACTGGATTCTCGGCTCGGGGCACCACGCGCGCACGTACCTCTACCAGACGCCGAACGGCGAGCTCTATCAGCTCCCGCTCGCGTGGTACACGCAGACGCACGAATGGGGGATGGCCCCCGGCTACGACCGCGCCGACCACGAAGGCGTGCTGCGCCGCGCGCGCCACGAGTGCCTCTTCTGCCACAACGCGTACGCAGCGGTAGTAGAGCCGGCGTCCCCGCCGGCCGGCAGCGAGGCGTCCCGCCTCGCCGGCTACTGGAGCAATCAAACGTATCCCGCGAACCTCCCCGAGGGCATCGGCTGCCAGCGCTGCCATGGCCCTGGCTCCGAGCATGTCGCGCTCGCGCAGGCCGGCGCCGACAACGCCGACGTCCGCGCCGCCATCGTCAACCCCGCGCGCCTCGACGCCCAGCGCCGCAACGACGTCTGCTACGAGTGCCACATGCAGCCGTCGGTGGCCATCCCTGGCATGCGCCGCTTCGGCCGCGACATTGACTCGTATCGACCGGGGCAGTCGCTGCACGACTACCTCCTGCGCGTCGACATCGTCGACGCCGAGATCCCGCGCCCCGACCGCTTCGAGATCAATCACCACCCGTACCGGCTCGAGCAAAGCCGCTGCTTCCGCGAGAGCGGCGGAAAGCTGTCGTGCCTCAGCTGCCACGATCCGCATCGCAAGACCGCGGACGTCTCGCCGGTCTGCATGCAGTGCCACGCGAAGGCGCACCGCGCCGGCGAGAACTGCGCGTCGTGCCACATGCCGAAGCGGCGGACGCAGGACGTCGTCCGCGTGACGATGACGGACCACCGCATCGGCATCTATCGCGACCTGCCGGCGCTCCTCGCGCCGCGCGCGGAGCGCGATCCGATCATCAAGGACATCGAGGTCGACGATCCGCTCTACCGCGCCGTGGCCGGCGTGCGTGCCGGCTCGACGCCGGCGGCGCGGCAGCTCGAGAAACTGCTCGCCGACAAACCGTCATCCGCCATCGAGCCGTACTTCGATCTCGCCGCCGCGCAGCTCCGGCAGAAGCGCTACGCCGAGGTCGAGAAGACCGCGCGGCTGATCCTCGCCCGCGCCCCCGAGCAGCCGCTGGCGCTGGAGTGGCTCGGCCTGGCGCGCGTGAACCAAGGCTTCCGCGACGACGGCGTCGCGCTCTTGCGCAAGGCCGCCGCGCTCGATCCGCAGCGCGTCGAGACGCAGTACAACCTCGGATTGCACACCACGGGCGACGAAGCGATTCAGGCCTTCGAGCGCGCGGTTGCGGGCCGTCCGAACTTCGTCCTGGCCTGGTACCACCTCGGCAACGCGCGCGCCGCGATCGGCCAGCGCGACAAAGCCGTCGCCGCGTGGCGGCGCGCGCTCGACATCGATCCGACCTTCGCGCGCGCCGCGGCGGCGATCAGTAATCCGCCACCGTGAGCGCGGCGCCCTTCCACGCCGCGCGGAACGCCGCCGTCGTCTTCGCGGCGTCCTTCTTCTGCGCCTGGAGCGCCTGCGCGAGGCCGTACAGCGAGCGCGGGTTGTTGCGGTTGCGCGCCAGATCGTCGCGGAAGACGCGCTCCGCATCGGCGCCGCGGCCGGCGCGCAGCAGCGCCGCGCCGAGCGTCTCGCGCGTCGGGTTCCACCAGTCGGGCGGCTCGTCGTAGTCGAGCTGGTCCTCCATCGCCACCGCTTTCTCCAGCGCGGCGATGCCGTCGGACGTCCGTCCCTCGGCGATGGCGATGCGGCCGTCGAGCACCTGCGCGGCCAGCGCGCCGACGCCCTTGTACGAGTTCTGCAGCATGCCCGTGTCGTCGGTCAGCTTGGCCAGCCACGGCTCCATCGCCTTGCGGTCCGCGCGCGCGCCGCTGACATTGCCGAGCTGCGCCAGCGCGGAGCCGTGCGCGTAGAGCCAGAGCGCCGCCGAGAGCGGGCCGGCCTCGACCGGCTTCGTCTTCAGCACGTCGTTCCAGCGGCCGAAGCGCGTCAGGATCTGCACCGGATAGGCCGCGGCGATCTCGAGCGGCGGCATCTCCTTGAGCATCGGCGCGACGTTGCCGGCGATCTCGTTCGCGTTCTTCATCGCCGCGTCGAAGCTGCCGATCATCGCATGCGACGCGGCCGCGAACTGCAGGTTGTGGTTGTAGTACATCATCGCGTAGACGTTCTCGCCGCCGTTCTTCTTGATGAAGTCGCGGTCGACGTCCGCCGCGCGCTCGTTCGCGGCCGCGGCGCCGGCGTAGTCGCCGGTGCGCTCGTAAACGTGCGCCGGCATGTGCACGAGATGCCCGGCCGCCGGCGCGAGCTTCGGCAGGCGCTGCGCGGCGTCGGCGGCGCGCTCGGGATGCGGCGAGGCCTCGAGGAGGTGGATGAGGTAGTGGTTTGCGCCGAGGTGATTGGGGTTGCGCGCGAGGACGCTCTGCAACTGCGCGATGGCCGCCTCTGTGCCCTCGGACGGCTTGCCGTCGTGCGACCAGAACTTCCACGGATGGAGGTCCATGATCGATTCGGCGTAGAGCACGGCGACGTCGTCGTCGGCCGGATACTTCTTCGCCAGCGCGCCCATGGCCTTGCTGTAGTCGGCGGCGAGTTTCTTCAGGTCCGCCTGCGGATCGTTCGTGTAGCGCTTCGCGAGCGCCGCGACGAGGTCGCGCTCCTTCTGCGAGGCGCCGCCGAGGTGCTGCGCGGCGGCGTGGACGGCGTCGTAGGCCTGCTTCTCGCGGTCGGGATCGACGTCCATGTTGATGTTCGGCCCGAGCGCGAGCGCGGCGCCCCAGTAGCCCATGGCCAGCGCGGGATCGCGGCGCGCGGCCTCGTTGAAGGAGCGGACGGCCTGCTGGTGATTGAACGCGTAGACGTACTTCATCCCCTGATCGAAGTAGGCCTGCGCCTTGGCGTCGCGCGTGGAGACCTTCCAGTGCAGCGCGCCGAGGCCGGGGTCGAGCGCGGGCGCGGCGGCGGCAGCGGCGAAGAGGACGGCGAAGATGAAATGCATGGTGGGAATGCTACGCGGTAACGCGAGATCCGTGAAATGCCGCTTATGCGTTACTTATGGATCTGGACTGACCGTACTGAATATACTTCGTTGTCGACGCGGCAAGTTAGAGGTAGGGATTCGCACGTCCGCGTCACTCCTGCTTCAGAGGCGTAAACGGAACGATGGCAACCGGGCAAAAAAGGTAAGCGGAAGCTCGCGGCCCACAAGCGGACAGCGGACCTGAGGAAACGGTGCGATCGTCCGCGTTACAAACGATAGCGGACAGAAGTGTTGACCGGCGTCATTACGGCAGGTTATATTGCCGCCAAGGCTCTTGTCGGTCCAAAAAAGGAGAAGTGTTAATGAAGAAAAAGGCATTTCTATCCGCAATGCTGCTCGCCGGTTCCATGTTGTTCGCAGTTCCGCCATCGGCTCACGCGGGAGCCTCGGACTGTGTCGACGGCGTGACCGCTCCCTTGCCGTGGGACAGGTACAACTGCGCGCCCCTCGGTACGTTAGTCGATTGCACCGTGTGTACGGTTACTGCCGAAACGCCGTAGTTCCGAATCATGACGACAAGGATGACGAGAGCCTCGACAATCCTTGCGCTCGGGCTGGCCATCGGGATTGATGCCGGCGCCGCATCGTTGCGCGTGCGGCCGATGCCTGTCCCAACGGTTTCCATCGCCCGCGCGACCGCGGGTCCGAACGGCACGCTGACCTATCTCGATTGGAAGACGCACAGAATGAGAGTCGTCACCGCGCGAGGCACGGAGACCAAGGTCGATTTGGCAATTCCTGTTGCCGCGCAGGTCACAAATATCGGCGGCGGCGACGGCCAGACGGTCGTCACGACGGCGCAACACGGGACGTTCGTCCTCGGCCAGGACGGCAGCGTTCGGGCGCGTTTTCCGATGAATCGCTTTGCGCCGTACATTGCTGCAACGACCGACCACGATTTTGCATATGGAATGGGGTCGGCCGGCGACGAGAACGGCCGCATTCGCGCCGATTGGTTCATTACACGCGTCGACGTCAAAGCGCCGTCCGCCGTCCCGCGCGACCTCGTGACCGACATTCCATTCGGCGATCCGTTCGCGCGTTCGATTTATCCGCTCGGCTATCTGCTGCTCTCGGCCGACCGCTCCACGCTTTACGCATTGTGGGAAGGTTCGCCGATGCTCTACGTCGTTCCGACCGCCGGCGGCCCGGCGCATACCTTCGCATTGAGCGAGGGCGCTGATGCTCCTCCGCGGGCAACCCCGGCGCTGCGAGCCTCGGTAATGGCGGATCCGAATGCGTTTTATCAGCTGCGTTCGAAATACCGCTGGCCTCAAGGCCTCTTTCGCGGGCCGAATGGCACGGTCGCGATTCTCTTTCGCGAGCCGGCCTCGCGCGGCAATGGATTCACCGTCGACGTCTATTCGCGGGAAGGAAAGAAGGCCGGCGCGACGATGCCTCTCGATCTCCAGCCGCGATCGACGACCGCGCAGGCGCGCGCCGTTACCGCGACCGATGGCCGGCAGTACGTGATCGTCAATGAACCGAATGGCGATTCCTCTGACGTGAAGAACCAGAGCTTCTACGCGATCGAAATCCAATGAAGCGCGCCGCCGCATTCGCCGTTTTCATGGTCGTGTCGTCAACGACGGCCGCCGCCGGCGACATCGCGAGCGTCAAGTGGACACAGAATGCCGACGGCGTGTTGCTGCCGGAAGGCGCGCGGACGAACGTCGCGCCTGCGACGCGGGCCGTGAACATCCGCGTCTACTCCGCGGCGAATGGGGCGCTGCTTCGCGGTGCGCTCGCCTGGTGGGTTGCGGCCGATGCCGGAACTCCGCTGCTCGAACGCTCGAACATTGTCGCCGACGACAACGCCGTCCTGCACGTGCCCCTGCTCTCGGGATCGCGGCTGCGCGTTTGGGCCAAAGGCCACGAAGTCGTCGAGCTCGACTCGGCCGACGTTAGTTCGCGGCGCGAGCTTGCACTCTGGCCCGGCGCCGCGGCGGCTCTTCAAATCGAAGGGGCGACGGCTCCCGTCCAAATCCGATACTTCGTCGGCGCGCGCGATCCGCGACACGAGCTGTCCGCGGTCACCGATGTGTCCGGCCGCATTGCATGGCCCGGCACGCCGCGCGATGGGATTCGCGTCGAAGTCATCGATCCCAAATTCGTCGTTGGCGGCGTGACCCTGCACGCGGGCGACGAGCGCAAGCTGACCTTGCAACGCGTCCGCGGCATCACTGCCCGCGTGCTCGATGCCGACGGCCGGCCGCTCGCGAAGGCCAAAGCGACCTCGGTCATCGCCATCGATTCCGATCCCCGATACCCGCGCCGCCTCGATTGGACGTCGGGCGACGACGGCGTCGTCACCGTGTCGAGCCTTTCCGGCGGCGAGCACGTCGTCACGTTCGCCGCAGAGGGATTCGTCAGCAAAGCCGTGCGCGTGAGCGCCGCGGAGGAGAAGGACATCGGCGACGTGCGCCTCGAGCGCGGCCGGCCGTTCGTCCTCGTCGTTCGCGCGGACGACGGTCCCATCGAAGGCGCGGAGGTGTCGGTCGAAGACGGCGACCGCCTGCTGACCGACCGCTCCGGACGCGTGACCCTCGCCGGCCTCGACCTCCGCCAGCAGCCGCAGCTTCAAATCACGGCAACCAACTATCTGCCCGCGATGCTCAACGTTCGCGGCGACATGAAGAGCCCGTACGAGGTGCGGCTCCGGCGCGGTTCCGGGTTCCGGTTCCGCCTTCTCGACGCGTCGACCGGCGATCCGATCGAGCACGCCCGCGTGCGCGTGCGGACGGGGGCCGCCTGGGGCGACAGAGAGCTGAAAGGAACGCGCGGCGAGTACTTTGCTGCGGGATTCGCCGGCGGGCGGCTGCAGCTCGGCATTTCTGCTCCCGGATATCTCCCGGCCACGGTTTCCGCCGAAGCGTCGAGCGGGACCGCGGACCTCGGAATCCTTTTCCTCAGTCGCGGAGCGGTGGTGACCGGCGTCCTCGTCGATGGGCGCACCGGCCAGCCGCTCGCGGGCGCGCGCGTGGAGACGGTTCGGCGCGGAGCGATGGGAACGATGGCGGCGCGTCTCTTCGGCGACACTGCCGGCAGCGTCACGAATGCCGAGGGGAAGTTCGGACTCTCGGGACTCGACGGCGGCATTCCTTGCGCGACCGTCAGCCATCCTTCCGTCGGACAGATTCCGCTGCTGCTCGGCCGCGTCGATGAGAATTCGACGCACGACATGGGCGTCGTCTCTGTCGGCGAGAGCGGCGCGCTCGACGGAGTCCTTCGCGATTCCGACGGATCGCCGATCTCCGGCGCGAACGTCGATCTGCGCTTCGGTCCGGTCTACAGCCCGTGCATGGCTCTCTCGTCGAGCGTCGACGACAAAGGGAAATACCACTTCGACCGCGTCGCGCCAGGGCAATATCACCTCGTCGCGTTGCGCGATCACGAAGTCCTCGGCACGCGCGCCGCCGTCGTTCGCAGTGGCGCGACCAACCATGAGGATCTCGAAATCCGGACCGTGAGCGTGCACGGCAGCGTCGCCATCCAGGATCTCCCCGGCAACGGCGGAGCGGTCATGCTGAAGCGGACCGGTGACGGCGAGTTCACGCCGCCGACGATCTTCTTCAGTTACGCCGGGCAGGGAGGCAACACTCCGCAGCGGCCGGTCACCGACGTCGTCGGCAAGGCGTCGTTCAGCGTCGGGCCGGACGGCGCGTTCGAAGGCAAGGCGCGGCTGGACTCAGGAGATTACGAGGTCGTTTGGACGCCGGCGGACAACTCCGCGTGGTACCACTCATGGACCTCGCTGAGCGCCGATGCCACGACGCTGCAAGTCAGGCTGCAGTGCAACGGCATCCCGCTCTCCGGCCGCGCATCGGCGCCCGATGGCTCGCCCGTGACCGCGGCCTTCATCCGCTTGATCGATGCCGCCGGCCGCGTTCACCGCACCACGTTCGCCGCCGCCGACGGCACGTTCGTCGTCCCGCAGGTGCCGCCCGGACGCTGGATCGTCGAAGGCGTCGGGAGAGGATTGACCGGGCGGCAAACCGTCGACGTCGAGACCAAGCCGGCCGGCGGACTCCAGCTCGTGTTGACGCCGAAGCAGCCGTCGCAGCTCACCGTCAAGGTCGACAGCGATCCCGGCGCTGCCGCGATCGAATCGATCGTCCTGACCAATGCCGGCGGCATCGTACGGATGTCGCGGACGGATCCATTCGCGACGTTCGCCGATCTGCCGCCCGGTTCGTACGAGATGTTCGGACTCGATCAACGCGGCGGAATCATCAGCGGCGATGTCGTCACGATGGGGCCGGCCAGTGCCACGGCAACGCTGAGCTGCCGTCCGACGCGAAACGTGCGCGTTCGCTGCAAGAACGCCGAGCCCGGCCAACGCGTCGCGCTCCTCCGCGACCGCCATTCACTCGCGGCCGTCCTCGCCTACAAAGGTCTGGCGCTCTCGGTGCTCGACGACGGAACGATCGCCCTTCCGCCGCTGTCGGACGGGACATGGACGATTCGGATCGGCGATCGAACGCATGACATCGAGGTCTCGCGCGACGACACGTTCGACCTGGAAGACTGATTCCTTCACCGCTGTCGTTCGCGGCCGCCGCCTCGGCTAAACTGCGCTCCGCAACCGATGCCCACCCGCAAATCCAAAGATCAACTCACCTTCACTCCGCCGCCCACCGTTGCTGACATCGAGATGCAGCCGGTCGCGACCTTTGCCCGGAAGGCCTACCTCGACTACTCGATGTACGTCATCCTCGACCGGGCCTTGCCGCACATCGCCGACGGCCTCAAGCCCGTGCAGCGGCGCATCATCTTCGCCATGTCCGAGCTCGGGCTCGGGCCGAACTCGAAGCCGAAAAAGTCCGCGCGCACCGTCGGCGACGTCATCGGCAAGTACCACCCGCACGGCGACAGCGCCTGCTATGAGGCCATGGTCCTCATGGCCCAACCGTTTTCGATGCGCTACCCGCTCGTCGACGGGCAGGGGAACTTCGGCTCGCCCGACGACCCGAAAGAATTCGCGGCGATGCGCTACACCGAGTCGAAGCTCGCCCGCTTCTCGCAGACCCTCCTCTCCGAGCTCGAGCAGGGCACCGTCGAGTGGGGGCAGAACTTCGACGGCACCTTGCGCGAGCCGAGGCTCCTCCCGTCGCGCCTCCCGCACGTCCTCCTCAACGGCGCGTCCGGCATCGCCGTCGGCATGGCCACCGACATCCCGTCGCACAACGTGCGCGAGGTCGTCGGCGCCTGCGTCGAGCTCCTCGACAACCCCGAGGCCACGCTCGCCCAGGTCACCAAGCACATCAAAGGACCGGACTTCCCGACCGAGGCCGAGATCATCACGCCGGCGGCGGACATCCGCGACATGTACAAGACCGGCTACGGCAGCATCCGCCAGCGCGCCAAGTGGGAGGTCGAGGACGGCACCATCGTCATCACTGCGCTGCCGTACCAGACCTCGCCCGCGAAGGTCCAGCAGCAGATCGCGCAGCAGATGGAGGCGAAGAAGCTGCCGATGGTGCAGGACGTCAACGACGAGTCCGACCACACCACGCCGACGCGCCTCGTCATCGAGCCGCGCTCGAACCGCGTCGACCTCGACGAGCTCATGACCCACCTCTTCGCGACCACGGATCTCGAGCGCACCTATCGCGTGAACATGAACATGATCGGCCTCGACGGCCGGCCGCGTCTCTTCGCGCTCAAGGACCTCCTCCTCGAGTGGCTGGAGTTCCGGATCGAGACCGTGCGCCGCCGCCTGCAGCACCGCTACGACCACGTCAACGCGCGGCTGCACATCCTCGACGGCTACCTCGTCGCCTACCTCAACGTCGACGAAGTCATCCGCATCATCCGCCGCGAGGACGAGCCGAAGCCGGTGCTGATGAAGCGCTTCAAGCTTTCCGAGGCGCAGACCGAGGCCATCCTCGAATTGAAGCTGCGGTTCCTCAACAAGCTCGAGGAGGTGCAGATCCGCGGCGAGCAGGCCAAGCTCCAGGCCGAGCGCACGGAGCTCGAGAAAATCCTCGGCTCGAAGGCGCGCTTGCGCAAGCAGGTGCGCGACGAGCTCGTGAAGGATGCCGAGGAGTTCGGCGACAAGCGGCGCTCGCCGATCGTCGAGCGCGAGGCCGCCAAGGCGCTCGACGCCACCGCCCTCATCCCGTCGGAGCCGGTGACGGTCGTGCTGTCGGAGAAGGGATGGATTCGCGCCGGCAAGGGCCACGACCTCGACCCGGGCGCGCTGCAGTACAAGTCGGGCGACGCGTTCCTGCACTCGGCGCGCGGCCGCAGCAACCAGCTCGCCGTCGTCATCGACTCGACCGGCCGCGCCTACTCGCTGCCCGCGCACGAGCTGCCGTCGGCGAAGGGCCACGGCGAGCCGCTCACCGCGTTCCTCGCCCCGCCCGCGGGCGCGAGCTTCATCGGCGTGATGATGGGGGAGCCGGACGACCTCTGGCTTCTGTCGACCGACGACGGCTACGGCTTCATCATCCGCCTCGAGGAGATGATGACGCGCTTGAAAGCGGGGAAGTCGATCGTGAACGTCGGCAAGGGCGCGACGGTGCTGCGGCCGCAGCGCGTGCACGACATGAGCGGCGATTGGATCGCCGCGGCGACGACGACGGGCAAGCTCCTGCTCTTCGGCGCCGACGAGCTGCCGCAGCTCGGCCGCGGCAAGGGCGTGCAGACGATCAAGCTGCACAAGACGGAGCTCTTCCCGGAGAAGGTGATCGCGACGGCGGTGGTGCCGCAGGACGGGACGCTGGTCGTGCACGCCGGCAAGCGCTTCACGAATCTGAAGGGCGACGACCTGGCGGCGTACGCGGGCAAGCGCGCGCAACGCGGGCTGAAGCTGCCGCGCGGGTTCCAGAACGTGTCGACGATCCGGGCCTGGAGCGAGCGCGAAGGGCGCGTGCCGGAGACGGTGATGTGATGAACCGCCGCATCGTCTACGCAATCATCATCGCCGCGGTGCTGCTGCTCGATCAGACGACGAAGCGCCTCGTCCGCGCGACGCTGTCGGACTTTCTGCCGCGCCACTACGCCGGCCGCCTGGTCACGCTGGTCTACACGGAGAACGCCGGCGCGTTCCTCTCCCTCGGCGACAATCTCCCGCCCGGCGTGCGCACGATCGTGTTCGACGTCGTCGTGGCCGTCGGCCTCCTCGCTGCGATCGTCGTGCTCTTCCGCGGCAAGGTCACGGCGCACGGCGACGACGTCGCGCTCGCGTTCATCATCGGCGGCGGGATCGGGAACCTCATCGACCGCGTCCGCTTCGGCGGCAAGGTCACGGACTTCATCTACCTGCAGGCCGGCTTCCTCCACACGGGCGTGTTCAACGTGGCCGACATGGCTATCACCTTCGGCGTGCTGTGGCTGCTGGCGACGTGGGCGTTCGCGCGGAAGGAGCCTACGGCTTCCGAAGCGGAACGTTGACGACGTCGGCGCCGCGTTTGTAGACGAGGATCGGCAGCTCCTGCGGTCCGAAGCTGCCGAGGTAGTTTGCGGCGGGCGCCTCTGTCACCCCGAGCGTGAGCGAGGGGCCTGGCTGGGCGGGCAGCGCGCTGACCGCGGCGTTGTCGTGCCGCACACCCGCCCAGGCCCCTCGCTCACGCTCGGGATGACAACAAGCGAACGCGAAGACGTTCCGCCCCGCCGCGGCGATCGCCGGCGTCGCGAACGATGCGATCGCGACCGGTCCCGGAACGCTCGCTGCCATCGCGCGCGGAGCCGCCGCCGCGGTCGAAACCGTCGGACTCCCGCACTTCGGCCGCATCGCAAGGGCGCCGATTGCACCGGCCGTCGCCGCCGTCGCGAGCAGAATCAAGCTTGTTCTCATCGCTGATTGCGACGTGACCGCGGCGCGGCAGGTTTCGGACTGTTGTCGAACAGCTCGATCCAGAAGGAGCAGTCCGCGCGCTGGATGCCGAATTCGATCTGCGACGGACGCGCGGTGTCGTCCGCGTAGATCGGCCGGACGAAGAAGAACGTCCCGGGATGCATGGCGCAGTGCCGCTCCATCGCGCGGTAGCGCCTTCCCTCCGCCGACCGGCCGCGATTGAGGGCCGCGTCCTGATGGAAGAGATTGATATCGAGCGCTCCACCCGATTGATGTGCGATGAAGTGGCCGCGGTCGCCGCGCTCGTCGGATGCCGGGAACCCTCGTATCCTGGAGGCGTCGCGCTTCCGCGCCGGCGCGCGCGAGTACCCATACGCCGCGACCAGCCGATCCTCGCATCGCGCGCCGATGTCCGAGCAGTAGTCGAACAGGTACCCGAACCCCGTCAACTCGATGGCCAGCACGTTCACTTCGCCGTCGCACATCGCCCGATAGCGCTCCAGCCAAATCCGCGGCGTCTGCTCTTCCTTCACCCTGCGTCCCCCTCGGGCGTATGATCCCGCTGTTTCGTCGTCTCATCTTCACCGTTGAACTCCACACGCGAACGAAGGGAGATAGACCCATGTCGAAGAAGCTCACCCGCAGGAAATTCGTCAAGATCACGGGCGGTGCCGCCGCGGCGGCGGGACTCACAACCGGCTTCCTCTTTCCCCAGCGCGCCCTCGCGCAGCAGAAGACCCTGAAGATCATCCAGTGGAGCCACTTCGTCCCCGGCTACGACAAATGGTTCGACGGCGTCTACACCAAGGAGTGGGGCGCGAAGAACAACACCAACGTCGTCGTCGACCACATCGCCATCGGCGAGATCAACGCCCGCGCGGCCGCCGAGGTCGCGGCCAAGAAGGGGCATGACCTCTTCATGTTCCTCGCGCCGCCGGCCGCGTACGAGAAGCAGGTCATCGACCACCGCGAGATCGTCGACACGGTGCAGAAGAAGCATGGCAAGTCGATCGAGCTCGGCTACCGCTCGACCTACAACCCGAAGACGAAAAAGTTCTTCGCCTTCTCCGACTCCTATGTCCCCGATCCCGGCAACTATCGCCAGGACCTCTGGGCCGACGTCGGCTTCCCGAACGGTCCCGACTCGTGGCACGACCTCCTCGTCGGCGGCAAGCGCATCAAGGACAAGCACGGCAACCCGGTCGGCATCGGGCTCTCGCAGGAACTCGACACGAACATGGCCATGCGCGCATTGCTGTGGTCGTACGGCGGCTCGGTGCAGGACAAGAACGGCAACGTCGTGCTGAACTCGAAGAACACCGTCGAGGCCGTGAAATTCATGCGCGAGCTGTACAAGGAGACGATGACCGCCGAGGTCTTCTCGTGGGATCCGTCGTCGAACAACCGCGGCATCCTGGCCGGGAAGCTCTCGTACGTCGCCAACGCCATCTCCGTCACGCGCGCGGCGGAGAAGGACAACCCCGAGATGTCGAAGAAGATCCAGCTCCGTCCCGCGCTCAAGGGCCCGGTGCGCCGCATCGCCTGCGAGCACGTGATGGACTGCTACGTGATCTGGGACTTCGCCGAGAACAAGGAAGGGGCGAAGAAGTTCCTCATCGATTACATGGACAACTTCGAGACCGCGTTCAAGGCGAGCGAGTTCTACAACTTCCCCTGCTTCCCCACGACGGTACCGAACATCAAGCAGCTCATTTCGAACGATCCGAAGGCCGTGCCGCCGAACAAGTACGCGGTCCTCGGCGACGTGCTGAACTGGGCGACGAACGTCGGCTACCCCGGCTACGCCTCGGCGGCGATCGACGAGGTGTTCAACACGTTCGTCCTCCCGACGATGTTCGCCAAGGCCGCGCGCGACGAGATGACGCCCGAGGCCGCGGTGAAGGCGGCGGACGACGAAGTGCGGCGCATCTTCGCGAAGTGGAAGTAGTCATCGAGGAGCTCAATGGCGGTCGTCGAGACACGACAACTCACCAAAGTCTTCAAACGCGGAAACGTCGGCGCCGTCAACAACGTCGACCTGCAGAGCCGGGAGGGCGAGTTTCTCGTCCTCCTCGGCCCGTCGGGCTCCGGAAAAACCACGCTCCTGCGGATGATCGCCGGCCTTGAGGAGCCCACCTCCGGCGACATCCTCATCGGCGGCCGCGTCGTCAACGACCTCACCCCGCGCGAGCGTGGCATCGCCATGGTCTTCCAGAGCTACGCGCTCTATCCGCACCTCAGCGTCTACAAGAACATCGTCTTTCCGCTGAAGGCGCAGGGCGTGGCGAAGGAGAAGCAGCGGACGCAGGCCGAGTGGGCCGCGTCGCTGCTCGGCATCAGCCACCTCTTCGCGCGCAAGCCGCGCGAGCTCTCCGGCGGCGAGCGGCAGCGCGTCGCGCTCGCGCGCGCCATCGTGCGCGAGCCGTCGCTGTTCTTGTTGGATGAGCCGCTGTCGAACCTCGACGCCAAGCTCCGCGCCTCGGCGCGCGAAGAGCTCGAGCAGTTCCAGAAGCGCATCGGCACGACCGCCATCTACGTCACGCACGACCAGGTCGAGGCGATGGCGATGGGCGACCGCGTCGTGGTGATGTCGCAGGGCGTGGTGCGCCAGATCGGCACGCCCGCCGACGTCTACGACGAGCCCGCCGACACCTTCGTGGCCACGTTCCTCGGCTCGCCGCCGATGAACATCCTTCCCGCCGGCGACGTCCTCGTCGGCTTCCGCCCCGAGCACTTCCTCCCGCCCGGCGTCGCCGAGCGGATGGGGGAGCACCTCTCGCTGCGGTTCCTCATCAACCACAGCGAATACCTCGGCGCGGAGAAGATTCTGTACGGCGTGATCGACGGCGGCGTCTTCGACGACCGCAAGGCCATCTCGCGGATCCCGTCGACGCACGCGGAAGGACTCACCGACGGCTCGCTGCAGACGTTCGCCGTGGCGCTGCGCGACCTGAAGTTCTTCGATCCGAAGACGGAGAAGCGGACGGCGCCGCGGAGCATCGCCTCGTGAGCCGCCGGCAGCGCTGGCTCGGCCCGGCCATGTTCATGCCGGCCATCATCTACATCGTCGCGCTCGTCGGCGTGCCGTTCTTCATGGCCTTTTTCTACAGCCTGACCGACGCGAAGGTCGGCAGCACGGAGTACCACTTCGTCGGCCTGCACAACTTCATCGACGTCCTCCACAACCCGACCTTCCGGCGCTCGCTGCAGAACTCCTTCGTCTTCACGATCACGTCGCAGATCCTCGTCCTCATCGGCGCGAACATCCTGGCGCTGGCGCTGAAGGACGCGTTCCCCGGCCGGCGCTTCCTCCGCTTCCTGATCCTGCTGCCATGGGTCGCGCCGGTGTCGATCGGATCGCTCGGATGGAAGTGGATCCTCGACTCGCTGTACAGCGTGATCAGCTGGGTCGGCGTGCGCATGCACATCTTCAATCAGTACGACACGCCGATGTGGCTCGGCGAGCCGAAGCTGGCCATGATGTCGGTGATCCTCGTGCATACCTGGCACATGCTGCCGTTCGCGACGGTGATCATCCTCGCCGGGCTCACGGCGATTCCGAAAGACATCCCCGAAGCAGCCGCCGTCGACGGCGCCGGCTTCTTCCGGACGCTCTTCCAGATCACGATCCCGATGATGCTGCCGATTATCAACGTGGCCGTCCTCTTCGGCGCGATCTTCACGTTCACCGACATGACGGTGATCTACATCCTGACCCGCGGCGGCCCCTACGACACGACGCAGGTCATCCCGTCCGAGGCCTTCTTCACCGGCGTCTTGGGTTCGGACCTGGCGGAGGGGGCGACGATCTCGATCTTCCTCGTGCCGCTGCTCGTCATCGCCGCGTACTTCATGCTGCGTACAGCGCACCGCGCGGAGGTGACGTAATGGCCGGCCGCCGCGCCCGCACGTGGCTTTCTCGCGTCGCGCTCTGGTGCGTCCGCCTCTTCTTCGGCGTGATCCTGGCCTTCCCCTTCTACTGGATGCTGATCACGACGTTCAAGCGCAACACGGACCTGAACAACCTGCAGCACAACCCCTTCATCTTCAACGAGCCCCCGACGCTGGAGCACCTGCGCCTGCTCTTCCAGGAGACGATGTTCCCGAGGTGGGTCCTCAACACCGCCTTCGCCGGCCTCGTCGTCGTCATCATTACTCTATTGTTGGCGGTCCCCGCCGCGTACGCGCTGGCGCGGCTGACCGGCAACTGGGGCGCGCAGCTCGGCATCGGCGTCTTCCTGACGTACCTCATCCCCCCAACGTTGCTCTTCATCCCGCTCTCGAAGGTCGTGTCGCTGCTGGGCCTGCAAGACTCCCTCTGGTCGATCATCATCGTCTACCCCAGCTTCACGATCCCGTTCTCGACGTGGCTGCTGATGGGCTTTTTCAAGTCGATCCCAAAGGACCTCGACGACGCCGCGATGGTCGACGGCCTCACGAGATGGGGCGCCTTCGTGAAGCTGATGATCCCGATGTCGACCTCCGGCATTCTGACCGTCGTGATCTTCGCCTTCACCCTCGTGACGCAGGAGTTCGTCTACGCCTTGACGTTCATCTCCTCCGCCGCGCACCAGACGGTAGGGGTGGGCGTGCCCACGTTCCTCGTGAGAGGCGACGTCTACTACTGGGGCTCGCTCATGGCCGCCTGCCTCATCACGAGCCTCCCGATCGGGATCCTGTACAACCTGTTCCTCGATCGCTTCATCGAGGGATTCACGGTGGGGGCGGTGAAGTAATCGTCGACGGTCAAGTAGAGCCGGCGTCCCGCCGGCCGGCTCGGCGGCGTCCCCGCCGCCGCCGGACTAGACACCGGAGCTTTTTCAGATGCGATGAACCGCAAACGAGGCCAAGGCCGGCCATACGCGCGAAGTCCCCGTCGAAGGACCAGATCGGTGCCTGCTGGTCAGCCGCGATGGCCGCGATCAGGAGGTCGGCGAAACCGAAGTGCTCTCCCGCGGCCCGTGCGCGCTCGAGCCAGTCATCAATTCGGATCCACGTCTCCTCAGTCGGAAGAACAGCGGCAGCGCTGACAGCACACGACGCAGCGGAACGACATCGGCGTTCGAGGCGCCGGCCAGGATCTCGATGCGAACAGGAGCGGAAAGTGCAACCTCTCCCGAATCGAGCAGTTCCACCAGATGCTGCGCCGCCGGCCCCTCTCGTGAGCGCAGCGTCTCGACCCACACCGACGTGTCGACGAAGATTACGAGCGTGAACGGCGACGCGACTTCGGAAGGTCGATCTCCAGCTTCACGTGTCCCATCATCGCTTTCAACTGGTCGATGCGTTTGCGCCGAATCAACTCCTGGAGCGAGACCCACGATCGTGTCCGTTTTCGACTTGAACCCCAATAACTGACGCGCCTCTTCGATCAGCGGTTCCGGGATGTCGACCGTTGTGCGCATGCGCAACCCTTATTTTCTATGCTTCTGGATGTCAATCGGAGAGCATATTACGCATATATCGTCTCGGTTGTTGGATGCTGATCGACCGTTAAACGCAATGGCCTTCAGTTAAGCGATCATTGAACCGAGCGAAGGGAGGGCGTGATGGGTGCTTCGGCTCGGGAGTTCAATATCGAAGAAGTAGGGATCGGGGTACTCGCGGAAGCATTCCGCTGGAGACGGTCCGAGCCATCCTGAAGGCGACGGGACGGGAGGGAAAGCGGAAGCGACTGCTGCCCGCGTCGATGATGGTGTACTACGTCATCGCGCTGGGCCTGGGGAGGTGCTGAGGCGGCTGCTCGAGGGAGCGAGGTGGATCTGGCCCGAGCAGGTTCGCGTGGCAACCGAGTCGGCGATCACTCAGGCGCGCCAACGGCTCGGGGCCAAGCCGATCGAGACGCTGTATCGGGAAGTGGTCGTGCCGATCGCAAAGAAGACCACCCGAGGTGCGTGGTTCGGGGCATGGCGGGTGGTGACGCTCGACGGATTCGTGGCCGACATCGCCGACTCAGATGAGAACGTCAAGACGTTCGGACGGCCTGGAGCGAAGCGCGGCAAAAGCGCCTACCCGCAAACACGCGTGGTGGGGTTACTGGAGAACGGCACGCATGTGTTCTTCGGAGCGGAGATGGACGGCTGCGACGTGGGTGAGGTGACGATCGCGCGTCGACTCCTGAGCAGGCTGCGGAAGAACATGCTGTGCCTGGCCGATCGCAACTTCTCTGTTATCCGCTTTGGGAGCAGGCAGTTGCCACCGGAGCGAAGCTCGTCTGGAGAGCCAAGCTTCAACTGGTCATTCCGAAGATTCGCCGGCTAGACGATGGTTCGTATCTGGCCAAGTTCTATCCGTCGCAGAAGCAGCGGCGGCAAGATCGCGACGGCGTGCTGGTGCGGCTGATCGACCATCGCATCGATGGCGTTCGCGAGAGCTATCGGCTGGTGACCAACATTCTCGACCCGAGGGTGGCCCCAGCGCTCAAGCTGGCCCGGCTCTATTCGGAACGCTGGACCATCGAGACCGCCTTCGACGAGATCAAGACCCACCTGCGCGGCAGCGATGTGGTCCTTCGGAGCAAGCTCCCTGAGCTGGTTCGCCAAGACGTGTTCGGGCTGCTATTAGCGCATTACGGCGTGCGGTTCGTCATGCACGACGCTGCGCTATCGGAAGACATTTCGACCGCAGAACTCTCCTTCGTGCACACCCTACGGGTAGTCCACCGAAAGCTGCCCTGGTTCGTTTCTTTTCCCCCCTCCGGAGCGTAGCTACGTCGCTCGCCTGCTCCGATCGGAGACTCTGGAGGAACGAGTACGTTCCCGACCGGGCCGACACTATCCTCGCGGCGTGAAGCGCAAGATGAGCGGCTATCACATCGTCTCAACCATCACTCGCCGCGCCAAAGCCGTTCTCGATCCAAAGCCCCGCCGCATCCGCTTAACTGAAGGCCATTGCGGCCACATGACAGCGCCAAAAGGTCAGTAGTAGTGCCGAACGATGACAAGTGTCAGCGGCAAAAGGTCACCTCATTCGCGGATGGCGAAGCGACGCCGAGGGAA
>Ga0070717_10000027_pt1 | contig 148723 bp, 146 predicted proteins | sample LARL113metaG_FD_71366 | JGI IMG/M metagenome (GOLD analysis project Ga0070717, IMG submission 71366) | Corn, switchgrass and miscanthus rhizosphere microbial communities from Kellogg Biological Station, Michigan, USA - LAR L11-3 metaG | ecosystem: Host-associated > Plants > Roots >...
AAACCCTTCCAGTAGGCCGTGATGTTGCCCGCGTTGCCGACGGGCAGCAGCAGGTAATCCGGCGCGTCGCCGAGCTCGTCGACGATCTCGAACGCCGCCGTCTTCTGCCCCTGGATGCGGTCCGGGTTGACCGAGTTCATCAGCGCGACGGGGTAGTGACTGGTCAGGTCGCGCACCGTCTCCAGCGCGTGGTCGAAGTTGCCTCTGAGGGCGACGACCTTGGCGCCGTACATCAGCGCCTGGGACAGCTTGTTCAGCGCGATCTCTGGAGGTGCGCCCTGCGCGCGCCCGGCCCCAGAAGGAACCACGACGATCGCGCGCGCGCCGGTGCGGGCGGCGTAAGCGGCCATCGACGCCGAGGTGTTGCCGGTCGACGCGCACATGAAGACGCGGCTGCCGCCTTCGAGGGCTTTCGCGACTGCGACGACCATGCCGCGATCCTTGAAGGACCCGGTCGGGTTCAGGCCCTCGTACTTGAAGTAGAGGTGATCGAGCCCCAGCGCGCGGCCGATGTTGCGACTTGGCACCAGCGGCGTGGAGCCCTCATGCAGGTCGACCTCGGGCGTGCGCGGCCCGACGGGAAGGCGCTCGCGATAACGCGCAATCACGCCCATGCGTACTCGCCTTATTAGAAGACGCGAAGGAAGGACGAGACGGCGCGCACCGGCTCGAGCTGCGCCATCCGCTCTCGCGCACGCTGAAGGCTGGCGTCCAGCGACGGGTGCGTGGTGACGACGAGCTCGGCGGTGTGGTCGTGTGACCACGCGTCCTTCTGGATGAAGCTCGAGATGCTGACGCCCTCTTCGGCGAAGACCTGGCCGACGGCCGCGACGACACCGGGCCGATCCTCGGCGAGGATCCGGTAGTAGGCGCGTGTCTTCACCTCACCGATCGGGACGACGCCGATGCGGTCGTCGAAGCTGAACGAGGGCCGGTTCTGCACGCCGCGGCGGATCGAGCGCGCCAGGTCGATGAGGTCGCCAACGACCGCCGACGCCGTCGGCCGGCCGCCCGCACCCTCGCCGACAAGCAGCACCTCGCCCACCAGGTCGCCCTCGACGAAGACCCCGTTTTCCGCGCCCTCGACTCGGGCGAGGGGATGATCGAGCTGAATCATGGCCGGGTGCACCCGCGCCTCGACGCGGCCGGGATGGCGCTGCGTATGCGCGATGAGCTTGATCACGTAACCGAGCTCGCGGGCGTAGCGGAAATCGACCGGCTCGATCCCCTCGATGCCCTCGCGATAGATCCCGTCCGGCCGAACCTTGATCTCGTAGGCGATCGACGCCAGGATCGCGAGCTTGTAGGTCGCGTCGAAGCCGCCGACGTCGTCGGTCGGGTCAGCCTCCGCGTAACCCGCGTCCTGTGCCTCTCGCACTGCATCGCGCATCGTCAGTCCCGCCGACGCCATCCGGCCAAGCACGTAGTTCGTGGTGCCGTTGAGCACCGCGGATACGCGCTCGATGCGGTTCGCCTGGAGGTCGGTCCGAAACGTGCTGATCAGCGGAATGCCGCCGCCCACAGCCGCCTCGAAGTAAACGTCGACGTTTTTCTCCGCGGCCTGGTCAAGAAGCTCCGGGCCGTGCTTGGCCATGACCATCTTGTTGGCGGTGATCACGTGCTTTCCGTTCTGGATCGCCTGCTCGATGTAGGAGCGCATCGGTTCCTCGCCGCCCGCGACCTCGATCAGGACCTCGATCGAAGGGTCGTCGAGCACGCTCACAGGGTCGGTGCTGAGAAGGTCGGGCTCGATCTGGATGGAGCGGCGCTTATTGCGATCGCGTACGAGCACTCGCTTGAGGCAGAGCTCGACCCCGGCCCGGCGGGAGAGCTGCGGGCCCCACGACAGCATCCGCTCGGCCACCTGCGAGCCGACCGTGCCCAGGCCGATGAGGCCGACGTTCAGGGGGCGGGCTGACATGTCTGAGGTCGCTATTCTGCCGTTTCGTGGCCTTGATCCTCCGCGAGAGCGACGTTCAGGACCTGATCGAGATGGACGAGGTGATCGCGGCGGTCGAGGCCGCCATGAAGGAGCTGGCCGAAGGCGACGCTTACAACGAGCCCCGGCGGCGAGCGTTTTTTCCGGACGGCCTGCTCAACGTGATGTTCGCCGCCTACCCCGGCGGCAGGGTCAGCGGGCTCAAGGCGTACACGGTTGCGAACGGGCACGTGCGGTTCCTGGTCGTGCTGTTCGCCCTCGACGGGTCGCTCGAGGCGCTCATCGAGTCCGACTTCATGGGCGCGTACCGCACCGGGGCGGCCACCGCGATCGCGGCCCGTGCGCTTGGGGTGGCCGGTCCTGCCAGGGTGGCGATCGTCGGCACGGGGTGGCAGGCATCGACCCAGGCTCTCGCGCTGTCGCGGACGCTCGAGGTCGCGGAGCTGAGGGTGTTCAGCCGCAGCCCGGAGAAGCGCGCCATCTTCGCAGCCGAGCAGGAGGAGCAGCTGGGGATCCGCACGGTGGCCGCAGATACGGCCGAGGCGGCGGTCCGCGGCGCCAACCTGGTCGTCACCATCACGACCAGCCATACACCGGTGATCGAGGCGGACTGGGTCGAGCCCGACGCTATCGTGGCCGCTGTCGGCTCCAACTTCCGCAACCGGGCGGAGCTGCCGGTCGACCTCATCGCGCGCGCCCAGACGGTCGTGGTCGATCAGCTGGCCGCCGCCCAGCTCGAGAGCGGGGACCTGATCCAGGCCCATGAGGCAGGCAAGTTCGATTGGGCCCAGGCTGTCGAGCTGGCCTCAGTCGTCGCCGGGCGGTGGGAGCGACCCGAGCGGCCCGGGATCACGCTGTTCGAGTCGCACGGGCTGGCGATCTGGGACCTCGCCGCGGCGTCGACAGTCGTCGCCGCGGCGCGCCGGCGCGGTGGTTACGAGGAGATCGAGCTCCTTACGTAACTAGTGGACGTGGGTCGAGATCGGCTGCGGCGCCAGCGCGCCGATCTGCAGCCATGAACCGACGAGGAACGCGCCGATGAGGATGACGACCAGCGTCGCGCTGGCGGCGGTGTAGATGGCCCACGGCGAGGGCCCGGCGGCGGCAAGACGGATCATCAAGTCCGACCAGTCCGGGCCACGCCGGGGTGTCCAGGTTTCGACCTCTGCCCGGATCATCCGGCTGACGTCCGTTTCGGAGGGCATGTGCTGCCCTCCCTGTGTGGCGTTATCTTCCACGTAGGGCACCTTCACTTCTCGAACGCTCGGTATCGCCTTGCTGATCGCTCCCCATGTTTTTCCTCATGATCGCCACCGCCTTGGCGATCCGTGACGCCACTGTACCGGCCGGCACTCCGAGCACCTCGGCGATCTCCTCCCGCGTCAATCCCTCGTAGTAGTGAAGGACGATCGCCGCCCGGAGCTTCGGACTCAGGGCCGCCAGGGCCTTGTCCACGACGTTGCGCGCTTCTGCCCGGTCGTAGTCGCGGCGGTCGGGTGCGACGTACAGCCGAGCGGGCAGGAAGCGGGCAAGCTTCTGCCGGCGCAGGTGTGAGATCGCGAGGTTGACACCGATCCGGCGCAGCCACGCGCCCGGCGGCGCCGTCGGTGTGTAGCGGTGGCGCGCGCGGTAGGCACGGACAAACGTCTCCTGGGTCAGGTCCTCAGCGGCGGCGGAGTCGAGAACCACGGCCCGGATGGCCCGGTAGACCGAGGTGAATTCCTGGTCGTAGAGCTGGCGAAACTGGGTCTTGGGGTCGAGATGCTCCCCTTCCGGCACGCGACTAGTTTGACGGAGTGCTCGTGGTTTCCTGAGCACCGTCATCGCTCGGCGCCGAAGCACAGTGAGCGTTATGCTTCAGAAACTGGAGTCCGGCAGCTCGAGCGGATCTTCCGGTCTTGGGGGGTGGTGACGTGGGTTCACCGTGGGGGTCCGGCGCTCATAGAGCGCCTCGGGGAACGCGAGGACTGGGCAGGCATCCGCCGTCGCGCCCTTGAGTCCAAACCTACGTCTCGCGTTTTGACGTATCCGGTTTTGAACAAGGGGTGACCATGACTCGAGCACGTTTTGTGACCCTTGTGTCGGCGGCGGCGCTGTGGTCGACGAGCTTTTTGATCTCCGCAGCGTCGGGGCACGCCGAGACCTACCCGCCGAAACCCGTATGCGGTGCGAGCACCTCGCCGCTCTGCACCGAAGTCGACAATCCTCAATCCGCGTTTGGTTCCTACGTCGGCCACGACGAGCCCTCCGTCTTGTTCTACTCGAACACGGTGGGCTCGGGGAACAACGATCTGTACACGCTCGATCTGCCCAAGGATCCGCCGACCCGCCCGGTCCAGGACGGCAGCGGCGGAACATTCAACTTTCAGCTTCATCCCGCGTTCTGGTTCGGGATGGCAATGTGCGACGACCAGTCCGCCCCTAATCCCGGAGGCAGCTCATTCGGTGCGACGGTGCCGTGCACAGCGGACAGCGACACCAACATCTTCAACAGCCCTGATCCGACGTTGCCCAGCTACATCGGCCGGCATCCTGGGACAGCCTTCATGGAGATGCAGTTCTACCCGCCCGGCTGGGTGAACTGGCCGTTTGGCAACAGCTGCTCGGCCACGCAATGGTGCGCCGCGCTGAACATCGACAGCCTCTCTCAGAACTTCAATACGGGCACGTCGCTGAACCCGACGTGCGCCGCGAAAACGGGCACCGAGTACGTCAACTTCGCGTTCATAACGAAGAATGGCGTCGCGCAGTCTCCCGCAAGCCCGGTCAATTCGACGCTCGCCACGTTTACGCCGGATCCGGGCAAGGACCTGTTCATGAACTCCGGCGACGCGCTTTCGGTCAAGCTTCAGGACACCTCGGGTGGTTTCCAGGTCCTGATCAGCGATGTAACGACCGGCCAGAGCGGATCCATGACCGCGAGCAGTGCAAACGGCTTCGGGGAAGTCAAGTTCGCGCCCACTGGCAGCTCATGCACGAACATCCCGACCAATTTCCATCCGATGTATTCGACCTCCAGCCCTGATACCCGTGTGCCCTGGGCCGCGCACTCCTACAACGTCGCGTTCTCGGATGAGATCGGGCACTTCGAGTACTGCAACGGGGTCGACCCACGTACCTTTGGCTGCCACGCGGCTGGGGTGAACGACCAGAGCGGTCCGGACGGCGACGATGTGGGCTGTCTGAGCCCATCCCAGTCAAGCAGTGTCAGGGTCGGGGGCTGTCTCGGCACCGATGTCGACTTCGACGGGGTGCCTTACCAGAACACCTGGCCCGGAACGTTCAGCAATGCGTCGCAGGACGCACTGTTCCATCCAACACCCATCCAGTTCAGTAGCCCGCTTTTCAACGGGACGACGAAAGCCACGACCGTGGCCTTCGAAGCCGACCTTCCTCGCATCGAGTTCGCGACCAACCCGCCGTGCCAGCGCCATATTTCGAATCCCGCGGACCCAAGTCCGGGGACGGGATGCGTGAACCCGCCCGCGGGAGCGACCTTCTATCCGTTCTTCTCAACGACCGGAACCGGGTCCGCCTGCCGCTGGCAGGAGGGTGGCCCGTTCATACCTGGGGCCAACTACGGTTTCGGCGCGAGCTCACACGATGAATTCGGTCCCTTGTACACGCTCTTCTATCCGGCGAGCAACGGCCAGCCGAGCTACCGGTTCAACAACTTCAACAGCGGACCGATGACTACCACCTGCGCCTGAGCTTTTTGAGCGGGAGGAAGCCGCATTGCGCGGCCCTCCCGCTCCGTCTTTTCGACACAACCTTGTGCTACAGGGACACCGCGGGGACGCGACACGCCCTCTTGCGCATCGCGAGCACCAAATCGAGCCGTCCGTCAGCGGCCGCAACGGGCGTAGCGGATTGGACGTGAAAGCTGCCGCTGGCCGGTGTCGCACTGCCCCGACCGTCGGGTAAGGGCCCGGGAGCCGGCCCAGGATCCTATTTTCCGTGGCCGGCTCCGTCAGAAGATCTCTCGAATTTTCTAGCCGCCGCCCTTTCCGCCGCACGCAGCCGGGAGGATTCCGAGGCCCGCGACGTTCTCAACGCTCGTTCTGATCGAGTCTGCACCGAACACACCGCTGGACTGCCCGCCCGAGAATGAGACGACGGGCTTGCCGTTGGCTGAAATCTGTCCCGTCACGTTGGACGAGAGGGACTGCTGGGCGTGGTCGTGGGTTATCGCATCGAACGTCAGGCAACGAAATGTGCCGTTGTCGTCGGATACGCCGACCGTGCCGTTTCCGGTCCACATGATGGTGGCGTCGATTGGCAAGGGGATCGTGCCCCCTCCGCCACCGGTGGCTTTCCGGTCGAAGATCGCGCCGGTAACTGCGACCATGAAGCCCGGACATAGCGTGCTCTCGTTGACGACATTGAGCTTGGCCGTCTGCAGGTCGCTGCTGACGGCGAAGTCGCCATCGGGAATGACGAGGCAAATCGAGTTGAACGTGGGCGGTTGGGTGGGGTTCGTGTTGTTGATGATCTGGGTGATCGAGAGCACCGTCATCACCGAGCTTTGAATCGCGCCGTCCGGCCGCGCACGAAACAGAAACGTGGTTCGATCGACGTTCGCGTCGAAACTCGATCCGTCGTTGGGGTTGAAGGTGCTGACAAATGCGCTGGTGTCACTGAAAGTGAAGCTGCCCGCGCCGGCGCCGAACCCGGTCGTAGCTCCTACGGAAACCACAGTCGCCGCGGCGACGATCGACACTGCGACACCCACCGAAACGATCAGACGTCGCAAACGGGCCATAGGCTTCATCCTCCCGCTACCGCTGCCAGCCTGCGGGCATTATCCGTCTGATTCGCGGACATGAAGCAATAACTTTTCGAGATCCGGAACCCACTTGTCGATTGCCCGACCCGTGCTACCGCATATGGTGGGCCGCTAAGTTTCCGTAACGCCAACCGAATCGAGATCGCCGGAGTGCCCATCCGGCTCTCGCGGCTCTAGCCTCCAATCTCTTCGGAGCTTTGCCGCTAGTCCCGACCAAACCGCAACGCCTTACACCGACCAGCCCGCGGCGGATTCGCCTAACGCAAAGACCGCAGCTCCGCATAGGAGCCCGTTACGGTCGAGACGGTTGCAAGCAACTTTCCTCGACCGATCGGACCCAACAAGCTACATGCCATTAGAGAGCACGCGCAGATCACGGCGTTTCCGACGACGCCCGGAAGCTCTACGGCGTCCTGAGCTGACGCAACGGCTGATAGCAGAATGTCGGACAGGACGAGGACTGTCACGGCTCCTGCCAAGAGTCCGCTCGTCCACAGGATCGCCACTAAAGTGATCCCTCGAGGTGGGACAAATGCCCCCTTGCAGACGGCTCCGATCGCCAAAGAAAATGGCCGCGGTCACATTCGCCCTTTCCCTGCCCCCGTCGGCATGGCTCATGGAGGTGCCTATGAGAATCTTGGCGCGACTCGGCTTGATCCTCGGCGTGCTTGCACTCGCGCTGCCCGCAGGCATGGCGACCGCATCCGCTAGCTACGGCCAGGGAGCCGCCTATCAGACGGCGTTCTCCGGGAACTGCGACAACCCGAGCATCTGCGGCACAGAGCTTGGTGGATTCTGGGGCTGGGCCGTGTTCAACAACGACGGTTCGGTCGACTTGCAGCTCACGGACTGTAATCACATGCTCGGAGGCGGCGGCTCGGCCGGCGCTTCGCACATATCGGTCGACGTGCCGGGCCCGAACGGGTGGTTCACGGCTAAGCCCGCACCGGAGGCACTTACGGATTTCTGGGTAAACACGCCCGCGGGACCGATGGATACAGGCATCCCCGCGGCTCCTGGCCACTACAACGTCTTCACACTCGACGGTTTCAAGGCGCCGCCCGGCTTCTCGATCCAAATCCAGGTCACCAAGATCCCGTAACAGTCATCTGAGTGAGGCGCCGACCAACGGCGCCTCGCTCGATGGATGCCTTCACGGGACACCGGCCATCGGAGAGCGCTCCCGCCTCCTCAGGCTGTGAACGGGAGCCGTCCGGGTGGCGGAACCGCCCTCTCCCCGGCGCGGCGGTGGCTGCACGTCACCAGCGGCGGATGGTGGATACACGGCCAGGAAGGACCGAGGGGTCCTGAGGGTTATGGAGGCCCTCCGGTCGAGGGTCGTCGATGTGGGCCGTAGTTTCCGTAACGCGAACCTGGTTGAGGTCCGGGGCCGGCCGATCGACTTAACCTGAGCGCTGGTGCTGGCGTTGCGCGGAAGCATCACGACTTTCGTATGAGCCTCGTCTCTCGCCCAGCGACACACAATCAACCCTTTTCGACCCGCCGCCGCTGCTCAAGCCGGATTCGCTTGCGCCACTCCCGCTCCAAGTTCTTTGGCAACACGTCGGGGCCGACAGTGTTCAGCCACGTCCACTCATCGTCCGATAGGACGTGGAAGTGGCGAAGCGTATCGATGACATCTTGAAACACCTTGCGGGACCATCCATAAGACGTAGCCGCCCATCGAAGGCCGCCGATTAGCTCGCGCTTTCGGCGAGGTGGGTTTGCCAACTTGGTGCGAGCAAATTCCGGTTCTGATTCAAAGTGTTCATCGAGCTCCTTCTTGACTTCGGAAGGAGTCCGGTCTGCGTCGAAATGCATCCCGGTACTTACCGGACTCAGAGGGTTCCGGAACTCGAAACTCAGGGTCTTCCCTGCCTCCTCGACGTGGACACTCCAACCGTAGGGCGCGAGATCGTTCCGAGCTTCGATGAGCAATCGACGAATGTCAGTGCTGAGAGCGTCGTCCGCGATTCGCCTCCGCTTGACTGGCTTCAGCGCACTCTCCGCGACGGAACGTCCCTTATGGGGGATTCTCGGCAAATCGTGCACCTGTTCGCAAACCTTAGCCTGACGGTACTCGCGGGCAACTGTCCTTGATAACTGGGCACAGCGTTCGGCTGCTTCGGTTCGCGTTATGGAAGGCCCGTCGAATTGAAGTGGGCCGTGGTGGAGTCGAACCACGTACCTCCGCGGCAAGGGGGCCCTGAGCGCTGTGCCTAACCCTTGGCCGATCTCCGCAATCGGGAGCGCTGCATGCGAGCAAACTCGACGAGGCCCAGGCGTACTCGAAAACAGACTTAAACTTGCTCGTGCTAGTGAGAACTCGCGCCAATTCCGTCGTCGCCGGAGTGGGGGCAATCGGGTTTGCAGTGCTGACATTTGTTGCCTTCGTCGTCGTCAACTGGCCGGGCGGCGGCTACAGCGAGTCGATCGCGAAAAACTATGTGGCGCCTGCGAACCTGCCCGTCGCGCTGACCGGCACCTTGCTCGGCCTGATCGGGGTGGTGTGCCTGATCTGCCTGCTCGCCTATCTCAGGCAAGTGGCTGAGGATTCCTCGCCCCCGATCACACTAGCGCCACAAATCGTCTGGGCCGTCGGCCTCATTGGGGCCGCGTCGTTCGCAGTGGGGTGGGGACTTGTAAGCGCACAGCCTCTGGCGCACGCCGAAGCAGGCGTCGATCTTGGCGTGGCTCCCATGCTCACCTACATGATCTCGGAAGCGACCAGCGCGATCATCTTCGGCCCTGCCCCGATGCTCGTCGGATTTGCCTTGATCCTGTTGACGGTTGGCGTGGGCAAGGCGCTCCCATCGTGGTTGCGCTGGTTGACTCTTGTCGCCGGTGTGGTGGCACTCACCTCACTTGCGTTCTTCACGTTCTTTCTCTTTCTGGTCTGGAGCATCGTGATCGGGGTCTGGCTTTTGATTAGCGCGCGGGGTGCGGCTACTAGCAGTAAAAGCTGAATGGGCCGCGGTGGACTCGAACCACCTACCTCCGCGGTAATTGGCCTTGAGCGCTGTGCTTACGGGAGTGGCAGGCCGAGCGTAACGCGGGGTGTTATGTGGCGTGGTTCTGTCGGAACCTGGATCCCAGACCCGGCTAGCTGGGCGCTCTAGCTGTTCGAGGTTCCGACTTCATCATCAAGTGCACCAGTGCCAAGCCAGTGACGAGCCCAACGATGAGTCCCTGGATGAGCGACCCTGCCGTCGCCTCCCAATAGAAATCAGCCAAAGTCGTAGATCGGTATCCTGCACCAGCTATCTCCCAGTTGACAAGACCACTCGCCAGCGTGGCGAGCCCATACGCGAAGGTCGAAGCGGGAATCCACCACATCGCGCCGCGGACGTAGCGCCAGAACACAATCGTCTGCGCTCCGCCGTATAGGGCACCAGCCGAAACGCCGTAAACGAGCGGGTAAAGAATCGGCGAGGGTTGAACCGCCTGGCCGGGGAGATCGCCAATGCGCGCAGGTGAGAGCAGGGTGCCAAACGGGATCAGGAATGCAATCAATGCCGCCGCCACGCTGGCGATCAGCCAGGCAATCCCAATTCGACGAAGCCGACGACCGAGGACGAACGCTTGAGGGGCAGCCAGAGCAGTACCCGCCACAAACGCGCTGGTGGACCTCGCAGCGAAGTCGCCACCGCCCAAACTGGGCCACAGCGTCCAGTGGAATCGGACCCAATCCTCCAGCACCGGGGTCAGGGTCAGCGTTAAAGCGGCCCCAATCAACGTGCCGATCAGAGTTGCGCCCACCCAGGCACCAACCGTGCGAGACCCTGGGTAGGACGCCAAGCGCATTTGCCGGCATTATGGTGGGCGACCCGGGACTCGAACCCGGATGGGTTACCCCACACGCCCCTCAAACGTGCGCGTCTACCAGTTCCGCCAGCCGCCCGGCTAAGCCGATTGATTCTACCGAGCGTAAAAGGCTTCGATAACGGGATCAATCTGGCGGCGCTATTGGTTAACTTCCCGTCGCACATGAGCGTGTGGGCCTCCTGGGATAGGTGGACGCGGATTTTCGCTGTCGCCGTAGCGGCGGTGGCGGTCAGCTCGGTCCTGTACGCGCTGATCCTCAAGACGGAGGTCTTCGGCCAGAAGCCGGTCATCGCGATCGACGACATCGGCGAGGCCGCTGCCGCGGCGACGGCGTCGATCGCCTGCGCCTGGGCGGCTCGGCGGGCTCACGGCAGCAACCGGCTCGGCTGGGCTTTGATGAGCGTGTCCACCGGGCTGTGGGCGTCGGGCCAGATCGCGTGGACGGTGTACGAGGTCGGGCTGGGCCTGCCGGTCCCGTCGCCTGGCCTGCCGGACATTGGATTCCTCGCCGCCGTGCCTTTTGCCGTCGCGGGCATTCGCGCCTTCTGGGGCGACTCGCGCGGCACCTCGTCGCGCTGGAGGGTCTGGTTTGACGGACTGATCGTGGCCATCGCTTTGACGTCGACGGCATGGGGCTTCGGTCTGCGCCTCGTGTGGGGATCGAACGAGGATCTGTTCTCGAAGACGTTTGCCCTCACATACCCGGTCGGGGACATCCTGATCGGCACCGTGCTGATCCTTGCGATCCGGCGCGCGGCCGGTCAGCAGAAGGGGCGGATGGCCTTCCTTCTATGTGGCGTCGCGGCGTACTCGATCGCGGACAGCGCCTTCGCCTACCTCACGGCACAGGGCGCCTACGGCGCCGTCGGAAGCGTGCTCAACACGGGATGGTTCGCCGGCTTCCTGCTCATCGCACTGGCGGCTGTGTATCCCGAGGCTCCGCCCAAGGCGGTTACCCAGGCGTCGGCGCTTGGCCTGTGGCAGCTGGCGCTCCCCTGGATGACCCTGCTGACTGCGGCCGGTGGAGACTTCTACACGGCACTGTCGCATCAGGATGCCGGGCTGTTCCAGCCGGCGATGACCATCGTTCTGGCCCTCCTGCTGACAGTGAACATGATCATCGAACGGCGCGAGTTCCTCGAGATGCTCACCGCACTGCGCGAGTCCCGCACCACTCTGAATCAGGAGTTCAAGACTGGCCTGGGCTCGATCCGCCGGTTGAACAGTGCGCTCCAGCAAGCCGAAAGATATGACGCGAGCGAGATCAGACGATTCACGGCCGGCATCCACCGCGAGGTGGAGCGGCTCGACGGCCTTGTCGAAGACATTCTGGACACGGAGGTGGAAGGCGCGGAGCTCGAGCCGGCGGCAGAGGTCCCGATGTCCACCGGCGCAGTGGCTGCGGCCCGGCCCTAGCTACCGGACAGTTTCTTTCCGAGATGGCGTGGTCGGCTTCTCGACGCGCACCGCTGCGCTCGCGGCGCGCCGGCAGTCTTCGCAGCAGCTGACGGGATCGCTTCGGCGCTTGATGCCCAGAAGTTTGCGCAGCTTTCCCATCACCTGGATTAAGCCGGCGCGGGCTTGCAACTTGCTGGGTCATTTGTCCCAAAAAGTGCCCGCTGAGGGATTCGAACCCCCGACCCTCTGTTCCGAAGACAGATGCTCTGATCCACTGAGCTAAGCGGGCGGCCGACTCAGCCTACCGCGACGTACCTCTCGTGGTTCAGTCCCCAAGCCGCGTACCGCATCAAACCCATCGCGCGGTACCTTCGGCGTCCGGCAGCTGTCGTACCCGCCTCGATCGCCGTCCGCAAAGCCTTCGGGGTCCGGCCCGGAAACTCAGTGAAAGCGCGGCCGACGGCGTCCAAAATGTGCGCGTCGGACCCGCCGAGCTCAGCTCGGCCGAGCCCCATGTTCAGGCGCCGGGCCAGCTGATTGAAGACGTAGAAACCGGGTGTCGCGTTCTCGACCTCAATTGCGTCAAAGTCCAGCTCGGCGGCAAGCCAACCCACGCCGTGCACGACGCCGCCCCGCGTGCGCCGCTGCGTGCGCCAGAAAGGATGCACCGCCACGGCCAGTCCACCCTGGTCGTGAATCGCGTGGACCGTCGCCGCCGCGGACATGCCAGGCCTGATCCGCCGCTCGAGGAACAGCCCGACGATATGACCGTCGCGGCTCGAAACCTCCTCCCCGATGACCACTTGCAGCTTCGAGCGCGAGGCCGCGTAATCGGCGGCGCGCAGCGCTCCATCGATGGTGTCGTGATCGGTCACGGCGATCAGATCCAGCCGCAGCGCGCTCGCGAAATCGACCAGCTCCGAAGGGACCGGCCAGCCGTCGCTGGACGTTGTGTGCATGTGTAGGTCGGCTTTTCCCATCGCAGGCACGGCTGTGCATCCTACGCCCGCCGGGGCTACCATCGAGCCGTCATAACCTGCCGCTGGGGTGTTGAAAGGTGGAGGTGGCGGCCGTGGAAGGCTTGATGCAGGACTACGAGCTCTCTCTTCAGCACGTCCTGTGGCGAATCGAGCGACTGCACCGGACCAAAGAGGTCGTGACCAAGCGCGACGACGCGGTTCACCGCACGACCTACGGAGAGATGGTGCCGCGCATCAACCGCCTGGCGGGAGCCCTGAAGAAGCTCGGCGTCAAGCCCGGAGACCGTGTGGCGACGCTCGCATGGAACAACAACAGGCACCTGGAGCTCTACTACGCGGTGCCGTGCATGGGTGCTGTGCTGCACACGCTGAACCTGCGGCTCTTTCCCCAGCATCTCGAGTTCATCATCAATGACGCGGAAGACAAGGTTTTATTTGTCGATCAGTCGCTGCTTCCGCTCCTCAAGCCGCTCCTGGGCAAGATCCCCAGCGTCCAGACCTTTGTTCTGATGGCCGAGGGGAACCCGCCAAACCTGGAGGGGTTCCCGAAGATGCACGACTACGAGACCCTGCTCGCAGCCGAAAGCGACAGCTATCCCTGGCCGAAGCTCTCGGAGCGAATGGCCGCAGCCATGTGCTACACGTCCGGCACCACCGGCAACCCCAAGGGCGTCGTCTACTCCCATCGCTCGCAGTTCATCCACACGATGGGTGTGCTCCAGGGCGACAACCTCGGCGTCACCGAGAACGATGCGATTCTTCCGGTCGTCCCTATGTTCCACGCCAACAGCTGGGGTCTTCCCTACGCCATGGGCATGGCGGGCTCCAAGATCGTGTTCGCGGGACGGTTTTCGGCGGATCCCAAGTCCCTGGTCGAGCTGGCTCAGACGGAAGAGGTCACCTTCCTTGCCGGCGTGCCGACCGTCTGGATCGGCCTGGCCAACTACCTCAAGGAGAGCGGCGAACGCTTGCCCAAGGTGCGGACCGTGGTCTGCGGCGGCTCAGCCGTGCCGCGGTCGCTCATGGAGACGATGGACGCGCTGGGGCTGCCGATCCTTCACGCGTGGGGCATGACCGAGACCTCACCGCTCGGCAGTGTTGCGCGCGTCGCGGCCGGGACCAAGCCAGAAGACGAGCTCCGATTGCGGCTGACGCAGGGACGCGTCGCACCCGGCGTCGAGATCCGCATCAGCGACCCCGCCAGTGGCGAGGAGCTGCCGTGGGACGGCGTGGCGTTCGGCGAGATCCAGGTCCGCGGGCCGTGGATCGCCCGCGGCTACCACAACGGCTACGACCCCGACAAGCTGACCGAGGACGGCTGGTTCCGGACCGGCGACGTGGCCAAGATCAACCCCGACGGCTACATCCAGATCGTCGACCGGACCAAGGACGTCATCAAGTCCGGCGGCGAGTGGATCTCTTCAGTGGAGCTCGAGAACGCGGTGATGGCACACCCCAAGATCATGGAGGCCGCCGTGATCGGCCTGCCCCACCCCAGGTGGGACGAGCGCCCGGTCGTGTATGCGGTAGCGAAGCCCGAGTTCAAGGGCAAGGTCACGCAGGAGGAGGTGATCGACTTCCTCCGCGACAAGGTCGCCAAGTGGTGGCTGCCGGACGAGGTGCGCTTCATCGACGAGGTGCCGAAGACCTCGGTCGGGAAGTTCGACAAGAAGGTCCTGCGCGCGAGCGCCGAGCCGATCCACCAACCGGTGAAGGAAGGAGCGCGGAAATGAGCACGCGTGCCGGGGTCAAGGAGCACAAGATCGGGCGCGACACGTTCCACTTCAAGTGGGACAACTCGCTGCCGCCGGCGGTCGAGGTCGACCCCGGCGACATAGTCCACTTCGACACCGAGGAAGTTACCGCCGGCCAGCTCCATAAGGGCGACCCCGCGTCCAAGCTCGGCGAGCTGAACTTCGACCGGCTGTATCCACTGGGCGGACCGGTTTACGTCCGGGGCGCTGAGCCCGGCGACGCGCTCGAGGTCGACATCCTCGAGCTGAAGCCGGGCGCATGGGGCTGGAGCGCCATCCTCCCCGGCCTCGGCCTGCTCGCCTCCGATTTCCCTGACCCGTACGTCCGCTATTTCGACCTTGGCGACCGGACCGCGGCGGAGCTGCGCCACGACGTTCACATACCCATCGCCCCCTTCTGCGGAACGATGGGCGTCGCGACCGACCAGAAGGGACCGATCGACGTGCTGCCCCCGACCAAGGGCGCGGGTAACGTCGACACACGACACCTGACCGCCGGGACCAAGCTCTACCTGCCGGTGTTTGTTGCGGGCGCGCTATTTTCCGCCGGCGACTGCCACGCAGCGCAGGGAGACGGTGAAGTCTGCGTTACCGGGATCGAATGCCCCATGACGTTCTCACTCCGCTTTGGAGTGGTCAAGGGCGGCTCGCCACGCCCCTGGAGCTTCCACTTCGTGACTCCGGCGGCGCCGCTCCAGCCGCGGAGCGATGCTGCCGGCTACCACTCGGTCTGCGCGCTGGGACCAGACCTGATGGAGAACGCCCGCAACGCCGTGCGCTACACCATCGACTGGCTGAAGGCCGACCATGGGTTAAGCCGCGAGGACGCCTACGTCCTCTGCAGCCTCGCCGGCGACCTGCGGATCAGCCAGATCGTCGACCAGCCGAACTGGGGAGTGAGCTTCTACCTGCCGCTGAGCGTCTTCAACTAGGGGTACCTGTCGGGCGGGACCGCTCCCGCATACTGACATGCCCATAGAAGCCAACGTGAGCACCACACAGCTTGGGCGGTACCCGATCGAAGCCGAGTTGGGGCGTGGCGCGATGGGAGTCGTGTACCGCTCGACGCACCCGCGTCTGGAGATCCCGGTCGCGATCAAGGTGCTGTCCGACCAGTACTCCCAGGACCCAGCCTTCCGGCAGCGGTTCCACCGCGAGGCCGCGACCGTTGCAGCCCTTAACCACCCCGGCATCGTCCGGGTCTACGACTTCGACGAGGACGGGCCGGTGCTCTTCATCGTCATGGAGTGGGTCGATGGGCGCTCGATGCGCTCGTGGCTCGACGAGTACGGCCGCTTCTCCGTCGACGTGTCGGTCGACCTGATCAAGCAGTTGCTGTCAGCGGTGGGCGTCGCGCACGACTTCCAGGTCGTCCATCGCGACCTTAAGCCGGACAACATCCTGATCTCGAATCGCGGCAAGACCAAGATCCTGGACTTCGGCATCTCCAAGCTGATCGACGACAAGCACCGCCTGACCGCGACGGGCAGCATGGTCGGCACGCCTGCGTACATGGCGCCCGAGCAGGTCAAGGGCGAACCCGTCGACGCCACCGCGGACATCTATTCGCTCGGCATGATCCTTTACGAGCTGCTGCACGGAGAGCCGCCGTTCACGGGCCAGCTGCCGACCGTGCTCCACTCGCAGGTCTTCGACCGCCCACGGGCGTCGACCGCGATTCCCTCTCCGATCATGGAGATCATCTGGAAGGCGACGGCGAAGGACCGCGCGCAGCGCTTCCAGTCATGCGAGGAGTTCGCGGGCGCATTCCACTACATGCCGAAGGCGGCCGTCCACCATCCCCCCGCCGAGGCGATTTCGGCCGTGGCGGAGCGCGACATGGAGGACGAAGAGGTCGAGGAGCCCAAGCCGCTCCCGGCCCGCACCGACGGCCAGAAACCGGCGGGAGTCTGCACCTACAGCGACTGCAACGAGCGGCGTGGCTGGGCGTGCGCCTACACCGACATGAACGGCCGCAAGTGCAACAGCTGGTGGTGCCGGCGGCACATCCAGTTCATCGAGCGCACACCTTTCTGCCCGCGCCACGCCTCGGTCATCCGGGCGCTGGCGCCGACCGCGAACACGATCTTCGAGATCAAGAACCGGCCGGCGGTCGACGACCGCGCGCTTCCCCTCGCCGCCCTTGTAGCCGAGGACGTCGACAAGGACGTCACCGAGCTCGTCCGGCGCCGCTACCAGAACCGCAAGGACGTGACGATCGCGCGTGACCGCACGGTGCGCCAGACATGGTCGGGCCACAACGATGTCGCGTGGGAAAGGAGCTGGGCGGCCCTGAAGAGCCAGGGCTACCTCATCCGCATCGCGGTCCGGGTCTCCGCGCAGGAGCCCGACTACGTGCAGCTGCTGATCGGCAACACCGTCGTCTTCAAAGAGGTGCCGGACTGGATCAGCCGGCGGCGAGAGGGCGAGCCGCCCGACCACGCCGACCGCGCTCGCTTCGGCAAGAAGCTCTTCGCGGCGATCCTCGAGCACGTCGACGCGCCGCGACCGGTGCCGTCGTCGACGCCGGCGACCGCGCACCAGATCGAGCCGCCGCCTCCGCCTGAGATCAACCGCACGCTGATCGAAGGGCTCGTCCTTCGCATCGCCGCATCGGCGACTCGAGTCACCGGCTTCGAGGTCGCCGACGCGCTCGCGCTTCCATTCGCCGCCATCGAGCCGATCCTCAAGAACCTGACCAGCCAGAACCTGCTCGACGCGCTCGGTCTCGCCTCCGAGCAGGGACCTTGGCTCGGCCGGCCGCTGCCGGAACGCATGGCGTATGCGATCACCAAACAAGGCCGCACCCGCAGCGACCAGATCGCCGACTCTTCCACGCGCTACCTCGGACCGGCGCCAGTCTCGATGGGCGAGTACAAGGCGGTCCTCGCCGAGGCCGCCAAGCCCGGCACGCTCGACCTCGTCAAGGTGGGTCTGGCCCTGAGCGGAATCGAGCTCGCTCCCGGCGTCATGGAGGCCGTGCGGGCGGCGGTCAACTCACGCTCGTCCATCTTTATCTATGGCGCGCCGGGCAACGGCAAGACGACGCTGGCGCGGCGCATCCCGTCGCTGCTCGGCGGACCTATCGTGATCCCGTTCGCGCTCGACGTCGGCGGCGGCGAGGTGATGACGATCTTCGACGGATCGGTGCATCGCCTGGAGCCGAACCAGCCCGCGGACAAGCGATGGCGCCGCGTGGCGCGGCCGCTCGTGCAGGTCGGGGGCGAGTTCCAGCTGGAGATGTTCGAGCCGACCTGGGAGGAAGGCTCGCGTATCTACGGCGCGCCGCTGCAGGTCAAGGCGAACGGTGGCGTGCTGCTCATCGACGACCTCGGCCGCCAGCGGGTTTCGCCGAAGCAGATCCTCGACCGATTGCTGGTGCCGCTCGAGCAGGACACGGACTTTTTGAACCTGACGTCGACGGGGCGCAAGGTCGAGGTTCCGTTCCTCGCGCAGCTTGCGCTCTCGACCAACCTCAAGCCCGCCGAGCTGCTGGACGAGGCGTACCTGCGGCGCCTGGCCTACAAGGTGTTGATGCCCGACCCGACGTGGGAGATGTGGTGCCGGATCTTCGAGCGCGAGCGGGAGCGCTTGACGATCCCGCCCGAGCCGCCCGCGATGGAGATGATCCAGACCATGTACGGCGGCCGGCCGCTGCGCGGCAACCATCCGCGAGACTTGCTGGAGAGGTTGGTGGACGTTTCTTCCGCGCGTGGGGTGCGGCCCAAGCTGACGCCCGAGCTGATCGAGGCGGCCTGGAACACGCTGTTCGTCGCCTCTTAGCGCCGGAGCGAAATCCGTGCGTCTTGCGCAAGACGCACGTCAAACGCGCACTCCAAAGGTTGCTTATGGCCAAAACGCACCGAAACGGCTGCGATTTCGGGCGTGGGTATACTCACTTTTCGCCTCGTTTCGCGGCGGTGGCGGAATGGCAGACGCGCTAGTTTCAGGAGCTAGTGACCGCAAGGTCGTGGAGGTTCAACTCCTCTCCGCCGCACCAGCGTCGAGTCACGTCGTTGGGCGCGGCTTCGTCGCCAGGAGGTAGATCCCGGCCTCCGCACAGCCCAGCATCAGCAGCACGACGAGGTTGGGCAGCGCGCTTACGGGGTCAAAAGCCTGGACCGTCGAGTCGAGCGCGGTCGGACCGGGAATGAGCAAAGGCACGGCGATTCCGACCAGCACCGCGCGCCCGAAGCGGTCGGCCAGCGGAAAATCGGCCGCCAGCGCGCAAGCCCCCGCCAGGAGGACGGCGTTGGCCACCAGCAGCGCCGCCCAGTCGTGCAGCGACAGGGCGCCGAGCCGCATCAGCACGGCGGCCTGCACCGCCTGAAACGGCACGACCACGGCCGGCGCGGCTACAGCGAAACGGACCCGGAGATGCATAGAAGCGGCTAGCGGCTTAGAACCCTCTCCAGCTGAGCCTTGTTCATCCGCGAGCGCCCTTTGATCCCGCGCTCTTTCGCCTCGTTGCGGAGCTGGTCGTAAGTCCTGCCGCCTGGTCCGCGGTGCGATCTCAGCCCACCCCGGCGGCTCGGCGGCAGGTCATGAATCGACGTGGGGCTGGCCTCTCTTGCCTCGCCGTGCTGCGCCCGCTCCTTGTTCACGGTGCGGGCCGCGATCTCCTCGGCCTCCTCCCTGTCGGTGCCCTGCTCGAGCAGACCTTCTTTGATGTGGTCGTACTGCCGCTCTCGCTTCTTGCTCCACCCGCGCTGTGGCATGCGAAAAGACCTCCTTGCTTTCTTCCTTGACAACGCGCGGGCAAATCCATTCGACTGAGCGGGCTTGAGCTCTGTCACCTACGACCAGCTGAGGGTCCTCTACCGCACGTTGCTCGTCTTTGCCACGGTCGGGGTGGTCATCCTCGCCCTCGGGCTCGTCCAGTTCGCGTACTTCGAGCGCCCCGGAGAGGCTAGCGGCATCCATGCCCGGATCGCCGGGGTTTTCAAATTCGACCCGACCACGGGCAAGACCTCAGGTCCGGATCGCAGCGAGTTCCACCGCAACGAGCAGTTCGCCGCCGAGGTCGATTGGAGCTCGGTCCCTGGCAACGTCACCGTCGACGCCCGCTGGTACGACACGTTCGGATCCATCGAGGGACACGCCGGCCCCGCGGCGGCGAAGGACCTTGTGAACAATTCGATCGTGGCCGTCGCCGTGCCGCAGGGCTACCACTTCGTCTTGCCCGGGCGCTACACGTTCGTCGTCGAACGGTTACAGGACGGAGTCCCGGTCGAGGTCCTGGCGCGCCGTTTCGAGGCGGTGGACCGGACGTGATCACGGCCACCCATCCGCCCGCGGCCGACCCGGAGTCGCGGCTCCGCCCACGCCGTTATGGGATCGCGGCCGCGATCGCGTCCATGATCGTCGTGGCGCTGATCGCGAGCTCCATCCTCAACTACGTCTACCTCGACACCATCCCGGCGCGCGCATCGCTCTACGGCCTGCTTGCGGTCGCGCTGATCACCCTCGGCACGTATGTGCTCGTGCGGGCCTTCGATCGCGACCGGGCGACCCGACGCAAGCACCTGATCCGCGCCGGCGTGCTCATAGGGCTCGGCGTCCTGCTGTGGCTGCTGGTGATCGACGTGTTCCTTTTCACTCAGTCAGCCGGTCCCGGCGTCGCGGCCGTGTGCGCGCTGGCGTGCCTGCCGACCACGGCTTTCGGACTCTTCGTCGTGCGCCGCATGGACCGCAACCACAAGGAGCCGTGGCGCCTGGTCCTGGTCGCCGCCGCATGGGGCGCGATCGTGGCCACGAGCCTCGTCGTCTGGGGCGAGACGATCTGGGAGCAGTCCGCGCAGCGCGCGCTCGTCCCAGGACCCGGGTTGGACACCTCGCTGGCGTTCATGGCGGGCATCCTCGAGGAGCTGGCGAAAGGCGCCGCCGTCCTGCTGCTGTTCCTGATCATGCGTGACGAGTTCGACGACGTGGTCGACGGGATCGTTTACGGTGCCGCGGTCGGGCTCGGCTTCAACTTCCTCGAGTCCATCAGCTACATGACCAATCTCTACTCGATCTTTCAGGCCGAGGGCTTCGGCTTCGCTGCGGCGGCCATCCAGTGGTATGGGCGCCAGGTGCTCGGGCTGTTTTTCGGCCACGCGACCTACACCGCCTACATCGGTGCGGGCGTCGGCATCGCGCGTCAATTACCCAATGTGCGGCAAAAGATCTTTGCCATCGTGGCGGGATTCATCATCGCCATCGCGGGTCATTTCTCATGGGACGCGTGGGCCACGTTCTTCCCGGTCGACAACACATTGTTCGGTCTGGTCGAGATCCACCTCCGCACGCTGGTGATGACCGGTCCGTTCACCGCCGGACTCATCGCGCTGCTGCTGTTTGGCATTCGCTACGAGGGCATGAACCTGGTCGACCAGATGCGGAAGGAGGCAGCGACGGGTCAGGGCGCAATCCTCCCCGAGGAGGTGCCGATCCTCTCCAGCCCGTGGCAGCGATTGCGACAGAGGCTGCAGGCTTTCAGACGCGCCGGATTCCCCGGCTACCTGAAGGTGTCGCGGCTGCAGACCGCGCAGCTCGACCTCGCGATGGAGCGCTGGCATCGGGAGCGAAAGGAGATCGACTCACCGCTCGAGGCTGAGCAGCAGCTCCGCCAGCACGTGATGAGCCTGCGCCACTGGGTGGTGGCTTAGGAAAGAAGCCCCTAGGCCGGAAGCCTGCCTCCGAGCAACCGCGCCACGGTCAGCGTGACCAGCGCGGCCGCGGCGCCCCACGTGATCGCTGAGACCGCCGGATCGCTGAAGTCGGTCCCGCCGAGGACCGCGTGCACAAACGCAAGCGCAAAGGCGCCGTAGCTCAGGCGGTGGACCCAAAGCCACAGCTCTTTGCTCATGCGCCGTTTCAGATACGCCGCGACGCTGACAAGGAGAAGCACGTCGAGCGAAAGGGAGCCGAGACCGATCGCGAGCGTGCCGTAGCTCGAGTGAAACGGGACGAAGACGTCGAGCAGGCCGATGCGCGCCGTGTGGTCGAGCAGCAGCGAGACGACGTGGATGACGGCCAGCGGGATCCACAACACGATCGTGTACTCGTGCAGCGATCGAACGAGCCGGTTGCTTCCCAGCCAGTCGAGAACGGCGGTTCTCAAGGCTATGCCGGTGACCAGCGCGATAGCCAGCGCGGCATAGGAACCGAGACCCGCGACCCGAGCCAGGACCCAGAAGAACTGGTCGGCCGTCATTCCAACCACCACGCCATCGCGTGCGACGCGCAGTACGCGGGAGCCAGCGCCGGACCAAGCAGCAGCGCGGTTTTCGCGACGACCTCGGCCTCGAATGCGGTGGCGGCGACGACGGACGCCGTGTCCGGCCCCGATCGCGCGGGAAGACCCGTGCGGGGGTCGATCAGGTGGTGGACGTCACCCCAGCGCCGCTTGAGCGTGCTGCTCGTCGCCGCGCCCTGGTCGCGCAGCATCAACGTAGCCTCGCCGACGCCAATCGGCCATCGACCCCTTGCCCGCAGGTCGCCGCCGAGGTTGACGACGCAGCTCGGTCCGAGGATCTCGGACAGACGGTCCGCCATCCAGCCTTTAGCGATGCCACCGAGGTCGATCCCCGAGCCACCGCGGACGCGGGCCCGACCCGGACGGACCTCGAGCACCTCGGGCAGCGGCGGAAGCGGCCGCGCTCCCTCGAGCGTGGCGACGGAGTGTCCTTCCTCCAGAGAGCGCGAGTAACCGATGGCGACCATCGACGGCAGGACGGCCGCGTTCACCAGGCCCGAGCTCATGCGATACGCCTCGAGAGCCGCGAGCAGAACCGACTCGAGCTCGGCGCTTACGGGGAACCAATCGCCCGCGTGCGCGTTGAGGCGCGACAGCTCGCTGTCGGTCGAGAACCTGGTCAGGCGTTCGCCCATGCACCGGACCCAGCGCTCGCCTGCAGACAGGTCCGCATCGACGGCGAAGAGGCTGCAGGTCGTCCCCATCGCCTCGAAATGACGCGAATTGACGTCAGGACGCATACGTCGAGGTGATCGGAGGCTGGTTTGCGGGCTGCACCGACGGTCCGATGCTTACGCCCGCGACTGAAGTCGTCGAGGCGTTCAGCACCGCCGGCTGCAGCGGCGCCGACGGGTTCTTCAGATGGGACGTGACGAATACCGCAGACGCGGCCGTCGCCCCGATCGTCAGCGCGGTCGCCACGGCCTTCACGAGGAAGACCCGCATCACGTCAGACAGCGAGCGCCCTGCGCGCGTCCGGCCCCGCGACTGGCTTTCGAAGGAACGAAACGCGATCGAACGTCTCGCCGAGGATCTTGCTCGCGTCTGCGCCAAGGTGCCCACTCAAAATCTCCTGATAGACGGATCGGAAATCGACCGCGTACTTCAAGTTGCCGGTGGTGTCGAGGTTGGTCAGGCTCGGCTCATCTCCGTAGAGGCCGCCCGTGACCGGGTCGCCGATGAGCAGCAGCGGCGCAGCGGCGCCGTGGTCGGTGCCGCCGCTCGCGTTCTCGCGCGGTCGCCGGCCGAACTCCGACCAGGTGGCGATGAGGACCTTGTCCGCCATGCTGTGGGCCGCGAGGTCCTGGTAAAAGGCAGACACGGCCGAGTCGAGGTAGCCCATCAGGTCGTCGTGCCGGTTGAGCTCGGTGTAGTGCGTGTCGAAGCCGCCGAGCGTGACGTGCAGGAGCTTCACTCCGGTGCCCGTGACGATGAGCTCGGCCGCAAGCTGCAGCGCAGCGGCGAGCTGGTTCTTGGACGAGTAGACGAGCTTGACCTGGTCGCTGTAGTCGGCCATCGGCTGATAGCTCGACGCTGATGTGCGCAGCGTCGCCATCGTCTCGGTCGCGGTCGCGATCGCGGTGTCGAACAGCGCACCGTAGATCCCCGGCGTGCCCTTGTACAGCGCGCCAACGGCGGCTTCGACCTCGGTGCCGCCGGTGAAACCAAACTTCTTCTGGTCCTGGATGACGGTGAGCGTGGCCTGAAGGTCGCGCAGCGCGCCGGGCGCATCGGTCGCGCCGCACGCGCAACCGGTGAGTGGGTGACCGTTGGAGTCGTAGTTGGTCGCGAGCGTGCGGCCAAGCCAGCCTTCGACCTGGCGACGAGTCGGGTCGCCCGTCTCCCAGATCCGGATCGATTCGAAGTGGGAGAACGTCGGGTTCGGGTAGCCGACGCCCTGGACGATCGCGACCTTGCCCTTGTCCCACAGCGACTTGATGCCCGCGAGGTTGTGGTTGAGGCCGTACTCGGCGTTGAGCGGCAGCGCCTGCGACACCATCGGCCCTGCGAGCTTCGGTCGCAGGTCGTGCAGCGTTGCGTCGGCGAGCGGCACGAGCGTGCGCAGGCCGTCGTTGCCGCCGGCGAGCTGGATCATGACCAGGATGTTGTCGTTGGCGATTCCTTCTTTCTTGGCCGCGTAGACGGCGCGCGCGAACGCGTCCGGGACGGCTGCGTAGCCGGCGGCGAGACCCGAGGCGCCGGCGCCGAAGACAAGGCCCGCCTTCAGGAAGTCGCGGCGCTTGAGCTGGTTGATCCCAACTTCTTTCGTCATCTTTCGTGCACCTACTTGAGCTGGAATTCCGGCGAGGCGAGGAGGATGAACCAGCGCGCGCGGTCGTCCGCCGCCTGGTTGAGAAACGTCGAGGTCTGCGGGCTCAGCACGCCGTCGAGGTGAGCGTGCAACGCGTCGGAAGCCTTCGGCAGCGTGCCCTTGATCTGCGCGAGCGCGGAGCTCACGAAGTTCACGCGCTCGACCACGGTGTTGGACGAGATCCACGATTCGTTATTGGGCCATCCGTTGACGTCAGGTGGGTCGAACAGGCTCTGCCCCATCCCCGAACCCGATCCAGCGATCACCTTCGCGGCTGCCGCCGGCTGCACACCGAGCGCGCGCGCCGTGTGGACCATGAACTCGGCCGGCGACTTGATCAGGCTGCGGTAGCTCGCGTCCGCGGTGAACTCCGCGCTCGTGAAGATCGCGCGCATCAGCGTCTTCATGTCGTACTTGCTGCGCCGGAACGTGTCGGCGAGCGAAGTCACATAGCCCTGCGAGGGCCGCGAGGTGACGAAATGCGTCGCGAGCTTGTTGGCGATGAAGGCGGCGGTGGCCGGTTGGGCCAGGATGCGGTCGATCACGCCCTGCGTGTCGAGCGAACCTGTCTTGCCGAGATAGGTCACGCTGCCCTTGTACGCCCGGCGCTGGTTGAAGACGCCGGTCTTCTGCGCCGAGTAGACGGGCAGACGGCGCGTGATGTTGTTGGTCTTGTCGACGACCACCGTCGCGGTCGAGTCCGGCTGTGGCTCGACCCAACCCGCGAGCGCCTTGGCGCTCTCGCGCACGTCAGTCTCTGTGTAGTTGCCCGCACCCATGGTGAAAAGCTCCATGAGCTCGCGCGAGTAGTTTTCGTTGGGGCTCTGGCCCGTGGACGTCGCGAGGTCGAGGTAGCGCAGCATCGCGGGGTCGGTGGTGACCTGCATCAACGTCGAACGCAGGTCGGTGAGGCCCATGCCCCGCCAGGTGAGGTTCTGCCAGTACATGAACGTGTCGTTGGCCGTCTTGCGGTAGTCGCTCGTGAAGTGGCCGTGCCAGAAGAGCGTCATCCGCTCGGCGAACGGCGTCGGCGTGCTGAGCATGTGGGCGATCCACCACTGCTGCAGCTGCGCGATCGGGAAGCGACCACCGGGTGCGTTGGCGAACGAGGGCACCAGCGGCGGCGCAGGTTTGGTCTCGATCAGGCGATCTACGGTCTTGTTGAAACCGTCGGACATCGCCGACTCGAGCTGCGCCGGCGTGTAGCCGAACGTCGTCCGCCGCAGCAGCTGCATCACGCGCGCTGATTCGGACTGCAGCGGCGAGATCCAGTCGCTTCCTGATGCATGCCGCGACGACGCGATCTGCTGCATCGAACCGCCGAGGAGGCGGATCACGCCGACGCCTATCCCGGTGGCGGCGGCCGCGGCGAGGACCTGGCGGCGGGTCATGCCCCGCCGGGGGGCCGGCGCAGCAACTGTCTGGTCTTCGATAGGTGCGAGGCTCACGTCCCCATTCAATGCCTCGGCGCCGACCGTGGCATTAGCTGGATGTGAAGAATTCGTAAGCGCGCGTAGGATCACCTCACCCTTGACGCGATTGGTTCCGATGTCGAGCGTCGACGCGGCCTGGTTGGGGATGGAAGACCCGACCAACCTGATGATGGTCACCGGCGTCCTGATGCTCGAGGGGAGGGTAGACCCGAAGCGCCTCCGCACACTCCTCGACACGCGCCTGGCCCCGTTCGGCCGCTTCCACCAGCGCGTGGTCCGGCCCCGCACGAGGGGCGGCATGCCTCACTGGCAGGACGATGCGAAGTTCGACATCGACAACCACGTGAGTCACGTCGCGCTTCCTGCGCCTGGTGGCGACAAGGCGCTAAGCGCATTCGTCAGCGAGCACATGAGCACGCCGCTCGACTTCACGAAGCCGCTTTGGCACGTGCACCTGATCGACCGACACGAAAAGGGGTCCGTGGTACTGGCCCGAATCCATCACTCGATCGCCGATGGCGTCGCGCTCGTCCGCGTGATGCTGTCGCTGACCGACGCCACACCGGTTGCGTCCCCGCGACGCCGCAAGGCCGCGCCATCGAATCACGCGGGACCGCTCGATTGGCTGCCGGGCGCGGCCGGCGGCGCGGCGAAGCTGCTGCAGGATCCGGGGCGAATCGCCGAAGGTGCGTACCGCCTCGGCCGGCTGGTGCTGCTGCCGCCGGATCCGCCGACGCCTTTCAAAGGCGAGCTCGGCCGGCGCAAGCGCGCGGCGTGGTCCAACCCCGTGCCGCTCGAGGATTTCAAGGCCATCGGCAAGGCCTACGGCGCAACCGTCAACGATGTGCTCGTGGCGACGGCGACGGGCGCGCTACGCCGCTACCTCGAGCGGCGTGGGGAGTCGATCAAGGGCCTTTCGATCCGGGCCTCGGTTCCCGTCAACCTTCGGCCGCTCGAGGATGCGCACCGGCTCGGAAACTCGTTCGGGCTGGTCTTTCTCACCTTGCCAGTCGGCATCGTCGACCCGGTGCGCAGGCTGCGCGCCATCAAAAAGGAGATGGACGAACTGAAGCGCTCGCCTGAGGCGCTGGTTGCGTTCGGCATGCTGAGCGTGATGGGCCTCGCGCCGGTCGAGGTCGAGCGACTGGGTCTGCGGTTCTTCGGCAGCAAGGCGACCGCGGTGCTGACGAACGTGCCTGGGCCACGCGAGCCGCTCTACCTGGCCGGCCGCAAGCTCGACCGGGTGATGTTCTGGGTTCCCCAGTCGGGAAGGCTGGGCCTGGGGATCAGCATCCTCTCCTACGCGGGCGGCGTGATGCTCGGGGTGGCGACGGACGAGGGGCTGGTCGCCGACCCAGACAGCATCGTCGACGCCTTCGAAAAGGAGTTCCGGTCGCTGAAGACCGCGGCCCATGTTTAGGCCGCCTGTTACTTGGTAATCTTGTAAGCACGATGGTCGAGACACCGACCGAGCAGGAGGCGCTAGACGCCTACTCAACGATCGTGACCTCCGTCGCGGAGAGGGTCCTTCCTGCGGTGGCCAGCCTCCGGATCGGGCGGGGCGGGCGCGGCTTCGGCGGCGCGGGCTCAGGCGTCGTAATCACCCCCGACGGCTTCCTCGTCACCTCGGCCCACGTGGTCGCCGCCGGCGGCGCGGCCAGCGCGTCGTTCCTCGACGGCACGGAGTACGACGTCGACGTCGTCGGCGCGGACCCGCTCTCTGACCTCGCGGTCGCGCGCGCTCGGGCGACCACGCTCAAGCCGGCGAAGATCGGGAACGCCGACCAGCTCCGGGTCGGCCAGCTCGTCGTCGCGATCGGCAACCCCATGGGCTTTTCGGGATCTGTTACGTCCGGGGTCGTCAGTGGGTTAGGCCGCTCGCTGGCGACCGCGGACGGCAACGGTCACCGGCGCTTCATCGAGGACGTGATCCAGACCGACGCGGCGCTCAACCCCGGCAACTCCGGCGGCGCGCTCGCGGACTCACAGGCGCGACTGATCGGGGTCAACACCGCGGTCGCCGGTATGGGCCTCGGACTGGCGGTGCCCATGAACGGGACGACGCAAGCGATCCTGGCGGCGCTGATGCGCAACGGCCGCGTGCGCCGCGCGTACCTCGGCATCGCCGGTGGGGCGCGACCACTCCCGCCTGCGATCGCCGACCGACTCGCTCGCAGGGCGGGCGTGGAGGTTCACGAGGTCGTGAGCGGATCACCCGCCGCGGGCGGCAAGCTGCGCGCGGGCGACGTGATCGTCTCGGTCGGCGGCGTCGGCGTGAGCAAGGCCGGCGACCTGCAGCGGCTGATGGTCGAGGCCAAGATCGGGTCTCCCCTTCCACTGACCGTGTTGCGAGGCGACCAGCTGCTCGACCTCAGCGTCGTACCCGTAGAGCTCAGCTAATACACTGCGGCGGTGGCCGCGAAAGAAATCCGGGATCTTCTCCGCGCCCAGATCCATGACGGCCGCTTTCGCATGGCCGACGTCGACGCCGACTCGACCCTAGGCCTCGCGGGCGGGCACAAGAAGGCCGAGCGCGACATCGAGAAGCACCAGGACGACCTGTTCGAGCTGCACGAGCGGCTCTACGCCGAGCACAAGCGGTCGCTTCTCGTCGTGCTGCAGGGCATGGACACCTCCGGCAAGGACGGCACTGTCACGCACGTCGTGCGCAACTTCAACCCGCAGGGCGTGCTGATCACCGCGTTCAAGCAGCCGACGCCAGAAGAGAAGCGGCATGGCTTTCTGTGGCGCATCCGCAACCGCCTGCCGGCTCCCGGATACATCGGCATCTTCAACCGCTCGCACTACGAGGATGTGCTGATCGCGCGCGTGCATGACCTGGCCAAGCCCGGCGTGATCGAGCGGCGTTACAGCCAGATCAACGAGTTCGAGAAGCAGCTCGTGCGCGCCGGCACGACGGTCGTGAAGCTCTGCCTCCACATCTCGTACGCCGAGCAACGCAAGCGCCTGATGGACCGGCTCCGCAATCCCGACAAGCACTGGAAGTTCAGCGAGCACGACATCGACGAGCGCGCCTTCTGGGACGAATACATGAGCGCGTACGGCCTGGCGGTCACCCGGTGTTCCACGCGGTGGGCGCCGTGGTACGTCGTGCCCGCCGACGACAAGGTCTACCGCAACTGGGCGGTCACGAAGATCCTGCTCGAGACGCTGCGGCAGGTCGACCCGCAGTACCCGCGACCCAAGCTCGACATCCCCAGGCTTATGAAACGCCTTCAGGCGTAGCAGCTCGCGGGTGCTAAGTTAAGAATCCGCTAACTCTTCATTGGGGGTCGAAAGTGAATCGCACGCGCTTCGTCGCCTCGCTGGTGGCAGCCTTCCTGGTCGCCGCTTGTGGCTCGAGCGGCGGCGGGGGTGGCGGTTCCAGCTCCAACTCTTACTCGGGAAAGACCATCCAGCTCGGGGCCATCCTGTCGATCACGGGCGCCGGCGGCGTTTATGGACCGCAGAGCCGCGACGGCGCGATGCTGGCCGTCGACCAGATCAACACGTCCGGTGGCGTCAACGGCGCGCAGATCAACCTGACGGTCGAGGACGACACGTCGGACAAGCCGACGTCGGCGGCCAAGGCGCAGACCCTGATCCAGCAGAACAACGTGCTCGCGCTTCTTGGCCCTACGCTGTCCAACTCCGCGGTCGGCGTTCACCCGCTGGCCGAGAGCCTGAAGGTTCCGATCCTGGCCGTGAGCACGACCGGCATCCACATCGTTCCCGACTGCAACTTCCCGTCGACGGCTCCGTGCCAGTTCGTGTTCCGTGACAGCCTCGGCGAGCAGACGGCGATCCCCGACAACATCAAGTCGTACGCCTCCGACATGCACCCGAAGACCGGCGTTCTGCTGGTCGCCCAGGACGACAAGTTCTCGAGCGACGGGGGCACCATCGTCCAGAACACGGTGGGGCAGTACGGGATCGACCTGCTGAAGGTGATCAAGTTCAACAAAGGCGAACCGGACCTGTCGCCTTACGTCACGCAGGCGGTGCAGCTGAAGCCCGACGTGATCTTCATCACGTCACTCGGTGGAATCCCGGCGAAGATCATGATCGCCGCGCGCAACCAGGGCTGGCAGGGTCAGTTCCTGGGCGGCAACGGCTTCAACACCGCGGTCGTCTCGGCGCAGGCGGGGGCCGCGGGCAAAGGCGCCCGCAGCGCGAGCGCGTGGTACATCGGCAACACGTTCCCTTCCAACGCCGACTTCGTCAGCGCGTACAAGGCGAAGTACAACAAGGACCCTGACCAGTTCTCCGCCCAGGGTTACACCGGGATCAAGATCCTCGCTGACGCGGCCAAGCGCGCCAATCTGACGTTCACCGACATGGCCGGCGACCGGGACAAGCTGCGCAAGGCGATGGAGACGGTGAACATCCAGACTCCGCTTGGGCCGTTCCAGTTCACGCCGGAACATGACGTGAAGCAGACCGTCTGGGTGATCCAGATGGACGGCAGCGGCGGATTCACGCTCGTCCACCAGATCCAGCCGGGCTCATAAAAGGGTTGGGGGACCCACACCCGGGTCCCCCGGCTCTCTTTGTTTGATTTGATGCGCTGATGGATCAGCAGATCCTCAACGCCATCTTCATCGGGTCCATCTACGCTCTGTTCGCGGTCGGCTACACGCTCGTCTTCGGCATCCTCGACATCCTCAACCTCGCGCACAGCGCGGTCTTCATGCTCGGCGCGGCGCTCACCTACTCGCTGGTCGTCAACCACGGCCTGCCCTTCGCGGAGGCGTGCGTTCTCGGGATCGGCGCTTCGGCGTTGATCGGTCTCGTGATCGAGTACGTGTGCCTTCGCCCTCTGCGCCGCCGGCAGGCGCCGCCGATCGCCGCGTTGATCTCGACGATTGGACTCGCCTTGATCATCGTCGCTGCCGTGGAGCAGGGCCAGCCGGGAACTCTGTTTGCGTGGCTGTGGGTCGATGGCGCGAACTCGGTCGCGTTCCCCGCCGGGACTGTGCCCAACCCGATCTGGCACGTCGCCGACGTCACGCTCGAAGCGAGCAAGGTCGCGATCATTCCGATCTCGATCGGGTTGATGCTCGTGCTCGGCTACGTCATGCGCTACACGCAGGTCGGCCGCGGACTGCGCGCGGTGGCGGAGAACCCCCGGGCGGCGAGGCTGATGGGGCTCGATGTCGACCGGATGATCACGCTCACGCTGGTCATCTCGTCGGCACTCGGCGGACTCGCCGGAATCCTGTTCGGCGTGGCGCTGGGCGACATCAGCCCCTACATAGGACGCGACAACGTCGAGGTCCGCGGCCTCGCCGTGATCGTGCTCGGCGGCATGGGCAGCATCCCGGGCGCGGTGATCGGTGGCTATCTGCTGGGCGCGATCGAGGTTCTGGCGCTGGTCTCACTCGGCAGCAGCGCCCGCGGTGGTGTGGCATTCGCGGCTCTCTTCCTGATGCTGGTGCTGCGGCCGCAGGGTCTGTTCGGCACGCGACTCCGCGAGCGGATCTAGCTCTTGGACTTCTTCGTAGCGCTGTTCAGCGACCCGGTCGGCTTCTGGAGCTCGCACACGCTTCTGATCTCCCAGATCGGGATCAACGGAATCCTCGCGGTGTCGATGTTCCTCGTCCTTTATTCGGGCCAGCTCTCGCTCGCGGCTCCGGGGTTCGCCTTGATCGGCGCCTACACGTCGGTCCTGATGGACCTCTTCTGGCACACGCCGTTTGTCCTGAACGTGATCGCAGGAACTCTTCTCGCGGGCGCGGTCGGACTTCTCGTCGGGCTGCCTGTGCTGCGACTCCGAGGAGTCTTTCTCGCGATCGCGACGATCGGTTTCATCGAGGCCCTGCGTCTCGGCGTGGTCTTGAATCTTCCGATCACCGGTGAAGGCCTGGGCCTCAAGAATCCAAACGCCTCTCCCCTGGGCGGCATCACGCCGATCCTCGTCTCGCTGGTCGTGATCGTGTTCCTGGTCTGGCGCCTGACGAAGGGCAGGCTCGGCAACGCGTGGTCAGCGATCCGGCAGGACGAGATCGCCGCGCTCAGCCAGGGGATCTACGTCGCGCGCTACAAGCTGATCGCGTTCGTCTTGAGCGCGCTCCTCGCCGGCTACGCCGGCGCGCTCGAGGCCCATCTCAACTTCTTCGTCGACCCCGGTGATGGCACGTTCGGCGTAACGCGCGCGGTCCAGATCCTGACTTTCGCGGTTCTCGGAGGCAGCGGCTCGGTGGTGGGGCCGGTGGTCGGCGCGCTGATCATCACGCTGCTGCCGTACGTCTTCGAGGGACAGGGCATCTACCTCAACGTCGCGATCGGCGCATTCCTGATCGCGGTCATCATCTTCAGGCCCCAGGGCATCGTCGGCCGCGGCGGCCTGGCGTTGGTGCGGCCGGCGTGGTGGCCGCGAGCGAAGGCCCGTGCTCCTTCGCCTGGATGACGTCCAGCGCCACTTCGGCGGCGTGCGCGCCGTCGACGGTGTGTCGCTGGAGGTCGAGAAGGGGTCCATACAGGGGCTGATCGGACCGAACGGCGCGGGCAAGACAACGCTGGTAAACGTCGTCACCGGGTATATCCGATTTCAGTCGGGGAGGGCGCGGCTGGAAGACGATGAGCTGACCGGTCTGGCGGCGCACCGGATCGCGGCGCTCGGAGTCGCGCGCACGTTTCAGAACATCCGGCTCTTCAAGGACCTCACCGCGGTGCAGAACGTGATGATCGGCATGCACACGAGGCTGCGTGACGACACGCTCGCGCAGGTCGCGACTCTTCCTCTCTTTCGTGCGTCCGAGCGCGTGCACCTCGAGCAAGCCAATGAGCTGCTCGAGTCGGTTGGACTCTCGCGCTCGGTCGGAACGCGTCACGCTGGCACGCTGCCCTACGGCGACCAACGCCGGCTCGAGATCGCGCGGGCGCTCGCGTTGAAGCCGCGGCTCCTGATCCTCGACGAGCCGGCAGCCGGCATGAACCCGTCGGAGAAGCAGGGCATGCGTGAGCTGATGGAGCGGCTGAACGCGGACGGCCTGACGATCCTCCTAATCGACCACGACATGCGCCTGGTTATGGGCGTGTGCCAGCGCGTCGCGGTCCTCAACTTCGGCAAGAAGATCGCGGACGGCACGCCGGACGAGGTGTCGACCGACGCGGCCGTGATCAAGGCATACCTCGGTTCGGGCGGCGAGCGCGAGGTGACGACCGCCCTCGGGGCCGGCGGGGTCGAGGAGGAAAGGGAGATCTCCGAGGTCGCCTCCTCCGCGCGGGCCACGCGCGAGCCCGAAAAGCCGATCCTCGACGTGCAGGACCTGACGGTCAGCTACGGCGCGATCGTCGCGGTGCGCGGAGCGTCCTTTCGCGTTGGCGCGGGCGAGGTCGTGGCGCTCATCGGGGCGAACGGCGCGGGTAAGTCGACCATCCTGAACACGCTCTCCGGGTTGATCCGTGCCGAGTCGGGAACCGCGGTGTTCGACGGGCTCGACCTGTTGATCGCCAAGCCGTCTTCGATCGTGCGCCGCGGCCTGGTCCAGGTGCCCGAGGGCCGCGAGATATTGGCGAGGCAGACGGTGCTGGAAAACCTCGAGCTGGCGACCTGGGCCCGGCGCGATCGATCGGCGACGCCCAAGCGGATCGACGAGGTCTTGAAACGCTTCCCCATCCTCGGGGAAAGGCGTGACCTGAGCGCCGGGTCGCTGTCCGGAGGCGAGCAGCAGATGCTGGCGATCGCGCGCGGTCTGCTGGCCCGGCCGCGCCTGTTGCTGCTCGATGAGCCGTCGTTGGGGCTGGCGCCGCAGATGGTCGATGAGGTGTTTCGCGCCATCGAAGAGATCCACCAGGAGGGGACGACCATCCTGCTGGTCGAGCAGAACGCATTGCGCGCCCTGGAGATCGCTGATCGCGGCTACGTGATCGAGACAGGGCGGATCCTCCTGACCGGCACGGGCTCAGACCTGCTCCACAACCCCGCGGTGCGGCGGGCATACCTGGGTGGCTAGATTTGGTGCGTTTGGCGCCAAAAGAACGTATGGAGTCGAGAAATTCGGTCCGTTTGGCGCCAAAGGCACCGAATTCCATAAAAAAAGGCCCGGGCCGAAGCCCGGGCCTTCCTGATTTCAGGACTTAGGCGACGCGAACGCTCTTGGCGCGCGGGCCCTTCGGGCTCGACTCGACCTCGAACGTCACCTTCTCGCCACCCTGGAGGCCATCGAAGTCACCTTCGGTGCCACTCCGGTGGAAGAAGTACTCCTGTCCGTCCTCGGCCTTGATAAATCCAAAGCCGCGATCCGAAACCAGCTTCTTGATGGTGCCTGTTGGCATTTCCATCTCCTATCTCTCGAACGGCGGGTCTAACTCAACTAGCTAGGCCCGTTCGAGAAAGAGATCGCAGCCCACTGTGAGCGCCGGCGCTTCGCCGGCTGAAGAGAGTATACCCAGATCCTCAGGAACCTATTCCGGCGGCCTCCGACGCCCGGCGGGCGCGCGATTGCTGGACCTCGGTGAGGTGGCGCTTGCGGAGGCGCAGGTGCAGCGGCGTGACCTCCAGCAGCTCGTCGTCGGCGAGGAAGTCGAGCGACTGCTCCAGGCTGAGCTTTGAAGCCGGGGTCAGCCGCACAGAGATGTCGGACGTCGAGGAGCGCACGTTCGACTGCTTCTTCTCGCGGCACACGTTGACCCGGATGTCGCCGGGGCGCCTCTGCACGCCGACGATCATGCCCTCGTAGACCTCTTCGCCCGGCTCGATGAACGTGGTGCCGCGCTCCTGCGCGGCCGCCAGGCCGTAGGTCAGAGAAACGCCGGGCGATGACGCGGTCAGCGCGCCGTTGCGCTGCTCGCGAAACTCGCCCAGCCACGGCCGGTAGCCGATCCCGATCGAGCCCATCAGACCGGTGCCCGCCGTGAGCGTGAGGAAGGTGTTGCGGAAACCGATCAGGCCCCGCGTCGGGATCAGGTACTCCAGCCGCACGCCGCCCTTCTTGTCATAGCTGATCTCGATCATCTCGGCGCGGCGCTTGCCGAGCGCTTCGGTCACGCCGCCGACGTGCTCCTCGCGGACGTCGACCGTAAGGTGCTCCACCGGCTCCATCCGCCGCCCCTCGATCACCTTGACGATCGCCTCGGGCCGCGACACCTCGAACTCGTAGCCCTCGCGTCGCATGGTCTCGATGAGCACGGCCAGGTGCAGCTCGCCGCGCCCGCTGACCAGGAACTGGTCGGCCGAGTCCGTGTCGGCGACGTGCAGGCCGAGGTTGGTGTCGAGCTCCTTGTACAGGCGAGCGCGAAGCTGTCGCGTGGTCGAGAACCTCCCCTCCCGCCCGGCGAACGGCGAGGTGTTGACGCCGAAGGTCATGCGCACCGTCGGCTCCTCGATCTCGATGCGCGGGAGCGGGTCTGGCGAGTCGGGATCTGCGAGCGTGTCGCCGATGGTGACAGCGTCGAGACCGGTCAGCAGGACGATGTCGCCGCCGCTTGCCGATGCCACGGCGACACGCTCGAGCCCGCGGTACATGAGCACCTGCACGACCTTCACGCGGCGCGGCTCACCGCCGGCGCCGAGCACCGCGATGGTCTGACCCGGCGAGACCCGGCCACGCGAGATGCGCCCGATCGCCATCGTTCCCGTGTAGTCGTCGTAGGCGCGGTTGGCGACCAGCATCTGGAAACCGCCCTCCTCGACGATGGGCGCAGGGACGTGCTCGATGATCGCTTTGAACAGCGGCTCGAGATCTGGACCGACGGCGTCGGCGCTCAACCCGGCCCGGCCCTGCTTGGCGATCGCGTACACGACGGGAGCCACCAGCTGGTCCGCGTCTTCGGCGAGCTCGAGGAACAGGTCGTGCACCCGCTCCAGCGTTTTCGCCGGGTCGGCGTTGGCGCGGTCGACCTTGTTGATGACGATCACGATCCGCAGCCCAACCTCGAACGCCTTGCGGAGCACGAATCGCGTCTGCGCCATCGGGCCTTCGGCGGCGTCGACCAGCAGCAGGCAGCCGTCGGCCATGTTCAGGACTCGCTCGACCTCGCCACCGAAGTCGGCGTGACCGGGCGTGTCGATGATGTTGATCGTCACGTCACCGTGCCGGATCGACGTGTTCTTGGCGAGGATGGTGATGCCCTTCTCGCGTTCGAGGTCGTTGCTGTCCATGATCAGCGTGCCCACGTCCTGGTTGTCGCGGAACGTGTGGCTCTGCTTCAGGAGGGCGTCGACCAGCGTCGTCTTGCCGTGGTCGACGTGGGCCACGATGGCGACGTTGCGGATGTCGTGCCGGAGGTTGGCGTGGGTCATGGTTTGACGGGACGGACTATACGGACGGGCTTAGTTGCAAAGCCGCCCCAATTCGGATTGAATTGAGCTCAGCTTCGGCACGCATCGTTGTGGGGGGAGTGCGTAATGGGCGACTTCTTGACGTTCCATCAGGTTTATCAACCTGTCCTGGACAGCATCCTGCTCTCGGCCCTGGTCGCAGGTCTTCCGCTCTATGTCCTGTTCGTCACTCTCGCGGTGCTTCGCCTGCCGGCGTGGATCTGCGCCCTCGGTGCGCTCCTGACCGCCGCGGTGCTTGGCTGGATCGTTTGGGGAATGCCTTTCGGGATCACCCTCGGCGCGACGACCGAGGGTATGGCGTTCGGGCTGTGGCCGATCAGCTGGATCGTCCTGAACGCGATCGTCTTCCATAACCTCACAGTCGCCAGCGGCGACTTCGACGTGATCAAGCGATCGCTGACGCGCCTCACGCGCGACCGCCGCCTGCAGGCGCTGCTCATCGCCTTCAGCTTTGGCGCGCTGCTGGAGGGAATAGCAGGGTTCGGCGCGCCGGTGGCGATCAGCGCCTCGGTGCTCGCGAGCCTCGGCTTCGAACCCGTTACTGCGGCTGTGCTTGCGCTGCTCGCCAACACGGCGCCGGTTGCGTTCGGCTCGATCGGCATCCCGGTCGTCACCCTCGGCGGCCTGGTCGCGCCGATCCTGCACAAAGACGTCACGCAGACCACGCTCGCGCTGTCGGCCATGGTCGGCCGCCAGCTGCCGCTCTTCTCGATCATCGTCCCGGCATACCTGATCCTCGTGCTGGCCGGCTGGCGGCGAATGCGCGAGGTGCTGCCGGCGGTGTTGGTGACCGGCGTTTCGTTTGCGATCGTGCAGTTCCTGGTGTCGAACTTCATCGGCCCGCAGCTCACAGACATCATCGCGGCGCTGGTCTCCATGGCCTGCCTGGCGCTCCTGCTCCAGTTCTGGCGGCCAAAAGAGGTGTGGCAGTTCGCTCACGAGGCAGCGGCTTCTTCCGGTGCGACGTTGCGCTCGGGCCCGGGAGCCGCACGCCGCGACGCTGACCTACCTGGTCAGGCTGCGCGCGCGAGCGCATCGCCGTTCGACGCCATCGATCCGCCGGGCCGGATCGCGCGCGCCTACGCGATGTACCTCGTGCTCGTGATCGTCATCCTCATCGGCCAGATGGGCAACCTGCCTTTCTGGTCCGGACACCCTGTCAACGACCCCAAGACCGCGCTGCACACGCCGGCCAACATCACCGCCGACCTCAACTGCGGCGCCCCGGCCTTCAAGCTGTGCCCGCAACCGTGGTTCGGACCCGACCCCGCCAAGGACCGGCAGGCTTTCAAGTTCCCGGTGTGGAACTTCTTCTGGCCAGGTACCTACACGACGAACGCGAAGGGCGCGCCGGTATCGCTGGTGTCACAGGAAAAGCCGATCGTCAGCAAGCCGACCGCCTACAACAACCCGTACAAGTGGGACTTCCTCGCGGCCGCCGGCTCGCTGGTCCTGTATGCGGACGTGATCGCGTTCCTGTTGATGCTGGCCATGGGGCGGCGGGTCAACTTCTTCGTCGTGTACGCGCGCACGGTCCGGCAGCTCGCGCTACCGATCCTGACCATCGCGTTCATCCTCGGCATCGCTTACGTCATGAACTACTCGGGCATGACCTCGAGCCTGGCGATCGCCCTGTCCAAGACGGGTTTCATATTCCCGTTCGTGGCGGCGTTCATCGGCTGGTTGGGCGTTTTCCTGACCGGTAGCGACACGTCGTCCAACACTTTGTTCGGGCCGCTGCAGGCGCAGACCGCGCAGCAGCTCGGCAACGTGAGCCCAATCCTCACCGCCGCCACCAACTCGTCCGGGGGCGTGATGGGCAAGATGATCAGCCCTCAGAACCTCTCGGTCGGAGCCGCCGGGGTCAACAAGGTCGGGGCCGAGGGAGAGATCTTCCGGCGGGTGATCCGCTACAGCCTGATCCTGACAGCCGGGGTGGGCGTGCTCGCGATGATCGAGGCGTACGTGATTCCGTCGATAGTGCCGACCCCGTGAGCCCTTCGGATAGTCGCGACTAAGCGCGCAATTCGGCCTCGAAACTCCCGGGTTGTCCGGACGATCCGTAACCCTCGCCCGAAGGGGCATCGTTTGAATGCAGCGTGGTGCCGAGAGCGGGAGTCGAACCCGCACGTCCTTGCGGACATCGGTTTTTGAGACCGACGCGTCTGCCTGTTCCGCCACCTCGGCGTAGATCCCCAGAGGGGCCTCGACCATACCATTGGCCGATGCGAATCGCCCTGGCGCTCGCGTTGATCTCGATTCTCGCCGCGTGCGGCCCCTCGCTGGCGCCCAGCGCCACGGTCAGCCCGGCGACCCCCGACGCGCCGAGCAGCGCCTCCGGCCCTCGCATCTCGCCGCCGCCAGTCACCCCTCCGACTCCGCCCCCGACCAACCTCCCCGCTTTCGCGTGCGCCGACGCGTCGGGCGGCAAGACGGGCGTCGCCAACACGATCACCTCGCGCGTCGCGGAGCAGCAGGGCTACGACCGTTTCGTCCTCCAGTTCGATCCCATCGTGCCGACCTACACGGTGAAACGGCAGGCGAATACGGTCTTCCCCCAGGGCGCGAGCGGGCAGAACGTGACGCTGGCCGGCAAAGCCGGCGTCCTCGTCACGGTCCACTCGGCGCAGGGCACCAGCACTTTCACCGGCTCGACCGACATCGCCACGCCCGGCTACAAGGTGATCCTGGAGGCGAAGCAGACTCAGGACTTCGAGGGTTACGTTTCGTGGGGACTCGGCCTGAGCCAGCCTGCCTGCATGCGTGTTTTCGTGCTCGACGCCCCGGCGCGCTTAGTGGTCGATTTCCAGTTCCCGAGCAGTTAACGTTCCGCGGCGATGGCGATCCAGCCACCCGCCGCAGCACCTCCCAACGCGAAGCGATCGGGCTGCTTCGGCTGCAGCTTTGGCTGCGGCGGCTGCCTTCTCTTCCTCGTCCTGGCCGCGCTGCTGATCGGTGGCGGTGGTTGGTACTTCTTCGTTCTCCAGGCTTCGGCGGCGATCACCGCGCCGGCGTCGCTCGTCGTCATCAGTCAGCCAATCACGGTCGACGGCAACACGGGGACGCCGGGACAGTCGCTCACCGCCGGTAACACCGTCAGCGCAGGCGCCGGCGGGCACGGCGCGATCGATTTCCCCGACGGCTCGTTCATGCGCCTCTCGCCCGGCACGACCGTTCAGATCAACACCGTGCAGCTGCAGAAGAACGGCAACGTCCAGGCGATCTCAGTCGCGCAAAAAGTGGGCCGGACCTTCACCAACGTGCAGCACCTGGCCAACGGCGCGAGCTTCAGCGTCTCCGGCCACTCGGTCACCGCGGCGGTTCGCGGCACGCAGTTCGAGATCCTGGTCCGGGCCGATCACACGAACCGGATCTGGGTCTTCGTGGGCCAGGTGAAAGTGACCGGCAAGACGTCGCTGACCATGACCGCCGGCCAGGAGATGGACGTCGACGCCGACGGCAAGCTGAGCAACCCGCATGCCAGCACCTTCGACCCCACCGACCCGTTTCCGATGGCTCAGCAGTGCTCTGACGCGGTGTCGCGCGGAAACAACCAGGGGACGTCGAGCGCGTCGTACGGCGACGCCATAAGCAACGGCCAATCGGCCGAATCCGACTACTACTCCCCCGGCGGCAGGCTGACCGTCTCTCTCTGCTACCCCGGAAGCACGATGGCGGTCATCGTCACCGATCCCAACGGCGGGACCTACACCAAGCAGGGTGCGCCGCCGGTGACGCTCACCGTCCCCAACGGACCGCCCGGCCTGTACCGGGCCGTCGTCACCGCCAAGAGCGTGCCGGCATCCGGTGAGGCGTTCTCGGTCGGTTTCGCCACCGACGCACCGTGCTCCGCCGACAACGTCGACACCGGTGGCGTCGTGCGCGAGACTCTGAGCAGCTCCCAGATCTCCAGCGCGCTGGCGCAGTCAGGCACGAGCGGAGTCACGATCTACATCTCCGGCTCCTCGCCGAGCTCCGCCCGGATCGTCTACTACTCCAACATCGGCGGCGTACCGATCTCGTGGACCATCGACTTCTACGCCGCCACGCCTGACCTCGGCGCGGTCATCACTCAGGTGACGGTGCACGGAATCGACGTCAAGACCGCGGTGATCTCCGCCTTCAGCTCGTACGGTGGGCGCTCGATCACATCGATCCCCTCCGGATTCGTCGTCGACCGGGTGTATTCGTGCGCCGCCTCCGAGGGCGACACCATGCTGGTGGTCGAGGGCCACCGGTAAGCCGGCTCGAATTTCGCGCCCCTCAGCTACATTTCGGCCCGCAAACATGGCTGCGCCCGCCAAGCCAGCGCCCAAGCCCCGCCGCGGCGGCCGCCGGTTCCTCATCGTCGTGGGGATCCTGGTCTTGATCGTGGCCGGCGTGGTCGTGTGGCTGAACGTCGCCGCCCAGGCGCAGATCGACGCATCGGGCTCGCTGACCGTCTACCAACCCACCGCGTCGATCGCTCATGGACCGGCGGCCGCCGCCGCCGCGACAAGCGGTGCGACAGTCCACGCGGGCGACACCGTCTCGACGGACGCGAAAGGCCTGGCCGGCATTGCGCTGCCGGACGGCACGCTGACGCGACTCGGCAAGAGCACTTCGATCGCGCTCGACGGCGCGCACTTCTCGAAGAACGGCAGCCTGCACGACGTCTCTTTCACCCAGCAGGTCGGCCGGACGTTCACGAACGTGCAGCACCTTGTGACCGGCGCGAGCTTCGACGTCCACGGCAAGGCCGCCACGGCGAGCGTGCGTGGCACGAAGTTCGAGGTGTACATCGACGCCAGCGGCGCGATGACGGTCAAGGTCTTCCAGGGCACCGTCATCCTGCACAACAGTCACGGGTCGGTGACGATCAACGCGGGGCAGCAGGCGACCGCGAGCCCGGATGGCACGCTCGGCACTCCGGGACCGATCACGCCAGACCCCAACGATCCGTTCGGTCCCGCGGTCGATGCGTCGAATGCCGTTTCCGGCGACACCACGCCCGGCACAGAACAGGACTACATCGGCGCGCCGCTGCATAACGGCGAGACGCAGACCTACACCTACAGCTACGCAGGAGGCAGCACCGTGGAGGCGTCCCTCGGCTACCCGGGCAGCGCCATGAAACTGACGCTCAAATCGCCCGACGGCGTCACGAAGTCGGCGACCGGCAAGCTCCCGTACGTACGGCGGGAAGGCGCGCCCGCCGGGATCTACACAATCACAGTCGACGGCGTCAGCGGTCTCGGTGCGAACGGTGAGGAGCCGTTCATAGCCGTCGCGTCGGTCGAGCAGTGCGCGAGCGCCGACACCGAGCAGAACGGCGCGATCCACCGCGGCTACACCGCGCAGGACCTGATCAACGCGGTTGAGCATTCGGGCCAGGTGTCGGGCCTTTCCAACCTCAGGCTGGGCTTCGGCGCCGACTCAGTTTCAGGCGTGATCCTCACCGCGGGCGGCATGTACAACGGCGTGGGCTGGAGCGGATCCGTGGTCATGGTCGCGCACGACGGTGTGTTCGACATCATGCCTACCAGCGGCACCGTGTTCGGGATGAACGTGCCGGCGCAGCAGGTCGTGCAGCAGATCGCGTCAATCATCGGACAGGATCCGTCGAACATCAGCCCTGGCTTCGTCGTCGACCGGCTGTTCACCTGCAACTCGGTGATGATGGTCGACGGGCGCGCGGCGGTTTGAGGCTCTAGCCCACCCCGAAGAAGCGGTGCGCCGCCTTTGCGACCAGGGTCAGGCCCGAGCCTTCGACGAGCCACGCGACCTCGGCGACGCCGACCGCGAAAACGAGCAGCGCGCTGACGCCGAGGCTGCCGCCCCTGATCGCCGGCCTCAGCCATTTGGCGCTTTCGACGATTCCGTTGGGTGACGAGATCGAAGCTTCGAGCCTGTCGAGCAGCTCGCTCGCGCTGGAGGGCCGGCGGTTGGGGTCTCGATCCATGGCCAGCTGGAGGACGGCGGCGAAACCGGCCGGCAGCTCGGGCTCTATCTCGCGGACGTTGGGCGGCGGCTCGTAAAGGCGGCGGCTTAGGGTCTCGATCCAGCTCTTGGAGCTGAACGGTCGCCTGCCGGTCGTCGCTTCGAAGATGACCGCGGCCAGGGAGTACACGTCGGCGCGGCCGTCGACCTCGCGGCCGACCAACCTTTCCGGCGCAACGTAGTCGGGTGCGACGGGTCCGCTTGCACCAGGACCGGTATTGAAGGTGGCCACCGTGCCGAGGCCGAAGCCGGTGAGCAGCGTGCGGCCGTCGTGCGCGAGCAGGATGTTGGCGGGCTTGACATCGCGGTGGATCGTCGCGCGCGAGTGGGCGTAATCGAGTGCGCTCGCGATCGGTCGCAGCAAAGAGATGATGCCGAGCGGTTCGTATCGCTGGCCGTCGCCGAAGTAGCTCTCGAGCGTCGTGCCGGCGACGAGCTCGGTGACGAGGTATGGAGACTCACCGTCGTAGGCGAGCTCGTAGAGGCGCGGGATCGCTTCGTGCTCGAGCGCCGTGTACGAGCGAAGCTCGAGGAGAAATCTGCGCGAGAAGCTGACATCGCGCGCGACGCTCGTACCGATGGTTCTCAGGGCGACGCGCCGGTGCAGGCGCGGGTGTTCGGCCTCGTAGACAGAGCCGAGACTGTCGGTGTCGAGCTCGCGGAGCAGCTTGTATCCGCCGACGCTCGTGTGACCGTTGGACTCTGGTTTGGGCCGAGACCCGTTGGGGTGGGGAGCTTCCTGTCCCACGAAATCTGAACTTTAGGCCACACGGGCCAGTTCGGGCGGCCTCACGCGAACGAAGATTCGGCTACAAAGCGTCGGGGAGCACCCCGGATGGTCGCGACGATCCGGAGTTTTGGGCGTGCGAATGCCCGGTTGGTCCGGACGATCCGAGGTTGTGGTGGGTTGGCCAGGCTCGCGAAATGTGACCGATTTCAAAGTGTCGGCGAGAGGATTCGAACCTCCACGCCCTTTCGGGCACCAGCTCCTAAGGCTGGCGCGTCTGCCATTCCGCCACGCCGACGAGTCACCAATCTAATCCGGGTCAGGTCCTTGCGCTGGTTATCAGCGCAGCGCCCGCCACGCCGCCCGCTACTATCACGAGCCAGCGAAGGTCATGAGGCCAGTCGAAGCATGAGAAACGCGCTCCTCATCGTTGACGTCCAGGCCGATTTCGTCGAGGGCGGCAGCCTCGGCGTCACCGGCGGGACCATGGTCGCGGCGATGATCGCCCGCCACATCCGCCACTTCAAAAACGAATATCAGTTCGTAGTCGCTTCGCGTGACTACCACGAAAACGCGCCCGACCACATCTCCGACCACCCCGACTTCGTCAACACCTGGCCTCCGCACTGCATGGTCGGCACTCCGGGCGCCGCGTTCGTGCCGACCATCCAGAACCTGGTGCGTGAGAAGTACATCCAGGAGGTCGTCACCAAAGGCCGTGATAGGGCGGCCTACTCGGCGTTCGACGGCTTCAACCGGGCCGGCCACCCACTGTTGGAGGTCTTGAAGGAGCAGCGCATCGATCACATCGATGTTTGTGGCATCGCGACCGACTACTGCGTGCGCGCGAGCGCGCTCGACGCGCGCAAGAACCAGTTCCAGGTGCGCGTTCTGGTCAACCTTTGCGCGGCCGTCAATGAGACCACCGGGCAGCAGGCGCTCGACGAGATGAAGGCCGCGGGCTGCCAGCTCCAGGCAGCGACCGCTCCCTAGCGGCGCTTCGCCGTTCTGCGGGCCGGCCTTCCCTCGGGCTCGTACTTGAACGACACGTTGAGCTTCACGCGATAGCTCGTCACCTTGCCGTTGTCGAGCGTCATGTCCTGCTCGACGACCTCGGCGACGCGGAGCTCACGCAGCGTCTTGGCCGCAGTCTCCACCGCGGTCCTCGCCGCCGCCTCCCATGACTGGCTGCTGGTTCCGATCAGCTCCGTTACGCGATAGACGCTGTCAGCCATGAGCTACCTCCTTCTATCTGGACGGGGACGCACTCATTTTCGCGCAGCCAGCAACTCTTCGAGCTTGCGCAGCTCGCTCTCGTGACCAAGCCTTGACATCTCGGTCCAGTGCGCGTCGTGCATGGCGTCAAACGTCAGGACAAGGTGCGTTCCTTCAGGCACCTCGTGGAGCTGCACGACCGTCTCCACGTCGTACGGCTCCACCCCTGGGATGAAATCGGCCACGTCGCGGTAGACGAGGCGGCGCGGTGGATCGACTTCGACAAAAACGACGCGCTGCACGGTGACCAGGGGCATCCCCGCCTTTGTCATGTAATCGACCTGGTCCGGCCCGACGGCGGTCATGGCGTATATGAGTTTGCCGCCGGGTCGAAGGTCGAGCTCCTGCAGGGTGACGTTGAATCCTTCCGGACCCATCCAGGCCTCCATGCCCGCGCGCGTCGTCCACAGCTCCCACACCTCGTCGCGCGAAGCGTTGAACGTACGCTCGAGGACAAGCTTCGGCCGATCCGTCACGCGACGCGGCTGCCGTTGTAAGCGCGCTCAAGCCCGGCAATGTCCAGCTTCTTCATCTTCAGCATTGCCTGAAGGGCAGCCTGCGAGTCACCCGATCTCGGGTCGCTCAGCATCTGGGTCAGAGCCTCGGGCACGATCTGCCAGGAGAGGCCGAACCGGTCCTTGAGCCAACCACATGGACCCTCCTCGCCGCCGTTTGCTGTGAGCGCGGACCAGTAGCGATCGACCTCTTCCTGCGTCTTGCACGTGACCATCAGCGAGAACCCTTCGCTGAAGTTGAAAGTCTCCCCGCCGTCGAACGACATGTACTCGCGGCTATCGAGCCTGAAGATCGCACCAAGCACCTTGCCCTTCGCGATCGGCCCATCGGTTTCGCTCTTGGTGAGGCTGACGATCCCGGAGTTCGGGAACAGCGAGACATAGAACTTGATCGCTTCCTCGCAGCCGTCCTTGTAAACGATGCATGGCCTGATCATTTCGGTTTCTCCTTCTTGTTTCTGGCTTTCCTGCGCCGCTCGAGCTCGGCGGCGAATCGGTCTAGACGGCCCTCCCAGATCGCCCGATAGGTCGTGACGAACTGCGACAGCTCCTGGAACGGGTCGGGCCGCAGCGCGTAGAAACGCTGCCGTCCCTGGGGACGGACGACCACGAAGTCAGCGTCCTCCAGGATCTGAAGCTGGCGCGAGACGCCGGGCTGCCCGATGTCGACCATCTCCACCAGCTGGTTGACCGACCGCTCCCCGTCCCGCAGGGCGTCGACGATGCGGCGGCGGGTCGGGTCGGCCAGGATCTGGAACACGTCGGGCATGACCACATATTACTGGCACGACATATTTGCTGTCAACGATATTTAGCAGCAGGATGGCCAGGAGGCGGTGAAACTGCCTTCGTACGGGAGCGCTGAGAGAGAGAGCTAGGCGCGCGCCGGCTGCAGGCGGCGCAGCTCGGGCAGCGCCTCCGCAAGGCGCTCCGCCTGCCAGACAGGCCGCTCGCCTCGTACGTAGACGACCTGCTCGGTCACGCCGAGCTCGAGGAGCTGGCCGCTGAGCTCCACCAGCTGCGCGTTGGAGCTGCCGTCCCAGTCGAACTGCAGGGAACGCCTAACCTCGGCCGGGTTCCGGCCGACCTCGGCGCAGGCCGCCTCGAACTTTTTGCTGATCTCTGTCACAAACGAAGGGTCGCCGCCCGAGATGTTCCACACGTCGGCGTGGCGTGCGGTCAGGCGCAGCGTGCTGTCGCCCTGCGCGCCGATCCAGATCGGCGGGTGGGGTTTCTGGATGGGCTTGGGATTGGCGATCGCATCCTCGATGTGGTAGTAGCGACCGTCGAAGTTGGTGCGCTCCTGGGTGAACAGCGACTTGATGATCTGGAGGGACTCGCTGAGGCGGCCGACGCGGTGGTCGAGTCCCTCGATGCCGTACATCCGGTGCTCGATCTCGGCCCAGGCGGCGCCGATACCGAACTCGAGCCGGCCTCCCGACAGGTGGTCGACCGTCGTGGCCAGCTTGGCGAGCACGACCGGGTGCCGGTAGGTGTTGCCCGTGACCAGACATCCGATGCGCACCTTCGATGTCGCCTCGGCCATGGCGGCCTGGAGCGCCCAACCCTCGTAGATGGGCCGGTCGGGTCCGAGCGGACCAATCGACGCGAGGTGATCGAAGTCCCAGAGGTGGTCGAACCCGACCTCGTCGGCGATCCTCCAGCAGGCGCGAAGGTCCTCGATCGAGATGTTCTGGCCGGAGGCCTTGAGGCCGAATCGGAGTGGATGCGTCATCAGTAGAATTTCAGCCTCCTTACCCGGATCACGTTGGGGTAGCGTCTCGCGAACTCTTCCGGCGTCCAGCCGAAGCCCTTGATCTGGGAGCCGTACTTGCGGACGTAGGCGGGATTCTTGTGCGCGGGCGGCCGGCTTGCGATCGTCGCGTATCCCGAGGCGCGGACGATGTCATCGTCGATCTCGTTGAGGTGCAGCTCGACGGAGGCGTTGGAACGGATGTGGTTCACCTTGACCCCAGGCTGGGCGTAGACGAGCACTGACTTCCCGTCCCAGAGAAACCAGACGGGGACGGCCTGCGGACGGCGGTCTTTGCCGGCCGTCACGAGCCAGATGACGGACTCTTTCTTGAGCCGCGACTCGACGTGCCTGTTCACCGCGCTTTCAAGTTTGGCGGGTTGGCGGATTTGGCAGAGTAGAAGGCGATGAAGAAGACAGTTCAGAAGAGCGAAGCGGAGTGGAGACGAGACCTGACACCCATGCAGTACCACGTCCTGCGCGAGAAGGGCACCGAGCGCCCGTTCACTGGGGCGTACTGGGACACCAAGACACCAGGCGCGTACCTGTGTGCGGGGTGCGGCGCGAAGCTGTTCGAGTCGGAGACCAAGTTCGACGCCCACTGCGGGTGGCCGAGCTTTTACGCGCCGGCCGAGGGGGCGCCGATCGAGGAGTCTGTCGACTCCTCGCATTTCATGACACGGACAGAGGTCACGTGCGCCAACTGCGGCGGGCACCTCGGGCACCTGTTCGACGACGGGCCGGAGCCGACGGGGCTGCGGTACTGCATCAACAGCGAATCGATCAAGCTCGACCCGGCGAAATAACCGACCGCTTTCGGGTTAGTCCGCTTTATCAGGAACTCGGGGGCCGAATTTCCCCGGATAGTCCGGCCTATCCGAAGTTCCCCCCGCCCTAGACTCCGATCGGGTCGCGGACCAGGACGATGGTCGTTCGGCCCGGCATGAAGTCCGACTCCAGGATCAGCGTCCGGCTGATCTTCGTGCCGACCCCCATCTGCTCGCGCAGCCGCGCGTCTTCATAGGGAAACACGTACTCCTGGATGCGGCGAAAAGCCGTTTCCAGGTTCGGAACGATCTTCTGCGAGCCGATCACCAGGATCAGCTTTCCCGCGCCGGATGCGATCGGTCCGATCTGACTTCCGCTCGCGGATGTGATGACGATCTGACCAGCCTCGGTCACGGCGTGTGCGCTGTTGACCATCACGTCGGGCGCCGCACCCAGCTTGCGTATCTCGTCGCGCTGTGTCCTCAGGTCCAGTTTCATCGTGTTGCGGCGGACGAAGTCGTACCGCTCGTTCTCCATGAACTCCTTGAAGAGGCCCGCGTCCTCCAGCGTCTTCGACTTGCCGGAGTGGACCCGAGCGCCTTCGGGGATTCGCTTCAACACCTCGGCCTTCGCCTGCTCCCCGTCCTGAACGATCACAACCTCGAAGTTGCGCTCGCGCAGCTTTTCTGCGAGCGCCTCTAGCTTCGCCTCGGACGCCGGTGCAGCGAAATCAGCCGTCATCGTGCCCATCCCACTCTTCTCCTTACAATAATTGCTATCGCAACTATAGAAGGAACAACTCTGGCAGGTCAGACTATTCCGGTGGCCATGACCGACGCGAAGGAGCACCTTACGGCCTGGATCAACCTCCAGCAGGTGAACCGGGTCCTCGAGGGCGTGCTGGACCGTCGGGTCAGGGAGGTCGCCGACCTGTCGCTGCCCGAGTACGAGGCCCTGTTCCGCCTCCGGATCGCCAGCGGCCACCCGCTGCACATGAGCGAGATCGCCTCCCAGCTGATCAACAGCCCGAGCGGCATGACCCGCATTGCGGATCGCCTGGAGAAGGACGGCCTGATCGAGCGGCAGACGCCGCCCGACAACCGCCGCGTCGTCCTGGTCACGCTGACCGACCGCGGTCGCAGGGTCCTCGACCAGGCCGACACGGCGTTCCGGGAGGCGCTCAAGGAGTCCTTTTCCTCCCACCTCTCAGAGAGCGAGCTCGCCGACCTGCGCGCCCTCATGCGAAAGGTGCTCGAGGGCAACGGAGCGTGGACCGCGGCTAGGTGTTCGCCCGGCGAGCCTCCAGCATCTTCTTGACGATCGGGCTCGGCTCCTTCGGCTGCCAGGCGCGGTAGGCCTCCCGTAGGGGCACGGGCCACTCGAGGTCCAGATCGACGCGCGTGCCGAACGCCGACGCGCCGGCCAGCACCCGCAGGGCAAGCTCGAGCACGCGCCGCTGCAGGACCCTGTCGCCTGGCATGCCGAAGGCGTGGCCGTAGGGAAACTCGACCCCCACGATCCGCGGCGCCCGCCGCTCCTCAGCCAGCGCGGGCATCATCGTCACAACCACTGTCGGGATTCCCGCCGCCTCGATCCACCGTGCCAGCACGGGCACGTTCATGCAGCAGTCGGGTCAGGCGGGAGCGAGCACCAGCGCGTCCGCCCCCTGTGAGCGGAGGTGCGACACGATCGCCGGCGCGGTGCTGAGGTGCCAGTCGCGGAGGTTCCTTTCCTGGTAGCCCATCACGGCAACATGCGAGTCGACCGCGCCGCCAATCACCTTCTCGGTCGGGAGCTCCGACAGCAGCCGCCTGGGCAACGCGATCTCCGGATCGGCCAGCAGGTCCTCGTCACTTATGTGGAGATGCGCGAAGCCGAGGTCCGACGCCGACGAGGGAATTGCTCGCCACGTGGGATCGCCCCACTCCGGTCGCCGGCGCTCGCCGTCCATGTCGAATGCCTCCTGCGAGCCGCGCGAATAGACTCCGGCCGACGTGAGCAGCGCGATCTGAGAATCCGCAAGACGTTTCGACAACGGCGTCCAGACGGGTGCTTCCTCACCCGGGAACGGCCCGCGCCCTTCATACAGAGGACGGAAGGTTCGAGGCAGGAACCTGTAGCTGTCGACGATCAACGGTCGAAGTCGGAGAGCGTGCCGCTCAGCACCGGCATCACCGAACCGCCGACCTGGATGCGGCTCGGGGTGTCGACGCCGGCGTCATACGCGAGCTGGATGTGCACGAAGCTCGGCCGACCCATCTTCGTGCCCTGCTCGCTGACGATCGAGACCGCCGGCGAGTGCTCGACCAGGCCGTAACGCACCGCGAACGCACCCAGCGGACCGCTGGCCGAACCCGTCGCGGGATCCTCCGGAATGTCGATGCCCAGACAGCGGCTGTAGAAGCGGTTCTTGCCCACCACCGAGAAGATGAACAGCGCGATCGCCTTCTTGCCGAGCAGGGCGGCCAGCTTCGCCCGTTCGATGGCTGCCGCGTCAACCGCGCGCTTCGTGCGGAGCGCCAGGAAGAGGAACGGCGTACCGGTGGTCGCGATCTGCGCCGGCACATCGTCGATGACGTCTGACACCGCAAGCCCGATCGCGCCCACCACGTCCGCATGAGGAAAAACGTCTCCATATGCGAGCTTGGGAAAAGTCATCCAGAACTGGATCTGATCGCCTTTTCTGACACCGCGCACCGGCACGAGACCGACCTTCTCTTCCAGGGTGAACTCGAGCGAATCGACAAGCCCCGCGTCGTGCATCACCCAGGCGGTGCCGATCGTCGGGTGGCCCGCGAACTGCATCTCGAACTCCGGGTTGAAGATCCGCACCCGGGCGGCATTCGCACGATCGTCCGGCGGCAGGATGAACGTCGTCTCCGAGAAGTTCATCTCGCGTGCGATCTTCTGCATCAGGTCCGCCGGCATGTCGCGACCGTCGAGGACGACCGCGAGCTGGTTGCCCGCGAGCGCCTTGTCGGTGAAGACGTCGACTACGCGGACCTGGCGTGGATGATCAGACATTCCTACCCTGAAACGGCCGAGATCACGGCCAACATTCCGAGAAGAACGATAGCCGCGCCGCTGAACAGGCTCAGGCCGCGGAGCACCGGCGGTGTCACGCGCGTCCGCAGCGATGAGGTCGCAGTGACCAACACGATCCACCACGCCGCGGAGCCCAGCAGCACCCCGAGCGTTACGACCGCGGGCCTGACGAGCGAACCGCCAGTGCCAAGTCCGAGCGTGGCGGCCAGGGCGACAAACGACAGGATCGTGGCGGGGTTGGTGATTGTCAGGCCGAAGGTCGACGCGAAGGCCCACACCAGGCTCGTCTTGGTGACCGGCTCGTATCCAGGTCCTGAGGCGCGTTTGCGCTCAAGCAGGATCCGAGCCCCGAGCACGACGAGGACAACGCCGCCAACAACCGCCAGCGGCCGCCGCCCCGCGACGAAGGCCGACGTCAGAGCGGCGACGCCGAACGTCGCGATCGCCGCGTAGAAGCCGTCGACCGTGGCGACTCCGAACCCCGAGAAAAGGCCGATCAGCCGGCCGGAGAAGAGCGTGCGTCTAAGGCACAGGAAGAAGATCGGGCCGGGCGAAGCGGCGATGGCAAAGCCCAGGGCGAAGCCCCTGAGCCAGAGGCTGAACACCGCATCCTCGCATCGCCCGGCAATTGTATTAGGGGAAATACGGGTCGGGCTTGCCCGACTCCACGTACTCCTTGAGGCGGCCGACGACGCGACCCCACGTGTAATTGACCGACGCGAGCTTTTCCGCAGGCAGCTCCGCCGGCCAGCCCGAGTGATTGAACAGCACGTCGTGGGCGCCGTCCTTGCCCGGCTTGATGTCCCACTCCACGAACGTGCCCTTCCACTCGGGGAAGCCGCCAATTGTCGACCAGCGCACCCGCCCGCCGGGTTTGAGCTCGTCGACCTTCATCTCCAGCACCGGACCGTGGAACCCGAAGCGAGCCGTCGAGCCGACCTTCGGCTCCGCGTGGCTCTCCGCCGTCCAGAACGACGCGAGACCCTTCGTCGTCGATAGCGCGTCATAGATCTTGTCCCCGTCTGCATCGATCGTCACAAGATGCATCAAAGGCCCAGCCATTCTTGCTCCTCCTTAAGAGTGAACTTAATTAAGCGACGCCTTAGGATATACCCATGGTAGATACGCTGTTGGCGCTGTCGAGCCCCGTCAGGCGCGAGATAATCCGAATGGTGTGGTCGGACGAGAAGCCCGCCGGCGAAATCGCCCGAGCGTTCGACATGAGCTGGCCCGCCACTTCGCAGAACCTGAGGGTCCTGAGGGATGCGGGCCTGATCAAGGAGCGGCGCAGTGGTACCAGCCGTCTCTACCGCGCCGACCGCACCGCGCTCAGGCCGCTGGAGTCATACCTGCGGAGGACGTGGTCGCAGAAGATCGACCGCCTCCGCCTGCTCGCGGAAGCCGAGGAGAGACGGAAGTCGAAGCGCTGATAGTCGAGCAACGCGTCGCCGCCAGGCCGGCCACAGTGTTCGAATACCTGATCGACCCGAGTAAGTTCGCCGAGTGGATGGGCATCGGCGCAGAGATCGACCCTCGGCCAGGCGGCGCCTACCGCATCAACGTCGACGACGAGCATTTCGCTGCGGGGCGATACATCGAGATCGATGCGCCCAGGCGCATCGTCATGACCTGGGGCTGGGAGGGTAGCGGCGAAGTCGGACCGGGATCGACCACGGTCGAGATCACGCTCGAACCGGATGGTCAAGGCACATTGTTGAGACTGCGCCACACTGGTTTCATCGGCGAGCAGCAGCGCATCGACCATCGCGCGGGTTGGGTGAGCTACACAGCGCAACTGAAAGAACTGTTCGCGTAGGCGTATCGCGGGCGATCCTTTACCCGCATTTAGCCTGCGGGCACCTATTCTCAAGCCCCAATGGAGATCGTCCGCAACGTCTTCCGTCACAAGCTGCGCAGCTCGCTCACGATCCTTGGGATCCTCATCGGCGTGCTCGCGCTGACGACGATGGGGGCGCTGGCCGAGAACTTCAACGCGCTGATCGACGGAGGCGTGAAGTACTTCGGCCAGAGCATCCAGGTCGGTGCTCCGGACGGTCAGGCGTCGATCCTCCCGATCAGCAAGATCAACGAGATCAAGAGCGTGCAGGGCGTCCAGGCTGCGTTTGGCGGCTATGGGTTCACGGCCAAGCCGGGCCAGATCACGACCATCAGCCTCGGCGTGCCGGACGAGATCATCGCGGGCGAGCCGGCCGAGAACAACTGGAGCGCGTTGAAGCTGACGACCGCCTCGGGCCATTACCTCACCGGCGCCCAAGGCGAGGTCGTGCTCGGTTCTTCGATCGACAAGGAGTTCAACAAAAAGATCGGCGACACGATCGAGCTTCCGGTCCGTCCGTCGGACGCCAAGCCCGACTTCGTCAGCCACACCTTCACCGTGGTCGGCATCCTCGACAAGACGCGGACCGCGCCCGACAGCTTCGCCTACATCAACATCGCCGACGGACAGGCGCTGCTCCAGGACAGCCTGCCGATCGCGATCCGTGGCTCGGTGGACGTGAATCAGGTGACTGAGAACATCGACGTCTACGGCAAACCGGGAAGCTCGCTCAGCGACCTCGACAAGATCGCCGACCGCATCAACCAGCAGGTTGCGGGCGTCAAGGCGACGCGGCCGAGCGACCTGGTCAACAGCTTCAAATCCGGCGGCGCGATCTTCACCGCGATCACCACCGCCGCCGCCCTCCTGGCGCTGGTGATCGGCGGCCTGTCGGTCGTGAACACGATGTTCATGGCGGTGGCGGAGCGCGTGAGGGAGATCGGGCTGAAGAAGGCGGTCGGCGCCACGACCTTCAACATCATGCGCGAGTTCCTGCTCGAAGCGACTTTCATCGGGCTCGTCGGCGGCTCGCTCGGCTACGGCATAGGCGCCCTCATCACGATCATCGTCAACGCCACCACGCCCGCCGGTCAGCCGACGCTGTTTCTGATCACGTTGAACCTAACGATCCTTTCGATCGGCTTCGCCGTGGTGCTGGGCGCGGTTGCCGGCGTGCTGCCCGCGTGGCGCGCCGCACGCATGGATCCCGTGCTCGCGCTGAGGACCGAGTAGATGGCCGGCGTCGAGCTCGTCAACCTGACCAAGAACTACAAGCGCGGGTCTGAGATCATCCGGGCCCTCGACGATGTGACGCTCACCATCGAGCCGGGCGAGTTCGTCGCCGTCGTCGGCCGGTCGGGGAGCGGCAAGACCACGATGCTCGACCTGCTCGGCCTGCTGCTCAAGCCCACGTCAGGCAGCCTGCTCATCGATGGCGTCGACACCACCAAGCTCGGCGACCGCGAACGCGCGCGGATGCGCGCGCGCAAGGTCGGGTTCGTGTTCCAGGAGTACAACCTGCTGTCCGGCCTGAACGTGCTCGAGAACGTGATGCTGCCGCGCCGCTACATCCACGACGGCCATGATGGGCGGGCGCGGGCCGTCGAGCTCATCGACCGGGTCGGGCTTTCGGACCGCGTCAAGCACCGGCCGACCGAGCTGTCGGGAGGCCAGATGCAGCGCGTGGCCATCGCCCGATCGATGGTGAACCGGCCGTCCCTGATCCTGCTCGACGAGCCGACCGGCGCGGTCGACACCGAGACGGCGCAGCAGCTGGTCGACCTCCTCAAGGAGCTCAACGCTGAGGAGAAGGTGACCATCGTGCTGGTCACGCACGACCTCGACATCGCCGGCCAGGCGCGGCGGCAGATCCGGCTGAAAGACGGGAAGGTTTTGAGCGATGAACTGGTGCAGAAGGCGGTCCCGGCGTAAGCGGCTGAATCGTTACGCCCTCGACTTATCCTTCGTTAACCAGCCATGGCCCGCCGCCTGCTCATCACCCTGGGCGTCGTCGTCGCCCTGATCGTCGCCGCGGTCGTCGCGGGCGCGGCCTACACCGCGCTGAAATCCCCACTCTCGCTCCAGTCGACGACCAACCTCGCGCCTGAGAACTGCTCGCCCGGACCCTGCACCGACCTGCAGGGCTACACCATCTGGATCTCCAACGTCAGCGTCGACAACGACATCGTGCGGATGACTGTCAAGTTCAAGAACTCGAGCCCCTCGACTCACGCCGCCCCGGACGACCTGACCCTCATCGACGCGGAGCGCCGCCAGGGCAGCCTGATCACCGACGCGCCCAACTGCAAGACGTTTCCGCGCACCGACTTCAACAAGGGCGCGACGTTCGGTCCCGTCGACGTGTGCTTCCGCGTGACCAACTCGACGCCGCCCTTCATCCTTCACTGGTCGCCAGACCTGGGCGCGTTCTGCTGCGAGACAAACATCACGATCTGGCCCTCGTGAGCTTCAGAGCAACATCCGGGCGGTTGGTGATGATGCCCTCGATCCGCGCGTCCTTCAGGTAGCGCTTCATCGACTTCTTGTCGTCGACGGTCCACACCCAGATCGGGAGCGGTGGGCCTGAGTAGTCGCCCAGTTTGTCGTTGTCGACCGCGACGAAATCGACCGGGCTCACCCTCACCTCGGGAAAGCGTTCCTTGATGGCACGTATCGACTCGCCGAAATCCGGGGTGGCGACAACTTTGTGCGGCGGCAGCCGCGCGAGCACTCTCGCGACCAGCTCGATCTCGAAGCCGGCCTCCTTGAGGTCGAGGTGCAATCCGCTCCTGCCGCCGATCTCGGCGAGGACCTGGTCGAGCGTCGGGTAACGATCGCCCGGTCGTGGCTCGTCGTGGGCGAGGATGATCTCGCCGCCCGCGTCGCGCCGGATGTCGACCTCGATGAAGTCGGCGCCTGAATGGAGCCAGCGCGGGTAGCCGTCGTGCGCGGATACGATCACGGCTAGATCATGGCGGTGCGGCATGCGACCGTTGTGGTGACCGGCTCGCGCGGGGCGATCGGCTCGGCCACTGTCGAGGTCCTCAGGCAGCGGGGTGCGTCGGTCATCACGCTGAACCGACCAGGGCTGGACCTCGCATCTCTCACTTCTGTCCGCACCGCGGCGCGCGAGGTGATCCGCCAGGTGGCGCACATCGACGCCATCCTTCATATCGCCGCCGTTTTCACGACGCGGTATCAGAAGTCGGCCGACGGTTATGAGCTGATGTTCGCGACAAACCACCTCGGTCCCTTTCTGTTGACCAACCTGCTGCGCGACAAGCTGATCGGCGGCGGTCGGGTGATCACGGTCACCGCTCCGTCGCGAACGCACGTCGAGGTCGACCGCTTGCTCGATCGCGCCCGATTTGGCGCGATGCACAACTTCGGCGCATCAAAGGCTGCGAATCTGATGTTCACGTTCGAGCTGGCCCGGCGCGGCCATCGATGGGACGTGCGGGCAAACGCATTCCACCCCGGCATCGTGAAGTCGAACCTGATGCGCGAGACCCCGCCGGTGGTGCGCTTCGCTCAAAAGGTGTTCGGGAGCCCGCCCGACCGTGCGGCGCAGGACCTGGTCGACCTCGCTCTCTCGCCGGCGCACGCGGGGACGACGGGCTGGCTGTTCAAGGGTTTGAAGCACATCGACGCGCCAAAGGCCGCGTCCGACGTCTCAGCTCAGGGCGAGCTCTGGAAGCGCAGCGCGGAGCTGGTCGAGCTGGAGGGGACCGGCTTCTAGCGATCCTCGCGAGTCCTTCACAACTCCCTCACAACTCCTGGGAACGATGGGATGCAGCAGCAAATCTCGTTCACACCAAAAGGAGTGACTCGACATGAGACGCGGTTTCGGTTTGATCGGTCTGCTGGCGACGACGATCTTTGTCGTCATCGTCGGTGTGATCGCCTACAACATCGGTTGGTCGGACGGGGTGAACACTCACCTGCCGGCCGCCGCGAATGACGGCACCGTCGCGCCCTACTACTACGGCCATTTCGGAGGACCCGGGTTTGGGTTCTTCGGAATCTTCTGGTTCCTGCTCATCCTGTTCGGCATCTTCTGGCTGTTCCGCATCGCCTTCTGGGGATTCGGCGCCAGGCGGTTCTGGGGCGGCGGCTGGTACGGCCACCGCGGATGGGGCTACGGCCCCGGCGGCCAGGGCCCGCAGGGCATGCCCGGCAAGTTCGACGACATGGCGCAGGAGTGGCACCGCCGCCAGCACGGCGAGCAGCCGCCATCGAGCACGACGCCTCCCCCTCCCCCCACTGAGACACGCTCCGTCTAGGGGCGATGTCTGAACCTAGGATGGTCGTCAACGTGGCGACCATCCTTGTGGTTGATGACGAGCCGCGCATCGTGCAGCTCGTCCGCGACTATCTCGAGCACGGTGGGTTCACCGTGCTCACGGCTTCGGATGGGCCCTCAGCGCTGCGGACTGCCCGCACCGGCCGGCCGGACCTGGTGGTGCTGGATCTGTCGTTGCCTGGCCTCGACGGGTTGGACGTCGCGCGCTCGCTGCGCCGCGACGGCGTGGTGCCGATCATCATGCTGACCGCCCGAACGGAGGAGTCGGACAAGCTGGTCGGGCTGGAGCTCGGCGCCGACGACTACATGACCAAGCCGTTCTCGCCGAAGGAGCTGGTCGCGCGGGTGCGTGCGGTTTTGCGCCGGGCCGAGGGCCTGGCCTCGCCGTCGGATGTCATTCGCGTCGGCACTTCCGTCGAGCTGGACCCGTCGCGGATGGAAGCACGCTTCGACGGCCGCCGCGTGGATCTGACGCGCAGCGAATTTCAGATCGTCTCCGCCATGGCCCGGCAGCCGGGACGCGTGTTCACTCGCGCGCAGCTACTCGATGCGGTGCGCGGGGTCGCGTTCGAGTCGTATGAGCGCGCGATCGACGCCCACATCAAAAACATCAGGCGCAAGGTCGGCGCCCGTTACGTCGAGACCGTCTTCGGCGTCGGCTACCGCTTCGCCGAGCCTTTGGGTTCGTCGGCGTGAGGGCCGGCGGCGGCCCGGGGCGCTGGCGCGGCTGGGATTACGAGCAGTGGCCGTTCACGATGCGGCGGCCGCCGTGGTGGCCCGAAGGCGAGCCGTTCCCGCCGCGGCGTTGGGGTCGCAGGCGAGGTCCGGCGCCATTCATCCGCTTCATCGGGTGCTTTTTCCTTCTTGTGTTCGTGGTCGCCCTGATGACCGGTGCGCTTGCGGGTTTCGTTTTCCATCAGGGCGGGGGCTTCCACCCGTTTTTCGCCTTCCCGCTGTTGCTGCTGATCGCGTTGATCGTCATCGCGGTGGCGGGAGGCGCACGGCGCTTCGCCATGCCGCTGGGAAACCTGATCGAAGCCGCGCGACGGATCGAGTCGGGCGATTACTCCGCCCGCGTGCCCGAATGGGGATCGCCGGACATTCGCTCGGTGGCGCGGGCGTTCAACTCGATGTCAGCGCGCCTGAAAGCGATGGACGACCAGCGCAAATCGTTCCTGGCCGACGTGACACACGAGCTGCGAACGCCTCTGTCGGTGATACGAGGCCAGGCGGAGGCGATTAACGACGGTCTCTACCCGGCTGACTCCAAGCATCTGGCGCCAATCCTCGATGCGACCGCGACTCTTGATCGCCTGGTCGAGGACCTGCGCACGTTGGTGCTGACCGATGCGGGCAACCTGGTCCTTCACAAAGAACCGACCGATATCGGTGCGCTGATGCACGACACGGTCGAATCGTTTCGCCCGCAAGCCGAATCAAATGGCCTGTCGTTGAGCACCGAGATTGCGCCCAACCTGCCAACCATCGAGGTCGACCCGGCACGAATCCGTCAGGTGATCGGAAACTTGTTATCGAATGCAATCCGCCACACACCGTCGGGTGGCTCAGTCACGGTCGCCGTGATCTCAACGGGCGATCAGGTAACGATCTCGCTCGCGGACACAGGCGAAGGGATTCCGCCCGACTTGCTACCTCACGTCTTCGAGAGATTCGTCAAGGGCGCCGATTCGACGGGCAGCGGCCTGGGCCTGGCGATCGCGCACGACATCGTCGCTGCCCACGGCGGAACAATCGAAATTCAGAATGCAGATAAGGGCGGAGCCGTCGCCCGTGTCACGTTGATTCGGGCCGCTGTGGCAGGCTAGGCCGAAGCACTCTGACGCGGTGCTCCGTTTCGACGGATGGTTGGCCCGAATGTGGGTCAGACTCCCGTCGATGCGAAGAGGCGTCACGGACGAGTGGTCTATAGACCTCGACGGCGACTACGAGCGCGACGTCGTCGACGGCCGGCTGCGCTTCATGGCCCCCGGTCGGACCATCTGGCTCAATGTCTGGAGTAAGCCTGACCTCGAAGTGTCAGACACCCTGACCTGGATAAAGGCGGAGGCGCGGGACGCACGTCCCAAAGGTGCCGAGGAGTTCGAAGAGCACGAGGGTGATGAGACTCGATACGCGTCCTGGTACTCAGAGGCTGGGACCCGCGGGATCCAGCACTCGCTCTACGGGTACACGATCAGGCCCGGCACGTACGTTCAGTCCGCCTTCATCTCAGACTCTTGGGCGGATCGCGATTGGGCCCTGAAGGCGTGGCGTTCGCTTCGCTACATCCCTCGCGCGCTGACGGCGAGCACCGCCGAAGAGATCAAGCCTTTCGAGCGCCGGTTGGGCGCTTGCCTCGCCACCAACCGCGTCACCATCGAAGGCCTGCCGGTTCGATGGATGTATCGCGAGAAGCCCGACCATGCAAACGACAGCGGCTGGCGCTTCTTTTCAGGTGTTGGGGAGGACGATGACTATCTCAACAACCCTGACAACTCCGGCGCCTACGATGTGAACACCATCGCCAACCTCGATCCAAGCATCTTGCCGTTCCTCGATGCCCCGGTCGGTGCAGCATTCGAGCGTCAGGTTGATGAATGGGTGAAGGTGACCGATTGGTCGCCGTTGGATTGAGGTTTATCTAAGGCGGAGTCTGGAGCGCCACGCGCGCGGCCAGTCCCGCTCGCGACTTTCATGCACTACGGGACCCTCGGGGTTTCTTGCTTTTGATAACGAACAAGCCAAGGGCCCGTTAGACAGGCATGAGACCAGCGCACAGTGCGGCCGCTGCGGCATTCGCCGTCGTTTTCCTTGTGGCCGGCTGCGGCAGCCCCCCGGTGGCGCGATCGTCGTCCAGCCCGGTCGCGCAGGTTTCGCCGAGCGCGGCGGCCGTTTCACCGAGCCCAAACGCCACCCCCTCGGGCGTCCCGTGTCAGACCTACGAACCGCTGCCAGGTCTATGTGTGGGCGTCATCGGCCGCATTCCGACGCATCAGGAGTACGTCGCCATGACCGCCGCAGGCGCGCCGGCGATTGAGCATGCCCTCGGTTACAAGGATTGGTCCGCCTGTTCCAACGGGGAGAACTGCTTCAGGGTCAGCCCGGAGCCGTCGGGGATGGTCGGCGCCGACGCCGGCGTTCTCAACGGCGGGTACGGGCAGTACCCGGACGGCGGTCTAGGGGCGGCCTGCTGGGTGTTCGTGTACGGCGACTCCGGCGGCTGGCATTTCCTGAACTTCGCCTGCGCCCAAAACCCGGGCTTTACCCCAGGGTCGGCCGACACAGGAACTCATGTCTCTGTGAGTGGCTGCGCCAACTACAGAACGACACCGTCACTCACGGCCACAGTGCTCGGCTGTCTGGCCAAGGGCACGGTTGTCAACGTGGACAGCGCTCCGGTGTACGCAGAGGCGCATGTCTGGTGGCAGCTCACCGGGCGCGGCTGGATGGCGCACGACTACCTCTGCGAGATCTGTAGGGTTTAGCGGCCGAAAGCGAATCGCGTGAGTTGGAGCGCCACTCGCGCAGTTAATCCCGCCCCCGAATCTCAAGCAAGTCGGTGCCCTCGGTCGTTTTGCGCCCGGAGCGGGAGACGTGTTCACGGCGGCGTCCTAAGCAGCGTCGGAGATGTCAGCGCGCGGCGGACCATCGATACGACTGCCGCCGGAGCATCGAGAACGTCTCCAGCGGTGAAGCGAAGAAGTCGGTAGCCAGCATCGATCAGCCGGTTCTGGCGGCGGTTGTCTGCCGCGAGGCTTTCGCGATGGGTAGCGCCGTCGTACTCGATCGCGAGCCGAGCTTCTGGATAGTAGAGATCGGGCCGGGCCAGAAAGACACCGGAATCATCGCGAAGCGATACCTGGCCCCTCGGAGGCGGCAATCCAGCCAGAACCAGGAGGAGTCGCAGTCGCGTCTCCATCACGCTCCCGGCCGCTGGATCGGCCAGCTCGAGTGCGCGCTTCAGGCGCCGTATCCCTCGGTAACCGGAGTGGGTGCCGGCCCAATCACGCAGCCGGCAGCTGTTGACCAAACGACGATGCAGTGCCGCATCCAACAACGCGACGGCGTCGGTCAAAGGAAGCCTGCACGCAAGGTCTGCGATGGTCTGGACCGCGGACGTGACGCGCAGACCACGCCGAATGCTCGTCTCGCCTGCGGGAATGCTGCAGCGGCGCACGGCCACCCCAACGAGCCTCGAGGTGCTGCTTGTACTGGGCACCGCGGCCTCGATCGGGCTGCACGGTGCGATGTCGAGACCGTGAAGCCAGGCAGCGGTAGGCCCTGTGAAGATCGCCGCGTCAGGGAGGCGGAGCTTTGCGGCGATCAACCGCCTCATCGGCGAGTCCGCGATCTCATGCCAGGCGTAGACGCCACGACCAAGTCGCCGCCAGCTCGCGCCGCGTAGCTGCGCTCTGGATACGCCATGTCGACGTGCCTTTTCGAGATTGAACGGGCCCTTGGTGAGTTCAGGCGGAATGCACGGAGTGGGCGGCACGCCGAGCGATGGTTGCGCATGCGCGGCGTACGAACAACGCCGCCTGTTAAGGCCGAGTGTGGCCGCTGCGAGGTATCAGGGCGCAGCGATAGCTAACGGAGCGCACGCTCGACGAGTCTGAGTTGGAGCGCCACGCCCGCGACGACGAGGCGAAGCCGAGTTGGAGCGGGAGACGGGGTGCGAGGCCCCGAGTACCAAGCAGTCGGTCGAGTTCATTTATCGTCTAGGTTGATCGGCGCCCGACGTTTGGTTCGAGTCCATCGGGGCCCACCATTGGCTCAACTGCAGACTCCAGCCGGAACCGCCTGACCCTTGTAGACAAGCTTGAAGCCAGAGCTTGCTGAGTAGAGGACGATGCCCGTGCCGCTTGGTAGCCAGAAACCATTCGTATCAGCGATGCCTGGGCTCTGGATCCCGAAGTTGCCAAGACCTAATGGGTCGATCTGGTTATGTCCAGGCCCCTCGTAAATCCTCGCTCCTGTTTCTGGAGCGGTCAGCGCCCAGACCTCTGTCTTATCGAATCCGACGACCACTGCGATCAACCGCCCTTCGGAATCAATGCCTGCGACTTCCACCAACCGGCCCGGCCGGTACAGCCATTGGGCAGCAGCTCCAGTTTGTAGATCTAGCTGCCAAGCGCGGTCGGGTGCCGCGGACATAGCGGGCTCCATCGGAGACTGGATCAGGGGACTCGGGTCTGCCGGGTTGAGATCGGTACCAAATAAGTAGTTGCCGGCGGCGACGGACCAGCCAACAACGCTTTTGCCCAACTGGCGCGTGGAACCGGTCGACGGGTCAAGCAGCAGCAGTGTCTCCGTTGGGTTGCGCGGGTCAGAAGCGGTCGCATTCGGAATGCCTACAAAGAGCCCTCCACGTACGAACGCCACTGGATACGCATTCTGCTGATCGACCACGCGATCAATCGCGGAGGCGACGTGCACGATGTGGATCGAACTCGGACCGTATGAGTTGGTCGCAGGGTCGAGGGTGCCGGGCGCCTGATACGCATATTCGCTGCCATCCGGCGAGACAAGTTGCCAAGCGGTCGGCACCCAACGCCCCACCGCCTCGTCAAAAGTCTCCGCGTCTTGGCCGTAGAGGTATGGCTGACTGGTCGTTCTGAAAATGCCGCTATCTCTGTCGTAGGTGATTGCGTCGGTGGCCAGAGAAAGTGTCCCGCCGGGGACTGAAACGAACCCAACATCTCGCCGAGCTGGGTCAGTTGCGCCCGGCGGAAGTTCGGCGACTGGTAAGCGGCAACCTTGCGCCGAAGCTGGTGAGGATGTAGGGAGCGAGGAGGACGTGGGGAGGGAGGTGATGGTTGCTGAGGCACTCGGCGCTTGGCTAGCCGAGGTTGCGGCCCGGGGGCCGCTGCCACCGCACGCGACAAGCATCGCGACCAGCGAGATGGCCGCCAGTCTCATCACCGGTAGAAACGTAAGCGCGACGTCCCGGTTACGTATGGAAGGGCGTGGATCGCGCAATCAGGCCACATAACACCCCGCCTCACGCTCGGCCTCCCACTCTCGTAAGAATCCTGGTCTTCGACACGAATGGGCTGATCTTGAAGATCAAGGCCATCGTCGCCCAGGAGGAGCGCGAGAAGGTCTCGAGCCGGGTCCGCGATAACCTCCGCTACCTACAACGCAATGGCCAGCTGCTCGGAACGATCCCGCAGGGCTATCGCCGCGTCGATGGACGGGTCGTGGAGGATCCTGATGCCGCACCCGCGATCAAGGAGATCTTCCGGCTCTACGCGACCGGCCGCTTCAGCCTGCGATCTCTGGCCGAGCACCTGAACCGTTCAGGCATCAAGCCTTACCGCGGCGCAGACAAGGCGAATCACAACCGCTCCAAGGCGATCATCTTCATCGGCGACGTCCTCAAAGACCTCATCGGCAACCCGTCATACGCCGGCAAGGTCCTCCTCGAAGGCGAGCTCGTGCAGGGCCTCCATCCCGCGCTGGTCGACGAGGAGACCTGGCGAGCCTGCCAGGACGTCAAGAAGCGCAACGTCAGGCGCACCAGCAAGGCCTGGACCAAACACACCTATCCGCTGACCCCGATCCTTCTATGCGCCCGCTGCGGCGGTCCGATGCACGGTGAGGCCGATAGCCGCAAAGGTCGGATTCAGCGCTACTACGGCTGCCACGTCGCGCGACGGAATCGTTCCGCAGTCCATCCCTCTGGTCCGCGGTGCGATGCACGCATGTTCAAGAGCAGAGCTGCTCGAGGATGCGATCCATCACGAGCTGTCACAGCTCGTGCCAAGCGGCGAGATGCATGTTGCACTGCGGAATCGCCTTCGAGCTGCCGGCCGGCCGGCTGCATCCCGTACTAGCACGGCTGCCACAGTCAAGCGTCTGGATGCCCAGCTTGATCGCGCCAGGAGACTCTTCGAGTACGGGGAGTACGACTGGGAGACGTTCTGCAAGCGACGTGACGAGTTGAACGAGCAGAAGCGTCGGCTTGAGAACGCGACCGACACAGGCTCCGTCGACGTCGAGTGGTGCGAATCCGAGCTGCTCGACTTCACGACCGCATGGGAGAAGGCTGACTCGAGCCAGCGGGAGCGCCTCGTCGCAGGCATCTTCGAGCATCTCGAAGCCGAGGCTTTGCCAGAGGGTTCGCTGCGAGTGGTCGCCGTTCCTCGCGAGGCTTGGCGACCTTTTTTTGAGGGCTTGGTACTGGAGCGGGAGACGGGCTTCGAACCCGCTACCTCGACCTTGGCAAGGTCGCGCTCTACCAAGTGAGCTACTCCCGCTCGGCTAGAGGTTCGATTTTACCTGCCGAAGCCAGTACTGCCACTCAGGCCGATACGGGCGACCGACAGGACATCGGCCGGCGACCCCAGCGATCCCGGAGCGCATTGACGCGCATCGCCGACTCGTGGAGGCGCCCCCTGTCCAGTCGTCCAGACAGCACCGCGGCCCGGACCGCGGCCACTGCCGACGCCTCGTACGCGGGCTCGCCGTTGCCAAGCAACAACATGTCGTTGCCCGCGGCCAGCGCCAGCACCGCCGCTTCGGGCAACGACCAACGCGCGCCGATGCCGCCCATGCTCAACGAGTCGGTCATGATCACGCCACCAAAACCCAGCTGCCCACGCAGCCGGCCGACGATCGACGGCGAGAACATCGCCGGCATCGCACCGCCATCGAGCGCGGGCTCGTAGACCGCCGTCACCATTACGGCGTCTGCCCCCGCCGCTATGCCCGAGGCAAAACCGGGCATTTGAGTCGCCGTCCACTGCGATAAAGAGGTGTGGTCCGTCGGAATCGCTTCATGTGGATCGCCGGCGGCGCCGCCCAATCCGGGAAAGTGCTTCAGCGTCGCACCGACGCCCCCGTCGTGCAATCCGTTTACCGCCGCGGCAACCAGGGGCGCGACGACTGAAGGCGAAGCCCCGAAAGAGCGCGCGCCGATGATCCCGTCGAGCGAGTTGGTCCGCACATCGGCGACTGGCGCGAGATTCAAGCCGACGCCTGCCGCCCGCAAGCCAGCTCCGTTGAGTGCCTCCAGAGAACGAACGCGATCGGCTCCGTACTGCGCCATCTGCATAGGCCACGGCGGCACCGACGGCGCCTTCATATTCGCCAGCGATCCGCCCTCCTGGTCGGTCATCAGGAGGAGCGGATGCTCGAGGCACTCACTGGAAGAAAGGGCCAGGAGACGGTCGGACCATTCCTTCATGCCCGCCGGCGTGCCGCCGAAGTTCGATGAGAAGAACAACGCGCCGCCGACGCGGTCCTGGACGAGGTAAGGCCGAACCGAAGGCCAGTCCAGAGCTCCGCGCCACGAGAAAACCATCACGGCGCCGATGTCCATGTCGAGGTCGTTCGCCGGGTTCGGGGTCGCTTCCGGTGAAGTCGCCGGCGTCCAGCTAGGAGTCGCCAGATCGGCCGATGGCTGACCGCTCAGCGGCCGCCCGATCCAAACCAGCGCGGCCAGCACCGCGACGACCAGCACAGAAGCGAGCTGGGACGCCCTCAGCCTCCCCAAACCGCGGCCAGTCTAGCGGCGGAAGCGGTACCTCAGCGCGATCGCGATCATCCCGACCCCCCACAGAAGCGCCATCAGCGGCAGGATGAGCGTCCCGTTCATGACCGGCCAGCCGATGCTCTCCAGGAAGCCGTAGCCGAAGGTCACCAGCGCCGTCGCCGCCAACGAGAACCCCAAGGCCTGCACCTGCATGCGCTTCTGCACCTCGTCGAGTCGCGACAGGGCGCGCACGAAGAGCCAGATGACGATCCCGGCGGGCAGCGCGGGTATGGCCGCGATGAAATAGCGCCAGGTGACGGCTCCATTTGCCTGCAGGACCGTGACCGAGCCGACCAGGATCATCAAGAAGGCCAGGATCGCGAAAGCGAACTGGATCTGGGTCTTGTAGGTGGTCCAGGCCGACATCGGCGTGATCGCGGGCGTGGCCGGCGGTGACTCAAACGCGAGTGGGGTCGGCACCTCGGTCCGCATGAACGGCGATGCGGCGTGGGAGTAAAGGGGGTCGACCGGCGCGTCCGGGATCGGCTTGTGCTCGCTCACGGCGGGCAATCCTAACCCGTCTTTGTTCTCCCAATGACGCTTTACGAGGGGATGCCTACGAACCGACCAGGCCGGATTCGTAGGCCAGGATCACGGCCTGGACCCGGTCGCGCAACTCGAGCTTGTCGAGCAGGTGAGCCACGTGAGTCTTCACCGTGGTCTCGCTGACGTGAAGCTTCTGCGCGATCTCCGCGTTGGTGAGGCCTCGCGCGACCTCTTTCATCACCTCTAGTTCGCGGTCAGTGAGCGTTTCGAGCTCCTTTGACTTGTCGTTTGCTCGCTCCGGACGCCTTGCGAACTCCTCGATCAGCTTCCTGGTGACCGAGGGGGCGAGCAATGCGTCGCCCTGCGCCACGACGCGGATTGCCCTGATCAGGTCTTCGGGCGGCGCAGCCTTGAGGAGAAACGCACTTGCGCCGGCCGCGAGTGCGTCGAAGACGTACTCATCGAGCTCGAAGGTGGTGAGGATGACCACTTTGGTCGTGTCGCTGACCTGCCTCGTTGCCGCGATGCCGTCGAGGTTGGGCATCCTGATGTCCATGAGGACGACGTCAGGTCTTTCCTTTCTTATGAGGTCGACGGCTTCTCTACCGTCTTGCGCCTCACCCACCACCTCGAGGTCGGGTTGGGACTGGACGATCATCCGGAAGCCGGTGCGGACCATCGCCTGGTCGTCGGCGATCGCCACGCGAATCAATTCTGGTACGGAAGCCTCGCGTGCACGGTGAACCCGCCGAGCGGGGACGAGCCTGTCCCCATCTTGCCGCCGAAGAGTGCCACGCGCTCGCGCATGCCGATGAGGCCGTGGCCCGTTGACTGGCCATCGCCCGGACCGTTGCCGTTGTCGCTGACGGTGATGGCGATGCCCTCATCCTCGTAGTCGATGACGACCTCGACGCGGCTTGCGCTGGCGTGCTTGAGCACGTTCGTGATGGCCTCCTGGATGATCCGGTAGGCGGAGAGATCGACCGCCGCGGGCAGTGCTCTTGCTTCGCCGGTGACCCTGAGGGTCGCCTGGAGACCGGCTTCGCGGGCGGGTTTGAGGAGCGTGTCGACATCGTCGAGCCTCGGCTGCGGCGCCAGTGGGGCGTCAGGCGACTTGCGGAGCACGCCCAGGAGCTTGTTGAGCTCGGCGAGCGTGTCGCGGGCGCTCTGCTCGATCGACGCCAGCGCCTCTTTGTCGGAGGTGCCCGCGACGCGGGCCGCGCCTGCCTGGATCGCCATCGCGCTGACGTTGTGCGCGACGACGTCGTGCAGCTCGCGCGCGATGCGGAGACGCTCCGCCTCGGCCGCCTGCTCGCGCTCGTTGCGGTGGCGGGCGATCAGGTCCTGCACGAAGCTCCGGCGGGAGCGGACGTAGTCGCCGATCACCCACGCCACCAGCGAGGTGGCGCCGGATGGGATCAGCTTGCGGGCCGTCGCAAGATCGTCCAGGAACAGCAGTGCAACGGCACCGACGACCAGCGCGATCGCACCGACCGCTACCCACAGCCGGGCGCTGCTCGGGCCGTAGACGGAAACCGCGTAGACGGCAAATACGAGGCCCGGACTTCCGGCCTCGCGGTCGGGTGTGATCGCAAGCGTGGTGACCGAGATGACGATGCTCAGCACGAGCACCGCCACCGGCTGGCTGCGTCGCCAGAACAGCACTACCGCCTGGAAAGTGATCAGGCCGAGAAGGGCGGCGACCACGGAGTGCCGGTAGTGCGAACCGAGAAGGCTCAGGCCGCCAAAGACGAATGTCAGCGCAACTACAAGGGCGTCGATGAGGCGCGGCCGGCCCGTGATCCAGGACCACGGCCGGCCGCGAAAAGCCTGTCCGGAGGTGTTGACCGCTATGTGACGTCCCTCACGCGCTGGAGACCTGCCGCGACGATCAGCATCGCGACCAGCCATCCGAACAGCACGATCAGCGATTGCTCGATGCTGATGGTGATGCCCTTGGCATTGGATAGGTGTCCGATCAAAGCGGTCGAATTCTGGCCGACGAAGAGGTTGCCGATCCATTTGTAGTCGCCGTTGCTGACCTGGTCGATGAAGCGGACCGCGATGATCTCTACGCTCAACAGATAGACGACGCCGATGCCGATGGCTGCGGCCGACTGCCGGACGATGACCCCAAGGGCCATCCCGATGGTCCCGTTAACGATGAAGATCAGCCAGATCGCGCCGAATCCCTTGGCGACCGCTTCAAGAGCCGGCCAGGCGATGGCGTGGCTGTTGGCGGAGGCAATCACCGCGCTGTATCCGGCGCCGACGGCGAAGAGGATCGCGGTCAGGATGCTCATCCACAGGCTGAACACGACGAGGCGGCCGGTCCAGGTCGTCAAGCGGCCCGGCCCCTGGGTGAACAGCGTCTTGAGTGTGCCCCACGAGTACTCCGAGCCGGCGAGGATCGCGCCTAGCACGATCGCCATCGCCGCCCCCAGCGGGAATCCAGCGCCCATCACGTTGTTGACGAACTGGTCGGGGTAGAGCGACGCCAGCGGAATCACCCTCTCACCCGCTCCCGGGTGCGTCGCCAGGTACCAGTTGCTGCTGAAGACCAGCACGGAGAGGGCGGCGATGAGGCCCGACGAAACGAGGAACGCTGGACGGAAACGGTTCTTACGCCACTCGGCTTTGATGGTCGCGATCATGACCCTTGCTTCTCCCCTGTGAGCTGGAAGAAGACTTCCTCCAGCGATCTTTCGAACGGACGCAGCTCGCTGACGCCGATGCCGGCGGAGACGAGCTGGCGGTTGATATCGGTCGACTGCTCGGGCTTGACCTTGAGGTGCAGCGCGCCGTCCTGTCTCGAGATGGCATCGCTGCCGAACATCGTCGCCAGCATCTGCTCGGCCTTCTCCATCGGCTGCGCGCGCACGAGCACGCCCTCCTCGCCGATCAGGTCCTGGACGGTCGACTGACGCACGAGCTTGCCGTTGCTGATGACCCCGACGCGGTCGCAGATCTGCTCGACCTCGCCGAGCAGGTGGCTCGAGAGCAGCACGGTCCGGTCGCCCTGGCCGATGTCCTTGATGAGCTTGCGCATCTCCGCCATGCCCTGCGGGTCGAGCCCGTTGGTTGGCTCGTCCAGGATTAGAAGCTCGGGGTCCTTGAGCAACGAGGCCGCGACGCCGAGCCGCTGCTTCATACCGGTCGAGTAAGTGCCGAACTTCCGGTGCGCACGCGAGCTCAGCTCGACGATGTCGAGCACCTCATTGACGCGTTTCTGATCGACGCCGGCGAGGTCGGCGACGACGCGGAGGTTTTCCCGGCCGCTCAAGTAGGGATAGAAGCCGGGCGACTCGATGAGCGAGCCGATCCGCTTCAGTCCCGCCGGGTCGCCGGGCGCATGACCGGCTGCGGTTGCCGTGCCCGAGGTCGGCCGGATGAGGCCGACGAGCATGCGCAGGGTCGTCGTCTTTCCAGCCCCGTTTGGACCGAGAAAACCGTAGACCTCGCCACGCCGCACGCTCATGTGAATGGAGTTCACGGCAAGGACCCCACTGCCGTATCGCTTGGTGAGACCGTGGGTCTCGACGATCGTGGTGCTGTTTTCCATGGGTCCCAGGCTAGGTTTCGCCGGGCGCCGCGTCGTCAGCCGCGAGATCGATCTTTGGGCTCATCCTCGCGGATGAGGCCCTCGCCCGGCGCGGCCGGGCGAGGCTCAACCGAGCTCAGTCTTCTGCGGCTCTCACCTGGCCGCGGATCTCACCCGCTGGGAACCTGACGGTGTGGACGTTCACGTACGCATCACCCGACCGCAGGATGCGGAGCAGGGCAGCGAAGTCGCCCGCCGAGATGTTCTGGCCAGCTACGCCGATCACGCTCGCCGCCGTCACCGTTCCGGTGACAGTGCCGCCGGCAGCCGGACAAGCGGGCGTTCCTGCCGGCCCGTTGCCCAGGTTCGTGCACAGGAACACGAAGATGCTTCCAAGCACGCCCCGCTCGCCGAAGTGGATGTGCGACTGCGTGACGTTGGTCGTGAGACCGTTGAACGTCTCCGTGTAGGTCATCGAATTGCCATTCACGGTGGCGTGGAACACGCCGCTACCGTTGGTCAGGATGGGCGGCGTCTCCTGAAAACCACTCATCGAGGTGCTGAAACTCGTGGCGCCCTCGTCGGCGGTCGCGGTCGTGAACGCAAGCGCCAGCACCCCCGTGATGGCAAGAATCCGAATTGCCCAGATCGGTCTCATGTGCATCCTCCTTTTGTTCGAACGGCAGCCCTCGCTGCCCTCTAACCAGCCCGTCAGCGATCGTGCGGTCGGCCGGGTGACATGTCAAATAGCAACCCCGCGAACGACCCTCTGGCCCACCGCATGCCGAAGGCGGCCAACCTGGATCTTTGGCGTGATCCGGCGGACGATCCCGCCGCAAGAGCGCATGATGGCAGCGGTACGAGCGGCAACCACAGGGGTGGCGTTGGACGGAACTCCGGCTGGGCTGCCGGCGACGAAGAGGGCGCGCCATTCAAGGCAAGAGGCGACGAGCCGGTCAGGTATCTAGGCGCTCAGGAGCAGCTGTGGAAGTACACGCTCGTCTGGTTATTCTGGCCGTCCCTGCTCATAACTCTGGGCGTTTGGTGGTGGCTCAACAACTGGCTGCACAATGCAGGATTGGACCGCGTGGGTTTTCCTTGGCGCTGCCGCGGCCATATATGTCGTGATTGGTTTGCGCGGCCCGCGAATTCTTTTGTTCGTGTCCAGGTTGCTCGGCCGGCAATCAAATCTCTGAGTTAAGTCCAGCCGCGAAACGATCCGGCCCTACTCGATCGCACCCAAGAACTTGCGGCACGCCTGCTCGCATTGCCGGCAGGCCTTCTCGCACACCCGACAGTGATCATGCATTTGAGCATGCCGCTCGCATTCGTCGCCGCAGCTTTTACAGATCGCGATACAGGACTCGACCAACGGCTTGACGACGAGGTTGTCAAATTCGGCCGGTCGGCTGAGAACTGCAGCGGTGGCGGTGCACACTTCAGTGCAGTGCAAGCACAAGCGCACGCACTTCACCATGTCCGCGAGGTCCGGCTCGCTCAAATCCGCATCCGTGTCGACCACGCATGCCTGGATGCAGTCGTTGAGAGCATCGATGGTGTCGCCCAGGATGCCGCGGTCGAGACGAGGGTCGAGCGTGTACGTATCCAGAATTTGTCTTGCGTAGCTCATCGCGCCCTCCAATTCGCACTCCACCTGCCGGCGGGAGCCGGCCCACCGACAACATCGTCCGCCACGACAACGTCCAGGACAAGGGCTGGATGAGCCGCGAGTTCCTCAAGTTCTGGCTCGGACAGAGCGTCTCGCTGGTCGGCAACCAGTTCACCCTGATCGCGCTGCCGATCGCGGCGGCGGTGACTCTTCATGCGACGGCGTTCGAGATGGGCCTGCTCGGGGCGATGCGATTCGCGCCAGGGATTCTGTTCGGGCTGCCGGCGGGCGTGCTCCTCGACCGCACGCGCCGCAAACCCATACTGGTCGGCTCCCAGGTGGTCAGCGCGATCGCGCTGGGCACCATTCCCGCGTCCGCACTCATGCATATGCTCACGATCGGGCAGCTGTATGCGGTCGCGTTCGTCGCGGGCGTCGCCGCCACGGCCCAGGGGATCGCTCTGCCTTCGATCGTGCCGGCGCTCGCCGGCCGCGACCGATTGGTGCAGGCGAACACTCGGATCCAGTCGAGCCTCACAGTCTCCAACCTCATCGGACCCGGCCTTGCGGGCGCGGCCATCCAGGCTTTCACAGCGCCGATTGCGATCGCTGTCGACGCGGCCACCTTCGTGGTCGGGGCGGTGATGACCTCGTGGACGCGCCTCAACGAGGTGCTGCCGCCGGCGTCGGGGCGCAGGACGTTCGCAGACGTGGTCGAAGGCCAGGTGTGGATGTGGCGGCAGCCGCTGGTGCGCGCGGTCAGCCTCACGATCATCATCAACAACTGCGGCGCCAACACCGTTTTCGCCGTCTACGTCCTTTATTTCGTGACGCGAGTTGGGATCACGCCCGCGCAGATCGGCCTGATCTTCGCCGTCAGCGGAGCCAGCGCGTTGCTCGGCGCGCAGCTTGGACGCCCGCTGGTCGCGCGCGGGCGACTCGGTCCGGTGATGGCCGTCGGCGCGGTGATGGTCGTGCTGGGTCAGACCGGCCCGCTCATCGCGTCATTCGTTCCACGGCAGGTGACGCTGCCGGTCCTGCTCACGTTCTCGGCCCTGCTGGGCAGCTCGCTGATGCTCTACAACATCAACCAGCAGACGATCCGACAGGCGGTGACACCAGACCGATTGCTCGGACGCGTCAACTCCGGGATCTTCGTGCTGGTGGCCGTGGCGGCGGTGATCGGATCGCTCCTGGGTGGGACGATCGGGCAAACGGTGGGCTTGCGGGCCGCCCTTGCGGTGGGCGTGGCACTCGACCTGATCAGCGCTCTACCGTCAATCTTCTCGGCGCTGCGGAAGCTCCGCAGCGTTCCGGAGCTGGCTCTGGAGGGGTCTGCCAGTGGATGAAGACCGATCTTTGACGTGGTCCTCGGGGACGAGGAAAATGCGCGGCATGCCTGCGCCGCGCGGACCGATGAAGATGCCCAAGCCGAACGAAGGATCCAAAGCCGCGTTCGCCAAGGTCGTACCCGACGAGCCCGGCATCACGCTCAAGCCGATGTTCGGACAGATGTCGGGTTTCGTGAACGGCAACATGTTCGTCGGCATCTTCGGCGACGAGCTGATACTGCGCCTGCCCGAGGACGAGATCGAAAAGGTCAAGAAGTCAGGCGGACGCGATTTCGAGCCGATGGCCGGGCACAAGATGGGCGGCTACGTCGTCTACGCGGGAGCGTGGCAGGGCAAGCCGCCGCGCGAGCTGATCAACCGCGCGCTGGAACACGCGCGCAAGCTGCCCGCCAAGAAACCGAAGAAGAAGTAGCTTCCGCTTCTAGCGGCCCTTGCGGCGCTTGCTCCAGCCCACGCTGGCACGCGGAGTGCCGAAGTCGTCCTTGGTCGTTTTTTCGGAGGCGGCGGCGGCTTGTTCAGCGGCCGGCTCGGCAGCCGGTTCCGCGGAAGCCGGCTTCGGTTCGACAGGGACTGTCGCCTGATGCTTGCCCATCGACACGCGGCCGGTGAAGGTCGCGCCGTCCTCGACGGTCAGCCGCCCCACACGCACGTCGCCGCCGATCAGCGAGGCGTCGCTGCCGACGACCAGTCGGTTGTACGCGGTCACCGCGCCGCTCACCTTGCCGCTGCCTGCGATCTCGATGTCTCCGGTCGCCTCGAGCGCCCCGTCGACGGTTCCCGAAACGCGCAGGTCGCCCTCGATATACAGCTGACCGACGAGTCGGTCACGAGGACCGAGAACTACCGAGTTGCGCTGACCGTTCGAACCGTTTTCCAGCTTGTCTTCTGGAGGGACTGGGACCGGGGTCGCGACCTTACTGGCCGGACGCCTGCTGCTCAAAGTCGCCCATCCGTACGTGGCCGTTCAGCGTCGCGCCATCGTCGATCTGCAACCGCTTCACCTGGATGTCGCCCTGCAGGCGCGCGTTCCTTCCCAGGGTCAGCTTGTCGCGCGCGGTGACCGCGCCTTCCACCTGGCCCTTGAGCGTCACGTTCGAGCCTTCGAGCAAGGCCCGCACGTTCGCGCTCGATGCGACATCGATGTTGCCGGTCACGCGAACCTCGCCCTGTACCTGGCCGTCCGCGTGGATCGAACCGTCGTAGATCAGCTTGCCCTCGAGGATGTCACCGGGACCCATCGAGAACTGCTTGCGGCCGTCCTTCTTGACCTCACCGTTTTCTGCAGAAGTCTGGCCTTCTGCCACCGCCTCCTGAACATCCATGCGGATACCCCCGACTTGGAATAAGCGACCCCGGTACCCCCGGAATCAGGCGCTAAAGGTTAGCCCAGAGTGGCTGCGAATTGACTACAGCGATGTTTAGAGATCGCCAGGCAACGATGTCTTGCTTACTCGCAATGATTCAATTGCGTGTTCGAATCCCGGGAGGGCGCGCTCGACCATGGAGTCGTTTGCGGTCAGCGAGATGCGAAACCACCCTGGTAATTCGAACATGCGGCCGGGAAGGACGAAGACGCTTTCGTCTGCGAGCCGCCTCGTAAATTCGACGTCGTCGGCGATCGGCGAGCGGACCATCACGTAAAAGGTGCCCTCCGGGGTGACGGTTTCGTAGCCCATGCGCGTCAGTGCATTGACGATCACGTCACGTCTTCTCTGCATCGCCGGCAAGTCGACGATCGCCTTCTCCAGGTCTTGCATCGCGTATTGCATCAGGGCGTTGGGAAAGGTCCAGCCGAGCGCCGCTTGCGACACGAGCAGCGCCGTCCTCAGCTCTTCGCGGTCGGGCATCGTAGGAGGCATCGCGATGTAACCGAGGCGCTGTCCGGGTGCGGTGAGGGTCTTGCCGTAGGTGTAGATGAGGAACGAGCGATCGTAGAACTTGACGGGCGACGTGAATTGGCGGCCGTCGAAAAGAATGCGGTGATACGACTCGTCGCTGATCAGGTAGATCGTGCGATGGGACGCCTCGAGAACATGCGTGAGTCGCTCGAGCTCGTCTTCGGTGAAGACCCGACCGGTCGGGTTGTGCGGGGTGTTGACGATGATCGCGCGGGTCTGCGCCGTGATGTGCCACTCGATGGCGTCGACCGGGAGCTCGAATTGCGGCGGGGTGATGTCGACCCGCACCGGCTTTGCGCCAAGCGAGAGGATCATCGGGACGTAGAAGAACCAGGGCGGCGAGAGGTAGATGACCTCGTCGCCCGGGTCGATCACCGCGCGCAGCGTCGAGGCCAGCGCGCCAAATGCTCCGGTGGTCATCGCGATGTCCTGCGGATCGAAGTCGATTCCGACCCGCGTACGCAACGACTCGACCGCGACCTTGACCGCCCTCGGGTCGCTGAACTTGTACGCGAACCAGTCCTTGTCCTGGGGCGCGGCCCACCTGACGAGCGCCTCCTGGATCTGGGGCAGCGGCATCTCCTGCGGGTTGCCGAAGCGCAAGTCGCAGGCATCCGGTTGCCTGACCCGTTGCGCGTACATCTCATCGCCGATGTTCTCGAGCACCGGCTCGAGGTACTCGACCATGCTGCGAACCACCCGCGAGTAGGCGCTCATGCGAACTCTCCCAACAAACCGCTGCCTGTCAGACCGGCGGCGCGCGAGGACACCGCGATGTACGGCTCGTGGCCATATCCGCGCTGCATCAGGTGCGGATGATCGCGCAGCGCGATGCGCCAATCTTCGAGCTGGCTGCGGTGGCACTCGATCGCGCGGAGCTTCATCATCACCTCGTCCGCGTCGAGGTCGATCACGACGTCGACGTGATCGTCGGCCTGGACCTCGAATCCGTTCCCTGATCCCGTCAGGCGTTGCGCCTCCCCGTAGAACTCTGAGACCTGTTGATCGAACGCCAGGTGGTACAGCGCCGGTCGCTCGCCTTCGGCCATCGCCGAGACGGCCGCATCCGTGCACGCGCCGATCGATATGTGGTCCGGATGCCCATACCCACCGGTCGGCCCCCACCCCACGACCGCGCGCGGGCGAACCTTCGTCACCTCTTCCCAGACGCGCTGCGTGATCTCTTGCTGGTCGGCATCCTTGAGGCCGCCGTCGGGGTAATCCCAGAGCTCGACTCCGGCGAGGCCGAGCGCGGCCGCCGCATCCTCGAGCTCCCTCGCGCGCATCTCGGGCAGGCCCGAAGGGCTCGCTCCCGGCGGCTTGCCCATCCATCCCTTCTCGCCGTACGTCGCGCAGATCAGGTGCGTGACGATCCCGTTGCGAGTGTGCCGCAGGATGATCCCGCCTGTGCCCATCGACTCGTCGTCAGGATGTGCCATCACCACGAGCAGGCCTCCCTTCTGCTCATCCATGGGCACTCAGGGTATTCGGTCTTCGATCTCCCACGCGTGGTCGAGAGCGTGCCACGCGATGCGGCGAACCGCGTAAGTGACTGGCCACTTCGTGTCACCGAGCGGATTGCGGATCGCATCGAGCAGCGCCGCCCGATCCGGTTTTTTGAGTTTCAGGCCGATCGCAGGTGCGTATCCAACCTCAGCGTCGAGCACGTGCTGGTACATCTTCTCCCGATCGCGTCCGCCGCCACGGGGCCCCTTGCGCAGCTCCTCCGGCGCCTTCGCCCGCACGTTGTCGAGATACTTCCAGCACGCCTCGAGGAGTGCGACCATGCGCGTCATCTCTGCAGCCGAGACACGTCGCGCCTCATCCTTGGCGGGGATGCCGGGCGCTCCGAAATCAGTGGTGGCGTTACCTCTCATCCGCTCGATGATGTTGAAGGTGGGCGCGTCCTTGGGAAACTCCACGCGCGCAAGCTTCACAACCTTGGCGTAGCGCGGCCCATAGGCCGTCAGATTTTCCAGGGCGAGCGCTTCTTCTTTGCCAGACCGGCACCACCCCGGCCAGTCGGCGGCGCTCGCGAACGTGCGCTTGCCGCCGACCTCTAAATAGACCCGGACCCGCCCTGCCACAACGCCGAGATTAGCGGCCCGGCGATCAGGTCTTCTCGGCCGCCTCCCGCGATGCTGACTCGCCTGCCTCGTGCGAGGCGGACTCGTTCGACTGGCCGTTCGGGCCGGGGCCTCCGGGGCCGCCCGGGTGGAACGTGCCGTTGTTCTCGGCCGCTTCCTGCGCGGCGCTCTCGCCTGCCTCGTGCGCCGCGTTCTCGTTCGATTTGAACGTCGGAGTGGGAGACGATGCCGCGAGGACGGCGAATGGGGTCGCGCCCGCCGACAGGTTGGTGCGGGCAGCGGCGGCGCCGACGAGGCCGCCGACCACCAGCGCGGCCGTGACGACCGATGCGAAAACGATGACTCGAGTTCTGTGCATACGCCGGATCATCGGCAGGCAACCTCAAAACGAGCTTGGATTCCGGTGTGAGTATTGTTTTGCCAGCTTGAAGGTCATCGAGCCCGCAACCGAAGAGGTCCTGGCCGAAGTTGCCGAAGCCGGCGTCGAGGAAGCCGACAGGGCGGTGGCGCGCGCGAAGGCCGCTTTTCCGGCTTGGCGTTCGGTGACGCCTCACGACCGCGCGATGCTCATGCGGAGCTTCGCTTCCTCTGTGGAGGCACAGGTTGAGCGGCTGGCGCAGCTCGAGGCGCGCAACGTCGGCAAGCCAATCTCCGACGCGCGCGGCGAGGTCGGCATGGTGGTCGACGTCTTCAACTACTACGCCGGCGCGCCCGAGCGACTGCTCGGCAGCACGATCCCGGTCGCCGGCGGCGTCGACATGACTTTCCGCGAGCCCCTCGGCGTCGTGGGCTTGATCGTTCCCTGGAACTTCCCGATCGCCATCACATCCTGGAAACTCGGACCCGCGCTCGCGGCGGGCAACACGATCGTGTTGAAGCCTGCGGCGCTGACGCCGTTGACCGCGATCGAGCTCGAGAAGCTCGCGCTCCAGGCGGGCATACCCGAAGGAGTTTTTAACGTCGTCGTGGGCGCCGGCAGGACGGTCGGCGAACGCCTCGTGCAGCACCCGGATGTGGCCAAGATCGCCTTCACCGGCTCGACCGAGGTCGGACGTCGGATCGGTGCGCTGGCCGCCGAGTCGATCAAGCGCGTCACGCTGGAGCTGGGCGGAAAGTCGGCCAACATCGTGTTCGCCGACGCGGACATCGAGAAGGCGGCGGCCTCGGCGCCCCTCGCAGTGTTCGGCAACGCCGGCCAGGACTGCTGCGCGCGATCGCGCATCCTGGTCGAGCGGACGGCGGTCGATCAGTTCATGCACGCCCTGGAAAAGTCTGTTCAGGCGGTGCGCGTCGGCGACCCGCTCGACGAAACGACGGAGATGGGCCCCCTGATCTCCGCCGACCAGCGGGCCAAGGTGTCCACATATCTGGAGGACGGGACCCGCGTGGCGATTCGAGGCTCAGCGCCGAGCGGCCCTGGGTTCTGGTTTGCTCCGACCGTGCTTTCCCCGGTTTCGCCTTCGGATCGCGCCGCCCGCGAGGAGATCTTCGGGCCGATCGTGGCGGTCATTCCATTCAAGGACGAGGCCGAGGCGATAGCGATCGCGAACGATTCGATCTACGGGCTTTCGGGATCCGTGTGGACGTCCAACGCAGGCCGAGCGATGCGCGTCGCGCGGGCGCTGGAGACGGGGACGATATCGATCAACTCCAACACATCGGTGCGCGTGACGACCCCGTTCGGAGGGTTCAAGCAATCCGGGATCGGCCGGGAGCTCGGACCGAACGCGCTCGAGCACTACACCGAGCTGAAGAACGTCTTCCTGTCGACGAGCTAGGCGACTCGGCCGAGGATCGTTCGGCAGCCGACAGCGAGACGGGAGGACCGCATTTCGCGGCCCTCCCCCGCAGCGCATCCCGAAGGGGTAAGCCTGGACGGGATGGCATCTCGGTTCAACGCTCCGAGCAACGATTCATTGCCCGCTTGTCGGCGGCTGGTTGCTCGACCTGCGCTCACGCTGATCCGAAACGCCTGATCGACTACCCGGGTTGGTTGCCCCTCCCGAGCCCTAGACCACGCCCGTGATGCTTGCCGGACGACCGAGTGCTTTTATCGGTCGTCGAGCTGCCAGTCGAAAGCGTCGTGCGAGTGGCGATTGTGGTTGCCGCTGTCACGTCGGAATCGGGAGTGCCATTGTTGCCCGCCTGGATCGCTATGGCCAGACCCTTGCCTTTGCCTGGGAACGGCCGGTTGGGGCAGGCCTTGCCGTGATCATGGAAGCCACTTCCTTTCACTCCGCAGTTGTTTCCGTAGCCGTATCCGACATCACTCGTCGCGCCTAATACCGGTGGTTCTGACATGTACGACAGCGCGAGCACAGCCGCTACAACAAGTGCAGGCAGTAGCCTGCGAACAGTGGTGGCGTTAGCGCCTATCATCGGCTCCCCCTTTCCTGGAGTCTCCGGCTCTAACCCTTCCTCAAGGCCACACTAACACCGGCCAACCGCATCGAGTCAATGGACTCTCATGAATGTTTGTAAACGCACGGTTTTTCACGAGTGACCACTGGGCCGCTTGACTAAATTTCTTGGTGTCAGCGATCGCGGTGCCCTTAGCCGTTTCGCCGCGAAATGCGTCGGCCGCAAGCTCGGACCCAACGCGCTCGAGCACTACACGGAGCTGAAGAACGTCTTGCGGTCTAGTTCATAGACGTCAGCTGGCGGCGCACAAGCTCCGGCACTGACGCGGGGTTCGACACAACGTCGGTCGCGGTAAATCGAAGCAATCGATACCCGGCGTCCACGAGTCTGTTCTGGCGTTGGTTATCGGCGACGAGGCTGTCACGATGAGTCGACCCGTCGTACTCGATCGCGAGTTTAGGCTCGGGGTAATACAGGTCTACCCGGCCCAGGAAAGACACCATCGCTGTTGGTCAGCACCGTCTGAACCAATGGGGGGATTCCGGCGAGAACGAGCAGAAGCCGGAGTCTGGTTTCCATGACACTCTCGGTGGCGGGTTCGGCAAGTTCGATCGCTCGCCTCAGACGGGCCACACCGCGAAAACCGGCGTGGGCTGTCGCCCAGTCGCTCAAACCACGCTTGCTTACCAGTCGCCGATGCAGCGCCTGGTCGATCACGACCACGGCCTCGACGAGGTCAAGCCGACGCCCGAGGTCAGCGACAGTGCGCGGCGCAGCGGTGACGCGAAGGCCGCGGCGGATCACCATCTCTCGTGGATAGATGCAAGCCCGATGAACCACGAGTCCCGTCCGCCTTGTAGTTCCGCTGCGTGACGAAAGCGTGACCTCGATAGGTGAGGGCAACACGTCGAGTCCGTGAAGCCAAGCTGCCGTACGTCCAGAGAACACAGCGTCGTCAGGCAGGACCCGACGTAACGCCGAGAGGTGAATGAATGGCTCGTCGGCAACTTCGTGCCAGGCGTAGAGCTCGGGTCCAATACGACGCCAGCACTGCGAGCGCAAATGATCCTTGGTCAAGCCATGATCCTGGGCCTGGCGCAAGTCGAATGCCGTCTTCTTGAGAGCGAAAGGGATACAGGGCGGGCGGCTCATGCGCCAAACGTGCGCTAAAAGGGTGCTGATCTAAACCCCGCCGATTAAGAGCTGGCGACTGTGCAGGGAGTGGTCAAACCGGACGGCTGATAAGGCCACTGAGCGCACAGTCGAGCACGAAAGAGTGAGCGTGTGGAGCGGGCGATGGGAATCGAACCCACGTAACCAGCTTGGAAGGCTGGCGCACTACCATTGTGCTACGCCCGCATTTGATAGCCCGTACGGGGTTTGGGGCAACGCCAGCTATTAGACCTCAGCCAGCGGTGTGCACGCCTGTCGCCGGCGACCTGTCCCGGTCTACGTCATCAGCGCCGGTGCGGGCTGGAATGCATCCGGAAGGGGAGTCCCTACCTCATTCGAATCAACTTCGACGATGTCAGACTCGAGAGGCCCGAGAATCGCCAGCAGCTCGCTTTGTTCGCTACCCGGCACCTTGAAATGACTCAGCGTCTTGACCAGGTCGTCGACCAGCGCGTCGAACTCACCCTTGCTGACCCTCATCCCTGCATGTGCTTCTTTCATGCTGCGTCCGCGATATTCACAAGGTCCGCCGGTGGCTTCGCACACCTGGTCGATCAGCATCTGTCTTAGGCGCGCAAGGTCAGTCCTCGCGAACTTGAGATTGATTCGGTCGTCAGCGGCCACCGTGTCCCTGAAGCTTTCGACGACCGCCGTAATCGCGTCGAGTCCGCCAAGTCGGTCGTACAGCGTTCGTTCCATGGCCCCCTCCAGTGACGAACAAGGCTGATTGACATCGGGCCTCGGCCCTGGCCTCGACTATTGGCCCTTCCCCCGCCGGTGTCAAGTCCGGGTTGTGTGAGCAAACGCGAACGTGGTAGCCCGTACGGGATTCGAACCCGTGATCTCCGGCTTGAAAGGCCGGCGTCCTGGTCCACTAGACGAACGGGCCGCTCCCGCTACGAGATTATTGCCGACCCGTTGCGGACAGAAACCGTTGGTGGGCGGCGAGGGTTTCGAACCCCCGACCTCCAGCATGTCAAGCTGGCGCTCTCCCAACTGAGCTAGCCGCCCTCGAGGAGCGACGAAAACGAACGACTTATTGTAGGAGCGATGGCTCCATACATCGGCCGGCGCATGCGCCGCGTCGAAGACGAGCGTCTCATCACCGGACACGGACGCTACGCAGGAGACATCAAGCTCGACGGCCTTGTCCACGTCGCATTTGCGCGCTCGCCCCTCCCCCACGCCGTCATCCGCGCCATCGACGCCACGCAGGCCAGGCAGATGCCGGGCGTGATCGCGGTCTGGACCGCCGGCGACCTGAGCGAAGCATCGTCCGAGCTCCGGGACTGGGGACCCGAAGACATGGTCCACAAGGCCCGGCCGATCCTGAATCGCGACGAGGTCAACTACGTCGGCGAGGCGTTCGCGGTCGTGGTCGCGGAAACCGAGTACGAGGCCAGGGATGCCGCTGAGCAGGTCGTCGCTGAGCTCGATGCGCTGCCTGCAGTGGGCGATGTGACAACCGCGACCGCGAAGGGCGCGCCAAGAGTCCACCAGGACATGAGCGACAACTACGCGCGCAAGCACGCGACGCAGTTCGGTGACATCGACAGCGCATTCGCGAAAGACAGCGTGACCGCAAAGGTTCACCTGACGACGGCGCGAATTGCGGGCGCTGCGATGGAGCCACGAGCCGTGACCGCGAATCCGGAGGACGGCGGACTGACGGTCTGGACCTCGACGCAGAACATCTTCGGCGTGCGCGAGGCGGTGGCGGGAGCGCTCGGTCTCGACGAAGCAAAGGTGCGCGTGCTGGCGGAAGACGTGGGCGGCGGGTTCGGCGCCAAGGGCATGCCCTTCGCCGAAGAGATCCTCACCGCCGCCGCGGCTCTCAGGCTAAAAAGGCCTGCGCGGTGGGTCGCCACGAGAAGCGAGGACGGCGCCACCACGGCGCAGGCACACGGCTCGGTCATCGAGCTGGAGATCGCTTCCGATAGGGACGGCAAGCTCCGGGGGATCCGCGGACACGTGGCCCACGACCTCGGCGCTTACGCCGGCTCGGGCGCGGGCCAGCCCGACCTCATCCTCATGCACATGATGTCGGCCTACGTCCTGCCCGCCATGGACGTGGAGGCCCAGCTCGTCTACACCAACACCGTGCCCACGGGTTTCATCCGTGGCGGGGGCCGCCCCCTCGGCAACTACGCCATCGAAAGGGCGATGGACCGCCTCGCGCAGACGCTTGACATCGAACCCGGGGAACTCCGGCGGCGCAACCTGATCCAGCCCGACCAGATCCCGTTCAAGACCGGATTCCCCGCCGGTCGCCGGGGTCTGGTCTACGACAGCGGCGACTATCCGAAGCTGCTGAACCTGACGCTGGAGAAGCTCGGCGACACGACGAGCCTCAATTCCGATGACGGACGTCTGATGGGAGTCGGCGTCGCCTGCTGCGTCGAGTCGACGGCGTTCGGCCGCGGCGAGCCGGCGCGGCTGAGGGTCAATAAGGACGGCTCCGCACACCTCTGGGTCGGCTCGACGCCGCAGGGCCAGGGCCACCAGACCATTGCCGCGCAGGTGGCGGCCGACCGGCTCGGGTGGCCGATCGAAAGGATCACGGTCACCGCCGGCGACACGAGCCACGTGCCCACCGCAGAGCTCACAGCAGGGAGCCGCTCGGCGGTCCAGGTCGGCAACGCCACCGCCAAGGCTGGAACGGCGATGCGGAAGCTGATCCTCGAGCGTGCGGCCGAGGTCGTCGAAGCCGACCCTGTCGACCTCGTCATGGACGACGGCGTGATCAGCGTGAAAGGCGCGCCGACCAAGAGCGTCAAGGTGACCGAGGTTCTGCCCGACGAAGGACTCGAGGTGCTCGAGACTTTCGATCCCACTCGCGGACTCACCTTTTCGAGCGGTTGCCACGCCGCCGTGGTCAGGGTCGATCCCGAGACGGGCGAGATCGAGGTCCTCCGCTACGTCATCGCTCATGACACCGGAAAGCCGATCAACACGCTACTGGTCGAAGGCCAGATTCACGGCGGCTACGCTCACGGCCTCGGTTACGCGATGTTCGAGGCCGCCGTGTACGACGCCGACGGCACGTTCCGCACGGGCAGCTTTCTCGACTACACGATCGTGAGCGCCGGCGAGGTCGGCGAGCCCGAGCTCATTCACATCGAGACGCCGACCGACAGCAACCCCGAGGGGTTCAAAGGCGCCGGCGAGAGCGGGACGATTCCTGTGCCCGCCGCGATCTCCGCCGCGGTCGAGGACGCGCTGCGCAAGCGCAAGCCAGACGCGGTCATCGACCATCTGCCGATCACGTCCGACCGTATCGTCGAGATCCTCGCGAAATAGCCGCGACACAAGATCCACGCGCGACGACACCTCCGGTCAACGCAGGCGGTGTCGACTGGCGGCGCAACCTGGTCGCGCTGTGGTTCGCGGAGTTCACCGCGATCTTTGGTTTCAGCTTCGCGTTTCCCTTTCTCTCGATCTTTCTGACCAAAGACCTCGGCGTCCATCCCGGCCACGACCTCGACCTGTGGGTGGCCGCGTCGGCCAGCTCGTCGGGGCTTTCGATGGCGATCGCGAGTCCAATCTGGGGCTTGCTCGGCGACCGGTACGGACGCAAACCGATGCTCCTGCGCTCGATGCTCGGCGGCGCGATCACCGTCGGGCTCATCTTCTTCGCGCAGAACCCCGCCCAACTGGTGGTGCTGCGCCTCCTTCAGGGCGCGACCAGCGGAACGGTCGCCGCCGCGACGTCACTGGTCGCCGCCGAAACGCCGCGGTCGAAGGTCGGGTGGGCGCTGGGCGTGGTCACCTCGGCGGTCGCGCTCGGGAGCGCGATTGGACCGGTCGTCGGTGGATTCGCGGGATCGCTGTTCGGCCTCCGGCTCGTGTTTCTGGGAGGCGGAATCCTTCTGCTGCTCTCCCTGATCCCGGTCGTGATCATCGTGCGCGAGAGCCCGATCGTCAGGCGTCCGGGGCCGCGCGTGAGCACGATCGCGCTGATCGACGAGCGACCTGGATTGCGCCGCTCGCTCGCCGTCCTGATCGGCGCGCAGGGATTGATCAGCGTCTGCAATTCCGCCGCCCAGCAGCTGGTGGTGCTGCGCCTCCTCGAGATGCTCACGAGCGGAGTGTCGGCGGTGAGCGGAATCGGATTCGGGCTCGCGGGGATCGCGAGCAGCGCGGCCGCGGTGGGCTACACCCGGATCACGAAACGTCTCGGCTACGTGCGCACTGCAGCCGCGGCCGCGGCGCTCGTCTCCGTCGCTGTCGGAATGATCGGGATCGCGCCCTGGCCAGCGCTGGTCGTGGCCGGAATCGGCCTCAACGGCCTGTTCAGCGGCGTCGTGATCCCTGCGACCGCGAGCATGATCGGCCTCGAGACGCCGCATGAGGCGCAGAGCACCGTCTTCGGGTTCAATGCGAGCTCGGTCGCGTTTGGATTTTTCCTCGGACCACTCATCGCCGGCACCGTCGCGGCGGAGGCCGGCGTGCCGGCGGCGCTGTTCGTGATCGGGATCCTGGCGCTGGTGCTGGCCGGCATCATCGCGGCGGGCGCGCGCGAACCGGCCCGATGAGAGGGACTACCGATCTAGTCCCAGGTCGGCTGGAACCAGTGATGGTCCGGCACGGGTGGCGGATTCAGTCCACAAGCGCCGCGACCACCGGAACCTCCTCCTCCGAATCGACCTGACAACGCGTTGATCGTGATAACAGTCTCGCAAGCCTGGTTGGAAAAGGTGACAACCCAAACGGGGTAATACCTGCACTGCGTCAGGAAGGGCAACGGCGGAAGCGGTGGAAAGACCAAGCACTCCTGCACTGCGTCTTCGCTGAACCGCTTACCGCTCGGGCTCGCGAAATCGAAATGCTTGTTTGTCGGCTCGAGCTCAGCGACTGTCAGCTCATAGCCCCGGCCACGGTCCGGAAGCATCTGGATCGCGTAGGAAATTGCTTGCTGCCTGGAGATAGGACTCGCCGGTTGATGGGCGGCCCGTTCGGTCTGCGCGCTCAAGACAAGCAGAGCCACCGCGGCGAGCAGCACCGGCAATCCCACTTTCACAGTCGTGCGCATCACTCTTTCGGTTCGAACGGCTCCAGCTTCTCGACGTCGCTCTCGTGCAGCTGAGCGAACAGCGCGGCGTCGTCGCTCCGACCCAGGAACCGGCGCGGCAGGATGACCTCTTGCTGGAACAAACCTCCCGGCTGCAGCACGACGCCCACGAGCTGATCCCCGTCGAACAGGACGTCCTTGACCGTGCCCAGCTTCCGGCCGGTGTGCCCGAGCATCACGTTCTCGCCGCCGTCGATCTCCAGTTCGGTCGCCGGCTTGTTCGCCACCTGTTCGATCCAGTGCGGAATCCCAGGTCCTGAGCCGAAGACGGCAGCCTGGTCCTCAGCCTCTTCCCCAAGCGACTCACCCTTCTCGCGGTAGCTCAGGTACGGCCGGAGCTTGCGTGCGGCAGCCGAGGTGAGGCTGAGGGCGATCTGGTCGTGGTCGACCGACTTGATCGCGCGGTGCGGCACGACGAACTCGTTGTTGAGGAGCATCGAGCCAGGCGAAAGCCGGCTCCCGGAGAAGCTCCGACTTTCCCTGACCACGATCGCCTCGAGCGCGTAGTCAGCAGCGACGAGAACGTGCGCAAGGGACCCGATCTCGGTCCCATCGCTCGCGACGACCTTGGCTCCCGGATGAAAGTCGTCAGTTCTCATGCTGGAAGCTAGGTTACCCATTCCTTTAATGTGGATCGTCCGCCATGCAGCAGCTCAACGCGCCCCCGCCGAACGTGATCGACCCAGCCAAGAGGTACTCGGTGACCGTGCACACCTCGCGTGGCGATTTCACGATCGCGCTGGTCGGCCCGAGAGTCGCGCCCCAGACGGTGAACAACTTCGTCTGGCTGGCACAGAACCACTACTACGACGGACTTACGTTCCACCGGGTCGTTCCCGGCTTCGTGGTCCAGGGTGGCGACCCGCTGGGCAACGGCACCGGCGGTCCCAACTACAAGCTGCCGGACGAGTCGAACTCTTCGAAGTGGTCGCGCGGCACGGCGGGGATGGCTTCGAGCGCGGCCGGCGTCAGCGGCTCCCAGTTCTTCATCACCCTCGGCGACGCGCCATTCCTCGCGACGAACGGCGTCTACAACCACTTCGGCGAGGTCACATCGGGGATGGACGTCGTCGACAAGATCCAGGTCGGAGACACGATGCGATCCCTCGACGTCAGCGCATCGTGAAGCGAGCCCTCATCACGGGGGTCGGCGCGCTGCTCGCGATCGCCGCGTGCGGATACCCCGACCCATACGCGGCCAACGCCCCCGTGGCGAATGAGAGCGCCGCGCCGACCGGACAGCCGAGCGCGTCGGCGGGCGCTGACGACTTCAACACCTGCAACACCATCACCGCCGTCACGTACCCCGACGGCCTGAAGGTCGGCGACATCAAGGTCGGCGCAGGCGATGTCGCGAAGTCCGGCGAGAACGCCGAGGTCCAGTACACGGGCTGGCTCCAGTCCAACGGCAGCATGTTCGACTCGAGCCGGCAGCCTGGCCGCACCTCCTTCAGCGTCCAGATCGGCGCCTCGCAGGTCATACCCGGATGGGACGAAGGCATCCCCGGCATGAAGGTCGGCGGCAAGCGGTGCCTGCGCATTCCCGCGCCGCTCGCCTACGGGACGCAGGGGCAGACCAACCCGCAGACCGGCGCGGTGATCATTCCGCCGAATGCGACGCTGGTCTTCGAGATCGAGCTGATCAGCCTGGCGCCAGGACCGAGCCCATCGCCGACGCCGTCACCGAGCCCGATCTCGTCACCGAGCCCAAGCCCCTCTAAGTAACTGTCAGCGTGCCCTTCATGCCCGAGGCCTCATGGCCGGGCTGGGTGCAGTAGATGGTGTAAGTGCCCGTCGCGATCCCGTTGACGTCGAACTCCTTCGTGTCGCCGGCGGAGACCAGCTCGCTCGTCGCGATCGTCTTGCCGGACGAATCCCGGATCGCCATGTCGTGCTGAGTCGAGCCGGAGTTGACGAGCCAGAAGACGACGTTCCCGCTCGCATGCGTGACGGTCGATGGGTCGAACTTGAACTCGGTCATCGTCACCTGGATGGAGCCCGCGGGCTGCGAGCTGCCGCCGCCACCGCCGCCGCCGCAAGCTGCGAGCAGCGCCACCGCCACGAGTCCTACGGCGAGCCTTCTCATTTGAACGCTGTCACCCCCAGGTAGAGGATGCCGAAAAGGAAGAACCACACGACGTCGACGAAGTGCCAGTACAGCGTGACCGCAGCGGGGCCGACGTGGTTGCGCGAGTTGAACTGTCCGCGGGACGCGCGGTAGACGATCAGCGTCAGCAGAATCAGTCCACCCAGCACGTGGGCGCCGTGGAAGCCAGTCATGATGAAGAACGCGCTGGCGAAAGAGTTCGCCGTCAGGTTCAACCCCCGGCCGAACGCGGTGACGAACTCGTAGGCCTGGCCGAACTCGAAGATCAGGCCCAGGATGATCGTCAGGCTCCACAAGAGGAAGAACTGTCGCCTCTTGTCATGGGACAGACCCTCCAGCGCGAAATGGGCCGTCACGCCGCTGGAGGCAAGCCAGATCGTGTTGAAGAACGGGATCGGCCACCAGCTGACGTAGTACTCGGGCGTGCTGGTCGGCGGAATTGGCGGCCACTGCGGGTGCGATCCGACCAGGTAGAAGTACGTCGCGAACAGGCTCCCGAAGAACATCACCTCGGACGCGAGGAAGATGTACATACCCATCATGCCGGGCTTGATGGCCGGGTACTGCGGAACGGGCTCGCGCTGCAGGGTGGCGACGGCCATCAGTGATGCACCTCGCCCTGGGGGCTGTCGGAGGGATACATCTGCACGTCCTCCACCAACACCCAACCTACTACGCCGTACAGGAATATCAAGCTGCCGATCACCGCGAGCACGATCCGCGCCGTGGCGTCAAAGGGAATCGCCGCGAGGGCGAGGAAGAACGCGCCCGCGCAGATGATGAACGGGTAGTTGCTGCTCGGGAAGATGTGGATGCCGAGCTCGTGGGCGCGGGCTTCGTAATCGATGGTGTCGTCGAGCGGCGTCTGTGGGATCTCCAGGTCATACGGCGACGCGCCGCTGCGAGCCGGGTCGGCGTCGCGCCAGATCCTGAAGGCTTCGGCCGCCACCACTGCGGACGGCCACAGCTTGTAACCGTCGTTCCTGCACAGGTAACCGAAGCGGGCTGTGATCAGTCCGCAGTTCGGGCACGCGACCGAAAGGTCGGGGTTGTCCACGTCGACGTAGCGAGGCTTTCGGGCTCGGGCCACAATCGATTTTGGATTCTATCGGGTCGCCCGAGCCGGTCGCCTGTCGCGAAATCCGCCGCGGATATACTCTGAGCTCGTGACCCGACGGGTCTTCCAGGCGCTTGGATTGGGCGCGCTCGCGATCGGCCTCAGCTCGTGCCAGTTCGGCGGGCTGTCACCCATCTTTCCGACACCCGTTTCGCCCAACGGGCAGGACATCTACAACACCTACCTCGGCATCTCGGTGCCGGCGATCGTCATCTTCCTCGGCGTCGAAGCTGCCTTGCTGTGGGTGATCATCAGATACCGCCGCTCCCGCCTTCCCGCGGGCTACGTCCCCCCGCAGGTCCACGGCAACACGAGGCTCGAGGTCGTGTGGACGATCATCCCGCTGATCATCGTGCTCGCCATCGCCGGCTACAGCTTCAACGAGCTGTTGAAGGACTTCCAGCCCATCAACAATCAGCAGATGAACGTGACGGTCAGCGCCCACCAGTTCGGCTGGGTCTACGACTATCAGGAGTACGGCATCACCGTGGACCAGGAAGGCACGCTGGCAACCGAGGTAACGCCGTTCGTGGTTCCCACCCACACGCTGATCAAGCTCCGATTCCGCGGCACCGACGTGATCCACTCGTGGTGGGTGCCGGCGATCTCGGGCAAGACCGACGCCGTCCCCGGATACGACAACTTCTCGTGGCTGAAGATCGACCAGGTCGGCAAGTGGAGAGGCGAGTGCGCGGAGCTATGCGGCGTGGGCCACGACACCATGCAGATCATCGTCCAGTCGATGGACATGCCCGACTTCACCAACTGGGTGGCCCAGAAGAAAGCGGCTGCCACGAGCGCGAGTTCTTAGGATAGGAATCGGAATGGCCACAACCGTCCTCCCGAGGCCGAAGGCATACGACGACACCTTCTTCAAGCCGATCAGCCTGTGGTTGACCACGACCGACCACAAGCTGATCGGGATCATGTACATGGTCACGGGCATCCTCAGCTTCGTGATCGGCGGCATCTTCGCGCTGATCATCCGGCTGCAGCTCTCGCAGCCGAACATGAAGGTCGTCGACGCCGAGACGTACAACCAGCTGATCTCGGCCCACGGGGTGACGATGATCTTCTTCTTCGTCACCATCTTCCTCACCGGGATCGCGAACTACATGGTGCCGATCATGATCGGCGCACGCGACATGGCGTTCCCGCGCGTCAACCTGCTCGGTTTCTGGCTCGTCCCGGTCTCGATCGTCCTCTACTACTCAGGCTTCTTCACGGGCGGCGCCCTCGACGCCGGCTGGACCGGCTACGCGCCGCTCACCGAGAAGGCCTACCAGAGCCACTCGCTCGGAGTCGACTTCTGGGCATTGAGCATCATCGTCTGGGCGATCAGCGGCATCATGGCGTCGACCAACTTCCTCACGACGATCGTCGCCCTGCGCGCGCCCGGCATGCGCTTCTCGCGCCTTCCATTGTTCGTGTGGGCGCAGATCTCGACCTCGATCCTGCTGCTCGTGGTCGGCGCGCCGCTGGCCGCTGCGATGATCCTGCTCGAGTTCGACCGCCAGCTGGGCACGCAGTTCTTCACCACGGCGGGGCGGCCGGTGCTCTACCAGCACCTGTTCTGGTTCTTCGGGCACCCCGAGGTGTACATCATGATTCTGCCCGGCTTCGGCATGATCTCCGAGATCATCCCCGTGTTCGCCCGCAAGCCGATCTTCGGTTACATGACGATGGTCGCCGCGCTGTTCGGCATCGTCTTCCTGTCGATGACCGTGTGGGCGCACCACATGTTCACGGTCGGCATGAACGTCTACGTCGAAGGCTTCTTCATGCTGATGACGATGCTCATCGCGGTGCCGACGGGCATCAAATTCTTCAACTGGATCGCGACGGCGTGGTGGGGCTCGATCGAGTTCACCGTGCCGATGAAATTCGCGTTCGGCTTCATGGCGACGTTCCTGATCGGCGGCCTGACAGGGATCTACCTCGCCTCGGTGCCGGTCGACACGCAGCTGCACCAGTCCTACTACGTGGTCGCCCACCTCCACTACGTGCTGTTCGGCGGGAGCGTGTTCACGATCGTGGCCGGGATCTACTACTGGTTCCCCAAGATCACGGGGCGCATGCTCAACCGCACTCTCGGCGAGTGGAACTTCTGGACGTTGTTCATCGGCTTTAACGGCACGTTCCTGATCATGCATACCCTCGGCCTCGAGGGCATGCCCCGCCGCATCGCCACCTACTCCAACGAGGCGTGGGCCGCAACCAACCTGATCATCACGATCTCGTCGTTCCTGATCGCGTTTTCGGTCCTGCTGCTTCTGGTCAACATCGTGAGGAGCTGGCAGAGCGGCGAGGTCGCCGGCAACGACCCCTGGAGAGCCAACACCCTCGAGTGGGCGACCAGCTCTCCCCCGCCGCCGTACAACTTCGAGCGCGTGCCGCCCGTGCGCAGCTTCATGCCCCTGCGCGACCTGCGCGAGGCGGGCGAGATCATCGAGGACCCTGTACCGGCGCCCGTCTAACCCGGCAGGTTAGTGGTGCTGCGCGCCTTCTCCTTCCAGGGCCGCTTCCTCGGCCGCTCGATTCTGAGCGTCCCCGCGAAGCACCCACCAACCGAGGCCGCCCACGCCGGTCAGGGCAACCAGGAAGGCCAGGCTCATCCACAGCCACGCTGGCACCCACTCGCCGACGAGAAACAGCACGAGTGCCATTATCGCCAAGACGATGAACGCCCTGCGCCTCTAGGGTGATACTAGCAAGACACCCTTGATCAACCTCATCGACATCCTGATCGTGGTCGCGGCCATCATCGGCCTCGCCAACGGATATCGCCGTGGCTTCTGGCTCTCGCTCGCGCAGTACGTCGGACTCGTGGTGGGCGTGACGCTGGGCGCGGCATCGGCGAGGTACGTGCTCGATTACCTGCAGATCTCTAACGAGAGCGCACGCCCGCTCGGCGCGGCGCTCGTGCTCGTGATCGGCGGAAGCCTCGGCTCGAGCATCGGCTTCGCGGTCGGCGAACCGATCCGGCGCAACATCCTGCGCACCGGCATCCATACGGCGACGGATTCCGCCGCCGGCGCGGCGCTGTCTGCGTTCGCAGTGCTGCTCATGTGCTGGTTTCTCGGCCTGAGCTTCTCGCGAGGGCCCGTGCCGCAGATCGCTCAGCAGATCAACCGGTCGGTCCTGCTGCACGGTCTCGACAACATCGCGCCTCGGCCCCCTGGCTTCCTCGCGAGCGTCGAGCAGGTGCTGGCGGGGGTGGAGTTCCCACCGGTTTTCGCGGGACTCGAGCCGACACTGCCCAGCGCACTGCCCGTGCCGGCGTCGGTGGACACGCCTGGCATCAACCACGCGGCCGCGGAGACGGTGAAGGTCTCGAGCCTTGGCTGCGGCGGAATCGTGACCGGCAGCGGCATCCCGCTCGGGAGCGGCTACATCGCGACCAACGCGCACGTCGTGTCCGGAACCGCATCGCATGCGATCCAGAAGCCGGACGGGACGGTGCTGCGGGCCGAGGTCGTGTACTTCGACCCAGAGAAAGACGTCGCGGTGCTCTACGCGCCGGGCTTCAACGTGCCCGCCCTCTCCTTCGGCCCGGCAGACCGCGGGACGCAGGGCGCGGTCATCGGCTACCCCGGTGGACAGGGCGAGAAGATCGTCGCCGCCGTGGTCGACGGCCAGGTGACGGCGCAGGGTCGCGACATCTACAACCAGAACCTGGTCACGCGAGAGATCTACGTGCTGCAGTCGGAGGTGCGACCCGGCAACTCCGGCGGGCCTCTCCTCGACCTCCAGGGCCGGGTGCTCGGGATGGTGTTCGCGACCTCGGCAAGCGACCCCGGCCAGGCCTACGCGCTGACCGACGACGAGATCATGCCCGACATCCACGCCGCGCAGTCGAAACCCTCACCCACGGACACCTCGCGCTACGAGTGCGCCGCCTGACCTTCTCCACTTCGGATAGTCCGGACTATCCGGGGTTTTCCGGGACTCCGAGGGCTGATAAGCCGGACTAAGGCGAGGAGGTCGGGTCGCCCTCCGGCTTCCCTTCTTCGATGAGCATCACCGGGATTCCATCGACGATCGGATAGAGAACTTTGCAGTGCGGACACCGCAGCTTGTCCGCCCCTTTGAGCTCCACCTTGGTGTGGCATTTTGGGCACGCCAGGATTTCCAGCAGTTCTTCAGAGATCACTCGCGCATGGTAATAAAGTTGCGCCTGTGATTCTGAGGCGGCTCTATCTGTACCTCGTCAGCGCGGCCGCTCTGGCGCTGCTGGCGGTCGGTCTCACCCTCCTCGGAGCCACCGCCCTCCTTTTCGTCTTCGGTGATCCGACGGCCGACTCGAGTCGCCCCCAGCTCGCGATCTTCACTGCAATGACCGTCGTCGCGCTTCCTGTGTGGGGCGTCCACTTCTGGTTCGCGCGCCGCTTCGCCATGCGCGATCCGTTCGAACGCGCCTCGGCCCTCCGCCGCCTCTACCTCTACTGGGCATGCCTGGCCAGCTCGATCGCCGGCATGGTGGTGCTCGCCGCCTGCCTCGCCCAACTCCTGCTCCCGGTCCTCGACGGCCAGACCTTCAACGCCCTGTTCGCGTCCCAGCTCGGCTGGGCGGCGATTGTTTCTGCCGTCGTCTTTGCGAGCCACTTCTGGGTCGCCTCGACCGACCGAGCGGCCGTAGGTGAGGAAGGCGCGTCGGCGACGCTGCGGCGGTGGTACATGTACGCGGCGCTGCTCGTCGGTCTGCTGACCCTTCTGTACAGCGCGACCTCTTTGCTCAACCTCAGCTGGACCAAGCTCGCGCTGGCGAGCGCGCAGTACCTCTTCATCTCGTACGCGGCCGGAGGCGCGCTCGCGGGCGGACTGCTCTGGGGTTTTCACGCACGCGTCATCGCGACCCGGTACATCGCCGAGGACCGGCACTCGACGCTTCGCGCCTTCGAGGGTTTCCTTGCCGTCGCGATCAGCATCGCCACCGCCCTGATCGGCGCGAGCCAGATCCTCTATTACGCCCTCGCACGGCTGCTCGGAGTCGGCCATCCCGGAGGCACCAGCGGCAACATCTGGGCCGACGCCGCCGGTCCGGCATCGCAGCTGATCGTCTTCGGCGTGGCGTGGTTTCTCATCCAGCGCCGGCTCACTCGCGACGCGGCGTCGCAGGAGGCGGACCGGCAGGCGGCAGTGCGCCGCCTTTACACCAACCTCGTATCGCTGGTCTCGCTGGCGGTGTGGGCTGTGGGTGCCGCCGGCCTTCTCTGGAATCTCTTCGAGCAGCTCGAGGCGCCGATCATCGGCGTCGAGGCCGCCGCCTGGAAGGACCCGGTCAGCCTGTGGGTCACGCTGCTCGTCGTCGGTGCGGCGGTTTGGATCGCGCACTGGCGGCCGTCGCCCTGGGCAATGGACCGCCAGTCGCTGAGCCGCAAGCTCTACGTCTGGGCGGCGCTGCTGGGCAGCATCCTCGCGGTCCTCGCGGGCGGCGTCGGCATGATCAACGCTCTGCTCCGGCAGCTGTTCAGCTCGCATCCCACGGTCCAGGCGGCGAGCAACCTCGACTTCGGCCACTACCTCGCGGTCATAGTCATCGCGGCGGGCGTCGGCGCCTATCACTGGCGGGTGCTGCGCGCCGACGCCGCGTCGCGGCCGGCGCGTGCCGCCGCTCAGCCGGCCGTGACGAGACCCGTGGCCGTCGCGTCCGAAGCTGCAAAGGCGTCGCCGCCGGCGGAGGTCCTCAGCCCGCACTCCCGCCGCTACTCGCTGGTCGTCACCGACGCCACCGACGACGACGTCCACCAGGCACTCTCGTCACTCCCCCCGCAGGCCAGCTACAAGCTCACCCCCACCGAACAGGCAGTTGACGGACGCTGAAGCCCAGGCTTATCTCGACCTGGTCGACTGGCGACGGCGCGTCGGCGACCTGTACCGCACCGCCGGACCGGATGCGCTGGAGCGATTCCGCGCCGGTCGCGACGAGCTGTTCCGCACCCACCCGCAATCGCCCATCGAAGACGACGAAAGGGAGTCATTCGCCGGCCTTCACTACTTCGGTGCGGATCGCGCCTACCGCGTGAACGCGATGCTCGAGCCGGGTGACGGCAGCGAGCTCATCATCGACACCGGCGGCGAGGACGCCGCCGTTCGCTACCGGCGCGCCGGCCGTCTCGCCTTCACCCTGAACGGCGAGCGGTGCGAGCTGACGGTGCTCAGCCTCGTGCAGTACGCGGGCGGCTTGTTTGTCCCATTTCGCGACTCCACGTCAGGGCACGAGACTTACGGAGGCGGGCGCTACCTCTTCGACACCGCGAAGGACACGGATGGGCTGGTCCTCGCGATAACCCCTGGGTCGCGCGACGTCGTGATCGATTTCAACTTCGCCTACAACGCGTCATGCGCCTACAGCCCGCGCTGGGCCTGCCCTCTCGCGCCGCCCGAGAACCACCTCGCGACGCCGGTGCGAGCGGGCGAAAGGATCTACAAGACCTATTAGAGGCCGTGCCTCTAGGCTGCGACTCCACTCCCACGCACGAGCTCGATCAGCTCGCCCGCGAGCCCGATCGACTCGATCGTGGGGAACGTCGGGTTGTTGAGGGTGAAGCCACCGAACCCGGCGTCGATGTACGGACGCAGGATCTCGGCCGCCTGGTCTGGCGTGCTGATCCGAATCATCGGGCGGCGCTCTTCGGGAATCCTCTCGAGCAGCGCCCGGCCCGATTTCTCGTCTTCGGTGAGGATCAGCCCGATCCCGATCGTCAGCAGCACTTCAGACGGATTACGGCCCACCTCTGCGCAGTGCTCTTCGAAGACTCCCTTCTTGCGCCTCAGCTCTTCGACCGGGCCTCCGAACCAGTGTCCGATGTCGCCGTGCCGGGCAAGGATGCGCAGCGTTCGCCTTTCGCCGCCGCCTCCGATCAGGATCTTCGGCCCGCCCACCTGGATCGGTCGTGGAACGTTGAGGGCGCGCTCGATCCGGTAGTGCTTGCCCTCGAAAGACGGACGCTCCTCGGTGAACATCAGCCTCGCGATGGTCACCGCCTCCTCGAGACGGTCCATCCGCCGGCCGATGGGCGGAAACTCGAAGCCGTAGCCGCGATGTTCGTCCTCGTTCCACGCCGCGCCGATGCCAAGAATGGCGCGACCTTTGGAGATGACATCGAGCGTGGTGACCTGCTTGACCAGTAGCGCGGGGTTGCGATAGGTGACGCCGGTGACCAGGGTTGCGAGCTTCACGCGCGACGTTCGCGCCGCGATGCCGGCGAGGGTCGTGTAGGCCTCGAGCATCGCGTTGGTCTCGGGACCTACCCCACGGATCTGATAGAGGTGGTCCATCACGGTGACCATGTCGAACCCTGCCTTCTCCGCGGCCTGCGCCTGCGCGACGACGTGGTCGAAGAGCCCATCGTCCGGAACCCCCGGGTAGGTGTAGTTGGGCATGTGAAAACCGAAGAAAACTGCCATGTCTAGGAGAATACAGTCGCCCGGTCTACCATTCCTTGCGCGATGAACTGGAAGCTGATCGTGTCGCTCGCCGCCGGCTCTCTGCTCCTGCTTTTTGGGACCGTGGCCGTGTTCGAGGCCTTCGACCGAAACTCCAACTCGGCCAGCGACACGATCCGGCCGTTCGTGATCACGATGGCGCCGGTGTGGGCGGTCGCGATCGCGGCCGCGCGGGTCCTCCTGCAACGGTATAGATAGAATTTGTAGCCACCGACGGTGGCCATAGACGAATCCCGTAACGGGAAACCCAGTGGCATCCAGCTCGTGCAGGTCGAGGGCTTCCTCGAGGTGGCACGGCGCGGCAGCGTCAGCCGGGCCGCCGAAGCGCTCTTCATCACCCAGCCAACCCTGACCGCGCGCCTGCAGGGGCTGGAGCGGGAGCTCGGGACGCCGCTCTTCTTGCGCACTCCGCACGGCATGCGCCTGACCGATGCCGGCAGGGCGTGGATCCCGTTTGCCGAGAGGGCGCTGCGCGCACTTGTCGACGGCCGCGACGCGCTCGAGCAGGTCATGAGCGCGACAGCCGGCCACCTGATGATCGCGGCGGCGCCTGCGATCAGCACATACGTCCTGCCCGAGCTGCTCGAGCGGTTCGTCGCGGCGCATCCACGGGTCGAGGTCTCGGTGCGGACCGGGCATTCGGAAAACGTTGTCGACCTGGTCCTCCACGACGAGGTGCAGGTCGGGCTCGGCCGCGCCATCCTCCACCCGGACCTCGAGTTGCGGCCCTTTCACACCGAAGACCTGGTCCTCGTCTGCGCGCCGGACCATCCATTCACCAGGCGCTCGAGCGTCGCAATGGCCGAAGTCGCCGGCCAGAAGCCGATCATGTTCGACCGCACGTCGAGCTACTACGAGATCACGCAGGCGACCTTTCTCTCCAAGGGCGTCAGCCTGCGCGGGCTGATGGAGCTCGACTCCATCGAAGCCGTCAAGAAGATGGTCGAACGCGGCCTCGGGATCGCGCTTTTGCCCGGGTCCGCGGTGGCTCGCGAGGTCGCGGGCGGGACCCTCTGCCTCGTCAAGATGAAAGACGCGCCGCCGATGCAGAACACCATCGTGGCGTACCGGCGCCGCGACGCAGGCGTACCGACTGGCATCGTCGCCGCCTTTCTGGACCTGCTCGAAGCCAGGTAAAACGCGCAGCAGCCCCTGACTTACCATCGATTTGTTCGATGGGTTCTATCACATCAATCAATTTGACTTATACCAGGCGCGTTGGTAGCTTCGGCCCATGGACGGAGAGAACCGAACCACAGACGCGGACCGCGAGCCCTCGCAGCACGAATGCGAGTGCCCTGAGCCCTGCAACTGTGATCACGAAAACGACTAGCTGATCACCCCGTAGCTGAAGGAGGCTATCCATGGATCTCGTTGCCACGCCATTGCTGCCGAGCGGCTACAAGGTCCCGGCTTCACGCAATGAGCCGCCGAGCAAGCGGCTTCGGAAGCTGCTTGCCGAGAAGCCGTACGTGTTCGCGCCGGGTGTGTACGACCCCATGGGCGCCGAGCTGGTCATGTATCACGGCTTCGACGCCGTCTACTTCAGCGGCTATTCGTTTGCGATCGGCCACCTCGGTACGACCGATATGGACCTCTACTCGTCGGTCGAGATCGCGGACGGTGCGCGGCGCACGGTGAGCGCGCTGCGGAAGTTCCAGCTGACGATGGCGATGGGCGACCCGGAGAAGAAGGTCGAGCCTATCCAGCTGGAGATCCCGCCGGTCGTCGTCGATATGGACGCTGGCTACGGCAACATGTTCAACGTCCAGCGGACGATCGAGCTGTACGTCAACGCGGGCGTCGCCGCGGCCCACCTCGAGGACCAGGTCATGCCCAAGCGCTGCGGCCATATCGCCGGCAAGGCGCTGATCTCCGCGGGCGAGTTCGTCGGCAAGCTGAAGATGATGCGCGCCGCGGCCGACGACCTTGGCCACAAGGACTTCATCATCATCGCCCGGACCGACGGCGTCTCCGCGACCGAGGCGCCCGAGTCGAAGCGCGGGCTGGAGCTCGCCATCGAGCGTGGCCTCCGCTACCTGGACAGCGGCGTCCCCGACCTGCTCTGGTGCGAGTTTCCGACCGCCGAGCGCGGACCGACTGAGACATTCTGCACCGAGATCCGGAAACGCTTCCCGAAGGCCCGGTTCGCCTTCAACTATTCATCGTCGTTCAAATGGTTCAACGAGAAGGAGCCAATCTCCTGGGACGAGCTCGGCCTGCTTGGCGTGGGCTTCATCTTCATCACCCTCGCGCTCCAGCACGCGGCCGGTTACGGCATGTCGATCATGCTCGAAGACCTCAAGCAGAACAAAGAAGAGGGTTACATGAACCTGCAGCGGAAGGAGTGGGCCGACGGCGTCGACGTCCCGACACGGTCGCACCACCTCTTCACCGGTGTGCCCTACCACCAGCACGTCGGCCAGCAATACGGCGCCTCGCGGCTGAGCCAGGAGATGGACGAGCACCTGGAGATTTCGAAAGTCGTTTAATTTCGCCCAGAGAGGGCGAAGCGTTGCTCCTGTTCCCGTTCCGCTACATCTGGTGGCTTGTCTCGAGCCTTCGCCGCTCGATCGGCAAGCCGCCCGAGTTTGTGCTGTTCGTGCTCGACGAGAGCCTTCCCCTTCTGCCTGATCCGCCGCGACCGTTCTGGCAGCGGTTCCTCGGCCGCCAGCGACTGAGCGTGAAGGAGCTGGGCGAGCGGTTCGAGGAGATCGGCCGTGATGCGCGCATCAAGGGCGTCGTCCTCCACCTGCGCCCCATCGCCCTGCCGATGGCGACATTGCAGGACCTGCGCGAGCTGGTGGCGAACCTTCGGCGCGCAGGCAAGCGCGTGGTCGCATGGGCACCCTCGTACACGACGGCGACTTACTACCTCGCGTGCGCGTGCGACGAGATCCTGCTGATGCCGACCGGGGTGGTCGGGTCGCTGGGTTTCGCAACCACGGGCACGTTCCTGGCCGACGGGCTCAAGCGCTTCGGTATCAGCGGCGACTTCATCCAGGTTTCGCCTTACAAGTCGGCGGCGGATCCGCTGACCAAGTCGCGCATGTCGGACGAGCTCCGCTATCAGCTGACGTGGCTCCTCGAGTCGCAACACGCAGAGCTGGTGACCGCGATCGTCGAATCGCGCGGCATGGACGAACGGCGGGCGAGGGAGCTCATCGACTGCTCGCCGTACAGCGACGACGCGGCGCTGGAGAACCATGCCGTCGATCGCGTCCTGGGCGAGGAGGAGCTCGGACTCAAGATCGGCCCGTGGGACCGCGCCACCCGCAAGATGCGCAAGCCGGCGCCGACGCTCGGCCGTGGAAGGTACGTCGCGCTGATGCGGATCGAGGGCACGATCGTCGACGGCCAGTCCGGCCGCGTTCCGTTTCGGCCCCCGGTCGACATCCCGCTTGTAGGCGATGATCGCGCAGGGGACCTCACCGTCGTCCAGGTGGCGCGCCAGGTCGCGGCGGACAAACGGGCCGCTGCCGTTGTGCTGTACGTCAACTCGCGGGGTGGATCATCGACGGCGTCCGAGGCGATGCGCCGTGCCCTGCAAACCATCGCCGCGCGGAAGCCGCTGGTCGTGGTGATGGGGCCGGTGGCCGGGTCGGGGGGATACGACGTCGCTACCCCGGGCGCATGGATCATCGCCCGGCCCAGCACGCTCACCGGTTCCATCGGTGTGCTCGGTGGAAAGATCGTCACCGGCGCGTTGTGGACCAAGCTGCTCTTCAATCGCGAGACGATCGCGTTTGGCGAGCACGTGACCATCAACAACGACGAGCGGCCGTACTCGGACATCGAGCGCGACATCGTGACGCGCGAGATCGATCACATCTACCGCGCATTCCTCGAGGTCGTCGCGAAGGCGCGAAAGATGACGGTCGACCAGGTGCGACCCAACGCTGACGGCAAAGTGTGGACCGGGCGGCAGGCGCTGGAGCGCGGCCTGGTCGACGAGATGGGCGGCATGGATGCCGGGGCACGCAAGGCGCGGTCGCTGGCCGGCCTGCCCGAACGGGCGCCGCTGCGCGAGGTGCGAGGGCCGCGGCGCTACGTGCCGCCGCTGCCGGGGCCGGCCACGGCGTGGTTCGGCTACGTGCTCGAGGGGCTTGCCCTGCTGAGCCGCGCACCGGCGCTGGCGGTGATGGAGTACCTGCCGGGCGACCTGACCTGATTTCACGCCACCGCCGGCACTCGCGTGCATCAAACCTCTGCAATAGCCGCGAGCGCCGGCGCTCGCGTGGAATTAGGAGTCGAGCGCGGGCAGCCTCCACGGCTGGCGCTCGCGGACGATCCCATAGACCGCCGCGACGATGCTCTCCCGATTCGGCTTGGTGAAGTAATCGCCGTCCGGCCCGTACGCCGGCCGGTTCGGCGACGCCGCCAGCGTCCTCGGCGCGGCGTCGAGGTGCCACCAGCCGTTCTGCACCTCGAGGATCTGCTGCAGCATGAACGCCGACGCCCCTCCCGGCACGTCCTCGTCGAGGCAGATCAGCGCGTGCGTCTTCTCCAGCGACTTCGCCAGCATGTGCTCGACGTCGAACGGGTTCAAGGTCTGCGCGTCGATGACCTCGCAGGAAACTCCCAGTCCCTCCAGCGTCGCCGCGGCATCGAGCGCCAGCGCGCAGCACGCGCCGTAAGTCACCAGCGTCACGTCGGTTCCCTCACGCAGGACCTCGGGGACGCCCAATGGGACGGTGAATGCGCCGATGTTGTCAGGCACGCGCTCCTTCAACCGATATCCGTTGAGGACCTCGATCACGATGCCGGGGTTGTCGCCCTGAAACAGCGTGTTGTAGAAGCCCGCGGCCTGGGTCATGTTCCGCGGCACGCAGACATAGATCCCCTGCAAGGCGTTCACGAGCACTGACATGGGCGAGCCCGAGTGCCAGATGCCCACAAGACGGTGCCCCTTGGTGCGGATGACCACGGGCGCCTTCTGCCCGCCGACGCTCCGCCAGTGCAGCGTCGCAAGGTCGTCCGAGGCAGTCTCGAGGGCGTACAGGAAGTAGTCGAGGTACTGGATGTCGCAGATCGGTCGCAGCCCTCGCATCGCCGCGCCGATGGCCTGGCCGAGGATCGTCGCCTCGCGGATGCCGGTGTCCGTGAGACGCAAGTCTCCGTACTTCGCCTGCAGCCCTTCGAAGACGAGGTTCACATCGCCGAGCTTCCCTACGTCCTCCCCGATGACGAAGATCCGCGGATCGCGCGCGAAGTTGGCGTCGAAGTTGCGCACCAGGACCTGGCGACCGTCGACCAGGGGTGGCTTCTCCGAATAGACTGGCGGCTCGACCGGCACACGCAGTGGCGATTCTTCCGAGCTGCTGTAGAGGTGTGAGTTATAGCGTTCGTCGTTCTCACGCCCGTACGACGCGACGAACTGGGCCAGCTCGTCTCTTGCCGGCGAAGAGATGCCCCGCGTCTGGTGCAGCACACGCGTCGCGCTAGACATGACCAGCGCGCGCGTCACCTTGTGCGCCTCGTCGAGGCTGTTGGTGATCTCGGCCACCTCGGGCATGTCGATGCGACGAAGAATCGCGACGGCGCGGTCGCGTTCGGCGCGGATCGGCGCCTGGAACGCCTCCCACGCGAGGTCGCGCGCAGCCTCGACGGCTTCCTTGTCCGCCGCCTCCCAACCCTCGATCTGCGACTCACTCGCGACTCCGAACTCGATGATCCAGTCGCGCATGCGCGCGATGCAGTCGTACTCGTTCTCGAAGCGCAGTCGCTCCTTCGACTTGTAGCGCTCGTGGCTGCCGCTGGTCGAATGTCCTTGGGGTTGCGTCATCTCCGTGACGTGGATCAAGGCGGGCTTGTGCTCGCGCCGCACCTTGTCGATGGCGTTGGCGTACGTCTCGACCAGCGACGGATAGTCCCAGCCACGCGCGACATGGATGTCGACGCCCGGCCGGTCGTCGGGAGAGAAACCGCGGAGAACGTCGGAGATCGATGCTTTCGTCGTCTCGGCGGCGATCGGCACCGAGATCCCGTAACCGTCGTCCCAAACCGACATCGCGACCGGTACCTGGAGGACGCCGATGGCGTTTATCGACTCCCAGAACAGTCCCTCGCTGGTGGCCGCGTCACCGATCGTGCCGAATGCGACCTCGTTGCCGCGGACGGAGAATCCATCGGCGACGTCCTTCAGCTGAGGGTTGTCGCGGTAGAGCTTCGACGCGTACGCCAGCCCCACCAGCCGCGCCATCCATCCCGCCACGTTGGACACGTCTGCGCTCGTGTTCGGGGTGTCGATTGACCGCGTGAACGCACCTGTCGCGTCGACAAACCGCGTGGCGAAGTGGTTGCCCATCTGCCGCCCGCCCGACGCCGGCTCGGCCTCGATGTCCGCGTTGCCGTAGAGCTGGGCAAAGAACTGGCGCACGTTCGACATGCGGGTCGCCCACATGAACGTCTGGTCGCGGTAGTAGCCGGCCCGCCAGTCGCCTGGCTGGAAGGTCTTGGCCATGGCAAGCTGGGCGAGCTCCTTGCCGTCGCCGAAGATGCCAAAGGTCGCGTTGCCGCGGAGGACCTCGGCCCGCCCGATGATGCTGGCCCTCCGGCTGCTGTAGGCCAGCCGGTAGTCCGCGATGATGGCGTCCGCGGTGAGGGTGAATCGGGTGCTGCGAACGGCCCGCGCCATCATCTGCAGGTTAAACGTTTAGGCCGCCTATGCGGTGCTGCGGCGCTCCTCTTCCTGAAGGCGTTCCTGCTCGCGCCGGAGCAGCCCCGGACGGCTGGCCTGCAGAGCTTCCTTCATGTGCACGTAGGCCTTGGCGAGCTCTCCACGCCGCTCCAGGATCTCCGCGTAGATGCCGTGGCACTGCAGCAGCCGCTCGCGCATGCCCATGGCCTCGAAGCCGCCGATGGCCAGCCCGAACTCGCTGTCGACCAGGTCCGGCTCGTCGTGCCGGTCGGCGATCCTGCCGAGCAAGACGTGTGACTCGGCGACGTTCGCCCCCTCGTCCAGCCGCTCCGCCACCGCCAGCGCCTCGCGAGCTCTTTCGTACGCCTCGTCGACGTTGCCCTGCTGCGTCGCCAGCTCCGCGAGGCTGAGAAGCACGTCGCTGCGGCCCGACTCGGTGTCGGGGGCGGAGGTGAGCGCCAGGCCGCGTTCGAGGAGCTCACGCGCGGCCTCGGAATCTCCCCGCCCCATCAAAACCTGCGCGAGGCTGTTTTCGGCCCGCGCGAGTGCGATGCGGTCGCGCAAAACGTCGAGCAGCGCCACCGACCGCATCGCATAACGCGCTGCCGCCTCCACCTGGCCGCTTTCGTGATAGGCCGCGCCAAGTCCGCTGTAGGCGCGCGCGACCCGGCGCAGGTCGAACACCGAACCGCCCACGTCGATCGCCTGCCTGTACGCGTCGATCGCCTCGTCCCACTCGCGGTTGGCGACGTGAACGGCCGCGAGGATGCCGAGCAATCGCGCCTCTGTGGGAGCCGGCACCGGCTTCAGCGAGCGGCACACCTCGAGCGCCTTCTGCGCCAGCACCAACGCGTCTTTGGATTCCATCGAGTTGGCAAGCGCGGCCTGCGCGCCGATGCATTCTGCGAGCATCACTCCGTCGTCGACGGCCTCGAAGTGAGCGCGCGCCTCAGCCAGCAACGGCGATGCGCGCTCGGGTTGCGCGGAGCCGATGTAGGCCTGCGCGAGGAAGTAACGAATTCGACCAAGGCGAAACGCCGACGTTCCACGCTCCAGCAGCGAGGTGCCGAGCGCGATCGCCTCGTCGTTTCTGCCGTCGGCGACGAGAACCTCGAGCTCCAGCAGGCTCGCCTGCGAGTCGTCGGCTGCGCCCGCTGGTTCGGCGAGGAAGAACTCAACCGGTTTACCTAAGCGGCGCGCGATGTGCTCGAGCGTCGGAAGCGAGGGGCGCGTTCGCCCCGTCTCGATGAGGTAGATCGCAGGCGCCGTCACGTGTCCCTTGCCCAATTGCGCGAGGCTGAGGCCGGCTTCGAGACGCGCTTGTTTTACCGCGCCGGGACGAAGATTGATTCCTGGGAGGCGGCGACGTTTCGGCTGTGCGTCCGACGCAACTGATGCGTCAGGACGGCCGTTCGTCACGGGGGGTCACTTTATCGGAAACAAGAAGTTGCATGATGGCCCGGCCGGGTCGTTTTTCAGTTCACACACGACCCGAACTGAAATCTCCGCTAAGCCTCGACACACTTAACGTTGTTAAGTTAAACTTCTCGGCGAACAGGCCGCGGTCAGAGTGCTTCCCGCCGCGGCCTGGTAGCTTCCCCGATGTTCCCTCTCCCTGAGACCACACCCCTTCAGGGAGAGGGTTTTTTTATGCCGCCGGGTAGGTCCCGAAGAGCTTGATCTGCGCGGCAGCCTCCTCCAGGTCTCTCAGCGCCGCCTCCGCGTCCGCGGCTGCGGTCGGCTCGCCGTTGAGTGAGAAGTCGAGGTAGAACCGGTACTCGAACGGCCGACCCATCATCGGGCGGCTGTCGAGACGCGTCAGGTTCACGGCCCGCCGCGCAAAGCAGTCGAGCGCGTGCGCGAGGCTTCCCGGGCGGTGCGCGGTCACGAAGGCGATGGACCCCTTCCAGCTGGAGGACGCGTTGCCCGGACGCGTAGGCTCGCCCTTCTCGACGACGACGAAACGCGTCCGGTTCTCGGAATCGTCCTGGATCGACTCGGCCAGCACGTAGAGCCCGTACCGCGCCGCCGCCGCCTTGCTGGCGATCGCCGCCGTGCCAGGCTGGCGCTGCTCCGCCACCGCACGCGCTGCGCCGGCCGTGTCATGAAACGTGACCGGACGGATCTGACGCGAGTGCAAATAACGCTCGCACTGCGCGAGCGCCTGCGGGTGCGACAGCGCGCGCTCCACCGGACCGGGCCATCCGAGCAGACAGTGCCGCACGGGCTGCACGTGGTCGCGCACGATGCGCAACCCGGGCAGCTCCCACAGGAGGTCGGAGACCTCCTGCACGACGCCGGCGCTCGAGTTCTCGACCGGAAGGACCGCAGCATCGACCGCGCCCATTTCGAGCGCGTCGAAGGTGAGACGAAACGTCGGAAAGCCGGTCGCCTGCGCGTCCGGGAAAAGAGCCGTCACCGCCTCGTCCGAAAAGGCGCCGGGCTCCCCCTGGTACGCGATCCTCACCCCAAAGCTCAGCCGAAAATCAGATGGCGCAGCGTGTCCGCGACGTGGTTGTGGTCAGACAGCTGGTCGGTCACCGGCGGGTGGCCGTTCCCCTCGTGACCGTTGCTCTCCGACATCGCGGCGATCTTGCGCAGGTCCTCGTCGTTGACTTCCTTCTTGGTGTCGGCCAGCTGGAGGAACCGCTGCCAGGCGGCGTCAGCCTTCGAGGCGTCCGAGAGCGTGATCCCGAGCCGGTTCAGGCGGTGGTGGAATGCGTGCCGCCCCGAGCGCGCGGTGAGCACGATTTTCGAGTCGGCCAGACCCACGTCTTCGGGCTTCATGATCTCGTAGTTCAGGCGATCCTTCAGCACGCCGTCCTGGTGGATGCCCGACGCGTGCGCGAAAGCGTTGGCGCCGACGACCGCCTTGTTCGGCTGGACCGGGTTACCGGTTAGCTCGGCGACCAGGCGCGAGGAGCGCGTGATCTCTTTTGTGTCGATACCGCACTCGAGCCCAAGCTTCGCCTGCCGAACCTTGAGCAGCATCACGACCTCTTCCAGAGACGTGTTGCCGGCGCGCTCGCCGATGCCGTTGATGGTGCACTCGACGCGGCGGGCACCCGCGGCCAGTGCGGCCAGGGTGTTGGCGACCGCGAGCCCCAGGTCGTTGTGACAGTGGACTGAGAACATCGCCTTCTCACTCCCGCGCGCCTCGTTGATGACCCGCCGCACCAGCTCGCCGAACTCGTAGGGCAGGCAGTAGCCGGTGGTGTCGGGGATATTGATGACGTTGGCGCCCGCGGCGATCATCGTCTCGACCGTCTCGATCAGGTAATCGGGGTCGGCGCGGCCGGCGTCTTCCGGCGAGTACTCAACCTTGTCGCACAGGAAGCGCGCGTACTCCACCATCTCCTTGCCGCGCTGGAGCACCTGCTCGCGCGTCATGCCGAGCTTGCGCTGAATGTGAAGGTCCGAAACAGAGAGGACGATGTGGATCTGCGGGTCTTCTGCGTCCTTGATCGCCCCCCAGACCGCATCGATGTCCTCGCGCACCGCGCGGGCCAGCGCGGTCACCGTCGCGCCACGGATCTCACGCGCGATGCGGCGGCAGGACTCAAAGTCGCCGGGTGACGAGATCGGGAAGCCGGCCTCGATGACGTCTACCCCGAGCTTCTCCAGCTGCCGCGCGATGCGCAGCTTGGAGTTGGAGTCGAGGTGAAAGCCTGGCGACTGCTCACCGTCGCGCAGGGTCGTATCGAAGATGAATACTCTGTCGGGGCTGGGGTCTCTCATTTCTCTACCGGCTCCAGCCAGGTCATCATCGACCGCAGCTCGCGCCCAACCTGTTCGATCTGGTGATCCGCGTCTTTGCGGCGCATGGCGAGGAATCCCTCCCTTCCGTTTGAGTTCTCGTCGAGCCACCGCTCGGCGAACGATCCGTCCTGGATCTCGGCCAGCACCTGGCGCATCTGCGTCCGCACGTGGTCGTCGATGACGCGCGGGCCCGAGACATAGTCGCCGTACTCGGCGGTGTCGGAGATCGAGTAGCGCATGAAGCCGAGGCCGCCCCGATACATCAGGTCGACGATGAGCTTCAGCTCATGCAGCACCTCGAAGTACGCGAGTTCGGGCTGGTAGCCCGCTTCGACCAGTGTCTCGAATCCCGTCTTGACGAGGTTCGCCACGCCACCGCAAAGCACTGCCTGCTCGCCGAAGAGGTCGGTCTCGGTCTCCTCTTTGAAGGTCGTCTCGAGGATGCCCGCCCGCCCTGCGCCCAGCGCGCGGGCGTAGGCGAAGGCTCGCGGCCACGCCTTCCCCGTCGCGTCCTGGTAGACAGCGATCAGCGCCGGCACTCCCTGGCCGTTGACGTAGGTGCTGCGCACCAGGTGACCCGGGCCCTTCGGCGCGATCATCGCCACGTCGATGTCCTGGTTCGGCTTGATCTGCGCGAAGTGGATCGAGAACCCGTGCGCGAACATCAGCATCGACCTCGGCTGCAGGTGGGACTCGATCGACTCGCGGAACAGCTTGCCCTGACCAGCGTCGGGCGTGAGGACCATGACGACCGTCGCCTCCGACACGGCCTCCGGGACGGGCACCGCACGCAGCCCGTCGGCCTCGACCCGGTCGATCGACTTGCTGCCGGGGTAGAGGCCCACGCGAACGTCCTCGCCGGAATCGCGCAGGTTGAGCGCGTGCGCGCGGCCCTGGCTGCCGTAACCGATCACGGCCACGGGTTCGTCGAGCCGCGGCGGACAGTCGGCCTCGTAGTGGATCTTCATGCGGTTCTCCTCATCACGACGGGGCCTGATCGGACCACGTCGACGATTCCATGCCGGGTCAGCTCGTCGACGAATTCGCCGACCTCTTTGCTCTCGCCAGAAAATTCGACTGTCGTGCCGTCGGCGCCCCGCATCAGCACCTTGGCGCCGCGCTCCAGAAGCCCGTTGAGCTCCGAGCCCGCAACCCTCGCGACGACCAGCTCGCGGGTGTGCACGGCGTTGTCGGTGAGGTCTTCGACCTCGAGCACCTCGACCACGCGCTCGAGCTGCTTGCGCACCTGGTCCGCCTCCGCATGCCCGTGGTCGATCTCGAGTGTGATTCGGGACTGACCGGGCTCGCGCGCGGGGCCGACCGAGATCCCTCGGACGTGGAAACCGCGGCGCCGGATCGCGCCCGCGACCTTGGTCAGCGTGTTGGGACCGTCCTCGACCAGCACCGAGAGGACGCGCACCTTCTCACTCCTCCCCACTTGTGGGGAGGTGGCGGCGAAGCCGCCGGAGGGGTTTTTCATTTTTCCGGCATCTCCCAGAACTCGTTCAGCGACTTGCCGAGCGGGACGATCGGATACACGTTGGCCTCGGGGTCGATGCGGAAGTCGATGAGGAACGGGCCGCGGGTCCGCTGGGCGGCGTCGAAAGCCGGCGCGATGTCCTCGAACTTCTCTACCCGCATCGCCGGCAGCCCGTACGCCTCGCTCAGCTTCACGAAGTCCGGCATGTGCGTCAGGTCCACCTGCGAGCGGACACCTCCGTAGAAGTCGTCCTGGAACTGCCGGACCATGCCGAGCGAGAAGTTGTTGAGGAGCACGATCTTGACGTCGAGCTGGTGCTCGACCGCGACCGACAGCTCCTGCGCGGTCATGACGAAACCGCCTTCGCCGGCGACGCACCACACGGGCACGTCGGGGCGTGCAAACTTCGCGCCCAACGCGGCCGGAAGCGCGAATCCCATCGTGCCCGCACCGCCGGAGTTGATGAACAGACCCGGCCGGTCGTAGTTCCACCACAACGCCGCCCAGATCTGGTTCTGCCCGACGTCGGCGACAACGATCGCCTCGCTTTTCGTGCGGCGGTACATGTCGATCAGCACGTCCTGCGGCTGCAGCCGGCCGTTCGAGTGCTTGTAGCGCAGCGGGTGCTCCTCGCGCCACCGGTCGATCTGGTTGAGCCACTCGGCGCGGCCTCCATTCAGTGAAGCGACGTGCGGCCGCATGGCCGCCAGCGCCTGCTTCGCGTCCGCGATGAGCTCGATATGCGGGCGCACGTTCTTCCCCATCTCGGATCCGTCGATGTCGATGTGGATGAAGGTCTTGACCTTTGGCGCGAAGTCGGCCAGGCGCGCGGTGACGCGGTCGTCGACGCGCATGCCGACCATCATCAAGACGTCGGCGTTCTGGACCGCCTTGAGGTTCCAGCCCGTGCCCATGAAGCCGGTCATGTGCAGCGACAGCGGGTGTTTGACCGGGAAAGCCCCGATGCCGAGAAGCGTCGTCCCCACCGGAGTGGCCGCCGCCTCCGCCAATTCCTGGAGCTGCGCCTCGGCGCGGCTGAGGAGCACGCCATGGCCGGCGAGGATCACCGGGCGCTCGGCCTGCGTCAGGGCATGCGCGGCGCGGCGCGCCTCGTCGAGATTCACGTGCCCGTTCAAGCGATAGCCGGGAATGTCGACTCGCTCCGGCGTGAGGCGCTCGGCCTCCGCCTGCTGCACGTCCTTGCAGATGTCGATCAGGACGGGCCCGGGCCGCCCCGTGGTGGCGATGTGAAACGCCTCATGGATGACGCGCGGCAGCTGGCCGATCTTCGTGACCAGGTAGCTGTGCTTGGTCACGGAGCTCGTCGCCCCGATGACGTCCGATTCCTGGAAGGCATCGCGGCCGACCTGGGTCGACACCACCTGGCCGGTGATCGCGACCATCGGCACGGAATCCATGTACGCGGTGCAAAGGCCGGTCACCAGGTTCAGCGCTCCCGGACCGCTGGTTGCGAAGACCACGCCCGGCCTGCCGCAAGCGCGGGCGTAGCCGTCGGCCATGTGAGCCGCGCCCTGCTCGTGCCGGACGAGGATGTGCTTCAGCTTTGGGAACTCGTGCAGGTGCTGGTAGATCGGCAGGTTGGCGCCGCCGGGGTAGCCGAAGATGTACTCGACACCTTCGCGCTCCAGCGCTTCCAGCACCATCTGGGCTCCGGTCACTTTTCTGGCGGGCTCCTTTTGAAATCAGTCGGCGGAAAAAGAAGAAGCCCCCGCCTCTCGGTCGGGGGCTTCTGCGATCTACCTGGTGGTCTGGCTAGGTCGCGCGTGCCCCCGATTCAATGCCAATGAGGCCCAGAAGGCCGACAAGTACGAGGCCGAGCACGCGAGAGTGCGCCATGTGTTCGGAAATCTTAACGAGCGAGGCGCGGCTTACAGTTGTGGGCCGGCAACAATTTTCCACACCCATCGCTGCGTAAAGTTGTCGTTCCGAATGCCCGCAGCCGGTCGAACCCTGGCCCAGAAGCTCTGGGACAGCCACGTGGTCCGTTCCCACTCGGGCGAGCCAGACCTCCTGTTCGTCGACCTGCACCTCGTGCACGAGGTCACCTCCCCCCAGGCGTTCGAGGGCCTGAGGATGGCCGGCCGGCGGGTGCGGCGACCCGATCTGACCGTCGCCACGATGGACCACAACGTGCCCACTCGGGGCGGCGTCCGGTCGGCGGACGAGCTGTCCCGGAAGCAGATGGAGGTCCTGGAGGAGAACTGCCGGCGCGAGGGTGTCCCGCTCCACCGGATCGGCAGCCGGCGTCAGGGCATCGTCCACGTGATCGGTCCCGAGTTGGGCCTGACGCAGCCGGGGATGCTGATCGTCTGCGGCGACTCACACACCTCGACCCACGGCGCCTTCGGCGCGCTGGCCTTTGGCATCGGAACCTCGGAGGTCGAGATCGTGCTCGCCACGCAGTGCCTGCCCCAAAAGCGGCAGGGCGACCTGGCGGTCAGCGTGACCGGGGTGCTGCAGGTCGGCGTCACGGCGAAAGACATCGTGCTCGGCTTGATCGGCCGGACGGGCACGTCGGCGGGGCAGGGTCACCTGGTCGAGTACCGCGGACCAGCGATCCGCGCGCTCTCGATGGAAGGGCGCATGACCGTGTGCAACATGTCCATAGAGTGGGGCGCCAAGGCCGGGATGGTCGCGCCCGACGTCACGACTTTTTCTTACGTCGAAGGGCGGCCGCACGCTCCGAAGGGCGCCGCCTGGGAGCAGGCGCTCGACGCCTGGCGCTCTCTGTCTACGGACGAGGGCGCCGTCTTCGACGCCGAGATCGAGCTCGACGCGAGCCGGCTCGAGCCGCACGTGACCTGGGGCACGACCCCCGGGCAGGTGGTTCCGGTGACCGGCCGCGTCCCAGCGCCGAGCTCCGAGACCGACGAGCGCGCCCTGCGCTACATGGACCTGCGGCCGGGGACCGCGCTCGCCGACATCGCCGTCGACCGCGTGTTCATCGGCTCGTGCACCAATGCACGCATCGAGGACCTGCGCGCGGCGGCCGCGGTGATCCAGGGCCGGCGCGTCCACCCCAAGGTGCGGGCCATGGTGGTGCCGGGCTCGACCTCGGTGAAGCGCGCGGCGGAGGACGAAGGCCTCGACACGGTCTTCAAGGCCGCCGGCTTCGAGTGGCGCAACGCCGGCTGCTCGATGTGCCTGGGCATGAACCCGGACATTCTTGCCCCGGGCGAGCGGTGTGCCTCGACCTCGAACCGCAACTTCGAGGGCCGGCAGGGTTCGGGCGGGCGCACACACCTGATGTCGCCGCCGATGGCGGTGGCGGCTGCGTTGACCGGGCACCTGGTCGACGTGCGGGAGCTGATCTAGATGCCGGAGGCGGTGCGACAGGTTCGCGGCCGGATTGCACCGCTCGACCTCGCGGACGTGGACACCGACCAGATCATCCCCAAGCAGTTCCTGAAACGCATCGAGCGCACGGGGTATGGCCCCTTCCTTTTCTATGACTGGCGCGCGCGAGGCAACTTCGTGCTCGACCGGCCGGAGTATGCAGGCGCGTCGGTGCTGGTCGCGGGAGCGAACTTCGGCTGCGGATCATCACGAGAGCACGCGCCCTGGGCGCTGCGCGACTTCGGCTTCAAGGCGATCATCGCCCCGTCCTTCGCCGACATCTTCCGTTCAAACTGCTACAAGACCGGGCTGCTGGCGATCATGCTGCCCGACTCACAGGTGCGCCACCTGATGGACCTGGTGTCCGAGGACCCTGCGGTCGAGGTGGTCGTGGACCTCGAGAGACAGCAGGTTCGCGGCGAGGGATTCGAGTACCGGTTCGACATCGACCCGTTCGCACGCGAGATGCTGGTGCAGGGCCTCGACGACATCTCGCTGATCGAGCTCCACGAACCCGACATCGCCGCCTTCGAGTCGCGTCGCGCGGCCTGGCTGCCTGCGGTCCGCTGACGCGATCGGCGGATCGTCCGGACTAACGGGCATTTTCGGTCGAGTAAGCCCCGGATAGTCCGGACTATCCGGACGAGGCTACGGCTTGAGCATCGCTCCCTCAGAGGCGGAGCCGACAAGCGCCGCGTAGCGCGCCAGGACGCCGCGCCGGTACTGCGCCTCGGGGGGTGCCCAGCCCTTCATCCGGGCGGCAATGTCAATTCCGTGCACCGCCAGGGTCCGGCTCTCCACATCGATCTCGATGTCGTCGCCGTCCTGCAAAGCGGCGAGCGGCCCACCTGCCGCCGCCTCGGGCGCCACGTGACCCACCATCAGCCCACGGGTTGCGCCCGAGAAACGCCCGTCGGTGACCATCGCGACCGTCTCGCCCAGACCTTCGCCGACGATCGCCGCGGTCACCTGCAGCATCTCGCGCATGCCCGGCCCGCCTTTCGGCCCCTCGTACCGGATCACGACGGTGTCGCCGGGTTTGATGCGTCCGGCGTAGACCGCGGCGAACGCATCCTCCTCGCGGTTGAAGACGCGGGCCGGCCCGCGATGCGACGTCGGCGTGTGGTGGGTCACCTTGACGACCGATCCATCCGGAGCCAGGTTGCCACGCAGGATCACGAGGCCACCTTCATCACGGAGCGGCGACGACAGCGGTCTGACCACCTCCTGTCCCGGCGTCTCGTGCACCGACTCGACCTCTTCGCCGAGCGAGCGGCCGGTCACCGTGAGCGCGTCTCCGTCGACATAACCGCCTTCGATCAGGCGCTGCGTCAGGAGCGCGATGCCGCCCGCTTTGTGCAGCTCGACCGCCGCAAAGCGTCCGCCGGGCTTGAGGTCGCACAGCAACGGTGTCCGCCGGCTGATGCGATCGATGTCGTCGATCGCCAGCTCGACGCCGACCTCACGGGCCAGAGCCAGCATGTGCAGCACAGCGTTGGTGGAACCGCCGCTCGCGGCCACCGCAGCGATCGCGTTCTCGAAGTTGCGGCGCGCAAGGATGCGCGACGGCCGGAGGTCCTGGTCGATCAGGTTCACCGCCAGGCGCCCGACGCGCTCCGCGGCTCGCTGCTTTTCCGGGTCGACCGCCGGGATCGAGTTGAATCCGACCGGCGAAAGGCCGATCACCTCGAGGACCATCGACATCGTGTTGGCCGTGTACTGGCCGCCACACGCGCCCGCGCCTGGGCATGCCACCGCCTCGAGCTCGGCGAGGTCGGAGTCGGACATCTTGCCCGCGGCCGCGGCACCGATCGCCTCGTAGACGTCACCCACCGCAACCTGCGCCCCGTGGAAATACCCCGGCATGATCGATCCGCCGTACAGCACCATGCCCGGCCGGTCGACGCGGGCGAGCGCCATGGCCGATCCGGGATTGGTCTTGTCGCACGCCGCGATGCAGATGAGGGCGTCAAACATGTGGCCCCGCGTGACCAGCTCGATCGAGTCGGCGATCACCTCACGACTGACGAGCGAGGTCTTCATCCCCTCCGAGCCCATCGTGATGCCGTCGGAGATCGCGATCGTGTTGAACTCCATCGGGTTCGCTCCCGCGGCCCGAACGCCGGCCTTCAGCGGCGCGGCGAGCTCGCGGAGACCGAAGTTGCACGGCATCGTCTCGGTCCAGCAGTTGGAGACGCCGACGAAGGGCTTATCGATGTCCTCGGGCTTGAGCCCGATCGCGTAGAGAAAAGATCGCGCGCCTGCCCGGTCGCGGCCCTGATAAAGCGCTCGGCTTGGGAGGTCACGCGCGGGCATGCGGCCAAAAGCGTAGCGCGGCTACGATATCGCCGATCTGAACCCAGACCCGATGCTGCTTCGCGCCACTCGCTGGTCGCTCGCGGTCACCGTCGCAGCGGCGCCGCTGTACGTGGTGCGGTGGCATGTTGGGCCACTACCGACGACTCTTCTCGAGAACCTCATCGGCCTGACTCTGGTGCTGTACCTCGTGACATTGCTCCGCACGCGCCAGCCTTTGCCGAAACGAACGCCCTATGAGATCCCGATCGTTCTGTTCTTGCTGTCCGGAGTGATCGGCACGTTTGTCGCTCCGGACCATCGCGGAGGGCTGGGCATCTACCGCGCGTATCTCATCGAACCTGTCGCGATCTTCTATCTCGCCGGCGCGGTGATGCAACGCGAGAAAGACATCCTTGCGCTCCTCGCCGGCTGGGGCGCCGGCACCGTGCTGTTCGCGATCGACGAGATCGTTGTCGTGCTCAAGGCCGCCGCTGCAAACGCGCTCGTCCCCGGGCATGCGGCGGCGGCGTTCGACATCAACCCCAACTCGGTCGCGCTCTACCTCGAGCCCCTCATTGGAGTGGCCGCGGGATTCGCCCTTTTCGGTAAAGGACGAGCGAGATGGATCGCCCTGGCAACGATCATCCTTCTGCTCGTCGCCGAGCTCGCCACGCTCTCCCGCGGCGGACTGCTGGCCATCGGCATCCTCGCCGTGATCGGGGTGGTGACCATCTCCAACGCCCCGTTGCGCATCGCCCTCGGTGCCGCGACCGTGGTCGCGATCTTCGCCATTCGAGTCGTCCCGGTCATCGGCACGCGCGTCACCCACGCGCTCGACCCCGCCACCGGGACCTTCTTCGAACGGGCGAGCATCTGGACCGTCACGCTCCGCATGCTCCGCGATCGTCCGATTTTTGGCGCCGGCGTCAACGCCTACCAGACGACGGTCGCGCCCTACCGCGCGGTCGACCCCAACCTCTCGCCCGAGCCGTACCCGCACAACATCGTGCTCACGACGTGGACCGAGCTGGGCCTGCTCGGCCTCCTTTCCTTTCTATATGTGGTGGTCAACCTGATGGTGCGCCCATGGCGCGTCCTCAACCGCGCCACAGGCATCTACCAGCCACTGCTCTGGGGCCTCGGCGCCGCCTTTGCGATGTTCGCCGTGCACGGACTCGTCGACTCCCCCTACTGGAAGAACGACCTGAGCCTCGAGTTCTGGGTCCTGGCCGCCCTCGAGGTGGTGGCCATCCGCGCGACGATGACCAGGGCATGACGTTCAACCCAGCCCGCGTTCACGACGTCGCGGTCGGCACGCTGGCACTGACCGCGTTCTGCCTTCCCCTGTACGTCGTCCGGTGGCACCTCGGTCCACTGCCCACGACATTGCTGGAGAACGTGGTCGGCCTCAATGTCCTCGCGTACATCGGCGTGCTCTGGTACGAGCGCCGGCCGCCCCGATTCGGGACTCCATACGACATTCCGATTGGGCTCCTGCTCGTGGCCGGCATCATCGGCATCGTCGTCGCACCCGACCACGCGCGCGCGATCGGCATCTATCGCGCGTACTTCGTGGAGGCGATAGCCGTCTTCTACATCGCGGCCGACGTACTCCACACCAAACGTGACCTGCGCACCGTCGTGATAGGCCTGGTTGGGAGCGGCGTTTGGATGAGCCTTGGTGAGATCGCGACCTTCACCTACGCCGAGCTTCATCACTCGCTCCAGATCGGAGCCGCACCCGCCTTCTTGAACACCAGCGCCAACGCGGTCGCGCTCTACCTCGAGCCTCCGCTCGCCTTTGCCGCGGGCGCGGTCCTGTTCGGCGAAAACCGACGGCTCCGCCTGATCGCCGCGGCATGTCTCGGTGTGATCGTGCTCGCCGACCTCTTGACCCTTTCCCGGGGCGGCTACGGGTCGCTCGCGGTCCTGGGCGCAATCGTCGTGGCAAGCCTTCCCACGTGGCGGGCACGATTCATCACCACAGCCGCGGTCCTCGCCAGCGCGGTCCTGTTCTTCAGCGTGCCGCTCATCCGCGCTCGACTCGCCACGGTCCAGTTCTCCATCCTGCTGCGCGACTCGCTGTACCAGCAGGCGTTCCACGTCCTGGCGCAGCGACCGATCTTCGGGGCCGGCATCAGCGGCTATCCGGTCCGCGCCGCTCCGTTCCGGCCGCCGACCCAGACCATCGAGCTGTACCCCCACAACCTCTGGCTCACCACATGGAGCGAGATCGGGCTGCTGGGTGTGGTTGCATTCGGAGTGATCTTCTTCGGAGTCTTATGGCGAGGGTTCCGCGCGATCCCCAAAACCGAAGGCTTGTTCAAAGCGGTCACGTGGGGCGCGGTCGGAGCTCTTGTCCTCTACCTCGTCCACGGCATGGTCGATTCGCCGTACTGGAAGAACGACCTCGCCATCGAGTTCTGGTTCGTCGCCGCGTTCGCCGTGGTGGCTGTTCGCTCAGGCGGTGCGAGCGCGCAACCGACGCGACCAGAGGTCGGCCAGGTCGGCGCTGCCAACGACTCGCTGCTCCGAAGCCGACTGCACTAGCGCCTGGGCCAGGTGAAGCGCCTTGAGGCCGTCCTCGCCGTCGACCTCGAGCTTCCCCCGACCTGAGATCGCGTTCAGGAACGAGCTCAGCTCCAGCCGCAGCGGCTCGGCGCTGGTGATCGGGTAGCGGACGACATCCCCCTCGGTGACGGTGTCGATCGGCTTGCTCGACTCGAGCGCGCCGTCGGCGTCTGCGTTTCGGAAGTGCGTCAGCTCCTGGGTCAGGTAGTTGACGTGAAACAGACCGCCCTCACCCAGCACGCTGAGCTCGCGCACCTTGATCGGCGACAGCCAGTTCACCTGCACGACACCGACCACTCCGTTCTCGAAGCGCAGGAGCCCGTTGAGCATGTCCTCGTGCTCCGTGTGAATCCGCTGCTCGGTCTCAGCGTACAGACGCGTGACCTCACGGCCGACGATGTGGCGCAGGACGTCGAGGTCATGAGTGGCGAGGTCGATGACAACCCCTACATCCCGGATACGCTGCGGGAACGGCCCCTGCCGCCGGCTCTGGACCTGAAAGATGCGTCCCAGCTCGCCCGCGCCGATGCGTCGCTCCAGCTCGCGCACGGCTGGGTTGAAGCGCTCGACGTGGCCGACCGCCAGCAGAACTCGGTTGCGCTTTGCGGTCTCGATCAGCTCCCGGCCCTGACCGAGGTCGGCCGCGATCGGCTTCTCCACCAGCACGTGCAGCCCATGCTCGAGCGCTGCGCGCGCCACTTCGAGATGTGCACGGGTCGGCACGGCGACCACCACGGCGTCGAGCCCTTTCTTGGCGAGCAGCTCCCGCCACGAAGTGAACCGCTGCGCCGCGTATTTCTCCGCCGCTCCTGCGGCGACTCTCGAGTCCTCGTCGCAAACGGCGGCCAGCGTCACGCCCTCGAGGTCGCTGAGAACGCGAAGGTGGTTGCGGCCCATCGTCCCGAGGCCGATGACCGCGACCTGTGTCACGCCGTCTCCACCGCCTCCAGCACCGCGCCCGTGATGCGCTCGATGTCGTCGCCGTCCAGCGCGGGATGCACCGGAAGCGAAAGCACCTGTCCGGCCAGCATCTCGGCGACCGGCGTGGAATCGGGCTCGTAGCCCAGGCTCTGGTACAGGGGCTGATGCGGAACCGTCATCGGGTAGTGCACCGCGGTCCCGATCCCGAGCTCGCGAAGGCGCTGCTGCACCTGGTCTCGTCCCTCGGGGATGCGCACCGTGTACTGGTGGTACACGTGCGTGTATCCGGATCTTTCGACTGGCACCATCAGCCCATCAGCGTCCTTCAGGCCTTCGGTCAGCAGCTTTGCGTTGTGCCGGCGCTTGGCGATGAACCCGTCGAGCTTGGACAGCTGGGCGACGCCGATCGCCGAGGCGATGTCGGTCATGCGGTAGTTGAAGCCGAGGACCTCGTGCAAATACCTGGTCCGCGCGCCGTGCTCACGGAGCGGGCGCAGATGCGCCGCAAAATCGTCGTCGTCGGTGGTCACCATGCCGCCTTCCCCCGTCGTCATGTTCTTCGTCGGATAGAACGAGAAAGCCGCGCTGACTCCCAGGGCGCCCGTCTTGCGCCCGTTGATCGTCGCCCCGTGCGACTGACACGCGTCCTCGATCAGCAGCAGGCCATGACGGTCCGCGATCGTGCGGAACTCGGGAATCGCAGCCGGATGGCCATACAGGTCGACGGGCATGATGGCCCGGGTACGTGCAGTGATCGCGGCTTCGACCAGGTCCGGGTCGAGGTTGCCCGTGTCAGGCTCAACGTCGACGAACACAGGGCGCGCCCCGACGAACAGGGCCGCGTTGGCGGACGCCGCAAACGTGAAGGGAGAGGTGATGACCTCATCGCCTTCCTTGAGGCCGTGAGCCATCAGGAGCAGGTGCAGCGCCGCGGTGCCCGAGGAAACCGCGATCGCGTTGCGGACACCACACCAATTTGCGAACGCGCGCTCGAACTCCGCGGTCACCGGCCCTTGCGCCAGCTGGCCGCTGTCGAGGACGGCCATCACAGCCTGCCGCTCCTCGGCACCGATCTGAGGGGCGGCGATCGGAATCGAGTTGGAATCGGCCATTCGGTCCCTAATGTTATGGGCCGTGCCCGAAACGGTTTGACGCACCGGGGCCGGCTCGTCACAATTGCCGTGCGCTGCAGCACCCAATGCCCAAGCAGAAGTTGATTGGCGTCCTGGCCGCTTTGGGGATTGTGATCTCCCTCGGAGTCGCATTGACTCCGCTCAACGCCGGCGCGCAGCGGGAGATCCGATCGGCCACCGCTTTGAGACAGAAGCCACCGAGCCAGCTTCCACGCGTCAACCCCGGCGTGCGGCCCAATCGCGAAGTGGTCGGATTTGCCTTCGGCAACGCGAGCCTCGGCGATCCGACCTTCGGCTACTCGGCGTGGTCGTTCAACCTGCTGACACATGTCATCTACTTCGGCTTGAGCGTCGATTGGGACGGCACGATCATCCAGAACGGGTCGGGTTGGACGACGTGGACGTCACCAACGTTGACGGGCCTCGTCAGCACCGCGCACTCATGGGGCACGAAAGTCATCCTCTCCATCGACCTTCACGACTCGAGCTCGAGCACGACAAGCACCATGTGCGCGGCGCTCCACCCGCTGCACCGAGCCGTAACGGTGCAGCAGTCGATCGCGCAGCTGCAGGCGACGGGAGTCGACGGCATCAACCTCAACTACGAGGGCACCGGCGTGACATGCGCCTACGGCGGGACCACTCGCGCCGAGATGACGAGCCTCGCCCAGGAGATGCGCGCCGCGCTGCCGCAGGGCGACTATCTCTCGGTCGACACCTACTCGGGATCTCCTGGCGACCCGACCAACTTCTTCGATCTCGCGGGTCTCGCCCCGTACGTCGACTCCTTCATGGTCATGACGTACGACATGGAGTACTCGAACCAGTTCTACCCGCCGCTCAACTGTCCGGGCAGCCAGAGCCTCAACTGCCTCAATCCGACCTCCCCGCTGACGTCTTACTTTTACAACGACCACGACGTGATGGCGTCGTACATCGCCGTTGTCGGCGCGAGCAAGGTGCTGCAGGGGATTCCCTATTACGGTCGCAAGGCATGCGTCAACGCCGCCGTGGCAAACGCAGTGCCGACCTCGGCCGTTGTCACCGAAAGCTACGTGGACACCTCGAGTGAGGCGTCGGACCCCAGCGTCCAGGCGGGGACGTACGTGGCGCATCGCGACGTGTACACGGGCGCCGACCGTTGGGACACGTGGGTCAACTCCTCGCTCGGCTGCACTCGGGAGATGTACTGGGACGACGTCTACTCCCTCGGCCGCAAGTACGACCTCGTCAACAGCGACAACCTTCGCGGCATCGGCATCTTCACGCTGCAGTACGGCGCGGGCTCGCCGGAGCTGTGGAACCTCCTGGCCGCTAAATTCACCAACTGGAGCGCGCAGTACGACCTGAGCCAGGTGCCGTCCAGCTGGGCGCCCGGCGAGACGCGCAAGCTCACCATCACGGTGACCAACCCGGGACCGGCCACGTGGCCGTCGGGTGGGCCCAACTACACAGCGCTCGACGTCCACTTCACCACGACACCTGGCGGCTCAGGCGTCAGCTCCAGCTGGGTGACGAGCCAGGTCTTCATGCTGCCCAGCGACCTTCCCGCGGGCCAGAGCGCCGCGATCTCCGCGACCATCACCGCGCCCATACGCACCGGTCCGCTCTTTTTCGAGGCCGAGATGTTCACCAACCAGCTCTACTGGTTCTCGGCCTGGAAGTCGGTGCCCGTGAGGTTTGCCGGCGCATTGTGGTTCGCCGGTTTCGACCTGAGCGCGGCGCCCGCCTCGTGGTCGGCGGGCCAGACGGCGAGCTTCGCGGTCACCGTCAAGAACACCGGCAACCAGGCCTGGCCGGCGGGCGGGCCGAACCCGGTCGAGCTCGACCTGAACTTCGCCCGCCAGCCGGTCGGCGCCGCCGCGATCGCCGGCAACTGGCTCACCAGCCAGATCTTCAACCTGCCCAGCGACGTGCCGGCGGGCGGGAGCGCGCAGATCAACGTGTCGGTGACCGCGCCCAACGTGCCCGGGCTGCTCTACCTCGAGGCGCAGATGTTCAAGAACCAGCAGTTCTGGTTCCCCGGGTGGCAGCCGATCGCGGTCAGCGTCGGGAGCGCCAACCCGGACTGGTCGGCGTCGTACGACCTGACGGCGGCCCCGAGGTCATGGCAGCCCGGTGTGGCCCAGACGTTCAACGTCATCGCCAAGAACATCGGCGCGCAGGCCTGGCCGTCTGGTGGCGCCAACAACGTCGCGCTGGACCTCAACTTCTCGACCCGTCCCGGTGGCTCGGGCGTCCTCTACTCGAGCTGGCTCTCGAGCCTGATCGTCAACCTGCCCGCGGACGTCGCGCCCGGCGGCAGCGCCACGCTGAGCGTCACGGTCACGCCACCCACGACCACGGGTTCGATGTACCTGGAAGCGCAGATGTTCAAGAACCAGCAGTTCTGGTTCTCGCAGTTCTCGCCCATCGCGGTCAGCGTCGGCTCCAACGCTTGGACCGCCGGCATCGACCTCTCCGCGATGCCCACCTCGTGGTCGCAAGACCAGAGCCAGACCTTCACGGTGACGGTCATCAACAGCGGCACCCAGACCTGGCCGGCCTCGGGGCCCAACAACGTGGCCCTCGACATCAACTTCTCGACCTCGCCAGGCGGCGCGAACGACCTCTACACCAGCTGGCTCACGAGCCAGATCTTCAACCTGCCCGCCGACGTCGCGCCGGGCGGCAAAGCGTCGATCTCCGTCACGGCGAAGGCGCCTCATCGCGCGGGATCGTTCTATCTCGAAGCCCAGGTCTTCAAGAACCAGCAGTTCTGGTTCCCCACCTGGCAGTTCGTCCCCGTCCAGGTTGGCGGCGGCCACTACTGGGCCTCCATCGACATGAGCGCCGCTCCGATAGCCTGGACGGTGGGCCAGGCCGCGACTTTCAACGTCACCGTGAAGAACGTCGGCAACCAGGCGTGGACCGCAACCGGATCGAACCCGGTCGAGCTTGACCTGCATTTCGCCACTCAACCCGGCGGCGACGCGGTCATCTACAGCTGGCTCAGCAGCAGCATCTTCGCGCTGCCCTCCGACGTCGCGCCTGGCCAGAGCGTGACGGTGCCGGTGACCGTCACCGCGCCCGCGTCAACCGGCTCGCCTTATCTCGAAGCCGAGCTCTTCAAAGACCAGGTCATGTGGATAGCGGTCTGGCAGCCTGTCGCGACGACCGTCAGCTAGGCGTTTGCGACCAGCGCCTCGACGATGTGCTCGGCCGCGTGACCATCGCCGAACAGCTGGGGCCGCTCGCCGTGCGGCCGGAAGCTGCGCATCGCGTCGCTGATCGCCTTCGGGTCGCAGCCGGCCAGCGTGTTCCATCCTGAGTCCACCGTCTCCGGCCACTCGGTCTTGTCGCGGACGGTGATGCAGGGACGGCCCGCAAAGTAAGCCTCTTTCTGCACGCCACCGGAATCGGTGACGATTACCTCGGCTCTCGCTTCGAGCGACTGCATCTCGAGATAGCCGACCGGGTCGACCAGCTGGATGTCGTCGTCCACCTCGATGCCGCCCGCCACCATCGCCGCACGCGTGCGAGGGTGCACCGGAAAGACCGTCTTCAGGCGCGATGCGGCCACACCATCGAGGATGTTGCGCAATCGCTCCGGGTCGTCGACGTTCTCGGCTCTATGGACAGTCAGCAGCGCATAGGGCTGATCAACCCGCGCGGCTTTCTGCGCACGCTCCATGTATTGCAGGAACGCGTCAAACATCACGTCGCCGACCATTTCCACCCCGTCGCGCACGCCTTCCCGCCGCAAGTTTTCGACAGCCGTGCCCGTCGGGCACAGCAGCAAATCACTGACGTGGTCCGCGACCACGCGGTTGATCTCCTCGGGCATTCTCCGGTCGTAGCTCCGCAGTCCCGCTTCGACATGCGCGACGCGCACATGCTGCTTCGCTCCCGCCAACGCGCCCGCGAGGGTGGAGTTGGTGTCTCCGTAGACCATGATCCAGTCCGGCCGGTATTTGATCGCCACCTCTTCGACGCCGGCAAGCATGGCGGCGGTTTGAGCGCCATGCGGTCCCGACCCCACCTCGAGGTTGCGGTCGGGCGAGGGCACGCCGAGCTCCTTGAAGAAGACCTCCGACATGTCGGCGTCGTAGTGCTGCCCCGTGTGGAGCAGGAATTCGTGATATTTCTGGCGCAGCACCCGAGACACTGGGGCCGCCTTGATGAACTGCGGACGAGCCCCCACCACCGTGAGCACTCGCAGCGCGGCCGCCATCTGAGCCGGGAGTCTACCAGCGGCCCGAATGGCCACCTGCGAAACCCTCAACTTAGGATTGAGGTCGTGATTCGCGTCGAGGGCCTTCCTGGCGATAGCTAGCGCACCCCAGAAGCTGCTGCCGCGGGCAGCCGACGCGGTGACAAGATGGGCCCCTCCAGCGCTCATGCTGGCTCTTCCACTCGAATTCACCGGCGCCCTCCTGCCCTTCCGGCTCGACCTGACCCGCGTCGTGCTGCTGATCGCCGCGGTCGCGCTGATCTTCCTCGCGTGGCAGCGGCTGCGGACGATCGTGCTGCCCTGGTACCTGAGCGCGGCTCTATTCCTTCTCTATGCGCTGGCCGCGATCATCAGCTGGCTGATCACGCGAGCTCCAGGGTCCGACAGCGAGGTGCTCGCGATCGTGTTCTACCCGGCGGTCTCGATCCTTGTGATGAACCTCGCCAAGAGAGAGGCCGACCACGTGGCCACGTGGACGGCATTCCTGTGGTCAGGACTCGTCATCTCGGTGCTCGGCGTGATCCTCTACGCGACGCGGGGATCGATATGGAGGCCGGACCTCACGGGGCACGGCCGCGTCAACGCAACCTTCGCCGACCCCGACATCATGGTCCGCTTCGCGGCGATGGCGGTGTGCGCCGCCATCCTGCTCTACAGCACCCGCCCGGCCAATCGCCGCCTGGCGATCGCCACCGCGATCGCAGGGTCGATGGTGGCCCCGCTCACTCTCTCCCGTCTCGGCCTCGTGCTGTTCATCGGCGCTGTGCTGATCGCGCTGGCTCTGGCCGCCGACCGCAAGCGAGCTCTCGCGCTGGGTGCGGTCGCGCTGATTGCGTTCAGCTCGACGACGTTGATCAGCCCAGACGCGCGCGACCGCCTGATGACGGCGGTTCACGCCGTGGTCGCGACCGGCAACGCGGCCGTGCATCCCAACCCCGCGCCGCCAGGCTCGAGCGGCGCCAATGTGCCCACGCTCAAGCGGATCACGAACTACCTGCCTCTCGATGAGCAGCGGCGATACCTCATCGCGGCGGGCCTGCAGATGTTCATCGACCACCCGATCGCCGGCGTGGGGTTCGGAGGATTCCAGCACTCCTTCCTGACTCAATACAAGTACTTCCAGGTCAAGGGCTACCAGGACTCCCTGTCGCACACGAGCGTGGTGACGATCCTCGCCGAGCAGGGGTTGGTGGGCTTCCTCCTGCTGCTGGTCTTCTTCACGCAGTTCTTGCGCGAGATCACCATCAGCGGCCGCCGCGGGAGGCCGCAAGCAGTGTGGTCGCTATTGCCGGCGGCGCTGATCGCCGTCATCTTCGTCGACAGCCAGGTCGAGGCCCGACTGTTCACGGAGCCGTACCTCTGGGTGTTCCTCGGGCTGGTCTATTCGGCGTATCGCATCGCCGGCCAGCACACCGCTGAAGAGGAATCGCCGCTGGCCGATCGACCGCTGACAGTCACATTCCTCACGCACTACTACCCGCCCGAGCTCGGCGCCCCGCAGGCGCGGCTGTCAGAGCTCGCGCGCCGGCTCAGCGAGCACGGCGTGAAGGTAATCGTCGTCACCGGTATGCCGAACTACCCGACGGGCAAAGTCTTCGACGGCTATCGCGGCAAATGGTGGACGCATGAAGAGGTCGCCGGCGTCACGGTGCACCGCACGTGGGTGATTCCTGCACCCAACAAGGGCTTTCTCAAACGGATCATCAATCACCTTTCGTTCTGCCTCTCGAGCCTCAGCGCGATCGAGCACCTCGGACCGGTCGACGTGATCTTCGTCGAGTCACCGCCGCTGCTCATCGGCCTCCCTGCGCTCGTCTTCTCCTGGGCCGCGAGAGCGCCGATGGTGTTCAACGTGAGCGACATCTGGCCGCAGTCGGCGGTCGAGCTTGGGGCGATCCGCAACCCGCTCGCGATCCGGCTGGCCGAGATGCTCGAGGAATCTCTCTACCGGCGCGCGACGCGAGTGACGGTGGTCACGCAGGGCATCCTCGAGAGCCTGGCCAAGCGCGGCGTTCCGCGCGAGAAGCTCTTCCTGCTCACCAACGCGGTCGACACGTCGACGTACAGGCCGCTGCCCCCTGACGAGAAGCTCGCCTCTGAGCTCGGGCTGGACGGCCGGAAAGTCTTCCTGTACGCGGGCACGCACGGCATGGCGCAGGGGCTCGATGTGATCCTCGAGACGGCCAAGCTGACGAAGGACTCCAACATCCTGTTCCTGTTCGCAGGCGAAGGGGCGGATAAGGAGCACCTGGTCGCTCGCGCACAGGCCGAGCACATCGACAACGTTCGCTTCCTGCCCAACCAGCAGCGCGCCGTTATGCCTTCGCTCCTCAACCTCGCTTACGCCACGATCATCCCGCTGCGGCACCTCGACATCTTCCGCTCCGCGTTGCCGTCGAAGATGTTCGAGTCCATGGCCACAGGCCGGCCGATCGTTGGCGCGCTCGAGGGTGAGGCCGCACGCCTCATCGAGGAAGCCAACTGCGGCGTGGTCGTGAAACCGGAGGACCCGACCGCGCTCCACGACGCCGTGGTCAAGCTGGCGGCCGAGCCCGAGCTCGCGAAAGGGCTCGGCGACAACGGCCGCAAGTACGTGGTGCAGAAGTTCGACCGCACGGTCGTCGCCGAAAGGTTCCTCGCCCTGCTGCAAGATTCGGCCGCCAAGAAGGTGAAGGCGCAGCTTGCGCGTGACTGAACGCTTGGCGGGCCGGTTTGGCGGGGTCCTGCGCGACACGGCGGTCACGATGGTCGGCGAGGCCTTCGTCCTGGTCGGAGGACTCCTCCTCTACGCGCTGTTCGCCCGCTTCTTCGGACCGGTCGGCGTCGGCGAGGTGGCGCTGGTCAAGCGTGGGAGCGGCCTGCTACAGCCGATTGTGTTCCTCGGCATCCAGACCGGTTTTCCGCGGGGCATCGCGATTGCGCAAGGCGATCCCCGGCGGGCGGGCGCGACGACGGCGGCAGGACTTCTTGTCCTCGCGGCCGCCACGGGCGTCGCTTCGGTCGCGCTGCTGGGGGCCCCGCGAGCCGCCGCCGGTTTCTTGTTGGGCGACTCGCGCTTCTCCTTCCTGGTCCCCGCCCTCGTGATGACGCTCGTCTCGATCATCGTCTACGGGGCGGTGCGAGGAATCCTGTTCGGCATGCTCCGGATTCCGCTCGCCAATCTCATCCAGATCGTCGCCGTTGGAATCGTCCCGGTCGCGATCGTCGCCGTCGTGCACCCGAACGTGAGCACCGCGCTCGTGATCGCTGCGCTGGGGACCACCGCGGTCGCGGCCATCGCCCTTCTCGCGCTCATCGCGCGGCCGATGCGGCAGCTCGATGTCAGATCACTGCGTGGCGCCGTCTCTGACCTCGTCCGCTACAGCGTGCCCAGGATGCCGGGCGACGTGATGATGGCCGCGCTCCTCTCGGTCGGCGTGCTGTGGGCGGCGCGTGTGGTCGACGTGAGGACGGCCGGGTATCTGTCTGTCTCCATGAGCCTGCTGTCTGCCGTCACCGCGGCCTTCGTGCCGCTCAGCGTGGTCCTGCTGCCGCGCGCGTCCGCATTGATCGCGAGTGGACGCATCGACGTCATCCGTCCTCGCATCACCGAGCTGCTGCAGCTGACTGTCCTGGGATCGGTCTTTGTCGCCGCGCAGGCGATGATCTTTGCGGACACGATCCTGCGATGGTGGCTCGGACCCGCGTTCGTCGAAGGAGCGCCAGCGCTCCGTGCGGTCCTGGTCGGCGTGCCTTTCCTGGCGCTGTTCTTCTCTTTGCGCGGGCTGATCGACGCGGCGGCGGTGCGGCCGTACCACACCTATAACCTGGGCGCCGCGCTGGCGCTGACGCTTGCCGGGTACGTGGTCGTCTCGCTCGCGCTGCCCCCTCGCGCGTTGACCGTCGGCATAGCGCTCTGCGGCAGCGCCGGGTTCGCGCTGCTGGCCGTCCTGACCCTGCGCGTGCTGACGCGCCTTTACGCGGTCGGTCTCCGGCTGTCAGACTTCGCCAGGGTCTTGCTCGTCAATCTCGCCGGCGTCCTGGCCGCCCTGGCGCTGCACGCGTTGACCAGCGGCGCGTCGATCCCGGGACTGGCCGTCATCATTCTGTTCGAGCTCGTTGCCGGAGCGACCATCCTGGGGCCGTTCCTGTCGGCGGCGATGGTTCGCCAGCTGAGAACGGTTTCGTGACGACCCCAAGTCCGTCCCCGAATCCCATCCAGTTCACAGTGCTGTCTGGCGCGCCCGACCCGACGCCGTTGTGGCTCGTGTTCGTGGTCATCGTCTTCGCGTGCGCCGTCGCGCTCGCCGCAGGGCTGGTCGTATACCGGACGACCCGCACGCGCGCGCTGCTCACGCCCACGTATCTCTTCTACGCGTACTACGTCGTGTTCGTTTTCGCCGGCGTGATGTGGCTGGTCGCCGACCGCGGCAACGGCAGCTACCTCCACTTCGCGGGTTCGCGCAACTGGGCCGCCATGTTCACGGTGACGGCAGGCATCGTTTGCTTTGCGGTGGGCGTGGTCCTTGCCAACCGGCACACGAGGTTCCAGCCCGTCGCCGAGCTGGCGCGCAAAAAGGCAACGGGCTGGCTCGACGGCCCGCCGCAGCGCGCCCACAAGATCGTGTTCTGGTTCCTCGCCGCGGTCTGCCTGGCCACGTGCGCGGTGCTGCTGACGCTGGGACCGGTGTCGCCTCTCGTCTACCGTCTCTCGCACCTCGGCCAGCACTCGCTCGGCTTCGACTACGCGCTCGACTACGTGCGGCTCAAGTTCATCAGCCCGCACGCCGGCGGGCTGCCCTTCCAGGCGACGCTGTACCAGTTCTACGGCAACCTCCTGCCTCTGCTGGGACTGCTTGCGCTCGGCTGGGGAGTCGTCCATCGCAACCGGCGATGGCTGGTGGCAGGCGCAGCGCTTCTCGCGGTAGCCCTGTTGATGGCGGCGATAACGCTGACCAAGAACCCGGTCGAGAACCTGCTGATCCTGTTCTTCATCGCCTGGCTCGCGTTTCGCTTGCGCGACCTCAGGGTGCGAGAGGCGATCGCCGCCGGCGTGATCGCGATGCTCGCCTTCTTTTCGGAGATCTACGTGACCAACACCGGCGTCAACTTCGGCAGCGTCGTCGAGGCGGGCATCCGGAGGCTGTTCGTAGTGCAGGCCGCCGTGCTGTACAGCACCTTCGAGGAGTTCCCCGCTCGCATGGCCTTCTTGCACGGGCAGGGCTTGTGGCGCGACATCGTGAACCTGCGTCCAGGGCCGAAATCCACGCTCGACTACGGCGGGTGGCTGTATACGGTCCTGGTGACCAACAAGCCCGGCTTCGGGGGAGTCGGCAGCGCGCCGACCGCCTTCTTCGGTCAGCTCTACGCGGACTTCGGAGTGGTGGGTGCGCTGCTCGGGCTTGTCGCGGCGGGCTACGGCGCGCAGCGCGCGTACATCTGGTACCTGCGCAGCCCGCACACGCTGGTCAACTGGTGCGTGTTCGTCGGCCTGGCGGCGAGCATCCCTCGACTGACCACGTCAGGCGTGATCGCCATCGTCTTCCAGTACGGCGTGGTCGCCTCGATCCTGTTCGGCCTCTACATGTCGGTCGGACCCCGTCTTCTGGCGCGGCGCGCGCCCGCCGGGTCAAACGGCTACGAGCCCAACCAGTACTGGAACCAGCTGCTCGGCCAGTCGTTCGACCTCACCGGCGTCGGGCTCGTCGGCAAGTCGCACGCCTTCAACTCGTGGGGCTATCGGGCCCGGCGGAGCGCGGCGCTCGGCCTCGTCCCAGATGCCTCCGACCAGCAGGTGCTCGACGTGGGCTCCGGCACGGGGCACTGGGTCGCCTTCTGGCACAGCCTGGGTGCTCGCGGCGTGACCGGTCTCGACCTCACACCCGTCAGCGTCGGCAAGCTGCGGCAGACGTTCCCCGACGACCGCTTTGTGCAGGCCGACGTGACGCAAGGCGTGCCGACCGGAGGACCGTTCGGACTGATCAGCGCGATGGACGTGCTGCTGCACGTGGTCGACGACGCCGGCTATCGCAAGGCGTTCCAGAACCTGCGCGAAGTGGCGCAGCCGGGCACGCGGCTCCTGATCCTCGAGCCGCTCACCTACGGGGCGCCTCGAGCAATGATTCCCGGCTCGCATTCCAGGACTCGCTCCCTCGCCGAGCTGCGGTCCGCGCTGAAAGAAAGCGGCTGGAGCCTGCAGAAGGTGCGACCGGCGACATGGCTGCTCAGCAACCCGATCGAGATCCAGCCGAGGTTTGCGTTCCTGGGCCTGAACGCGCTGTGGAGCGCGATCAGCGTCGCCGCACGCTGGGAGGTGTCAGGACAGATGGTGGGCGCGGTGCTTTACCCCCTCGACCGGATGCTGTGCCTGCTGCCGTGGGGACCGAGCTCCAAGGTCGCGCTGGCGGTGGCCGTCTGATGCGCATCACGATCCTCACCCAGTACTTCCCGCCGGAGGTTGGCGCGGCACAGACGAGGCTGTACTCGATCGCGCGTGAGCTGAAGCTGCGCGGCGAGGACGTCAAGGTGGTCTCGGCGCTGCCGAACTATCCGACCGGCCGCCTGCTCCCCGGCTACCGCGCGCGGTGGTCGATGCGCGAGAAGCTCGACGACATCGACGTCGTGCGGATGTGGATCTATCCGGCCACCGGGCGCAACCCGGTCCGCCGTCTGTTCAGCTATTTGTCGTTCTCGTTCTCCGCGCTCTTCGGTTGCTTCAAGGCGGGCAAGGCAGACCTCGTCCTGGTCGAGTCGCCGCCGCTGTTCCTCGGCCTAACCGGATATCTCTTCGCGCGCCTGTCCCGCACAAGGGTTGCCCTGAACATCTCCGACCTGTGGCCGGCGTCGGCGCGCGAGCTGGGGATCATCACCAACCCGGTGCTGATCTGGCTCGCCGAGCGGCTCGAGCATTTCCTGTACCGCCATGTGGATTTCGTGACCGCGGTGACACCCGGCATCGCCGAGGCCGTGCACCGCGTCGCCCCTCGCAGCCGGCTGCTGTCGCTTCCCAACGGAGTCGACACGCAGCTCTTTCACCGCGGCGACACGACGGCCGCGGACCAGTGGATCAAGCCCGGCCAGATCGCGTTCATCTATGGCGGGACGCTGGGCTACGTGTCGGGGCTCGATGTGATCATCGAGGCGGCCAGCCGGCTCTCGCTCCGCCAGGACATCGTCTTCCTGTTCGTCGGAGAAGGGCCGGAGAAGGACCGCCTCGAGCACCGCGCTCAAGAGGAGCGGCTCGACAACGTCAAGTTTGTGGACCCGCAGCCGGCGGAGGCGATGCCGGCGTTCTTCTCGGCCAGCCGCGCGTCGATCGTGCCCTTGCGAGGCGACGACTTCTTCAAGCGGACGCTGCCGGCCAAGATCTTTCCGTCACTGGCCTGCTCGACGCCGGTCATCCACTGTGGCGACGGTGACGCGGCCAAGCTGATCTCCGAGACGAACAGCGGGATCGTCGTGGCGCCGGAGCGACCGGACCTGCTGGCGGCCGCGGTGATGAGCCTCGCCGACGACGCCGCGCTGGCGGCTCAGTTGGGTAGGAACGGCCGCCAGTTGGTGGAGGCGCGATTCGCCTGGTCCAGCTCGGTCGCCAGCTGGCTGGCCGAGCTGCGCTCGAACGGGCAGACCCCGCCGGCGGAGCCCGTCGCCACCGATCGCCGGGGCTGATGGACGCAAAACGCGCGCTGGACGTGGCGGTCGCCGGGCCGGCGCTGCTCTTGATCTCGCCGCTCATTGGGCTGTTCACGCTGCTGGTCAAGGCCGAATCGCCCGGGCCGGGGATCTACAGCGGGCTGAGGGTCGGCCGCGACGGCCGCGAGTTTCACATCTACAAGATCCGCACCATGCTCGCCGACGCCGACCGCACGGGGCCGGCGATCACGGTCTCCGAAGATCGGCGCGTCACGCGTGTCGGCGGGTTTCTGCGGCGGACGAAGATGGACGAGCTACCCCAGCTGTGGAACGTGCTCGCCGGCGACATGAGCCTGGTCGGGCCGCGACCCGAGCACCCCGAGTACGTGCGGCAGTACACACCAGAGCAGCGCGAAGTGCTCGCCGTGCGGCCGGGCATCACCGGTCCCGCGGTCCTGCAGTTCGTCGATGAGGCGGCGCTGCTGACGGGCGACGCGCAGAAGACGTACGTGACGGTGGTGATGCCGCGGAAGCTGGAGCTCGACCTGGAGTACGTCCGGAACCATTCGTTTGCACGCGACCTGAACATCCTTGTGAAGACGGCGGGCCTGGTGGCCCGCAGGGCCCTCCGCCTGGCTTAACAACCAGCGTTGCGCCGGGCCACGTCCAGCTCGATGCTCGGCCCGTGGGCCGCAAGCCACTTCTTCCAGTGCAGCTCATGCGCGGTCCGTTCACCCTCGCTGAAGCGCGAAGCGCCGGCCTCGAGCTGTGGCACCTGGCAGGTGCGAGTTGGAGGCGAGTCGGCCCTGAAACCTATCTGTGGAAGGACCTGCGGGACGACCCGATGCACAGGATCGAGGCAGCGCACCGGCGGCTCCCGACCGGCGCGGCTTTCTCAGGGCTCACGGCGGCATGGCTGCATGGACTGGACTTTGCGCCGTGTGATCCCATCGAGGCAACCGTCCCGGCACGCGCTGGTGTATCGGCCCGGTCAGGGATGGCGATCCATCGCTCGGCGCTCCGCGAGGACGACGTCGTTCAAAAGAGAGGTGTGCCGGCAACTTCGCTGGTACGCACGCTGGCCGATCTCTGCGGGCGTCTGACCCTTACCGAAGCCGTCGTCATCGCCGACTCCGCGCTGCACACCCGTCGCATTCGGCTTGGTGACCTCGAGGCCTGGACACTCTCCCGCCCATGGGCTCGCGGAATCCGAAACCTGCGGCGCGTGATCAGACTTGCGGAGCCGGCCGCCGAGTCGCCGATGGAATCGCGACTGCGAATGCTCCTGATCCTCGGCGGACTCCCCCGTCCGCGCGTGCAGGTGTCGATTCACGACCGTTCGGGCCGTTTCGCAGGCCGACCGGATCTCTACTACGAGGCAGAACGACTCGGAATCGAGTACGACGGCGCGGTGCATCGCAACTCCCTCACCTCAGATGACCAGCGGCAGAACAGGTTGCTCCGCGCTGGCGTTCGGCTGCTGCGTTTTACCGCACCCGACGTCCTGGGCAACCCCGCCTCGGTTGTCACCGAGGTGCGTGCGATGCTTGGCAGCCAGTCCGATCATGCTTCTGCCGGCACAAACCGGATTGAACCAATTCCCAATCGCGTTTCTGCCGGCGAAAACAGGAAATCGAGGCGCGGTTAGGCCCGGTGCTTCCCCACGATGTCCGTCACCGCCTCGATCACATCCGCGATGTCCTCGTCCGAGTGCGCCGGACTCAGCGGCAGCGACAGCATCCGCTCGAACTCCCGCTGCGCGACCGGGAACTGGTCCGGCCGCAACCTGTAACGATCGCGGTAGTACGGATGCAGGTGGATCGGGATGAAATGCACGCTCGCGCCGATGTTGCGCGCGCGCAGCTCCTCGATGAACTTCGCGCGGTCGATCGTCAGCATCTCCAGGTTCAGGCGCAGCAGGTAGATGTGCCACGCGCTCTCCACGCCGTCCCTCACAGCAGGCGTCTGGACCTCGGCCAGCTGTCCCAACGCCTCGTCGTACTGCGATACGATCGCCCGCCGGCGCCGCTGCATGTCCTCCAGCCGCTTCAGCTGGTGCAGGCCCAGCGCCGCCTGCACGTCCGGCATGTTGTATTTGAAACCCGGCAGCAGCACCTCATACCGCCACGACCCCTCTGACGTGTAGCGCTTGAACGCGTCGCGGCTCATGCCGTGCAGGCTCCACACGCGTGCCTCGTCGATCAGCTCCGGCGGCCCCGTCAGCATCCCGCCCTCGCCCGTCGTCAGGTTCTTGGTCGCGTAGAACGAGAACGCGACGAGGTTCGGTCGGTCGAAGCCTGGTTCCGGCGCGCCGATCATGCGGCCGCCGTAGCTCGCGGGCAGCGAATGCGCCGCGTCCTCGATCACGGCCAGCCCGTGCCTGTGCGCGATGTCGTAGATGGCCCGCATCTCGGCTGGGTGCCCGTACAGGTGGACGGGCAGCAGCGCCTTGACCCCCGGCGTCTCGCGTACGGCCTTCTCGACCTGGTCGGGGTCGATGTTCAGAGTGTCCGGCTCGACGTCGACCAACACCGGCCGCGCCCGCTGGTGCTCGATGACGTGGATCGACGAGGAGAAGGTCATCGTCGTGCTGACCACGGCATCACCTTCGCCAATGCCGAGGACGGCCAGGGCGACGTGCATGGCGGACGTGGCCGAATTCAGCGCCAGCGCCGCGGGCGCGCCCACGTAGGCGGCGAACTCCGACTCGAAGCGCCCTGCGCGCGGGCCGGTGGTGATCCACCCTTCGCGCAGCGTCTTGACCACTTCGTCGATGTCCTCGTCCGCGATCAGCGGCGGCGAGAACGGCAGGAATTCAGACCGCAACTGGCTTGATCAAAAGGCCGAAGAGATGGCTGCGCAACGGCGGCAGCGCGGACAGCACAGGGTATGCGGCCGGTGTCAGAGGTCCAAGGCGACGCGCCACCGGAGGCAGCAGCGTCAATGAGTGGAGCCGTCCGCTCAACACCGGAAACAGCTCACGCATCCGCTGTCCCGAAACCCCGCGCACGTCGGGATTGGACGGGTTGTCGTAGCGGAAGTCGTACCAGAGCAGCCCGCCGCCAGGCTTCAGCACCCGCACGATCTCACCCGCCACGCTGCGCGCCATGCCCGCGTCGAGGATCGAACTGAACACAGTGAACGCGAGGACGACGTCGAAGCTTTCGGAAGGAAACTCCAGCTTCACCGCGTTGCCGGCGCGGAAGTCGATGTCCGGATACGCGGCGCGCGCCGCGGAAACCCGGGCCGGCAGCAGGTCGATTCCAACCAACCGCGAAGGCGAGGCACCCAGCTCGCGAAACGAGGCGAGCTCGACGCCGCCGCCACAGCCGACGTCGAGAACGCGGCGGTCGCCAAGAGGAATCCAGCCGCGCTCGTCGAGCAGCCTCACCATCAAGCGCCGCCGCTCGTCGAGGATGGCCCGGTTGCCAGGATTCGCGAGGTCCCATCGCGCCGCGCGCTCGCCGAGCACGTGCTCATACGCACGCGCGATCCGCTCCGACTCGGTCACGTCACCGCCCGCATCTTCAGCAGGTCGTACACCTCTGCCGGAATGTCGGCCGTCCTTCCGCAGGTCATGCACTTCATGTGCACCGACGTCTCACCTCGACCGCTCTCGGTCAGCTTGTGTCCGCAGTCGCACGCGAAACCGCGCAGCCGCGCTGGATTGCCGAGCACGATGCCGCGAGGCGGCACGTCGCGCGTCACTACCCCGCCCGAGCCGACCATCGCCATGCGCCCGATGTTCACGCCCGGCAGGACGATCGCCCCTCCACCTACCGCAGCGCCGTAATCGACCAGGCCTCGACTCACGATCCAGTCCGCCTCGCTCTTCAGCGAGCCGTCGGGGTTGATCGCGCGCGGATTCTTGTCGTTGAGCAGCATTGCGCCCGGTCCGAGAAAGACACCGTCGGCGAGGTTGAAACCGTGAAACACGAGCACGCTGTTCTGCAGCTTGCACCGGTCACCGATGTGGACGCCCCTGTCGATGTAGACGCCCTTGCCGATGATGCAGTCGCGCCCGACGACCGCCTCTTCGCGAATCTGTGCCTGGCTCCAGACCTTGGTGCCGGCGCCCACACTCGCTGCTTTCGAGACCTCGGCCGTGGCGTGAATGAAGGTTCCGTCCGCTGACAAAGTGCGCCCATATCTTCGCACGGGCGCCCTGTGCGACCATCCCGTCCGTTGGGTCGAGTCGCGATCGTCAACGACATCGCTGGAGTGGCGCGCCTCGAGGCGACGGGCCTGCGCGAGGCCGGTTGGGAAGTCGATTTCTACGACCTTCCCAAGCCCGGCGGCGGCTGGCCTTTCGCGGCCAAGCTGCTCGCCTTGCCTTACCGCCTCGTGATGTATCTGCCGGTCATCGTTCGGTTGCGGCGAGGCGGCTACGACGTCGTGCATGTCCATTTCGTGTCGCAAGGTGTCGTCGGTGCGGTGTCCGGCCGACCCTATTTCCTGCACGCGCACGGCTCGGACCTTCATCTCAACCTTGCCAATCCGCTGCTTCGCTGGTGGACGAGGCTGTGGATGCGGAGGGCCCGCAAGATCTTTTACGTCACGCCCAATCTCGCGCCGTTCCTCACCGATTTCAAGGACAAGGCGGTCCTGCTGCCCAACCCCGTCGACACGCAGAAGTTCGTGAGCATTCCGGCCCCGACCCGCATCGCCGCGGTGCTGATCTTCATGCGCCTGCAGCCCATCAAAGGGGCGCAGACGGTCTTCGCCGCCGCCGCCGACATTGCAAGAGTGGTGCCGCTGACCGCGATCGAATGGGGCCCGCTCGCGGCGGAGTTCAAGAATCGATACAGCGATCAGGTCGCTTTCATCAGCCCGGTGCCGAACGACGGCGTGCCCGACCTGCTCTCGCGTTTCGATGCCGTGATCGGGCAGATGGAACAGGGCGTGCCCGGCCTCTCCGAGCTCGAGGCGATGGCCGCGGGGCGCGTCGTGGTCATGCGCCTCGATGCGAACCTGTTTCGAACAGATCCTCCCCCCGTGGTCAATGTCGCGAGCGGCGACGAGATCGCGCCGATGCTGAAGACGCTGAAGGATGACTCCGATGAGGTCGGCCGGCTATCGACCGCTGGGCGGAGCTGGGTCGAGCGCAACCACGGGCTGGCCGGCCACATGGCGCGGCTCAGCGAGGAGTACCAGCAGGAGTCCTGACTGGGCGACGAGAAAAAGGCCGTCCAGAAGCAGGTTGGGCACCGGCAGGAAGGGAAACGCTTCCGCGAGGACAAGCTCCAGCACGAGGACCGCGATGGCCGCAAACATCAACCTCCGGTTCTTGGACCTGCTGGCGATCGCCGCTTGAAGGTTGAGGCCCAGCGTGCCCCACACCAGGGCCACGACGGCAGGAATGAAGACGACGTGGTAGCGCCCGTACTCATCGAAACCGCCGAGGGCCGTGATGGCCGTCCCGTAGGCGACGACCAGCGCCGCCGGGCCAAGCGCGGCTAACGGATCGCGCGGTCGGAAGAACGGCACGACGAGCCACATCAGCGCGAGCACGGGCGTCAGGTAGAGCACGAAATAACGAGCGCTCGCAAGGAACTCCGCAAGCCTCAGCTGCTTGTCGAACGCCGCACCGCGCGTGATGGTCGCGAACTGCGGGTCGAAGTCCGCGCTGCGCCGCACCGCGATGTCGACGGAAAGCCACGCGAACCTCACCGGGTCACGAAGGATCACAGCGCGCGCGTACGCCCCGATCTGGCCGTAGTGGTTGTCGCGAAGCTCGGGATGGTCCCCGACAAGGGTCCACACCGACCTGCCATTCGCCACGTAGGCGTCGACCAGCTGCGTCGTCGAGGCCCAGCTCGCGGGCGCTTCGTCCTGCATGCGGTACTGCATGACCTTGCCGAGCAGGCTGAGGTTCGTGATCTCGGTGGTGCCGGCATATCCGTTGACCACAGCGTTCCCAGCCACGTAGCCGCCGATCACCAGGTACGTCGCGACGAGGGCACCCAGGCCGTGCCAGGCATATCGGCGCAGGATCCCCTGGCGCCACAAGAACGCGCCCAGGTACAGGGCCGCCGCCAGGCCGAAGAACGCCCACTCGGGGCGGGTCAGCGCGGCAAGGGTGGCCAGCAGCGCCATCAGCCACAAGGTGCTCACCCTCGGCGCGCGCACGAAGCCAAACGACGTCACCACGAAGCCGGCGACCAGACCCATCGCCAGCGTCTCCGACAGAAGCGTCTTGGCGTACGACGCCGCGAACGGGTCAGTCGCCATCATCAGCCCCGCGAGGCCCGCGATCCAGGCCACTCCAAACGCCCGGCGCACGACGTAGTACGTGACCGCGACAGAGCCGAGGTAGATGAGACCCTGCACGAACAGGGCGAACCCGTAGAAGCCGGTCGTGGCGCCGAGGACGAGCAGAAAGAGCGGGTAGCCGGGCAGCCGCTCGGTGCTGAACACGTGGCCCTGCAGCAACCCGCTCGCGCCCTGCAGGTAGTTGGCGGAATCGGGGTACATGTCGGCGTGCGGCCGGTTGAGGAAATACGTGAGCAGCATCACGGCCGCGATGAGGCTCAGGGCGGCAACGACGGTCCGATCAGACACACGCTGCACGTCCGGCTGCTGCAAACCAACGTGTTAGCCTAGCGAAGCTTTCCCCGTTGAGCACCAAGACCCTGCGCGCGCAGAGCACTCGTCCCACGGATGACGTGGACGCTCCTGAAATCTCGATCGTCATTCCATGCCTGAACGAGGCCGAGACCATCGAGTTCGTCGTGCGCGAGGCGCTCGAGGCGTGCGAGAAGAACCACCTCGACGCTGAGGTCGTCGTCGCCGACAACGGCAGCACCGATGACTCTCGCCAGATCGCGACGCGAGCCGGCGCGCGAGTCGTCTCGGTGGTCGAGCGCGGGTATGGAAGCGCGCTGCGCGGCGGTGTGATCGCCGCGCGCGGAAAGTACGTGATCATGGGCGACGCCGACGGGAGCTACGACTTCACCTCGATCAAAGGTTTCGTCGACAAGCTGCGAGAAGGCAACGACCTGGTCATGGGCAATCGCTACAAAGGCGGGATCCAGCCGGGCGCCATGCCGTGGATCAACCGCTGGATCGGCACCCCGGTCTTGAGCGCTGTCGCCCAGCTGCTCTTCCGGACGGGGATCGGCGACGTCAACTGCGGCCTGCGTGCATTCTCCAAGGCCGCGTTCGAGCGCATGGACCTGCAGACGACAGGCATGGAGTTCGCCAGCGAGATGATCGTCCGGGCGTCGCTGCTTCGCCTGCCCGTGGCCGAGGTGCCCACCGTGCTCCGCCCCGACCGCAGGTCGCGCCGACCCCACCTGCGCCGGTGGCGCGACGGCTGGCGGCACCTGCGATTCATGCTGCTCTACAGCCCGGGCTGGGTGCTGCTCGCGCCCGGTGTGGCGATGGTGGTCGTCGGCGTGATCGGGTCGGCGCTGCTGGTGCGTGGGCCGGTCTACATCGGAACTACCGCGTTCGACATCAACACCCTGCTCGTGCTTGCCTTCGTTGTCATTGTCGGCTACCAGTTGATCGTGTTCGCGGTCTCGATGCGGACGTACGCCGCCGAAACGGGCCTGCTTCCTCCCAGCCCGACCCTGAACAGGCTGTACCGCTACGTGAGGCTCGAGACGGGTCTGCTCGCGGGCGGCGCGGCCACGCTGCTTGGCCTCGTCGGCGTGATCGTCGTCTTCGTCACCTGGAGCCACGTCGGATTCGAGGGCCTCGACCCCCGCATCACGATGCGCCAGCTGATCCCCGCCGTCGTCCTGCTGGCGCTGGGCGTGCAGACGATCTTCGCCAGCTTTTTCCTGAGCATGATGGGGCTGCGCCGCCCCGAGATCCACGTCAACCAGCCGCCCCAGGCCTAGGAGTCGCTACCCGGCCTCGGCCTATCGAGCCTCTCGCTCTCGCGCCGCGTCGCTGCGTTCGGCCGCCGGCTCCTCGACGGGCTCAGCCCGCGTCTGCACCGCGTTCTTCAGCGTGCGCACGAGCTCGTCGGTCTTGCCTTCTCGGGCCAGGTGATCCAGACGCTCGACCGTCCACGCGAGGTCGTCCTCCTTGGGAAGGCCGGGCGAGACCACTTCGCGCACGGCGGCGTTCGCCGTCGGCCGCCAGCCCTCGTCCGGAGCCAGCAGCTCCTCCGTCAACCTCTCGCCAGGCCGCAGGCCGGTGAACACGATCTCGATGTCGGTCCCCGGCCGCATGCCTCGCGACCGGATGAGGTCGTGCGCCAGGTCGACGATCTTAATGGGCTCGCCCATGTCGAGCATGTAGAGGTGGCCAGGCCGCGCAGTCGCGATGGTGCTGAGCACGAGGGAGGCCGCCTCGTGGATCGTCATCATGTAGCGCGACACGTCGGGGTGAGTGATGGTGACCGGTCCTCCGGTCTCGATCTGGCGCTCAAACAGGGGCACGACGCTGCCCCGACTGCCGACCACGTTGCCGAACCTGACCGCCCAGGACGTCATCGGACCGCGGTAGGAGAGCACGATCTCCTCGCAGAGCCTCTTGGTGCAGCCCATCACCGAGTGCCTCGTGGCCGCCTTGTCGGTCGAGATGAGGATGAACTTCTGGACGTCGGCGGCGTGGGCGCAGTGCAGCGTGTTCCAGGTCCCGATGACGTTGGTCAACACCGCCTGGATGGGATGCGACTCAAGCATCGGCACGTGCTTGTAGGCGGCCGCGTGGAAGACCACCTCGGGCCGCTCGTCGGCGAAAAGGTTGACCAGCAGCTCGCGATCGACGATCGAGACCAGCGCCTCGTGCAGGTCGACGGTGCCGCGTGCGCGCAGCTCCTCGCCGAGGTCGAACAGGCCGCTCTCGTTGGTGTCGACCATGACCAGGCGCTTCGGTTCCATCTTCACCAGCAGCCGGCACAGCTCGGACCCGATGGAGCCGGCAGCGCCGGTCACCAGGACGGTGTGATTTCGAATATCGGCGGCGGACGGCTCGAGGTCGATCTCGCGGTGCTCGCGCCCGACCAGGTCGTCCGCGGAAAGCTGGCGCAGACGCGACGAGCTGCCGCCTGGAAACCACTCGCCCGCCACGGGGACGATGAAGACGGGTAGGTGCGCCGCGAGGCACTGGGCGTACAGCTTGCGTTCGCGAACGCGGTCGACGGACCCGGTGTGGACGAAGGCGACACCCTGGGCGTCGGTCTGCTTGGTCCAGTGCAGGAGCTGGTCCGCGCTGCCCAGCACGGGCACGCCCATCAGGATGCGGCCGAGGTCCGGCGGCCCCGTCGTCACCACGCCGACCGGGACCCAGTCCGAAGTCGAGTTCTGGAGCAGCGCTTTTACCGTGGCATAGCCGCCGGCGTCGTTGATGACGACGAGCAGGCGGTTGCCTGTCGTGCGCGTGCCGGCGAGGATGCGAGGGGCAAGTCGGACGAGCCCGATGGCGATCAGAACCGCGGGGGCCGCGAAGACCGGCGCCAGGACGCGGAACGGCCGGTAGCCGTCGGGGAACAGCAGGTTGGCGATGGTGATGAGCAGCGAAGCCTCGATGACTGCGATCCCGATGGCGTACGCGTCGCCGAGGCCGGCGACCGACCATTCCCGCCGGTAGAGGTGCGTGCGTGCCTCGCCCGCGCCCATGGCCAGGACGACGAGCAGGAACGAGACCGCGACGATCTCTGGCGATTCGTTGGTCAGGCTCGGGTGCCCGTAGCCGCTCGTGTCGACCGCCTTCAGGATCGCCCAGAAGACGACGACTTCGACCAGGAAGAGAGGGCCGTAGCGAATACTGACCCGCCTGACGCGGAACGTGGCGGACCTCAAGAACCTCGAAACCATGATGGCGTGGTCTTCCAGTGTGCACGAACGGACACCGGTATGCTCCCGAGTCGTGGACTCTGTCGCGGTCGTCGGCCTGGGCAAGATCGGCCTTCCGCTCGCAGCGCAGTTCGCCGCGAAGCAAATGAAAGTCATTGGATGCGACATCGATCCACACGTCGTGGAGGCGATCAACCGAGGCGAGTCCCATATCCACGAAGAGGCCGGACTGAGCGAGGCGGTGGCCTCGGCGGTGAAGGCCGGCAGGCTGAGGGCGACGACCGACACCGCATCCGGCGTGCGTGAAGCTCGCACCGTGGTGGTCATCGTTCCCCTCATGGTCGACGGCGACGGCTACACGGATTTCACCAACATCGACGCCGCGACGCGGGCCGTGGCCAAAGGGCTGCAGCGCGGCGCGCTTGTCATCTACGAGACGACGCTGCCGGTGGGCACGACGCGCGGCCGCATCGCACCCGTGCTCGAGGAGGGATCCGGGCTGAAGGCGGGCGTCGACTTCCACCTCGCGTTCAGCCCGGAGCGGATCTACGCGGGGCGGATCTTCGAAGACCTGCGCAAGTATCCAAAGATCGTCGGCGGCATTGATCGCGAGAGCACCGCGCGGGCGGTCGATTTCTACAGGCGCGCGCTCGACGCCGAGGTGTGGGACGTCGAGAACGCGGAGACCGCGGAGTTCACCAAGCTGGCCGAGACCACGTACCGCGACGTGAACATCGCGCTCGCGAATCAGCTCGCGCTGTTTGGCGCGGCGCGCGACGTCAACGTGGCGCAGGCGTTCAAGGCGGCGAACTCACAGCCTTTCTCGCATCTGCACCGCCCCGGCATCGGAGTCGGCGGCCACTGTATCCCGGTGTATCCACGGTTCCTGCTCAACGACGCGCGCGATGGAGAGATGGAGCTCGTGCGTCTGAGCCGAGCCATCAACGATGGGATGGCGCGGGTGAGCGTCGAGCGCCTGGCGCGGGCACTCAACGGCCTCGAGGGCAAGCGCGTGCTCGTGCTGGGGGCGTCGTACCGGGAGGACGTCAAAGAGCTGGCGTTCTCTACGGCGATCCCGGTGGTCGAGCTGCTGCACCGCGGAGGCGCGCATGTGCTGATCAACGACCCGCTCTTCGAGCCGGAGGAGCTGGCGGGGCTCGAGGCCGAGTACGCCGAGCTGGACGCGGAATTGCCGGTCGACGCGGTGATCGTGCAGGCGTTTCATCGCCAGTACCGAGACCTCGACTGGTCACACTTCCGAGGATTGAAGGTCGTGCTCGATGGGCGAAGCGCAGTCGATCCAGCGACTGTGCGCGACGTCGGTGCGCGCTATCTGGCCGTGGGCCTACCCGACTAGCGGCACTGGTCGCGACCTACGCTGAGGGCTTCCTCGTGAGAAAAGCAATTCCTCCAACGATCACTAACAGGACTCCAAAGGCCGCCAATACGGCGGGTACAGGGAGAGTCGGCGAAGCCCCTGGCTGCGAGATGGGCACTGGCGTCGGAGATAGCGAAGGACCGGGCTCAACGGTGAATGTCGCGCAGGCTGTCGCCACTACCGGTTGACTGCTCCCCGGATAACCAGTGTCGCCGCAGATTTGGTGAGGCCCGACTCTGCTGGGATCAATTCTGCCGCTCTCGTCGTAGTCCTTACCAGGCATCGTGATCGACTCGACAAAGCCTCCCGAGGAGTCCGCTCGGGGCCCAGGCTGGGCTAGGTACGGCTGGGGCGAGTCGATGTAGAGAGCCACGATTTCATTGGGTGGAAAGTTGATTCCGGTGACAGTCACGTGCGTTCCGGGTGGACCCGCAGTGACACTCAACGCAAGCTGAGCCGCAGCAGCGCTAATGACGCGACCCTGGTTCGTGACTCCGATGGCCGGAACATCGCGCGGCGCGGGCATCCCAGCAGCCAGCGCCAATGCGCATCCCACACTACAGAAAGTTCGAATCAACTCAAACGATTCGTTTCCTTTTCTAATTGCCGCCCGCGTCCCCTAGTGTGTCACGACGTCACATCTTTCGTTTTGTAGAGGTCTCGGGTTGCCACGTCTCGGTAATCGGACTGCCGGCGCTGGTCGATACACGCGTCGCCAAACGCATAATCGCGTAGCAGAGGGCTCCGAGCGGATCCGAGATTGCTTCCGCGATGGCGGCCGGATATTCGGTAGTGAAACGGCGATGTTCCGGGTTTGCGAGACGTGAGCGCACCAAACTGGCGCGAAAGTCGCGAAAATTCCCTGGCGGTAGCCGGTAAGCGATCGCGCTATTTACGCTCACCGAGTGGTAAAGGCCCGCGCGTAATGTCCGAGCGAGCTCGGCATCGTCCGCGATTAAGCCGGCCTCAATTGGGAATCGATACCCGGAGATGAAACGGCGGCTCATCGCCCAAAAGGCTCCGTCAGTGCGGATCTGAGACTTCGGAAGTGCCGCCATTGCGCGCCACACCGCCCGGGTTTGCCACGCACCGCCTCGTTGCGCGATCGATCGCAAATTCCCTTCCGGAAGTGAAGCTCCTATTACCACATCGGGCGGTTTGTCACCGACGAGGGGGGCCAGCAAGTCCGCGAGACCTTGCGGAGTGACAACGACATCAGCCACCGTGACGACTAGGATGTCGGCCGCCGTAATCTCGAAAATGGCATTCAGGGCTTGCTTTAGGGAACGCCGAGTTGCGCTGCGATCGATCTGTACATCAGCGCCGGAACTCTCCGCCCAATTCCGAGCAGTGTCGACTGCGTCGGCCGTTGGCGAGCTATCGCTGACGAGAATTGGCGCATCAGCTAACCCAACATATTGCTTGGCATGATGCAGCGCTTCGAGAGCGGCTGCTATCCCGATGCCCTCGCCGTACGTTGGCATCGCGAAAGCGACGTTGGCTGTCAGGAGCGACTGGCGGAGGTTCGGTAACTCATCCGGGCGCACCTGGTGCGACACGTGGTCGGGATCTGGCATCGAGTGCACTTGACCGACGGCGGTGGCTAGGCTTCTGAACGTTCTTCGCAGACGCACGTCACGGCTTCCCCGAGGCGAGCCTCAACTCTCCTTGCGCCAGAAAACCCCGGTCCAATCGATCGACCTTACCTCGTCCTTGATGTTGAACTCATGGCGAAAGTCATCGACAGCGAGGCGGCAGGCTGGTAGCGCGTAGTCGTCGACTATTACAAATCCGCCCGTGGACAATTTCGGGTACAGGGAGTGAAGCGCATCAGAGGTGGATTCGTACAGATCGCCGTCTAAGCGCATTATCGCAAGGCGCTCGATTGGCGCAGCGGGAAGAGTATCTCGAAACCAGCCTTCTAGAAAACGCACACGATTGTCGAGGAGGTCGTATTTACGGAAATTCGCTTGCACGTCCTGCAAAGAAACGCGGAGCGCCGGCTGTTCAAAAAGCCGATCTCCTACATCTGCAGGATACTTCTGAGCATTAGGCGGAGGCAGGCCCTGGAAGGAGTCCGCGACCCACACACTCCGCGAGTCATCTGAGTAGACCTTGAGGACCGCGCGCATGAGAATGCACGCGCCCCCTCGCCATACGCCAGCTTCAATTAAGTCGCCAGCTATGCCCTCGCGAATGACCTTGGTAACGCATTCCTGGATGTTGTCGAGGCGTTTCAGGCCGATCATTGTCTCTCCGTCGTACGGCCAGAATTTGCCTTCGGAGCGATCCGCACGATCGACTCTGCGTACCAGTTCGACTCCTCGAGGAGCGAGAAGGGCCGCCATCGAGCGGAGCATGACTCCCGTCAAGCCTCCACGAGCCGAGATCTGCCCGAAAGTGGCCTCGAAGCCGGTTCGGGTCAGGCACCGCTTCAGGAGGTCTAGGTACAGTCCGGCGGCCGAATTCGTGTCTATCGACACTTGAACAGCATACGGTCAGTAATGCACGTAGATGATTGCGGTGTAGTAACGATGCGTGACGTCGTCCGGGTACTTCGCTACGAGATCAACGTGCATTCTTTGCCCCATGGTTTGCGATGCGCTCGTCTCCAACGTTGCCAAGTCTCGATCAATGAGGCCTTTGTGAATGCACCCAGGCGTATGGACCACGTCGGGGTCCTCTCTAACAACAAATACTTCCGGTCGATTCGCGGAAGAAAGGATATCGGGAGGCAGGTCATAACAAGCAAGGAACTGTTCGGAAACATTCAACCTATAACCCGAGAAATACCGGAACATTTCTTGGCGATAGTAACCCGCGTGCAACGAGATGGGCATTTGATCCAACCCGTGGGCGGCAAGAATCGAGTAGGTCTGCGGGTACCCTGTCTCAAACGCATAGGCATACTCAGTTGTATAGCTACCCAAATAAATCGACATGAAAAGCAAAGTTTGAGCCGCCAGTGCTGTTGTGATGAATGCGACTGCAGCCGTCCGCGGCAGACCCGTCACCGTGCGCCAAAGAGTATCGACGGCCACGGCGGCAAAGAGCGCCCAGATTGGTGCGCCGATTATCCCGCGAACGCTATTGGCCCAACCATCAAAGTAGGTGACCGCGTCGGGGATCGGGTATGTAATCAGAAGCAGCAGCAATAGGTAGTCACTGCGCGTCCTTCGGCCAAGGGCGATAGCGACACCCACCCAGCCCAAAGCTCCCGTGACCCAGCCAACGGCGCCGATAGCCTGGATTCCCCAGCGAACATTCGGATCGCCGTGAAATACGGTGAACGACGGCGTTATGAAGGATAGCCACTGGCTTACGAACTGCATAATGGCAGCCTGAATAGAGACACCATGGTTCCATAGCATCTTTTGAGTAATCACTTGATTCTGTCCCACGACGCTTGCGTCGGTGGCAAGCAAATGCGAGAAAGCGTAAGGCGCTAACAGAAGAATGACGACCAGCGCGACTGAGGCCGTTCGTGAGATGCCAAAGCGCCAGACCTCCCGCGGATAGACAGCGACTACGCAAGCTAGGACTAAGGGAATAGACGCGATTGCCACCGGGTAGATGTAGACCCCCAGAACGAAGCAGACAGCACACCCGACAGCCGTCAGGAGTGATTGAGTCCTGACGGTGCGAAGCGCGAAGATGAGAGCCAAGGTCGTAAGCAGGGCGAACTCACTCGCTGGATAGAAGATGCGGCTGAAGTAGATTGTCCACGGCATCACCGCAACGATTGCTGCCGCCAGCACACCAATTCTCGTGCTCGCGATCTCCATTCCCAGCGGAACCATCGCGACGACCAATCCCACCCCGAACGCTGCGGCCGCGAGACGCAAGTCGAAGAGCGTCCCATGGTGGGTGAAAGCCAGCACCCGCCCGTCAAGGACGGCCACGATATACGCGAGAGCTCCGGCGGACGCCCCGTTCATATGGTGTCCGTAAGCCACGACGTCATGCCAGTCGACCGCAGCAAACACTTCGTCGCTAAGAGGCAAAGGGACCCGGTCAATTCCGACTACTCTCAGCAGAGTGGCCAGCAGCGCAATAGCCGTAATGGCCAACTTGGGCCCGATCCCCTTGGAGATTTCTTCGAGATGGGCCAAGACCTACGACCCCTGGGGCGAAACGACTTCGCTAGCGCGGCCTGACGTAAGGATCGCGCGCATCAGGGTCTCGTATCTGTTAGCGACGACCGGCCACGAGTAGTCGGCGGCGCGCGATTGGGCCCGCCGGCGCTCGTCGGAAGTAAGCGGGCCCTTTCTGAGACTGATCGTTATTTCGCGTGCCAATCCAGCAGGATCGTCCGGCTGAACCAACTGCGCGACCTGTTCGTCGAGGATCTCTTCAAGGCCTCCAACACGGGAGGCTATCAACCGTTTTCCGTGGCTTAACGCCTCGAGAGCAACAAGTCCAAAGGACTCCGCGCGCGACGGCACAACCACGAGGTCGGCGCGGGCGTATAGGCATGCAAGCGACTTGGGTTCTAGCCGTCCGGTCAGTCGAAGGCTGACTCCCGGTCGCAGGTCGCGGGATAACCTGCGCAGCTCATGCTCGGCACCACCGTCGGCGCCTGCTATTACACATTCGACAAGGTCGACACCGATAAGGTTCAAAGCCCTGATCAGAACGTCGAACCCCTTCTCGACGGAGATTCGGCCGACCCCGGCGAGCACAGAAGCTTTGGGGTCGAGGCCCAGCTCCGCTATTAAGTCGGAGCCTGTTTCGTCGCACGTAAGCGCGGGGTGTGTTCCATTTGGGATCACGTGAACTGGGTACTTGGTTGCGAGGTATCCCGCCGCGCTCGCGGACACTGCAGTCAGGCCCGCTGCTCGACGAATGGTCATAGCAACACCAAATGCTTGGTAGGCACCAAACGCTTTTCTAATCACTAGGCCGCGATGAGACGGGCGGGTTGGAATCCCATGGATCGTGAAGAGATATGGCACCCGGAGGCGAGACAACGCGAGTGCTGCCACATCGATAAAGGCATGGCCGTATCCATGTAAGTGGGCGATGTCCGGGTGCCAACGACGCAAGTCGCGCCACAACGCAAGGCCAGCTCTCGGGTTTGGGGGCATCGCCGACCGCAAATAAGAAACTCCGATTCCGATCGGGACTAGAGGGTAACGATGAACAATGAAGCCGTCGGTGGAGTCAGAGACAGGCCCGTCGAACCATGATCGGAGGGAGTCAGCCGCAGTAAAGACCTGGACATCGTTGCTTTCTGCGTACTGATTCGCCAAGGCTGTCATTACAACGCCCCCACCGCCGATCGAGTCCGGGGGATATTCCGGGGCGATTAGTGCGATCTTCATTAGATCCGGAAAGCGCTATTCCACGCAGCCTCGGTCGCACTTGCTGTCTCGCACCACGTGGTGAGGCCTGAAGCCAGATCAACGCCGGTTGCCGAGAATGCATTTGAGATCGCCGTCGCCAGAGCCTTCGGATTCAGTTCAAACTCAAAGGCGGTCGCTCCAAATAGCGGTCTAAGCGGGCGGCTATAACAGATCGCCGTGCCTGATTGGCGCGCCAGTCCTGCGATTCCGCTCACCGAGACGCACTCGGTATACGGGAGAACCACAACGTCCGACGACGCTATCGTCGAGGCCAAGTCCTCGTCAGGGACATAACCCACCCACTTGGCGGAGGGCCCTAAGGCCTCAATGCGACGTCGCAGCGACGCATATCGATCGTCGTATCTGCGGTTCTTGGCTCGAGGATTGGCCCCAATGCAAAACGAGTAGCTTGCGCCGGACACACCTCTGGCCTCAGCGACATCAACAACGAGTTCTGGCAATTTATATCCGGTTAGGAATCCGATGCATAGCACACGACGACCTCGGGTCCGCCGCACCCGATTCGAGTGCTTGTCACCGTCGGCGACCCCGGGCGCGATCACAACTATCTTGTTCGAAGGAATTCCATAAGCGTGAACCAACAAGTCGCGGAAATATTCATGATGGACGATCAGTAGATCTGAAGACGAATTCACCAGGCGGAAGGCGAGGCGGAAGGCGAGGCGGACTAGCGGCGGTATAAGGGGCAAACTGTTTCGTCGCAGAAACTCCTGGGTGACATCCTGTGGTGCCACAACTCCGTGGACCGTCGTTATTGTGCGAGTACCGCGGTGCCGAATTCGTCTCACCAAGGCCGAGAGAAGAAATCCTTGAAGCAGGCCACCGTATAAATTGAATTCATGCTGCACGTGAAGAACGTCCGGTTTAATACGTTTGATGGCATCCGCGACTTGCCGGGGAAGCCACAAAGTCGGCGTCCAAGCCAGCTCGACGCGAGTGGGGCCAAAGTCAGCGGTTACCGCAGATTTCTGGGCGATCACGGTCAGGCTGCTCCGAATGCAGTTAGAGCTAACCAGTGCCGCTGTGTATGCGGCTACGCCACTCTCCGGCAGTTGTTCTGCCGCACTCGGAAGGGGCGAGAGGATGGCAACCCTCACTTCGTTACAAGAATGTGCGCAACCAGGTCAAGGTGACAACCAGCTTCCAATCCCATGGCCCGATCTTGGAGTCTATTCAGAAGGCCTGGTGCTTGATAAAGGCGCCGTCGATGGTGAGGCATCCATGATATTTAGCAAATGGGCGATCGGCGAGCATGTACGCATGCATCCCGATATGCGCCGCGAGCCGGCTTGCCCGCCTGACAACTGACTTTTGGTTGTCAAGCAACCGAAAACCAAAACTTTTAACCGTCGGCGTGTAGATCAACTTACCGTACCAAACAGCCGTAAACGCGAACCCGCGATACCGCGCGCGAAGTGGCTTTAGTCCATGCGATGCCATCGCGCTAGCAAATTCATTCCTTGACATCCGACGAAGGTGGCCCTCGATCCGGTCGATACGGCGGCAGAGCGGACGAAAGGGCGGCCACACATCGCGTAGACTGTTCGGCATAGTTGCATAAAGAATTCCGCGGGGGCTGAGTACCCGGGACAGTTCGGCGAGGGCACCGTCGAGATCCGGTACGTGCTCGAGAATCTCACTGCACACGACCACATCGAATGCGCTGTTCTCGAACGGAAGAGCTCGGCCATCGGAGACAACAAACTCAAGGTCGGGCGAATGCGGAATTCGGTTGGCTAGCTCAATCGCGCTAGGCGCGATATCGACGCCTACTCCGTGGATATTCTTCCGAGCACGTAGGCTGCGTAGGACGAACCCATCGTAACACCCGAAGTCGAGTACTCGATTCCCATGGTCAATTTGACACCATTTCTCAATGCGGTCGACCAACGCCACCATCTCCGGGTTGTCGCTCGTCGGCACTTTCTCAGAGACCCGTTGATCGTAGAAAGCGACGTCCATTAGTCGACCTAGCGTCCCGCGATCGTCTCCACGCCCGCCTGACTGTGGTGGGGCTGTTGCCCCAGCTCCACTTGTCGACGCTGGTAGTAGCGGAGGATCCTGAGTCGGTAGAAGATTGCAGCCGTGTCCCACAGAACATAGAACGCCGACCAAAAATTCACAGTGGACTCAAACTGGTAGTCGAGCCGGATCGGCGCCTCGCAGATCTTGTCGTATCCGAGCACACGGCTTACGACAAGGAGTTCTAAGTCAAATGCAAATCGCTTGACAGCCAAAAGCGGAATCGCGTCCTCGAGTACTTGACGGCGAAACAGCTTGAGGCCTGTCTGGGTATCGCGAACGTTCAAGCTGAACAGGATGCGAACGAGAAGTTGATACATCGCGCTCTGTAGGCGACGAAGGCGCGGATACTTAACGATTGACTCGGGATGGCGCTTTGAGCCGATAACAGCGTCACATTGCCTAGCGTTCATTTCGTCGACAAACCGCTTGATATTGGCAGGGTCGAGCTCCATGTCAGCGTCGATGAACGTCACCAGTTGCCCACTGGATTGCCGGATCCCGAAAGCAAGGGCGAATCCTTTCCCGATGTTCATCGGATACTCGAACACTTTGATCGAGGGTGATTCGACTCGCCTGGCTTCCTTGACCGTATCGTCAGTGTTTCCATCAGAAACCACTACGACTTCGTACCAAATCCTCAGCTTATCTAGCTCATCAACCAGGCGCTTGAGGTTTTCGTGGATTCGGCGTCCCTCGCGGTAGGCTGGCACTATGACGGACAAGTCAATCCGGTTGGACCTTGTTGCAGCATCTGTAACCGCGGACGTCGATTTGGCGGCTACGCCGACACTCATTGGTTACCTTCCAATTGACCTATGTATTTGACAGCGCTCCCAGCGGTCACATTTACGTCCGACGTGGTTGACCGCTCTCCGACCATATATAACAGCGTTAAAGCTGCGGCGATGATGCCGGCGCATACGGTGTCGGCTTGAACTAGCTGCATTGGGCTTGCGTGAAACGTGGCCACGGTACCGACGTCGATGATGGTGAGCGGAAGAATGACCGCTAGGAAGCGAGCCTCACCGATCGACTGATGGATTGCGATAAGCACGGCGGTCGCACCAAGCAGAGTCATCGCCACCGCGTACCATGCGAGATAGGCTGCTCCAGGGACGTACTCGGGCCCCGCGAACCAGTTTAGTAGGACCCTTCCGGATATAGATATGGCTAGAAATCCGGCCAGACCCCGACGCCCACCAGCCCAAGCGAAACAATCACGAGATTTACATTTCGCTTGCCCTGAGCTCTGTGGAATATGACCTTCGGAAAGAGGACT